>Ga0310836_101403_pt1 | contig 13248 bp, 9 predicted proteins | sample SM_ome_4_FD_201310 | JGI IMG/M metagenome (GOLD analysis project Ga0310836, IMG submission 201310) | Sorghum-adapted microbial communities enriched on stacked mutant (SM) sorghum from Joint BioEnergy Institute, Emeryville, California... ... | reverse complement strand
ACTGGCTCTACTGCTGGAACGACGGCGACGGGGAGGAGGCGCGCATCGAGCGGCACGTGCCGGCACTGCCGCTGAGCCGGGACCGCATTCGTGCGCTCGAGCTACAGCGGTCGCTGATGCTGTACCGAAGCGTGCTCGGCCAAGCACGGCAGGAGGATCTGCTCAAGGTGCTGGCGGAGCAAGTACCCGAGGAGCAACGCTCACACATCGCTCAGACTCTTCGTCTTGATTTGACCCCCAAGTAGCTGCCGCGGGACTACCTTGGTATACCGGTACTAACGAAATCGTTAGGCTGCATCTACCCAGACCGTTCCTGAATGGCTATTCCCTCGACTGACGCTTGGATTCTCCTCGACACCCTCCGGGAGGAGCTGTACCGAGCCAATTGCACCGACGTAGCGCGCGCGATCGAGCGCGTCATGATCGCCCCAACGCTAGATGACGATCTTGTCTTCGGAGCCGACAAAGAAACCCTCGGCGGCGAAACGAGTCCTGCACAGAGACTTCTCACCGCTGCTCAGATCATCGATCTGATGTTGCTCGACGCGCTCCGCCTTCAGCTGCATCTGCCTCGCGTTCTTGCTGAGACATTTCCACACGCGAACGGACTCGTCATAACCACAGCCCGACATGCAGGGTCCTACGAAACGCATCGCCCAGAGGCCGACTTACTCCCGCCGGAGCGCGAGATACACATACCCGCTCCAGACCTTGACGCGATCGCAGAGTTGCTAAACGAGTGGACTGAGCTCGTCACCGATCTAACCCGAGTGGCGACAGAGGGGTAAGGAGCTAAGAATGATCTCAATCGACGCCGATGTCACGAGTAACGCTTCTTGAACTTGAACGCCGCATTCGCAGAGCAGCAAGGCGCCTGCAGGCTACTTACACGGGCTCATCGGCAGCTAAAGCGTATGAGGCGTATTGCTGGATCTTGACCCTTGAGGCCGTAGAGCAGCACACGATGCAGCCGGTCACACTCCGCCAACTCGGCCAGAATAATGAGATTGTTCTACCGGGCGCTCCGGCTCTCAGCCCTTCCCGATATACTTACGGCGAGGCCGCGACGGGTCTTGAGATCCACGCCGGGTTGCGAGTTCGCGGGCGGAGTGGTGTAGCTCATGAGCTGGACGTATCCGTCCTAGATCCACCCGGTCATCGGCAGGTTCCGCCGCCCGGCTATGTGCCTGGAAGCAGAGTTCGTCTCGGCATTGAGGCGAAGTTTTATTCCGGCGCACTGGGTCTTGACATTGGCAGAGCTGCTCTTGGCCTTAATAGTGATATGTGGTGCCGAGTGCGCCTGGCGACGAACCGTGACGCGCCGCGAGTCGTCACGTTGCTCACGAACCGTACTCGCAAAGCACAGGCGGTCGACAAATTGAGACCTGGCTGGAAACATCAGGAACTCGTTGCCGTTCAGGCTATACGCGCTGGACTATAAGAAAGTCAGGTGGCTGCACGGGTTTCCGCTCCCTGGGTCGGCGTGCTTCGCCAAAGGGCAATAGAACTGCGGACGTGACCTTCACGGTGGAACGGCGCTGCGGACCGGTTATCACCACGCAGGAATCAAGGCAGCACCACCATCCAGCACACAACGCCGAGGTCCTGCTCGGAAATTGGCTCGACCGGGGGCAGCGTGGACACCGGCTGCAAGCCGAACGCGTCAACCAAATCGAGAAGAGCCGCTGCCGCCTCGTTGAGCGTAATCTCTCCTGCACGCTGAGACTCCATGATTTCCCCAATCGCACGGCGGATAGTTGTCCCGCGTTCGACCGACAGGGCGGCCATCGCTCTTTCCGCGCGAGCCATGTCGGGGAGTGCAACCGCCGGATTCCTGAGGAGATTCAGGGCCCATCGCTGCCGTGGTCCGACGCGTTCCTGCTCACGCCGTAGATCGCTCTTCATATTGTGAGCCCGGACGATGCTCTCCGCAGCTATTTGCCAAGCCGCTTCGAGATCCACGCCGTCGAGCGACTCTGCAGGTTCGGCGCCTGTAGGATCGATCACTCGCAAGATGTCTAGATCTCGCGTCACGGGATCTCCGTATCCGTCTCCCTCCGACGCGAACGGCACGTGACGCCAGTACCGAAACCCGTCCTCTGCGCCGCCCATAGGCCGCGTGCGCGTCGCAAAGAACACTCCCGGCGGCCCGACAGAGCGGCCACCCGGTACCTGGCGAAAGGCCGCCCCTACTCCCCAAGGAAGAGCGAGAACCCTCCTGACGTCGCCCTCCTCGGCAGCACGGTCGATTAGCCGGCGCAGCTCCTCTCCGATGAAAGCGCCCGAATCCTCTTCGGCCTCGTCAAGCAGCGTTTCGTCTCCAGCCTCAAGACGCTCCGCGAAGTTGCGCAGCTCCATGTCCGGCTCGGTCTCGTCAAAACCGTCGATCACGCCCGACTCCATCCCATATAGGCTGGCGGCCTTGATCTTCGCGCGGATGCGCTCTTCAAGACCGAGCAGCTCTTCCAGCTCGCCGGGCTCGGGCAGCATCGTCGTCAGGAACACCTCCTGGTGCTCGCTCTTCAGGCGGATCACCCGGCCGTTTCGCTGCACCACCCTTTGTGGGTTCCAAGGCATGTCGTAGGAGACCACGGCCTGAGCCTGTTGCAGGTTCTGCCCCTCGCTCAGAACGTCCGTTGAAAGCAGGAGGTCGACTTCTCCATCTGGTGGCTCGTAACCGTCACGCACCACCGTGTTTGGGCAAAAGCGAGCGAGAGATTCAAGCCGCTGGTCGGGCGTCGTCTCGTTGCCTATGACCGTTACGCGGTCACGACCACCGACCGTCTCAGGAAGGTGCTCATCAAGGTATTTGACTGTGGCCCCGTACGTGGCGAAGACCGCAACCTTGCGAGCGGGAGACGATTCAAGGATCTCAACCAGGCGAGCGAGCTTGGGATCCGACCGAGCATCGAGGCCTTTGAGACGCTCCCGGATCCCAACCAGAATCTCGCGGTCGGCGCGGACGGCATCCTCATACTCAGGACGAAAACCCGTCCGGGGCTGCGATTCGGCACCTCCACTTTCCAACGCTGCCTCGATCCAGGATGCAAGCCCTGAATCCTCCTCCTCGGCAGCGGCCGCGTCACGCAATGTGTCGCCCGTGAGAACGTACCCTCGCTCCCAGCCGAGAAGGAACGCATCATGGGCGGCGATCATCTTTTCGACCGTTTCGAGACACGCCTGCCAACACGACTCGAAGCGCTTGAGCAGCCCTGAGCGCAAGAGCCCACCGAGCTGGGCCTCCACGGGCCTCTCCTCGCCGGCCAGCGTGTAGGCACTCGGTCGATAGCGCGCCATCGTGAGGCGGTCGATGCCGTCGACCACCGCCCGAAGGAGGCCCGGGTGGGCGCCGTCGATGTCGTAGCGCTCGGTGACTAGCTTGGGCTCCGGAAATCGCACCGGGGTGCCGTCGGGAAAGGTCGCGTCAGGGTACGAGCGCGCAATGAAGGCTCGATCGCGTCTGACGCTGACGGCGTCAGCGATCGGGTAAAGGATCTCGGGTGCAAGGTTTTCCGGATCGCGTTCGTTCGCTCCCGCCGCAAGAAACAGCTCCCGGATCGAGTCAATCCCTGCCCTTGCGAGACCCCTGTCATGCCGAGCGAACAGCATCACAAGGTTGTAGAGATCCCAGAGGCCGTTATTGATCGGCGTTGCTGTGAGCAGGACCACTTGTTTCTCGGTGCCACCGAGGAGCCGCTCCATTGCCCGATACCAAGTGGTGTCGTGATTTCGCAGCGCGTGCGCTTCGTCGACGACCACCAGCCTGTAGTAGTCCCGGTCGACCGATAGCACGCGCCGCGTCTGTCTACCGGCCGGGGCGAGCTGCTCATCCGCCGCGAGCTCGTTGAATGAGACCACCTGAGCCGAGAGCTTGGCCTGGGTGATTCGCTCCTGCCAGCGCATCTTGAGCTGGGCCGGGCAGACGACGAGGGCATACACCCCGTCTTCCTTGATCCGCTCTTCGATGAACGCCAAGCCGATCTCCGTCTTTCCCGTTCCGACTCCGTCCGCGAAGATCACGCCGCCATGAGCCTTGGCGATGGCGCGAGCTCGCTCATAGCCGTCGCGCTGGAAGTCGGCAAGTCGGACGCCGCTGGGCTGTGTCGGTCGCGTCCGATCCTCCTCGAGGGGACCGTGTAGTTCGAGCAGCGCACGTAGGTAGACGTCGTATGGGTCCACCTCGAGATGGGACGGAAAGAGAAGCTCCCGAAGTTCATCCTCAAACGGAACCGCCTCCGCCCAAAGCGCCTCGAACCACTCAATGGCTTCGGAGGCCGCCGGCGGCCCATACGAAGTCAGACCGAGCTCCATGTTTCGGTGCAGACCTGCGCCCGTCAGGTTGGCCGACGTCACCAACGCCGCTCGGGCCACATCCACGGTGCCTATCAAGTAGGCCTTGCCGTGCAGAAAGCTATGGGTGTAGCGACGCACCTCGACTTCGGGCCGCCGCAGCCATGACTCGATGGCTTCTAGGCGCTCCTTCGCTCTCGAAGGAGGGAATCGCGAGAAGTCCCGCTCCCCGCCCAGGCTGCGCAGCTGGGACTCGAAGAGATCGCGTGGCGGCGGCGGCGCGCCAAGACCGGGATCAGGTTGGGCGCCGAGCAGAAGACGCGTGGGCCGCCCCTCAGACAGCTCCGCGAGGATGCTCAACCCCTCCAGGTTCACGTAGCCGGTCGCAACGGCTAATGGATCAGCCGGATGGTGCTCAATCAGCGCCCGCAAGCCCCTGGCGTGGCGCGTGTCATCACTGCGGTTGTCGAGTATGTACGGGAGCGGCACCGCGACACTCAGGTCAGCTCTGAAAACCTCTTCCTGACCGCGTCACGGTAGTAGTCGGGCACCGCGTCGCGCGTGAAATCCGAGAAGACCAGCTCAAGTTCATCGGGCGTGAGGCCCCACGCAACCGCAACCCGCGCATCGATCTCTGCGCGCAGGCGCATGCGCTCGGCGTCATCGAGCGGCCCACAGTCGACGCCAGCCATGGCCGCAAACTCGGCGAAGCGCTCGTCGAGGCACGAGAGACGGGCGGCGGCATCGGCGAGCGTCTCGTAGGTTTCGTCGTTGAGCTCCGGAAGGCAGAGCCCCTCAAGAATGAAGAAGTTGAGGTTGGTCTCGACGACCCGTCGCGCTTGCCAGTCGAACGGGATGCTATTCATCAACGCCAAGCACGCTGCTTCCGCTCGCCAATCATCCTCGATGAATGCAAGGTACGGTGCCTTGTTTGTGAGGAAGTGACAGGGTGGCACCAGACAGGCGATGACCGTCCGGGAGTTGGTCCGATTCGTTACATCACGGAAAGCGACTCGCGCCCGCCCGACGGCGCGAACCACCGCTTCTCGCCGCTTCTGAGGATGGATCTCGCCAGCCAGTAGCGATCCCGCTCCGGGGCGAGGCTTCAGAGCTTTGCGCATCGCCTCCTGGGTGGACGGGCACACGCGTGCTTCAGTTCCATGTGGATCGAAGATGTCGAAACTCTCTCCCTTCCAGAGGGGCCATCCTTCCTCAGCACCCTCCCAGAGCCGCCTGTCATGTGTTTCATGGAACTCTGCGACCGGAAAGCATCTCCACCGTCCAGTGCCATACGGAAACGGGATGCCTTCGCGGAGCTTTGCGAGCAGATCTGCGTGCGCCTGACTCGGAAGAAGGGGAATCTCCCGATTCGGACCGAGAGCCGTGCGGGCGATCCGTATGCCAGGACCTGTGATCTGGACCGCGAACTCTCGGGCTGACGATGCAACGCCCGCAGCCACGATTGGTTCATCTGGTATCGGGGCGCGCCGAACTGCTGCCAACAGCGCCACTGTGCCCCGGGAATTACTGTCGAATGCCCAGTTGCGGTTATTCAGCAAGAAGTCAATGCGCTGTGGAGCCGTTTCAGTGAACAGCCAATCGCGAAAGTCGCTCGAACCCTTAGCCACAAACGCCGATCGAGGGAGTACTACTCCTAACCGTCCCCCGTCACGCAGCAAGTCGCGATAGCGTTGACAGAAGAACTTGTAGAGGTCCGGATCACCCGCTCCCTTCCGATAGCCAGCGTCCGGCCCTAGGTACTTGCGCAGGGTTTCCCGCTCCGATCGCTCCCGCTCAAGGAGTTTTTCCAGCTCCGGCCTTTCTTCCTTGAGTCGAGCGAGGGCTTCCACGCGGGGGTCAGCTGACATCGCTCGTAATCCGGGCCGATACCGCGCGTAGAAGGCGAGCTCCTCCACATCCACCTCATCCCACGGAGGATTGCCCACGACCACATCAAAGCCCGGACGTTCTCGTGCGAATGCCTCAGGGAACTCGAGCGGCCAATGGAATGCTCCATGCTCCTTGACGAGCTCCGAAGCTTTTTCCGCCAGCAGGGATGGCTCGCCAGCGACTATCTGCTCGCCTCGCTCGTTGAGTTCGGCACGAGCGCCCGGCAAACCCAAGGGCTCCGCAGTCCAAAGGTCGAGCGCCCGCCGAGCGCCTTCCGAGATCTCACTGATGCGCTTGGCGGCCTGGGCGCTCGCCTGAACCTCCTCAGGGGTTCGATCCGAGATAGCACGCAATTTCGCCGCCTGGTCGGCCGCTGCATTCACCGCATCCACGATCGGGTCTCCGAAGAGCGGTTCAGCATTTTCCCCGCCGCCTTCGATCTTGCGCTCGACCACCTCGGGCCGTGCAACGCCGATCAGGGAATTTCCGATCTGGATGTTGTGATCAAGGTAAGCGAGTGAGAGGCCCGGAACGAATGTTGCAAGCCAGAGGGAGACCTTCGCGATCTCCGCCCCCATCGGCGATGCATCGACGCCGAAAACGCAGCGCTTCAGCACAAGCCGTTTCAGCAAAGCTGCGTCGTCGATTTCTGCGACAAGCGCTGAGCGAGCGCTAGAGCGGAGCGCCTCAAGTTCGTCCCGTACCGCCGGCAGCGAGACCTCACCGAGGAGCACTGCGATCTGGTCGGCGAGCTCTTCCGTCACGGCGACCAGGAAGTGAGCTGAACCACAGGCTGGGTCCAGTACGTAGAAGTCAAAGAGCTTTTCGGCAGCCGCTTTCGGATCTCGGTCCGCAAGCTCGCGGACTTGGTCCAAGTGCTCCTCGAATGCCGGACGCACCGCACCACGCACGAGGTGTCGAACCAGCTCGGAGCGTGTGTAATAGACGCCTCCTCCCTTGCGACCCCCTTCATTGGTCTGCCAGAAAAGCTCGCCTGCGCGTACGTCGACCCTGCCGTCCCCGTCGTCCGGGACGTAGCGATCTTCCCGCTCGTCGTAATCGAAGTCTTGGTCGGCTACAGCGAGCCTCAGTGACAGCAGGCCCTCGTAGATGTGACCGAGATGCCCGATTTCGAGGCCTGAGAAGTCGATGCCTACGTCCTCACCATCCGGACCGGTCTGACGAGCAAATGCAACAAGCGCCCTACCGAGCGGCTCATCGGTGATCACGGCTCCCTCAAGCAACTCGGCCCCTTCAAACCCGTCGGCCGCGAACAGGGCTCCGTTGTACGCCGGCACGCCCCACGCGCGCTGACCGTTCCGCATTGCCTTCACCAGGCTCTGAATGTCGTCCCAAAGCGAGGTGGAACGGGAGTCCGCGGCCCCCAACTCCTCGGCCGCGCGTTGCGCGATCCTGGTCATGCTGCGCTGCCGGTACGTGTGGTTCGCCATCGGCAGATGCCCGGCGCTCTCTGCATAGAGCAGGAACAGCACGCGGAAAACAAACGTCAGCGCAGCAGCCTCCAGCTTGCTGCGAACCGCATCGTCGGCCAGATCCAATCCGCGGTCCGATGCCCAGCGTCCGAGTTCGCGCGCGAGAATTGGCAGAACATGCTGCCGAAGAGCCCGATCCAGGCGGAGACGCAAGTCGCTTCCGTAATCGCGTCCCTCCTGAATCAAGCTGGCGAGTTCACCCTCAGCGAGGTAACGCGGAGACAAAAGCCCCAGCAGCGGACGGCGATCGGGATCGAGCAGGTCCGCATCGAGCTCGAGGAACCGAGTCGCTCGCCCACCCTCATCATCATCGCGTCGCAGGAGTCGCATCCGCGAACCCGCGGTCATCAACCCGAAGGGCGCGCCGTGACGGTCGCACGCCGTCAGGAGCGCACCTTCCGGGAGCCGTGCATCCCGGTCCAGACGCGCAAACTCGCTCGGCGAGTCCTTTGGGTGAACCACCAGCACCGCCCGACCGTCGTGTCTAGCGAGCCAACCCCGGTCCGGTAGGCGCTCAAGGTGGTAACCGAGTCCCTTCAGGACGTCGCGCCATTCATTCGCGGTGACCCGTTTGACAATCTCGCTCATGTCTCGCCAGCGGGGCGACCGCGGCAAACGTGTTGCAAGAAGGTGCTCCGTTCCGAGACCGCGAACCACCACGCCGGCGATTCGCTCGGAGTCCATGCGTTCGATCTCGGCAGCAAAGAAGCGTTGCGCTTCCAGCTGCGCCATCTCGGTGGTTCGTCGGACCAGCTCAGCCAGGCGATCCGCGTTCACGGTTCGAAGGGCTCCATCGCCGCTGGGCCCGAGCACGCGCAGACCGGCATCGCCTTCGCTGATCAGTATCAGGGGTGTCACGCCTCCGCGGTGTCGGGCCTTCCAAACCGATCGAAGGCGACGTTCGTCACCATCCTCGGCGAGGGCGTACTCGATTCCGTTCAGCAGACAGCTACGAGAGATGCCTTCACCCGCGCCGGCGACGCGGCTGCCATGCAACCCCTCCAGGAACTCGAAGAACTCGCTCGCGTTCACGACACCCAGTCGGAAACTTGATCGCGCATCGCCAGAGCGTATCCATCGCCGTGGCCGCCACGGCTGCAATAGATGGGGCCAGGGATGCGTCTGTCGATCGATGGGGCGCACGCGACCCACAACCCCGACCGACGACGTCGCGCCCCGCCAAGTGCATCGGGATGCTTCCTAAACCTCACCGCCGGAACACCTCTTCGTAATGCCACTCAAGCACCTCGGGGTCTGGGCGGTCAGACGGCTTGAGCGGCTCATGGATCTCTCGGCCGTCGAGCTGGTAATAGGCCCGGCCGTTGGAGTACTGGTCGCGCAACGCCGGGCTGACCACGAATCGGTAGTCAGGCCGCACGCTCACGAACCCCAAATCGAAGAGGCGATGAACATCGCGGCGGAGCGGTAGGCCGTTGTTGACGGTGTGCTCGCCGCCTGCGGCGTACGGGCGAATGTGTGACGCCTCGATAACCGGCAAGGAACGCTCACCGGTCACCGCGCAGCGCTTGCCGTACGCGTCCAAGACAGCGATGCGGAACGTCGCCTGCCCGAGACGTGGCTTGACGAGACGCGCCGGCCCATAGCGCTCTTCCAGGTCGCTGGCGCTCTCGCCACTGCTAAGCGACTGAGCGCGCTCTAAGCAGCGCTCATAGAGCCGCTTTCCCTCACCACTGGTCAGGTCGTAGGTCTTCGCGGACACGATCTGCGGATGCCAATCCGCCGGCGGCTCCACCCATTCGTCAGGCGGGAAGAAGACCGGCTCGTTGATTGCCAAGCAGCTGATCCACGTATCCACGCTGGCCGTCTGTGCGTTCGAGAGCTTGGCCAAGCGCTGGATCAGCTCCGCCACGTCCGCCGTGCCGTTTGCTGGTCCGAATACGTCCCAGGCTTCCCAGACGGCAGGACCGCAGCGCGCGTGAAAATGCCGAATCCGGCGATCGCGTTGTAAGGCGCCTTGAGCTTGAAAAAGAAGAGCTCACCAGGCGCGATCGCTCTCACCGCCCTCTGGCTGGGGCGCCAGAAGTTCACCTCCCGCAGCTCAGGACGAGCCTGCAGAAAGCGGTACCAACCGTAATCGGTAGGTGCAACGAGCGCTCGCACGCGCGGAACGATACTACGTCGGTACGCACCAGCTTCTGGCTGAGCGTGCACGCACATTTGAACGCCGACTAGGCAATGGACGGCCGCGCCCGATTGTCAGGTCGGACGTTCCGGGCCAGACCTAGGTGCGATGACGGCTACGGACGGAGGGCTCCAATGACGCGCGCGATTGCCGGTGTGATCGGATTGGTTCTTGCAACGGTCTTCCTACTCGCGCAGTTCGTGTTCTGGGCGGGAACTAGCTTTGGTGTAGTACGCGAACACTGCTTAGTCGCTGACCACGGCACTGCCCGCGTGGAGAGCAAATGGACGTACGTCTTGTTTCCACCCCTGGTTCTCTCCAGCATGGATCCTCCCGGACGATGCGTTCGCAACTCGCCCCTTCGCGAGGGGCTCGATGCAGTTGGCATTTGGCACCTCCCCACGCCGGAGGCGCAGGTTGCACAGCACATCGCGGATCAACTAGGTGGAGGCCGACCCTAGGTCACTCATGGATCAACGGCAACGAAGCAGCTTGCCCATCGAAGGCCCGGCGCCGATGGACGTGCCGTGGGACGCGATCAAGCCCTTGCACGGAAAGCCCTAATTGAGACTCCGGCCCCGGCTGCGGCCCTGGTTGCAACGCTTGGCGGCCGCGTCCGGCCTCTACGCGCTGGACGGTGACTCGGAGGCCTGGCTAGCCCTTGGCCTTTGGACGCCCTCCCGACGAGCGCCCACGTAGGCAACACCGAACCCGGTCTTGCATCACGGGTGAGCGCATGCCATTTCACAAGCCGCAGAACGGGTGCCGCCCGTTCGCCGACACGCAGATCGTCCCCCAAACGACCGAGCCACCCGAGGGGGATCGGGTGGCTCGGCCTTCGTGGGTTAGGGCTGGCTGGCGAGAGGTTTAGGCCGGGCCCGCCGGTCTGGACTTTGGCGCTGTCGCCGTGCGCCGGCACCTGCGTGGTGGGCGGCGCCTCTTCTTCGACAGCGGCCAACGCGCTTCCGACCGTCCCGAGCGCGTCGGGACGGCGGGCGCGCGTCCAGAGGAGGAACCCCACGCCGAGGGCGATCCACCCCAGATAGACGAACGGCAGCACGCCGTATGTGCCCTCGGGCCAGGGGCTCAGGTTCTTCCACAGCGGATAGAGGAGGATCGCCGCGCCGAGCAGGCCGAAGAGGCCCTGGCGGACCGGGTTGAAGTCGCCCGACTTGCGCGCGCCCACCTGACCGACGCCAGGTTGGTGACGATGTAGCTGATCAGGAACGCGATCCCGATGAGGTAGCCGAAGTAGCCCGCGGTCAGATCTCTTCTGTACAACACACCATCTCCCTTGATGCCTTCCCCTCCGCCTCACTACGAACTGCCAAGCAGCGAGGCTCTTCCGATCGGGCTACCACCCCGGAAGGCGAGCTGGGATGCGGCGAGCGCGCGCTCGCAGATCGAGCTGGGCCGGTACCTCGATCACGTGGAGTCCATCGCCTCTGGACGGCTTGCGGAACTTGAGGGGCCGCTCGCGCTTCGACTCGACGTCGGCCTGGCCGCGGGCGTCGATCCTCTGCACGAGAACGACCTCGACAACTTTCTGGAGCCGGTAGTCCGCCGACTCGGTCCCCACCGGTTCGTCTCGGTCTGGGCGACGAAACGGCCGGGCGGCGCCTCGTACCTTCGCATCGAACCCGCGGAGGCGACGAGCCCGGAGCATGGCTGGCAGGAGTGGACCGGTCGGACGACTGGCTCGACGGTGAGCCGGGCGTGGAAGGAGCAGGTGAAGGCAGCGGTCATCGACGCCAAGCCGCTTCCTCCTGGGCCAGTCGCGCTGCAGATCTCCTTCCGCGTCGACCCCCGGCGGGCGTGGGTCAACCTCTGGAAGCCGGCGATAGACGCCCTGGACCCGATCCTGGGGCGCACGTTTCCCGATAGGCCCTACCACCCGCGTGACGGTCGAGTGGTCCGCCTCGGCCTTCACGTCGCGATCGACCACACGGTGGGATGGGACGTACCGTTCTGTATCCGCGCCACGCCCGCATCGCTCAGCTGGCCCGAGATGAGCTGGTTCGCCGCAATGTCATCCGACCGGAGGGCAGAGTGGCTTAAGGACCACGAGTCGCGGCTCGCCCGCTATGTGCGAGGCCGTCCGGCAAGCCCCCAGAAGCCCGCCGACTTGCCCCGCAGGCGCGACCTTCAGCCGGCGCCCAGGGCAACAAGCTACGGAGCAGTCGAGGAGCTGACCAGCCTCGAGGCCTTCCGGGCAACGGTGCTGGCGAACGAACCCGTCGTGATCACCAATGTCGCGCAGCCGGCGAAGCTGCATCTCAACCCCGCCCAGTGTGCGTGGGTGAAGGAGAGCTACTTCATCAAGACGGTGATCAAGAGCCGTCGCGTCAACGGCGGTTACTACGCCGCCGCTTCCGAGCAAGCCGCCCGCGCACGCTGGCCGCAGCTCACGAAATGCCGCAGCTGTAGCGGACTGGACTCCTAACCGCCCGCACCGGCCCCGCCACCTCAGCCGGCACCGGCGGCTCAAGCCACAGCTGCGCGAACATGCCCAGCGCATCCTCGAAGTAGATTCCACTCGACGATCTGGCCGTCCTCGAAGCGCAGCCGGTCGACGCCCTCGACGCTCACCCGCTTGCCGGTCGCCGGCACGCCGTATAAGTCGCCTCACGTCGCCACCCCCTCCGGCGCTCACCGGTCCGCCTCCACCAGTCGCGCGTAGATCTCCGGCCTGCGGGTGGTCATGAACGGGAAGAGCTCAAGCCAGTCGCGGCGCTGGGAAAGGTCAAGCTCGGCAATAAGGACGGCGGGCTTGTCACGGCCGGCCTGGACGAGCTTGCGGCCGTAGGGGTCGCTGATGAAGGAGGAGCCGTAGAAGGTGAGGCCGTCCTCGGTGCCGATGCGGTTGACGGCGATCACGAAGAGGCCGTTGGCGATGCCGTGGCCGATCATGACCTTCTCCCAGAGGGGCTCGGTGTCGAAGTCGGGGTGGTCGGGCTCCGAGCCGATCGCGGTGGGGTAGACGAGGGCGTCCGCTCCCTCGAGTGCGTAGGCGCGCGCGAGCTCGGGGAACCACTGGTCCCAGCAGGTGGGGAAGCCGAGCTTCGCTGGGCCGATCGCGAGCGTGGGGTAGGGGTCGTCGATGGGGCCGGGGGCGAAGTACTTGTCCTCGTGGTAGCCGGCGGTGATCGGGATGTGGAGCTTGCGGGTGCGGCTCACGAGCTCGCCCTGGGGCGAGACCACGATCGCGGTGTTGTAGCCGCGGCCGTCGTTTAGGTCGTCGGTGCGCTCGAAGAGCGAGGCGTGGACGTGCGCGCCGGTCTCGCGCGCAAGGCGCTGGGCGAAGCGGAAGGTGCGCCCGGAGGTGGGGTCCTCGGGCTCGACGCCCGCCGCCTCCGGCCCGCCGCGCTCCTGCGCGAAGTACTTGCTGAGCGTGAGCTCCTGCATGCAGATCAGCTGCGCGCCGCGCTCGGC
>Ga0310836_101402_pt1 | contig 13254 bp, 10 predicted proteins | sample SM_ome_4_FD_201310 | JGI IMG/M metagenome (GOLD analysis project Ga0310836, IMG submission 201310) | Sorghum-adapted microbial communities enriched on stacked mutant (SM) sorghum from Joint BioEnergy Institute, Emeryville, California... ... | reverse complement strand
ATAAAAAAGCTTCCCATGACTATTTCATCGAAGATACCTACGAAGCGGGCATGGTGCTCACCGGCACCGAGATCAAGTCGATTCGGAATGCTCGGGTGAACATTAGCGATGCGTTCGCGACGATCCGAAACGGCGAAATTCATATTCACAACATGCACATCAGCCCGTTCGAGCAGGGGAATCGGTTTAATCCAACCGATCCGACGCGGACACGCAAGCTGTTGATGCACAAGGCACAGATCAATAAGCTGTTGGGTTTATCCAAGCAGGAAGGGTATACGATCGTACCGCTCAAGATCTATATCCGCAACGGATATGCGAAGCTGCTGCTGGGTCTGGGCAAAGGGAAGAAGCAATACGACAAGCGTGATTCCGCCGCGAAGCGGGATGCTCAACGCGATATTCAACGGGCGTTGCGCGAGAAGCAGAAGATCGCAAGATAACAAGCCCAAGAGGGTAGTTCCCAGCGTTTCCATCAAGTCCATAAACATGATGGGAAGCAAACATGGTATAATAATGGATGTAAGAACGAAACATCACTTGTTCGTGATGCGAGCAAGTAGCAGGCCCTTGCAGGCTGCACCTTGATCCTCGAACACCCTTTTTATTAAGGGGGCGTTTTTGGATTCGACGGGGGTAGATCGAGCATGGGTAGCGGGTAGTGGGGAGCGTCCGCTTTATCAACGCTAACGCCAAATTTAAACGGCAAAGCTAAACAACCAACTCTGGCTCTGGCCGCCTAATAACGGCCTCCAGGCTCCTACCTTCCATCGCCCATGTGGCAGGATAGGGGCTCAACCTTTAGTGGGATACGCTGTCTAGTCTCCGCCTGCGGCTAGCTGAAGAAGACAATCAGGCTGACCCGAAGAGAATCCGGTGACGGGGAGTCTCTAGGGTGACATCAATACTGTCACTACACCCGTAGAAGCCTATGTGGCGTTGCCTTCGGACAGGGGTTCGACTCCCCTCGCCTCCATTGAGAAAAATCCACAACCGGATGGTCAAGACTCCATTTTGTGGACAACAGAAAAAGCCCCTAGGCAACAAGCTGACGTCGGTACTCTACCGGCGCCAGCTTGTTTAATTTTCGTTAAGGACTGTGGTGGTTATAAAAGTGAATGAAGTCCTCCATTCGCCTTTGTGCTTCCTCTAAAGTTCGGATATCATAAGGATAGAGTCCTTCTGTCTTTAGATGTGAGAAGAAGCTCTCCATAGAGGCATTATCATAACAATTGCCTCGGCGAGACATGCTGATTTAGGCGCCAACCTTTGGCAGCATGTCGTGGTAAGCATAGGACGTGCACTGGAATCCTTGATCGCTGTGAACGATCAATCCGGTCATGTCCTTTTGCTTTTCAAAGGTTTTCTCTAATGTCTGCAAGACTAGCTGGTTGTCATTTCTCAAGCTCATATTGTAAGCGACGATCTCGTTATTGAATAAATCTTTAATCGTCGAGAGGTACAACCAAGTATCTCCAACACGATACTGTGTGACGTCAGTCACCCACTTTTGATTCGGCAAATCAGCTTTAAAATCCCGTTGCAGCAGATTTTCTGCAACCCGCCCGCCTGTAGAGCTTGCGTATGCTTACGCCGGATTCTAGAGCGTATACCGAGCTCTTGCATTAATCGTAGAACCTTCTTGTGATTGATCCGTAAATCATGTTCTTGAAGAAGGAAGGGTTGAAGTTGTCTGTAGCCGTATTTCCCGTCGTATTTCGTATACAACGCATATAGCAGCGCCTTTAGCTCAGATCCCGCTCTTCTGTTCTTACGCTTTAAATAGGCGTAGAATCCGCTACGTGAAATTCCTACTTCTTTACAGAGCTCGGAGACGCTATAACGTTGTCTAAGCTCTTTGACGAGCCGATGCTTCTCTGGTACACCTCCGCCTTCGTAATGGCCAACCACTTTTTTAGGACAGCGTTCTCCATCTCCAACCGTCTCACGTAACGATCCTCATCGACATACTCTCTTCGTCTCCCGCGGTGGTCCATTAGTCCATATTCTCCCATTTTCTTGTAACGACTCATCCATACTTTCAATCGTCCAAGGTCTTCGATCCCCAATACCTCAGCCACTTTCTGCTTTGTCATTCCTTGAAGCCTCATTTTCAATTGCCTTCTTCTTTGGGTCAAAACTGTATGAAAGAAACTTCTGCCCCTTTTTTGCCATACGAAAAGCACCCCCTATAGTTTTCATCGGTTTAACACCAGGGTGTTTTTTCAATGTCCACTATAAGGGGTGCACTTCAGGATGGTTGTGGATTTTTTTTCTTCGGTATCGTTTTATGGGGAGATATGGGGTGTCGACCAAGAGCGCGGTAATCTGATTCTACTGCTAAAGTAGTCATCATTGAGTAAACTCGTTAGGAATTTAAATCAGGAATCAGATCAGGGGATAATGGGGTTCGATCGCGCGCAGGGAGCGAATGGAAAGCTCCGAGGCTTGGCATCAGCGACAAGCACACAATCCGATTCTACCGCTATGGTTACCATCGTAGGGTATAGTTCGTCAGTAATTTAAATTGGGAATCAGATACTCTCCTCTTCCCAACATGATATACCATTCTTTATGTGGACTGATATTTGCTATGAATTGAAACTGAAATTCAAATGCAATTCAAACTTTGAGTAGAAAAAATTATGATTTTCGTTCTCGTTTTGATTGGTCTGCTGTTCATATCCAGCCATACCTCGGCCCATTCCAGATAGTATAGATATTAATTTGAAAAAGCAAATATGCTAATTTGGATTAGTTGGTTGTGAAATGATTCCTTTTCTAAATGATTCTTTTTCATAACAGGGTAATTAAAGGGTGATTCACATTTATTCCTAGATATGTTTTTATATCGTATTTTGAATATCAAAATGGAAGGGAAATGCAATATGGTGACGAAATATATAAGGAGAAAAATAGATCAATGAGGGGAACTTTATATGAGAATCGAAAAAGTGAAGGTAAATAACTTTAGGTTGCTGCGTGACTCAGAGATAACCCTAGATGAAAAAACCACAGTGATTGTTGGACGAAATAACTCTGGAAAAACCTCATTTACTGAGGTTTTCAGACGATTTTTGTCGGATGGTACTGCAAAATTCAAATTGGAAGATTTTTCAATTCCAATACATGAAGATTTTTGGAATGCATTTATACTCATGAAAGAGGAAAAAGAAGATCAAGTACGAGATATACTCCCATATATACAAATAACCTTGACGCTTAAGTATGATATTAATACTGATAATCTTGGACCTTTGGGGGAGTTTGTAATTGATTTGGATCCAAGTTTAACCCATACTGTAGCGGTGGTACGTTATCAACTTGCTGATGGAAAAATTCCCGCTTTTTTTGAGGGAATTGAGTATACTGGTGAACCAGAAAAAACAGTGTCAGAAAAGAAGAATTTCTTTAGAGTTATTAAGGAGAGAGTGCCACTGTATTTTTCTACATCAGTATATGCAATCGATCCACAGGACCCAACCAATCAAAAAAAGTTTGATTTAGCAATATTCCGTGAATTATTACAAACTGGATTTATAAATGCACAAAGAGGCTTAGATGATACAACACATAAAGATAGTGACGTTCTTGGTAGTATAGTTGAAAGAATGTTAGATATTGCTAAATCAGAAACTTCAGACAATGAGACGTTGTCATTACTTGAGAATTCTGTAAAAGAGATTCAATTTAAACTTGATACTGATTTTAATCAACATGTAAATAAGCTGCTTCCTGCACTCTCGTTATTTGGCTACCCAGGCCTTAGCACATTACCGCTTCATACTGAGACAACCTTAGATGTAAAGAGGCTTTTAGAAAATCACACGAAGGTACATTATCCGGGTGAGCACGGTATAAATTTACCTGAAACATACAACGGATTAGGATCAAGAAATTTAATTTATATATTATTTAAATTGTATGAATTCTTCAAACTGTACAAAGCTAGAAAAACTGCTGCAAATTTTCATCTAATATTTATTGAAGAACCGGAAGCACACATGCATCCTCAAATGCAGGAAGTTTTCATTCGGAAGCTTACAGAGATCGCTAATGAATTCTCATGTCAATTTAATGATGGTAGCCCGTGGCCGGTTCAATTCGTTATTACTACTCATTCTACACATATTGCCAATGAGGCACCTTTTGATTCAATTCGATACTTTATAAATACGGGAATGCATACCCGAGTGAAAGATCTAAAATTAGGGTTTAGTAATGAAACAAAAAAAGATGATAAAGAGTTTTTACATAAGTATCTGACTCTGACCAAATGTGATCTCTTTTTTGCGGATAAAGCTATATTAATTGAAGGTCCGACAGAAAGAATTCTAATGCCTAAGATCATCGAGAAAGTTGATTCAGAATCGGCTTACTCGAGTCCACTGTCGAGTAAATATTTAACCATTATTGAGGTAGGGGGAGCTTATGCACATCATTTTTTCTCTCTGCTTAATTTTCTAGAATTACGTACACTAATTATTACAGATATTGATTCAGTTGATTCCAAAAACCGAGAGAAATGTATCGTCTCAGAAGGTGCGTATACAAGTAATGCTTGCATAAAAAAATGGTTTAATGAAAATGATCTCTCCCCTATTAGTCTTCTAAATAAAACGGAAATTGAAAAGACGAATGGCTTATTGCGCTTAGCGTATCAAGTACCCGAATTTATTGAACTTGGAATTGGTGAAATGTCTACAATGTTGGCGGAAACTGCTGCAGCAATAGAGCCAGTGGAGATGGAAAAGGTAGACACGCGGAGTTGGGGGGAGATTGGCCCAACTGGTAGAAGTTTTGAGGATGCTTTTATGCTGGCAAATAGATCTTTGTTTGATATAAAGGGGAATAACAGTGAAGAGTTAGAAAGGTCTGCTTGGCAAAAGGCACTTAAAGTTGATAAAACAAATTTTGCACTTAAGTATGCGCTTGAAGAAACAACATGGAATGTCCCAGCCTATATAAAACAAGGACTGGCATGGTTATCTATTAATTAGATTTATGGGGTGTTTAATTATGAAAAGTACTCATGTGACTAGTCCTGCCGAAATAGCTGCGAAAGAAGCGCTGGAGAAAGTTTATTCATGTATCAGGAGGAGCAAGAGTTTTGTCTTAGAAGCTGGAGCTGGGGCTGGTAAAACGTATACTTTGATACAGACATTAAAACAAATTCTTGAAAATAAAGGAGAAACTTTATTAAGAAACAAGCAAAGGATAGCATGCATTACCTACACTAATGTCGCTAGAGAAGAGATTGAATCTAGGACGGATCATCATCCGGCTATATATACTGCAACAATACATTCTTTTTGTTGGTCATTAATTAAGGATTTCCAACCGCGTTTACGTGAATTAATTACTCATCTGGATAAATGGCCTAAAAGATTGGAACATATTAATAGTGTTAATTCATATACGATTACTTACGATTTGGGTATACCTGGAGTCCAAGACAACCAAATCTTACTAGGCCACAATGATGTGATTTCTTTAGCAATTTTCATGATAGAAGATCTGAAATTCAGAAGGATACTAGTTAATAGGTATCCGATAATATTTATTGATGAATATCAAGATACTGATAAGAAATTCGTAGAATCATTGAAAAGGCATTTTCTTGATAGTGAAAATGGTCCCCTTCTCGGTTTTTTTGGTGACCATTGGCAGAAGATTTACCCGACAGGTTGTGGAAAGATTGAGCACGAAAATTTAGAGGTAATTGGAAAACGGGCGAACTTTCGTTCGAGCACCAAGATCGTTGAATGCTTGAATAGGATAAGACCGGACTTAACACAAGAGGTTAGCGACACTAATAATGTTGGTGGAGTGATAGTATTTCACACGAATGAATGGGGCGGTATTCGAAGGACAGATGGACATTGGAAAGATGATCTTCCTCCTGATATTGCGCATCAATTCATTGAAAGAACTAAATCTATGCTTGTTAACGATGGATGGGACTTTGCCCCAGATAAAACAAAAATACTTATGTTGACTCATAATATTCTTGCTCAAGAGCAAGGATATCGCAACTTGGCTAATGTTTTTCCTCGAAGCGAGATATATATAAAAAAAGAAGATCCATATATAGCGTTCTTTGCGGATACCTTGGAGCCATTTTGTACCGCTTATGAAAATCGAAAATACGGTGAAATGTCACGTTTCTTAGGGACAAACTATCCGTTAATTCGTTCCCACAAGGATAAAGAATATTTAGCTAGGTATATGGAAAAGTTACTTACCTTACGTTCTAATGGAACTGTGGGTATGGTGATTGAGCATTTAACTAAAGGTGCTTATCCTCCATTAACAGAAAGTATTATTCAAATAGAAGAGATCTGCAGTAAGAAGGATGAATTAGAACTTACAGAAAATCAAAGGGAACTATTAGAGAGGACTGAGAAACTGAAGAAGATCTCATACCAAGAGGTTGTTGCTTTAGTGAAGTTTATAGAAGATAAAACACCTTTTGCAACCAAGCATGGAGTAAAAGGTGCAGAGTTTGAGAATGTATTGGTGATTTTTGGGCGAGGATGGAACTTATATAATTTTTCTCAAATGCTAGAATATGCTTACAACGGAGTGCCAACAAATAAAATGGAAAGTTTTGAAAGAAATAGAAATCTGTTTTATATTGCTTGTTCTAGACCAAAAAGCAAACTAGCCTTGCTGTTTACTCAAAAATTATCTAACACGGCTCTTCGTACTCTTGAAGTTTGGTTCGGGGCTAATTCTCTTATTTCTTTATACTAAGGGGAGAAAATTGTCGACCCCAAAACTTATAGAATTTCTCGATGACGCTTGCTTGAGGTTGGAACAATCAATAATTTGTCGGGTAGCTACTTATATATTACTTATATATTTGGAAATGGAACGGATTTATCTGATTGTTGTAGGTAAATTTCGATTATATCCGATTTGGTGGTGTAAATTATCTTAATCTACCGCGTAGAATGTTACTTTAAACAAGTTTATTTAGGATAGGTCCTCATTAGTATTCGTATGCATTAAGGGTTTATGTTTCATTACAAAGAGAATGTTACTTACTATTGCGAATTGTGGATTTTCCATACCACGGATCGCCTCCATTTTGGAACTTAAAAAACCACAACCTTATGGTTGTGGTTTTTGATTTATTGCTCGGCGATCCTGATTTTGCGTTGTACCTTTGGGTACGAGATCTGACATTTTTCCAAAACCATTATTAGTGTGAAAGCATTTACTCCTCGTTGTCTTCATCCAGTCTATTGGTTCTCTGTTTATAGATATAAGCCACAGGAATCAGACCGCAAACCAATAGAATGCCACCCATGATTATCCCATTCACGGCTGAACCATCGGTACGCGTTACAAAATAGCCGACAACAGCCGAGATAAGCACAAGCACCGCGAGTGAAATTCCCAAACCCTTTTTAGGGTTAGTGTTATTATTCTCATAATCTACACTGGCACCCATGGACAAATATGCAGAGACAACGGCAGTCACAATGAAAATAAGCCACAGGGGATTTTCCCGCATCCCGTCAATTCCTTTTGTAATGGCGTCAAACGTCAAAATAGCAATAATGCCAAGGGTTTGGATGATGTAAGAAATGCGAATGTTCTTAAGATTCTGTATTGCCAAGCGTTCATCTGTAATCTTCTTCATATTCGTTATTCTCCTTTCTCTACCCAGAATATCTCGTCTAACGTTTTATGAAGTGCATGACAAATGTCTAGGCATAACTTCAGGGTTGGATTATAGGACCCTTTTTCGATCAAACTGATCGTCTGGCGAGTGACCCCTATCTTATCTGCCAGTTGTTGTTGTGTCAGGCCGGCTTGAATCCGAGCGATCTTAACTCTATTTTGCAAGCATTGAGTCCCTCCTCTTATTTATATTGTAATATATATATTGCAAAATGCAATATATATATTACATTTTGGGTTGCAAGGAATTAGCACGGTTTGGCCGAGCCCGGTTTAAGGCGACCCAAGAGTGACTTTTAAGTCACCTCAAGGTCACCTCAAGGTCACCTAATGTTATAGCCGCTCAGCTTCACAGAGGGAAGGGAGCGGCGAAAGCACAATAATGTCTCGCTTGGGCAATACTAAGCGGAGATGAATTCCTGGATCACTCGAAACCTTCGCCCGACTCCTGGCCCGTTTGGAGCAGGACGGTAACCAATTGTTTGGCTGCCGGCGATATCTCCCCGAAGGAATGCGCGATGATGCCGATATCACGAGTGACGCCCGGTCGAATCTCCTTGACGACCAAATCGTGCGACACGGAAGATAGCGTAAAATTGGAGATCAGCCCGATGCCTAGCCCGTTACGGACCATACGGATCAAGGTTTCGGCCGATTGCACCGTCAAACCTTCCCCCAACTCGATCCGGTATTCTCTCAGGATGGAATTCATGGCGATCTCATGCCCGCCTTTACAGAAAATAACCTCGTCTCGGTAGCAATTCAGATCGATAATCGGTTCTTTCGCCAGCGGATGATCCGCAGGAACGATCGCAACCATGTAGTCGGACTGCAATTTCTCGAATTCTAATGAATCCAACGGAGACGCCACAATCCCTAGTTCTACTGTTCGGTCTTCTACCCATTGCTTGATTTGATCGGAGACGCCTTCCAGCAACTCGATTTTCACCAACGGATAATTTGTACGGAAAACGGCGATGGCCTTGGATAGCAAGTTTGTTGTTGCTGCGGGGAAGGAACCGACTTTGATCTTGCCGCCGAGCAGGCGGTTCTCCCGGCCGGCAATTTGATAAATGCTGTTCTCGATCGCCTTCATCTGCCTGGCTAATACGAGAATCTCCCGCCCTGCTTCCGTCAGCAGCAACCCTTTATGCTTGTCACGGATGAACAGTTGGATGCCAAGCGACGCCTCCAAATTTTTGATCGCTTTGCTCACGGCTGGCTGTGAGATGAACAACGCTTTGGATGCCTCCGTAATGTTCGATGTCTCTGCAACCTGCACAAAGATTCGGAGAAGGTTCAAGTTCATTTGCATGCACTCCACCATAACCAATTGGTTATGTATTATATTCATTTTATGTATTTCAGTTATATTTGATTATACCCTATGATGAGATTCGAGGGCCAATAGTGCTTTGAGAAATCTTCATCTTAGGAGGTCTTGTGGATGGCAATTGCTTCGGATCAAGCCCAATATACCGCTCCTGTCCCTAGCGCTTGGCGAATATGGACGACCGCTTGGCTCGTAACGGCGGTCTTCATCCTGTCCAATTCGGCCACCCCACTCTATGTTCGCTGGCAGCAGGAAATGGGCTTCTCCAATGGCACGCTGACATTAATCTTCGCCGCATATATCGCCGGTTTACTCGCGACCTTGCTCGTCGCCGGTCAGTTGTCTGATCGGTACGGTCGCAAGCCGGTGTTGTTCCCGGGCCTTGCGGCCGCCGTGCTCGCTTGTATTCTTTTTGGCACGGCCTCCACGGTCGCATCACTCCTGCTCGCGCGATTACTATCGGGCATTGCCGTCGGCGTCATCGTCTCGGCTGGCATGGCTTCGGTCGTGGATGTCGGAGGCCCTGCTCGGAGAAAGACGGCTGCGCTCGCCGCTTCGGTCGCCATGGTGCTGGGTGCAGGACTCGGTCCGCTGTTATCAGGCATCTTTTCCGAGTTACTCTCCCAACCGGTCGTTCCCCTGTTTGGCACCCAACTTTTGATATTGGCCAGCGCCTTCGCCGTTGCCGGGTCGCTTCCACGACTGCGCTTTCCAGCACGCCAAAGTGAATGGCGGCTTCGGCTGCCCAGCGTGCCCAAGGACAACCGGCTGCACCTTGCTCTTGGCATCGCGGTCTTCGCTCCGGGCATCACGTCAACATCATTTATGCTGTCGCTCGGCCCATCACTGCTGAAGAAGCTGCTGGGCGCCTCGGATCCGCTCGTCGCCGGCGGAATGACATGCCTCATGTTTTTGATGGCGACGGGCGTTCAATTTCTCCTGAAGAAGCTTACCATCCGAGGCCAGCTTCTGATGGGCGCAGCGTCCGTCTTCCTCGCCATGCTCTGCATGGTGATCGCTTCCTATGCTTCCGCCGTCACCCCGCTAGTGCTGGCTGCCTTGCTGGCCGGTGCGGGTCAAGGTCTCGGCCAACTCGGTGGCCTGACACTGATCGGCTTGCATGTTCCTGAGCATCGCAGAGCCGAAGCGAACGCGGTTCTTAACATCGGCGGCTATATCCCTGCCGCTATCCTCCCTGTGTGCACGGGCTACCTGATCGACTATACCGGATTGGCCACGGGCTCAACCGCCTTTGCCGCGATCTTAACCGCAGCAGCCTTGGCTGCGGCAGGGTTTGTACGTATCAAGCTACCGTAATCAGTGGGGCGTCTGCATTTTATATCTACGGAGCTTACTCCATCGTGGACAACGGACCTGATACGATGACTCGGAAGTCTTTTAAGGTATACGTTTTATTGGAAATTTAAAGCTTGCCCTTCGTCGGCAAGTTTTTTTGTTTTCATACAGGTCACACACCTGTTTCACCCCGCCAATCCGCGTTCGAGGTGGTCTCTCGTATCAAATAGGTTACCAGACAAGTCATTGGCCATGTCATGGAGTTTCCATGTTACAAATCAGAGCCGTACGTCGTCATATGTGCAAAACGCAAAGGGGTGATGAGGATCGACGCAAGCAATACCATGATTATTTTCAGAGACAAAACTTCTATTACATTTCTGGAGGAATGATGAACATGGCAAATGTATTATTCGTTAAAGCTAACAATCGGGAGCAATCTATCAGCTTAAAGCTATACGACGCTTTCTTAAGCGAGTACCGGGAGAAAAACCCGAATGACAATATCACGGAATTAGACCTTTTCGAAGTGGAGCTGCCTTACTACGACGGCGAAATGTATTCGGGCATTATCAAGCTTTCCAAGGGTGAAGAACTTACAACCCGGGAACAAAACGCCATCGCGATCGCGAACAGCTACGCAGATCAATTCCTGGCAGCAGATAAAGTCGTATTCGCGTTCCCGCTTTGGAATTTTACGATTCCCGCTCCATTGCTGACCTACCTGTCCTATCTAAGCCAACCTCGCAAAACCTTCACTTATACGGCACAAGGTCCGGTAGGGCTGCAAGGCGACAAGAAAGTCGTGCTGCTTAACGCACGAGGCAGTGTTTACTCCGAAGGCCCGCTGGCTCAAAAAGAGATGTCTGTGAACTACGTGAAAAGCATGCTGGCATTCTGGGGAATAACGAATATTGAAACGGTTGTCATCGAAGGTCATTTGCAATTCCAAGATCGGTCTCAGCAAATCATCGAAAACGGCTTGGCCCAAGCGGTTAAAGTAGCATCCAACTTCTAGTTCACAATAAGCGCGTAACCTTATACCGCTGTCCTCAGCTGCATCATGTTCAAACGGTATAAAAATAGGAATAGCAAAGGATGTGAAAAACATGATTCTGGTTACAGGTGCCACTGGATCGGTAGGCCGTGAAGTAGTTCGGCTGCTGCATAAGGACGGTTTAAAGGTACGGGCGCTCGTCCGCAATCCGGAGAAGGCGAATCTTCCTGCAGGAGTTGAGCGGGTAGCTGGAGATTTATTGAAGTCGGAGACGTTTCTAGCGGCTTTGGAAGGCGTAGAGAAGGTGTTTTGGATGTTGCCCCTAGCCGCCGACTTTGATTTTCCGCGGATCGCAAGGCTTTCCGGAGTGCGGCATATCGTATTGCTCTCAGCGGCAACCGTTGAAATTGGAGCAGGAAATGCTATTGCACGGCTTCACTTAAAAGCCGAGCAGGCAGTGCGGGAATCGGGTGTATCCTGGACATTCCTGCGGCCCAGCGGTTTCATGACCGATGCGTTTCGATGGAAAGATTCGATCAGAACCGAGGGGGTTGTCCGGGTGCCATTCGGCGACCTCAGCATACCAATCATCGATTCGCGAGACACAGCTGCCGTCGCAGCGAAAGCTTTAAGCTCAGACGGACATGAAGGGAAGATCTATACGTTAACCGGACCTGAACGACTTACTCGTAGAGAACAAGTACGCATACTTGGCGAAGTATTGGGTCGGGATATCGGTTTTGAAACGATCCCGGACGACATCGCTTATGAGCAACTGCTTCGGTATATGCCTGGGGAAATGGTTGACGCACTCTTTGAACTATCCAAGCAAGGTCAAAGATTCTCTACTGTGCTTCCTACCGTGATAGAAGTAACCGGTCGAGCGCCTCGCACCTTCAAACAGTGGGCGATCGATCATGCTGAGGAATTCGGTTAACGATTGAATTATGGAACTCTCGCCGCGGCCAAATATGCCGAAAACGGTTGCGATCAGTCACGCCAGTATGCTTCGATAGATAAAGAGCACCCCGGTGTGCAATTTTTACAACAGGAAAAGGTGAGATGGCGTATGGAGGAACTGTACGATAAATATAAAGCGCTGTTGTTCACGCTGGCTTATCAGTTGACAGGTTCTGCGGCAGATGCGGAGGATGTGGTGCAGGACGTGTTCTTTAAGGCCTGCGACGTAGATCCCGAACGTTTGAGGGAACCGAAGGCCTATTTGTGCAAAATGGTAACCAATCGCTGTCTCGATCTGCAGAAATCTGCGCGGAGGAGGAGAGAAGTGTACGTCGGTCCTTGGCTCCCCGAGCCGATTCCGACACCGGAAGCGGATACGCTCGAAACGGTCGTCCGCCGTGACCTGCTGTCTTATGGTATGCTTGTACTGCTTGAGAGGTTATCGCCGACAGAGCGTGCGGTTTTCGTTCTTCGTGAAGCGCTTGGATTCGATTACCCCGATATCGCCGAACTGCTTGGCAAACGAGAGACAAATTGCCGCATGTTGATGAGCCGAGCGAGAAGCAAGATGGGCATATCCGAGGAAGAAACGGTTGCGGCCGACGCGATCGAATTGGAATGGGTGAGCCGCTTCCTCACCTCCCTCGAGCAAGGTAACGTTGATCTTGTGTTATCCTTGCTGAGCGAAGACGTCATGCTCGTCACTGACGGGGGTGGAAAAGTCATCGCGGCTACACATCCGATACAAACGCGCGAACAAGTGGCCCTTATCCTTGCCGGCGCGCTCCATGGCTTGAAGTCTCAGGGAAGTCTTCACTCCGAGTTTGCAGCTCTGAACGGAGAGACTGGAATTGTGCTTCGATCCGGGGACGAAGCCGTGGCCGCTATCTATTTACAACATCGAGATGAAAAGATTCATAGAATCTACGTTGTAAGAAACCCGGATAAGCTTACTCGGGTATAGGGAGTCAACTGC
>Ga0310836_101382_pt1 | contig 13358 bp, 9 predicted proteins | sample SM_ome_4_FD_201310 | JGI IMG/M metagenome (GOLD analysis project Ga0310836, IMG submission 201310) | Sorghum-adapted microbial communities enriched on stacked mutant (SM) sorghum from Joint BioEnergy Institute, Emeryville, California... ... | reverse complement strand
TTATTGGGGCGTTTCGGAAATGTCAAGAGGAAAATTTGTTCGCATCCCCGTTTTGGGGGTGAAACAATAAAAGACCTTGGCCAAAGGGCCAAAGCCGGTGCGGAGTTTTTAATTCCGAGAGGCTATACCAATGCATGGGAGGGAAAATCTTGATGAATTCAGTCAAATCCGCGAAAGGTCATCTGCCGCGCGCGATGCGCGCGCTCGCGCTGGCCGCCGCGATCATCCTGGCCATTCCGTTGCAGGCGTTCGCGTCGGAACAGGCGGCCGGGACGCCCCTGACGGCGGAGACGGCGGCGGAGTTTCTGGAAAAATTCTTTCATTCCGAACTTGCGAAGCCTCATTATACGGGAGCCGCGGTCGTCATCGTGAAGGACGGCGCAGTGATCGCGCAGGAAGGTTTCGGATTGGCGGATGCGGAGAAGAAGGAAGCCGTCGACCCGGCGGGCACCCTTTTCCGGATCGCCTCTGTGTCGAAGACGTTTACGGCCGTCGCGGTCATGCAGCTTGTCGAGCAGGGGAAGATCGACCTCGATGAGGACATTCGCGCATACTTGCCGGAACTGAAATTCGACAATCCGTTCGACACGCCGGTGACGGTGGCCGATCTGCTGACGCACCGCAGCGGTTTCGAACCCCGCGAGCCGCAGAGCGGGGATCTGCACGCGGATTATGATCTGTACGTCTCGATGGAAGACTATGCGAAGCAGCATATGCCGCCGGTCGTCCGCGAGCCGGGCACGGCTTACATGTACGACAACTTCGCGTATCTGCTGCTCGGGCTGATCGTGGAGAACGTGAGCGGACAGCCGTTCGAGGATTACATGGCGGAGCATGTGTTTTCGCCGCTCGGCATGGACAGCAGCGGATTCATTTTGGATCGGGAGCGGCTTGAACGGCTGGCGACGGGCTATCCCGCGCCCGGCGGCGAGCCGATCGAACCGTACGTGTTCCGTCCGACCGTCATGCCCCACGGCGGCATGGTGTCAACGGCGGAAGACATCGGGAAGTTCATGATCGCGTTCCTGAACGAAGGCGCGGCTCCGGACGGCGGCCGGGTGCTCTCCGCGGAATCCGTCGCCGCAATGAGCGAGTACCGGAGCGCCATCCATCCGCTGATGCCGGATACGACCTACGGCTTCGAGGCCGCCGCGCAACTGCCGATGGCGGGCGCGAGCAGCGCCGTGCTGACCAAGCTGGGCGACCTGCCGGGCAACAGCTCGATGCTGCTGCTCCTGCCGGAGGAGGAGACCGGCGTGTTCCTGACGTACAATCAGATTGGAACGCTGCGCGATCTGTTCTACATGCAGTTCATGGCGGCGTTCTTCCCGGCGTACGGGGCGCCGGCCGACCTGACGGCATTCGCGGAGGAGCCGGCCGTGAATCTCGTAGCTTTGGAAGGGCTGTATACCGATCTGCGCATGTCCACGATCGTCTACAAAGTCGAGGCGGGCGAAGACGGCACGTTGTCGCTGTCCGACGCGCTGCTCGGCAATCGCGTCTTCCGTCATGCGGGCGGCAACCTGTTCGTCGACGGGATGCTGCAGCGCTTCGCGGCGTTCCGGGTCGATGACGACGGCTCGGTGTACATGCGGGAGACGGCGCTCAATCCGCTCGGCTATGCGCGCAAGGCCGAGGCGCCCGCCGGATATGAAGATGTGGCGGCGGACCATCCGTACGCGCCGTTCATTCTCGGCATCCAGTCGCTCGGCTACTATCCGAACGAGGCGGGGCTCGCGTTCGAACCGGAGCGTCCGGTGACCCGGGCGGAACTCGTCTGGCATATGCTCGCGATCAGCGGGCTGAAGGGCTCGGATTCGGACACGCATGCGTTCACCGATATCGCGGACCATCCGCTGGCGCCGTACATCCAGGAGGCGGCCGGGCTCGGTCTGGTGAGCGGAGACGGCAAGGGCCGTTTCGATCCCGACCGGCCGGCGACGCGGCAGGAAGCGGCGGTCATCGTCTGGAACGCCTACAAGCTGCTGTTCCCGGAAGCGATCTTCGCCCGTTTTTCGGTGGAAGGGAACACCGCGGCCTGGGCGACGCCCGCGGCGCGCATGATGGTGGCGCTCGGTCTGCACGGTCCGGAGGTGGCCGCTTCGGAGGGCGGCGTGCCGATTTACAACGGCGCGGAAGTGCTCACGCGGCAGGAGGAGGCGGCGCTTCTCTACAAGCTGCTGCTGACGCCGGTGCAGCAGATCGCGGCCGGGCTGATGCAGCAGGCCGGGACGCCGGAAGCGGCGGCCGCACAGGAAGGCTGATCGGAACACGCGAAAGGGGCTGACCCCGAGGGTCAACCCCTTTTTGTCATTTACCGCCCGTAAACGTAATCCCTTTGACGAAGAACCGGTTGAAGAAGATGAACAGGATGAGCGCCGGAAGCGTGAACACCATCGACGCGGCCATGATCAGGTTCCAGAAGCTGAAATATTGTCCCTTGAACGTGTTGAGGCCGAGCGGCAGCGTGAACATCGCTTTCTCCGACATGATGACGAGCGGCCGCAGGAAGTCGTTCCACGCGCCCATGAAAATGAACACCGCCTGCGCCGCCAGCGCGGGTCCCGCCAGCGGGAGCGCGATGCGGAAGAACGTGCCGAACCGGCTGAGCCCGTCGATCTCCGACGCTTCCTCCAGATCCTTCGGGAAACTGAGGAAGAACTGGCGCATCATGAAGATGAACGTCGCGTTCACCGCGCTGGGGACGATCAGCCCCTGATAGCTGTTCAGCCAGTGGAACTCGTTCAGGATCAGGTAGCTCGGGATGAGGGTGAGCTGTCCCGGAATCATGAGCACCGCCAGAATGACGAAGAACAGCAGCTTGTTGCCGGGAAAATTGAACCGCGCCAGCGCGTAGCCCGCCATCGAGTTGAACAGCAGGTTCAGTCCCATGACGACGGCCGCAACGAAGGTGCTGTTGCCGAACCAGCGGGGGAACAGCGGTTCGTCGACGAAAATCTTCTTGTAGTTGTCCAGCGTGAAGACTTTCGGGATGAAGTTCGGTTCCCCCGTCGAGATTTCGGCCAGCGTCTTGAACGAGGCGGAAAGCGCCCAGAGGAACGGAATGAACGTGATGACGGCGTATGCGATCAGTACCGCGTATTGGACGGCGCGCAGCGTAATGCGAACCTCTTTTTTGTCCCACATGGGGCGGGCCCTCCTTCAGTTCAGCTTCTCTTCGCCGAAGAGCCGGCGCTGGATGACGGTGATCAGCATGATGACGGCGGCGAGCATGACCGCCAGCGCCGCGGCGTAGCCCATGTCAAGATTCTTGAACGCGTATTGGTAGATGAGCAGCACCACGGTCAGCGTGGAGTTGTTCGGTCCGCCGGAACCGTTCGAGAAGATGTACGCCTGGTCGAACAACTGGAACGTGCCGATGATGCCCATCGTGACAACGAAGAACGTGACCGGCTTCAGCAGCGGCAGCGTGATGCTCCAGAATTTCCGCAACGTCCTCGCGCCGTCGATCTCCGCCGCCTCGTAAAGCGAATCCGGGATGTCCTGGAGCGCGGCCAGATAGATGACCATGAAATAAGGCGCGGTGGACCAGACGTTCATCAGCATGATCCCCTTGAGCGCCACCTTCGGGTCGCCAAGCCAGTTGAAGGGCTGAATGCCGAAGACGCCGAGCAGGTCGTTGAGGAGGCCGTCGGTTTTGAAGATCCACATGAAGATCAGCGTGAGCACCGCGGAGGAAGTGACCGTCGGAAGAAAATAGAGGACGCGGAACGCGTTCCTGCCCCTCAGCTTCGAGTTCAGCACGGAGGCAAGCAGAATGGCGAGCGCCGTCTGAAGCGGGACGACGATGATCGCGTACTCGATCGTGTTGTACAGGGCGATCCATACGCGGCTGTCCGCCCCCATCCGCACATAGTTGTCGATGTCGATGAAGCGGTACGAGATGCCGCCGAGAAGCTGCACTTTGTGGAACGACAGATAAAGCGCATACACGATTGGCGCCAGCAGGAAGGTGCCAATGACGAGCAGCGTCGGCAGCAGAAACAGATAGCCGGCGGTCGCCTCTCTGAGCTTGCGCCTGTTCATACGCGGTTCCTCCTTCGCATCGGGACTTGCGGTTTCCGACAGGCAAGAGCGCATTCGTCAACCCCGGCTGTGACGCCGAGCCGACGAGTGCGCTCATGCCGGCCGGAAGGGGGCGGCCATGCCGCCCCCGACTGCCGCGACCGGATTATTGCATCGCATCGATTTCCTGGTTGGACGTATCCTGGGCTTTCTTCATCGCGTCTTCGAGCGATTGCTCGCCGAGGAACGCGCTGACGAACTGGTTGTTGAAGTTGTTGATGATCGTCGGGCCGTTCTTGCCGACTTGCCACGGAATCGCGTACGCCGAGCCCGCGACGATTGCCGCGCGGTATTCGTCCTTGTCGTAGCCGAGCTCGGCCGCGACCGATTTCCGTGTCGGCAGCGCAAAGCCTTTGCTGGTCCAGATCTTCATGCCTTCCTTGCCCGTCAGGAACTCGATCAGCTTCCAGGCTTCTTCCTTATGCTTCGATTGCTTGTTCATGACGTAAGCGACGGTGAACGCCATCGTGCCCTTCTTGCCGTTCACGGTCGGCACTTCGGCGGTGCCGTACTCGAGATCCGGGAAGTTGTTGTCGAGGTACGGGATCGCCCAGTTGCCCTCGAGCACCATCGAGACCTTCTCCTGGCCGAACATTTCGCCGCCCCAGCCTGCGCCGACTTCGGACGGTTGAACCGACGTCTTGTCTTTCAGGTGCTGGTCGATGACGAGCTGCAGACCTTTCAGCCCTTCAGACGTAGCGAACGCAGCCTTGCCGTCCGCGTCGATGACTTCGCCGCCGAACGCCTTGATCATGAACATTTGACGCGCGAGCTCCGGCGCGACGCCGAGGCCGTAGCGGCCGTCCTTCGTCAGCTTCTTCGAGTAATCGATCAGCTCTTCCCAGGTGGTCGGCGGACCGCTCAGACCGGCTTCTTCGAAATGCTTCTTGTTGTAGAACAGCACCAGCGTCGACATGTCCTTCGGGAAGCCGTAGTAGTTGCCGTCAGCGCCTTTGAACGCGTTGAGCAGCGGTTCTTCGATGTCATTGATGTCGAATTCGTCCGTGACGTAGCCATTCAGCGGCTCGAGCACGTTCTGCGCGAACAGCGCTTCCGCTTCGGACGAGTCGAGGTAGAACACGTCGCCGGCCTGGCCGCCGATCAGCCGCGTCTTGATGACGTCCATGTACTGTTCGGAGATGACTTCGTACTTGACCTTGATGTTCGGGTACTTTTTCATGAACTCGTCGAGCGTCTGTTGCAGCAGCTCTTGTTCTTCAGGCGAAGCGCCCCAGCCGTTGAGCGTGATCTCCACCTCTTGAGCGGGCTCCGAGCCGGAATTGCCGGATCCGCCGGACGAGCTGTCCGAAGAGCCGTTGGATCCGCCGGCAGACGAACTGTTGGACGGCGTATTGCTTCCGGATGACGACGAGTCGTTCGATTTGCCGCCGCAGCCCGCGATGATCAGCGCGAAGGCCAGCATGACGGCCAGGATGGTGAATCCTTTCCTTCTCATGTTTCAGAACCTCCCTTTAATTTTGGACATCTTGATGTATTGCTTGAAGCACGCGCAGCTCGCAGCCGGTCGAGTTGTGCTCGACCGAGATCTTCGGCGCCGCGTCCCCTTCCCGCCGCGTGATCGTCAGCGACAGGGTACCGGAGCCGACGTGAAGCTGGCGCACGACCAGCCGATTCATGCCTTCCGGCAAGGCCGGCCTGAGCCGGATGACGCCATCCGGCGCGTCGGGATCGAGTCCCAGGAACACTTGCAGGAACACAAGCGGCGTGCCCGCCGCCCATGCCTGGGGCGAGCAGGCGACCGGATACGGGACCGGACGTCCGAGCGTATCCGGATAGCCGCAGAACAGTTCCGGCAGCCGGGCGTACTCGAAATGTTCCGCCGCCTGCATAAGCCCCCGGGCCACCTTGAGCGCCTGCCCGATGAATCCCATGCGGCTCATGCCGATAAGGCACAGCGAGTTGTCATGCGGCCAGACGCTGCCGTTGTGATAGCTCATCGGGTTGAACCCGGTGGACTTCTCGCTCATCGTGCGGATGCCGTATCCGCTGAACATATCTTGCGCAGTAAGCCGGCCGGCCACGAGCTCCGCGCGGCTTTCGTCCGGCAGCCCCGTCATCAGCAGATGGCCCGGGTTCGATGTCACCGACCGCACCTGCCGCTTCTCCCGGTCAAGGGCGATCGCGTAGAAGGACTCATCCGCCATCCAGAACGACTGCTCGAACCGGCGTTTCAGCTCCGCGGCTGACCGCTGCAGCGCTTCCGCTTCGGCGCTGCGGCCGAGCTTCCGGAAGATGTCCGCCATGCCCGTCTTCGCGCAGTAGACGTAGCCCTGCACTTCCGCGAGGGCGATCGGCGATTGCGCGAAATCTCCGGACGCGTGGACGATCGAGTCGCCGGAATCTTTCCATCCCTGGTTCCCGATGCCGCCGGACGATTCGGAGTGGTATTCGACGAATCCGTCGCCGTCCAGATCGCCGCTCCGGTCGATCCACTCAAGCGCCCGTTCAAGCGCCGGCATCAGTTCGCGGATTGCTTCGATGTCGCCGGTCCAGCGGAAATACTCGACGGCGAGGACGATGAACAGCGGCGTCGAATCGACCGAACCGTAGTAGGGGGTGAACGGAATCTGATTCGTGTTCGCCAGCTCGCCGTACCGGATCTCGTGCATGATTTTGCCCGGTGTCTCGTCCCGCCACGGATCGACCTTGCTTCCCTGGTAGACCGCCATGGTCCGCAGCGTGCCGAGCGCGACTTCGGGATTGACCGGCAGCATCTGCAGCGCCGCGATCAGGCTGTCCCGGCCGAACGGCACCGCGTACCACGGCAGGCCGGCGACGGGGAACGGCCCGTGGCCAAGATCGGTGAGCAGCATCCGCAGATCCAGCATCCCGCGATGGTACAGCTTGTTGTAGATGTCAAGGTCGCTGTCGACCGACGTGGACACCTGCTCCCAGCCGCGGTAAGACGCGTCAAGCAGCCGCAGCGCTTCCTCGCGCGGTTTCGCCCGGGGCGCGGCTTCGCCGATGACCGGCGTGACGGTCAGCTCGATCGTGCGGACTTCCCGCGGCTTGAGCTCGACCGAAAACGTTACCGATCCGTCCGGCGTCACCCGCTCGGGCTTGACGTTCCAGGCGATGCGCGTCTCCCGCGCGATGCCGTCGGCGCCGGCATAACGGATGACGAACCGGTCCGCCTCGACGCCGGCGCCGGTTACGGAACCGATCCGCCCCCCCTTGATGCCGCGGACGGTGAACATGTCCGCGAAATCCGCCCAGACGGCGATCGTCGTCTCGAACGCGACCGGCTTCGGGCCGTAGTTCGTATACGAGATTGCTTCATACAGAACGCCGTCCTGGATGAACCGGTGGCGCATGATTTCGACCGTTTCCCGCCACAGCTTGATTTGCCCGTTTTCTTCCATGTGCGGATTCGTCAGTCTGAACAGAGCCTGGCAATTCATCTCGGCCGAGGACTCGAGCAGGATCGGTTTTGCGCCGTTGATGCTCAGCTCGAACCGGCTCAGAAACCGCGTATCCTGCGTGTACAGTCCGCAGCCGTCCGCCTGACCCGGCGGGATGTCGCCGCTCTCATCCGTCAGGAAGAACAGGTCGTTCTCTTTAATTACGCGATGCTTCAACTTGAAATCCTCTCCAGACTCCCGCCAATTATCCGAAACGTTTCGGATACCAGTCATTATATTCCGGACCGTAAACGTTTGCAATAGGGGAAAAGAAAGAAATTCTGGGCGGTTGAAATCTGTTGAAATTCCATTAAAATAGAGTTGAAAAGTACGAAACGTTTCGGAAGGGGACAAATTCTCGTGACGACGATCAAGGATGTCGCGCGCCAGGCCGGCGTCAGCGTGACGACGGTATCCCGTGCGCTCAACGGCCATGACGACGTCAATCCGGAGACGAGACGGCGCATTCAGGAAGTCGCGGATCAACTCGGATACAGTCCCAATATCGCCGCGAGAACCCTTGTCTCGAAGCGGAGCCGCACGCTTGGATTGCTGCTCTCCGCCTTGACCCGCAACAGCGTGAAGGACAACATCGTGTTCGAGATGCTCTGCGGCATGAACGACCGCGCCGCCGAACTCGAATATGATCTGGTGCTGTTCAACACCACGCCGCAGAAGCAGCGCCAGAAATCCTACAAGGCGCTGTGCAAGGAGCGGGGCGTCGACGGCGTCATCATGATGGGCATGCGGCTGGACGATCCCTATCTCGAAGAAATGCTGCACGCCTCCATTCCCTGCGTGCTGATCGACATTCCGATCGAGGGAAGGAAGAACATCGGCTATGTGATGACGGAGAACATCCAGGGTGCGTTCGAGGCGGTTGCGCATTTGATCGAACACGGCCACCGCCATATCGGCATGATCAACGGGCACGCCCAGGCGGCCGTCAGCATTCAGCGGCTCGACGGTTACAGGCAGGCGCTCGAGCGGCACGGCATTCCGTTCGACGAGCGGTACGTCGAGGACGGGGCGTTCCGCGAGGACGGCGGCAAGGACGCGGCTTACCGGCTGCTCACGTCTTGTCCGGAGCTGACGGCGATCTTCTGCGCGAGCGACCTGATGGCGCTCGGCGCGCTGCAGGCGATCCGCGCGCTGGGCAAGCGGGTGCCGGAAGACATCTCCATCATCGGATTCGACAACATTGTCGCCGCGCAGTATTGCACGCCCGCGCTGACGACGGTGCATCAGGACAAGTACCAGATGGGCTATATCGCGGCCGCGACGCTGATCGACATGCTGGAAGGCCGCCAGGTGCAGCGCTACCGCAAGATGCCCGCCGAGCTGATCTTGCGCGGCAGCACGGGGCCGGTTCGGGGAACATGACGCAACAAGGAAGCCTTCGCGCTCATGGCGGCGCGGAGGCTTTTCGCGTCGCATCGGCGCTTCATGACCGGCGAACGCCCGGGGCATGCTAGAGTCGGATGCCGCTGCGCGCGGACGGCATGGCAGACGTCCGAATATGCTGGCAATGAGCGCGGCGCGATGCGGCCGCGGTCAACGGGAAAATCAAACGGGATGGAGGGTCGGCGGATGCGGATCGGCGTGCCGAAGGAGATCAAGAACAACGAAAATCGGGTGGCGCTTACGCCCGCGGGCGTAAATGCCTTGACGCGCCAGGGTCATGAGGTCATCGTCGAGCGGTCGGCGGGCAGCGGCAGCGGGTTCGCCGACGAAGCTTACATGGCCGCGGGAGCGCGCATCGCGGAGAAGGCGGCGGACGTGTGGGGCGCGGCCGACATGGTGATGAAAGTGAAGGAGCCGATGCCGGAGGAATACGATTTTCTCCGCCCGGATCTGATTCTGTTCGCGTATCTGCATCTGGCGCCGCTGCCGGAGTTGACCCGCCGGCTGGTCGAGCGCAAAGTGTGGGGCGTCGCGTTTGAGACCGTGCAGCTTCCTGACGGGTCGCTTCCGCTGCTTACGCCGATGAGCGAGGTGGCGGGGCGGATGGCGGTGCAGATCGGAGCCCAGCTCCTCGAGAAGACGCACGGCGGCAAGGGCATCCTGCTCGGCGGCGTGCCGGGCGTGGCGCCGGCCGAGGTCGTCATCATCGGCGGCGGCATCGTCGGCACGAACGCGGCGAAGCGGGCGCTCGGCTCGGGCGCGCGCGTCACCATCCTGGACGTGAATCCCCGCCGGCTGCGCGAACTGGACGATCTGTTCGCGGGACAGGTGACGACGATCATGTCGCACCCGGTCGAATTGGAACGGGCCGTCGAGCGGGCCGACCTGCTCATCGGAGCCGTGCTCATCCCCGGGGCGAGGGCGCCGAAGCTTGTCAGCGAGGCGATGGTGAAGCGCATGCAGCCGGGCTCGGTCATCGTCGACGTGGCCGTTGATCAGGGCGGGTCAATCGAGACGATCGACCGCGTGACGACGCACGACAATCCGACCTACGTGAAGCACGGCGTCGTGCATTACGCGGTCCCCAACATACCGGGCGCGGTGCCGCGCACTTCGACGTTGGCGCTGGAGAACGCCACGCTGCCGTATGCGATGAAGATTGCGGGTCTCGGCATCCGGCAGGCGATCGCGTCCGATCCGGCGCTCGCCCGCGGCGTGAACACCGCCTGCGGCGCGGTCACATTCGAAGCGGTCGCGAAGGCGGTCGGCATGCCGCATGTGCCGGTCGAGTCGCTGCCGGATGCAAGGGGCGTAAGATAGCGCAAGACAGGACGCGCCGTGCATGAAGGGCGCCGGTTCGGGCGAGAATAAGCCGGAGTGCCGGCATCCGGACATGCAGGAGGTGTGTGCGTTTGAAATGGATGGTGCTGGCCGGCCTGATCGCGCTGCTCCAACCTTCGCCGGACCTTCCGAACGGGACGGACGGCGCGCTGACCATCCGGCTGCCCGGCGAGACGATCCGGATCCATCGCGCCGAATTCGCGCTGCCCGGCACCGGCTTCGTCGATCCCGCGAGGCTCGATCGGCTGGCGGAAGGCCTGGCGGCGAAGCTGGACATTCCGGCAAAGAACGCCAAATTCGCCGCGAATGGAGGAGTTCACCCGGAACAGCCGGGGCGAAGGCTGGACAGGGAAGCGTTCGAGTCGCGATTCTACGCCTATTTCTACGGAAGCGGGGAAACGGATCTGGAGCCGCCCGTGCGTCAGGTGCCCGCGAAGGTCGACAGCGAACTGCTCGTCGGACTGAAAGAGAAAGTGATCGGCCAATATGTCACCTATTACAACCCGGCAAACCGGAACCGGTCCCACAACATTGCGCTGGCCTCCGCGGCGCTGGACAGCACGGTCGTCTTCCCCGGAGAGACGTTCTCCTTTAACCGGACGGTCGGCCGGCGGACGGTGGAGCGGGGCTACAAGGAAGCGCCCGTCATCGTGCGCGGCGAATTGTCCGAAGGCGTGGGCGGCGGCATCTGCCAGGTGTCGTCGACGCTGTTCAATGCGGTGGACAACGCGGGACTCCAGATCGTCGAACGGTATGCCCACAGCCGCCACGTCACCTATGTGCCGCCCGGCCGGGACGCGACGGTAAGCTGGTACGGGCCGGATTTCGCTTTCCGCAATACGCTGAATCAGCCGGTGCTGATCCGGGCGTACGCCGCCCACGGCACGATGCGCGTCATTCTGTACTCGACCGAATCGGTCCGCCATCATCCGCGGGAAGTGCCGGGCATCCGGCGCGGACAGATCGAAGAGGTGCGCGATACGCTGCGTTCGGATGCGGAATGACGGTCCGGCCGGCAGACGCGGCGACGCGCGCCGCCGTTCAAGGGTCGGTCCGGCAGGTTTTTTTGACAGATCGGGCCAAATCCGGTATGCTAGAAGCACGCTTAATTCCCGGTGGCAATGTCCGGGAAGCGGGGGAACCAGTCAATTGGGGCGAATCGTCCGCCGGTCGGACGTAGGGGACCATCGACCCGAGCCCGTCAGCTAACCTCGTCAGCGGGAGATGGGTCTGAATTTAACGAAATTTATGGCGCATACGCCATGCCGCCACAGACCCCTCGCGGGTCTTTTTGTTGTCTTCAGGCCTTATCCGCAAAGCATTTTTTATATCTCGGCTGGTTTCTAATCTGTGAGGGAAGGAGGTTATTTCAACATTGCCATTGTTACAAATCCCCGAATGCAAGTGAAAGGAGAGGCGTAAAATGGCGAAGGTGAGATACATTACGGACATTTCCAAGATCACGGAGCTTTCCGATGCGGAGCGGGAGCAGCTCAAGCCGATCACGGAGAAGTTCGTTTTCCGCGTGAACGACTACTATCTGAATCTGATTGATTGGAGCGATCCGGACGATCCGATCCGCAAGCTGGTCATCCCGAATACGGGAGAGCTGAAGGAGTACGGCCGGTGGGACGCGTCGGACGAGGACACGAACTACGTCGTGCCCGGCTGCCAGCACAAGTACAGGACGACGGCGCTGCTCATCGTCTCCGAAGTGTGCGGCGCCTATTGCCGGTACTGCTTCCGCAAGCGGCTTTTTCGCAACGACGTGAAGGAAGCGGTGACCGACGTGTCGCCCGGGCTGGACTATATCGCGGCGCATCCCGAAATCAACAACGTGCTGCTGACGGGCGGCGACAGCCTCATGCTCGGCACGCCTCGCCTTGCGGCCATCATCGAGCGGCTGCGCGCGATACCGCACGTCAAGATCATCCGGCTCGGCTCGAAATTGCCGGTCTTCAACCCGATGCGCATTTACGAAGATCCGGATTTGCTCGAACTGATCCGGAAGCATTCGACGCCCGAGAAGCGCATTTATGTGATGGCGCACATCAACCACCCGCGCGAAATTACGCCCGAGGCGAAGCGGGGTTTCGACGCGCTGCACCAGGCGGGCGCGATCGTCGTCAACCAGACGCCGATCCTGCGGGGGATCAACGACGACGCCGGGGTGCTCGCCGAACTGCTCGACAAACTGTCCTGGGCGGGCGTGACGCCGTATTATTTCTTCGTCAATCGGCCGGTGGCGGGCAACCACGATTTCGTGCTGCCGCTGGAACGGGTGTACCGGCTGGTGGAGGAAGCGAAGGCGCGGACGTCCGGTCTCGGCAAAAGGGTCCGCCTGTCGATGAGCCATACGTCCGGCAAGATCGAGATTCTGGCGATCGAGAACGGGAAGGCGTACCTGAAATACCACCAGTCGCGGGACGGCGAGTACGGCAAGTTCATGGTGCTCGATTGTCCGCCGGACGCGACGTGGTTCGACGATCTGCCGGGCAGCGAGCGGTTCTGGAAAAAGCCCGCGAAGAAGACCGACAAGGTCGTGTCGGTCAACGAGCTGCCGCCGGTGCCGGCGAAGCGCGTAAGGCGCGGGCAGGCGGCCGGGGCTGTCCAACGGGTCGAAGTGGCCGAGCCGAGCTGAGGGGTTGGTGCCCGCGCGGCCCCGTCGGCGTTGCTGTAGCGTGTATAGCACGCTACAGGTGCCCGCGCAGCCCCGTCGGCGGTGCTGTAGCGTGATAGCACGCTACAGGTGCCCGCGCAGCCCCGTCGGCGGAGCTGTAGCGTGTATAGCACGCTACAGGTGCCCGCGCAGCCCCGTCGACGGTGCTGTAGCGTGTATAGCACGCTACAGGTGCTCGCGCAGCCCCGTCGGCGGGATTGGAACGGGGTTATCGCAAACGAAAACGGTCGACCGTGGGTCGATCGTTTTTCTTGTGTACGCCCAGCATGGGCGTCATCCGCAGCCGGGAGGCTGCGCCGAATCCGCAGGAGTCAGCAGAGGTCATAGTACGCGAGTACGGGACGCCGGAAAGCGGAAGGACCGAACCGAAAGGAGAGAGGAAACCGATGCGTTCGCGCGAAGAGCAGAGACAGCCGAATATCTCG
>Ga0310836_101381_pt1 | contig 13362 bp, 13 predicted proteins | sample SM_ome_4_FD_201310 | JGI IMG/M metagenome (GOLD analysis project Ga0310836, IMG submission 201310) | Sorghum-adapted microbial communities enriched on stacked mutant (SM) sorghum from Joint BioEnergy Institute, Emeryville, California... ... | reverse complement strand
GGTTGTCCCACGCGCCCGCGGACTTTGGACCTGGGCCATCAGAGGCGGCTGACCAGCCGGTTATTGTGCAGCGGAAGCCTCCGCGAGCACGCGCAACAGGAAGGACGCACACGCCGCATGGCCGACAGCATGGCCACGATCGAGCGCATCTACGCCGACGTGCTCAGGCGTAACCCAGCGGAACACGAGTTCCACCAGGCGGTCCGGGAGGTGTTGGAGTCTCTCGTGCCGGTCTTGGACCGCCACCCTGAGTACGCCGAGATGAAGATGATTGAGCGGATCTGCGAACCAGAACGCCAGATCATCTTCCGGGTGCCGTGGACCGACGACCGTGGCGAGGTTCACATCAACCGCGGGTTCCGCGTGGAGTTCAACTCCGCCTTGGGCCCGTACAAGGGCGGCCTGCGTTTCCACCCGTCGGTCTACCTCGGCACGATCAAGTTCCTCGGTTTCGAGCAGGTCTTCAAGAACGCGCTCACCGGTATGCCCATCGGCGGTGCGAAGGGTGGCTCGGACTTCGACCCCAAGGGCAAGTCGGACGCGGAGATCATGCGGTTCTGCCAGTCGTTCATGACGGAGCTGTACCGCCACCTCGGTGAGCAGACCGACGTGCCGGCTGGAGACATCGGCGTCGGCACCCGTGAGCTCGGCTACCTGTTCGGCCAGTACAAGCGCATCACGAACCGGTACGAGTCCGGCGTCTTGACCGGAAAGGGCCTGAGCTGGGGTGGTGCCCGCGTCCGCAAGGAGGCGACCGGATACGGCGCGGCGTTCTTCGCCCAGGAGATGCTCGCGGCTCGCGGCACGTCGCTGGAGGGCAAGACCGTCGTCGTGTCCGGCGCGGGCAACGTCGCCATCTACGCCGCGGAGAAGTGCAGCCAGCTCGGCGCGCGGGTGATCGCCTGCTCCGACTCCAACGGCTACGTGGTCGACGAGCGCGGACTCAACCTCGAGGTGCTCAAGCAGGTCAAGGAGGTCGAACGGGGTCGGCTCACCGCCTACGCCGAGCGGGTGCCGCACGCGCGTCACGTCGCTGGCGGATCAGTGTGGGACGTGCCGTGTGATGTCGCCATCCCGTCCGCGACCCACAACGAGATCTCCCGCGACACGGCGATCTCGCTGGTGAAGAACGGCTGCATCGCCGTCTCCGAGGGGGCGAACATGCCCACCACCCCGGAGGGAATCAGGGTCTTCCTGGAGGCCGGCATCGCGTACGGTCCCGGCAAGGCCGCGAACGCCGGCGGCGTCGCGACATCCGCGCTGGAGATGCAGCAGAACGCCTCGCGCGACAGCTGGTCGTTCGAGTACACCGAGCGTCGGCTGGAGCAGATCATGCGGGACGTGCACGCCGCCTGCCACGAGGCGGCCGAGGAGTACGGCTCTCCCGGGAACCTCGTCCTGGGCGCGAACGTGACGGGCTTCGTGCGGGTCGCGGAGGCGATGCAGGCACTCGGCCTGATCTGATCAGCGCCCTTCGACAGTCTGGGTACACGTCGGTCTGGCACACCCTCGGTTCGCGTTTGGTCCGGCCGTCAGGTCGGGCCAGACGCGCCGGGGCCGGACGCCCCTGACTCACACGGCAGCGAGCGTGCTCACCAGTCGGGTGGCCGACCCGCCCAGACGCCACTGGTCAACGAGACGTTGCCACCTCTCCAGGTCAGCCGGCTCACGGGGGAGCGCCTGGTCGATGTCGGGAAGGTCCACGTCGGTCGCGACTCGCACCACGTCGCGGGCGGCTGCGAGATAGTCCGCGGCTTGTTGGATCTTGGCGCGCAGGCTGGGTGCCATTCCACTGGCGTCATCACCAGCCGCGGCGATGATGGCATCGATGTCGCCGTAGCGTCCCACCAGGGACGCGGCCGTCTTCTCGCCAACGCCGGGGACCCCTGGCAGGCCGTCGGAGGGATCCCCGCGCAACAGGGCGAAGTCGGCGTAGTGGCGGGCGGGGACCCCGTACTTGCGCTGCACCCACTCCTCGTCGACGACCTGCAGGTTCCCCACGCCCCGCGCGGTGTAGAGGACGCGGACGCCGCGTTCGTCGTCGACGACCTGGAACAGGTCTCGATCGCCGGTCACGACGTCGACCGGCATGTGGGCGCGGGCCGCCAACGTGCCGATCACGTCGTCGGCCTCGTAGCCGGGCGCGCCGACGACCGCGATGCCGAGCGCGTCGAGCGCCTGCCGGATCAGCGGGACCTGGACCTCCAGGGCGGGCGGTACCTCCTCGAGGTCCGGTCCCTCCGGCATTCGCAAGGCCACCCGGTGTGCCTTGTAGCTGGGCACCAGCCGCACCCGCCACGCCGGGCGCCAGTCGTCGTCCCAGCACGCGACCAGGTGGGTCGGCTTGTGGTCGCCGACCAGGCGAGTGAGGAAGTCGAGCAGTCCGCGCACGGCGTTGACCGGTGTCCCATCGGGCGCGCGAAGCGACTCGGGGACGCCATAGAACGCACGAAAGTAGAGCGACGCCGTGTCGAGGAGCAGTAGCTTGGGCACCTCGCCATCGTGGCACAGGCGGGGGACATCGCCTGGTCCACAGCGTGGCCGGACGACGGAGTCGAAGCGCACCCCCTACAGTGATCCGCGTGACATCCGCCGTACCGACCACCGACCTGCGTGCCCGCCTCGATCGCGCCCGCTCGGGCGCGGCGTCGTCCGGACTCGACGCGCTGCTGATCTCGCCCGGACCAGACCTGCGGTACCTCACCGGCTACGACGCCAAGCCGCTCGAACGCCTCACGTGCCTGATCGTGCCCGCCTCGGGCGAACCGACCCTCGTCGTGCCCGCGCTGGAGAAGCCAGCCGCCGAGGCCGCCGGCGTGGAGGCGCTCGACGTGGAGCTGGTGTCCTGGCAGGAGACCGACGACCCGTACGCGCTGGTGGCCAAGCTGCTGCCGGGCGACGTCCGCGCCGTGGGAGTCGACAACCGCATGTGGGCGGAGAAGGTGCTGGCGTTGCGCGCCGCCCTGCCCGGCGTCGAGCAGCGACTGGCCGGTGACGTGCTGCGCGAGCTTCGCATGCGCAAGTCGCCGGCGGAGGTCGCGGCCCTGCGGGAGGCGGCCGCGGCGATCGACCGGGTGCACGCCCGGATCGAGGAATGGCTACGGCCCGGTCGCACGGAGCGGGAGGTCGGCCGGGACATCTACGACGCGATCCTGGCCGAGGGGCACGTCCAGGTCGACTTCGTGATCGTCGGCTCCGGTCCCAACTCGGCGTCTCCCCACCACGAGCTCTCCGACCGGGTGATCGAGCCGGGCGACCCCGTCGTCGTGGACATCGGGGGCACCACCGCGGCCGGCTACTGCTCCGACGAGACCCGCACCTACGTCGCGGGAGGCGAGCCACCGGAGGAGCTGCTGCGCTACTACCAGGTGCTCGAGCGGGCCCAACAGGCCGCGCGCGCCCAGGTGCGGCCCGGCGTGACGGCCGAGTCGGTGGACGCCGCCGCTCGGGATGTCATCACCGCGGCCGGATACGGCCCTGCGTTCATCCACCGCACCGGTCACGGAATTGGCCTCGAAAGCCACGAACACCCCTACATCGTCGCGGGCAACACGCTCCGGCTCGAGCCTGGCATGACGTTCTCTGTCGAGCCCGGCATCTACCTCGAAGGCCGCCACGGCGCCCGGATCGAGGACATCGTGGTGGTGACCGAGGACGGCGGTGAGTCGCTCAACCACCGTCCGCGCGGGCTGCGAGTCGTCGGTGGCTGACCGGTCCGGCCTCGGCGCGGTACGGTGACCGGCGTGGAGCAGATCGACCGCCAGATCGTCCGGCTGCTCGCCCGTAATGGCCGGATGTCCTACACGGACCTGGGCAAGGAGACGGGTCTGTCGACGTCCGCCGTCCACCAGCGGGTCCGTCGCCTGGAGCAGCGCGGCATCATCAAGGGCTACACGGCGGTCCTCGACTACGAGGCACTGGGTCTGCCGTTGACGGCCTTTGTTTCCATCAAGCCGATCGACCCGAGCCAGCCCGACGACTCACCGGAGCTGCTGGTCGACATCCCCGAGATCGAGGCCTGCCACTCAGTCGCGGGCGACGAGAACTACATCCTCAAGGTTCGTGTCGCCAGCCCGAGCGCACTGGAGGAGCTGCTCGCGCGGATCCGCGCCAAAGCCAATGTCTCGACACGGACGATCGTCGTCTTGTCCACGCCGTACGAGCAACGTGCGCCCGCGATCTGAGGCGCGTCCCGGCACGGCGACTCCACGGCAAGCCCGGCCCGGGAGGCAGGCGTCGGCGCGAGCAGCCACCAAGATGTTCGTGCACGCGATCCCAGGCCTGGCACCCCAGGTGCGGCGGGAGCTCGCCAACCTCCCTGGCGTCCGGGTGAGTGACGTCGGCAACGACGGGCGGTCGGACGTCATCCTCTGCGAGGTGACGCCGGGGCGGGAGGCCGACCTGCTGCGCCTGCGCACGATCGAGGACGCCTTCGTCAAAGTCGGGCGGACCCTGCGGTCGGAAGGGGACCGGCCGACGTGGATCGCCCGACGTGTGGTGAGGCCAGCGCAGCTGACCGCAGGACTTGAGCTGTGGCGGGCCGGTGCTGGTCGGCAACGTGCTCGCACCGCACCGCTGACCTACCGAGTGGTCACCCGGGTCTTGCAGGAGCGGACCTGGCGGCGCACGCAGCTGCGGCACGCGGCCGAGCAGGTGGTCTCCAAGCTGAGGCCGAGGTGGCGGATCGCCGACCCGGCGGCTCTCGAGGTGTGGGTCCTGGAGTACACCCGTGGTCGTTTCGTCGCCGGTGTCCGGCTCACGACCGCGCGCACTCGACAGCATGGCGGCCGAGCGGTGGAGCGCCCCGGTGCCCTGCGGCCGACCGTGGCCGCCGCCATGGTGGCGCTGGGTGAGCCAGTCGACCGTCGCGCCCAACGGGTCCTGCTCGATCCGTGCTGTGGATCAGGCACCATCCTCGTTGAGGCGTGCGCCACGGGTTGGACGGTCGAGGGACGCGACATCGACCCCGCCGCTGTGGCGACAAGCCGTCACAACGCCTCTGGCGCGCGGGTGTTGCGAGGAGACGCTCGTTCGCTCGATCTTCCCGACGCGTCGGTCGACGCGTGCGTGTCCAACCTGCCCTTCGGCCGCCAGTACACCGTGCCTCGTGACACCCGCACGTGGCTTCGCCAGGTGCTGGGGGAGATGGCGCGGGTCACTCGCCCTGGCGGGCGGGTTGTGCTCCTGGTACCGGACATTCCACAGGACGTGGTCCCGGCCGAGCTACGACGACGCGACCGGCTGCGGTTGCGGCTGCTCGGCGTGACCACAGCGATCTGGGTCTTCCAACGACGATGACGAGTCCTCCGCAGGTGCCCACCGTCGCCCCCACGGTGGCCACGCCTGGGACGCTTCCCCTGTCCATCCGCACCCAGACAGTGGCGATCGGTGGGTGGCGAGTGGGCGCCGGGAGTCGGGCCATGACCTTCGGATCCCTCGTCGGATCCCTGTGGTGCGGCGTCGACGACGGTGGCCGCCCGTGGTAGGTCGGACGGGGGTAGGGTCCGGGTGCAACCACGACGCGCTGGTCACGACCCCACGGGCGGCTCACGTCGCTGGAACGGCGAGACTCTCCCTCCGACGAGCCGCTGCCACTCACGGACGCGTGGGATGCCCCGTGGGCGACGCCCGTTCCGGTCGGTGAGGCGGTGAGGTGGCCTTCGAACAGTGGACGAGGGACGGCCGGCTCTGGCACCCCACGTGGCGGGATCCGCGCCAGGACCTCGCTCCAGACTCGGTGAGTCGCAACCCTTTGCGTGAGAGGTGGTCACGACGTGAAGCTGGCGATACTCGGCGGCGGCGGATTCCGGGTCCCGCTCGTCTACCAGGCACTAATCCGCGACCAGGGCTCACTGCGGGTGGACGAGGTGTCCCTCTACGACATCTCGCCAACCCGGCTCGCCGTCGTGGAGGCGGTGTTGGTCCAGCTCGCGCGCGAGGCCGCAGGTGGGACAGGCGATGCGACGCCGCCGCGCGTCGACGCGACCACCGATCTCGACCGAGCCCTCGAGGGAGCTGACTTCGTGTTCTCGGCGATCCGGGTCGGGGGCCTCCGCGGACGTGTCCACGACGAGCGGGTGGCGCTCGACCTCGGTGTGCTCGGGCAGGAGACGACCGGTCCCGGCGGCATCGCCTACGGTCTGCGCACCATCCCGGTCATGCGCGCGATCGCGGAACGGGTCCGGGCGGTCGCGCCGCGCGCCTTCTTCATCAACTTCACCAACCCCGCGGGGATGATCACCGAGGCGCTTCAACCGATCCTCGGCGACCGGGTCCTCGGCATCTGCGACACGCCCGGCGGACTCGTCCGGCGAGCCACCGCAGCGCTCGGCCTGCACCCCGCGCGCACCCACGCGGACTACGTGGGTCTCAACCACCTGGGGTGGCTGCGTCGACTCGTCCAGGACGGACAGGACCACCTACCCGACCTGCTGGCCGACGAGCACACCCTGGCTCAGCTGGAGGAGGGTGTGATCTTCGGGCCGTCGTGGCTGAGGACTCTGGGCGCGATCCCGAACGAGTACTTGTACTACTACTACTTCAGCCGAGAGGCGGTACGCGCGATTCGAGAGCAGCCGTCCACCCGCGGTGAGTTCCTCCTGCGTCAGCAGGACGACTTCTACGCGGCCGTGGAACGCGAACCTGATCGCGCCCTGGACCTGTGGCGCCGCACGATGACCGAACGGCGCGCGTTGTACATGGCGGAGGCCAAGGGCAAGCGACTCGACGAGGTCGTCGACGCGGAGGCAGCCGAGGCCGCGGAAGACGACGAAGGATACGAGCGGGTGGCCCTCGCGGTCATGGCCGCGATCGCCCGGAACGAGCGCGCGACGATGATCCTCAACGTGCGCAACGGCGGCGCTGTCGCCGGCCTCGACGCCGATGCGGTGGTCGAGGTGCCGTCCCTCGTCGACGGCGCCGGTGCGCACCCACTCGCGACGTCCCCTCCCGACCCGCACCAGCTCGGCCTCATGCAGCAGGTGAAGGCGGTGGAGCGGCAGACCATCGAGGCGGCCACGACAGGGTCGGTTGACGCAGCGGTCCGAGCGTTCGCCCTGCATCCGCTGGTCGACTCGGTGAGCGTCGCCCGTGACCTGGTGCGGGGTTACATGGACGCGCATCCGCAGATCGCGCGCCTGTTCGGACGGGGGTGACGAGCTCGTCAGCGGACGTCGAGGGCGAGTTGCCGCCGTGACGCGTCACGCGACGCCGCCGCCTGACGGCGGCCGGCTTCCTCTAGGTTCCGGCTGGCGTGCTCGCGCCACCAGGCCTGACCTTCCGGCGGCAAGGTGTCGATGGGGTCGTAGTACTCGTAGGTGCGGTCCAGTGCGTCGTCCCCAGGGCGTTCGATGCCGGTCCGGTAGTTCTTCTTCCAGTAGCTGATGCCCAGCGTCGTGTCATAGTGCGCTACCTGGTGCACCCAGCGCTTGCCCACGTACGGCACGTCGCAGACGATGCGCGGTGTAGCGAAACCTGGGAGGTACCCCAGGATGTCGTGCTGGAGCTGCTGTGCCTGCCGCAGCGACACCCGCCAGTGCTCGCTGAACGGGATCATGTCGCACATGTAGAAGTAGTACGGCGTGATCGTCGCGCCGTCGAGGAGCGCGAAGCACAGGTCGAGGAGCTGCTGCGCGGAGTCGTTGACGCCACGCAGCAGGACGCCCTGGTTGCGCACGTCCCGGATTCCGGTCGCCAGCATCGCCTTGGCCGCCTTGGCCACCAAGGGCGTGACCGACTGGGCGGTGTTGACGTGGGTGTGGATCGCGATCATCACTCCGCGCTCATTGGCGATCCTGGCCAGCCGCTCCATCCCAGCCCGAACGTCGTCTTGCAACCAGTGCTGGGGGAGGCCCATGAGGGCCTTGCTGGCCAGGCGGATGTCGCGGATGTTCTCGATGTCGAGCAGGGCGCGCACGAACGCCTCGAGCCTGGGCCACGGCACGTTGGCGACGTCGCCACCGGAGACCACCACGTCCCGGACCTGGGGGTGGGAGCGCAGGTAGTCCAGCATCGCGTCCCAGCGGCTCTGCGGCTTCGAGCCGAACCGGAGCTTGGTCACCTGCGGGGTGGAGTTGCCCACGAGGTCCATCCGGGTGCAGTGGCCGCAGTACTGCGGGCAGGTCGGCACCAGTTCGGCGAGGACCTTCGTGGGGTAACGGTGGGTGAGGCCCTCGGCAACCCACATCTCCTGCTCGTGCAGGGAGTCACGGGTGGCCAAGGGGTGGGACGGCCAGTCGGTGCGGCGGTCGGAGAAGACCGGCAGCATGTACTTGCGTACTGGGTCGGCGTAGAACGCCTCGGTCGACGGCACCCGGTCCGGGACCATCGTGTTGAGCATCTGCGGGGGCACCAGCATCGACATCGTCGCGCGCTCGGCCTGGTCCCGCTCGAGGTCGGCGTAGAAGCTGTCGTCGAGCAGGTCTCCCATCACCTCGCGCAGCTGCTTGATGTTCTTCACGCAGTGCGCCCGCTGCCACTGGACGGACTCCCACTCGTCCTTGGTCACATGGCGCCAACCCGGTAGTCGGGTCCAGTCCGGCTCCTCCAAGGGCCGGTACCTGTACTCGTACGGCTGGTCCTGGGGTTGAAGCGCCACGAGCACCTCCGCGTATACCACCCGATCAACGGATGTCGTACTGTCTGAACCGCAGACTACAGAAGAATCTGTAGTGAGAATGACTGTATCCCGCAGAATCTGCGAGGAGGCGTCTCGTGGCCGCGTCACCGCCGCTCCCTGGCTCGCCGCTCGGACTCCACCGGGTCATCAGTCCACGCGGCGTGCTTCCGCAAATGGCCGAGTGCCTCGACACTCGGCCCGACCTGTGGCCGGACGAGGTCCGCGTCAGGGTCGACCGGCTCAACCTGGACGCCGCGTCCTACCGCCAGCTGCGCACTGCCCATGACGGGGACGGCGAGGCGATCCGCCGCGCGGTGCTGGAGATCGTCCGCACTCGTGGCAAGATGCACAATCCGGTCACGGGATCCGGAGGCATGCTCGTCGGCACGGTGGAGGAGGTGGGACCAGCCTCACCGCTCGGCCTGGCGCCCGGCGACCGCATCGCCACCCTTGTCTCGCTCACGCTCACCCCCCTCGTCATCGAGGACGGGTTGGAGGCGTGGGACGGTGACGGCGAGCAAGTGCCGTGCCGGGGGTACGCGATCCTGTTTGGCCGATCCATCGCTGCGAAGCTCCCCGACGACCTGCCCACACCTCTCGCTCTCGCGGTCGCCGACGTGTGCGGCGCGCCGGCGCTCACGGCTCGGGTCGTGGGCCGCTACGCCTCGCCGACCGTGTGCGTGCTGGGGGCCGCCGGAAAATCCGGGTCGCTCGCCGTCGCCGCGGCCCGCCGCGCCGGCGCGGCCCGGGTCATCGGCGTCGTGCCGATCGAGGAGGAGGCGACCCTCCTGGAAGCCTCCCGCCTCGCTGACACGGTGGTCGTTGCCGACGCCTGCGACCCGGTCGGGGTTGCCGACGCGGTGGGCAAAGCTGGTGGTCCGGCCGACATCACCGTCGTCTGCGTCGACGTTCCCGGCTGTGAAGGCGGCGCCGTCCTCGCCACGGCCGACGGTGGGACGGTCGTCTTCTTCTCGATGGCGACGTCGTTCAGCGCGGCCGCTCTCGGCGCCGAAGGGGTCGCGGCCGACGTCACCATGCTGATCGGGAACGGCTACGTGCCCGGCCACGCGGAGTACGCGTTCGACCTGCTCCGCGCGGAGCCCGCCCTGCGAGCCTTGTTCGAGGCGAGACTCCGCCGATGACGTGCACCATGCCTGCTGCCACGACGCCTGCTGCCACGACGCCCGCCATCGCGATCACTCGTCGGGGACGCCACGACGACCACACGTGGGCTTTCGAACCGAGTTCAGGAAACCCGACGCGGTTCGCTCGCCCAGATTCTCCGCAGCGGAGCCAGTCCTTCCTCAACGTACTCCGCGATCGGTCGATCGCCTCCGTCGCGGAACCACGACTCCAGTGCCCCGAAGTACCCGAACGCGAGCGCGTTGGCCACGACCCTGGCCTGGGACGGGCTCAGTCCACCTTCGGTGGCCAGCAGGGGTGCGATCCGTTGCGCGGCGCGGTCGAGCGCAGCGCAGGCGGCCATCCGCACCGATGGCTCGGTGAAGAAGTAGCGCACTCGGCGCCATGGACTCGCGTTGCGCCCCGCGCGCTCGTCCGGAACCGCCTCGTACCGACGAACCGCTTGGAGGAGGCTGTCGACCGGATCCGCGGGATTCACCAACTCCCGGAGCGCCTCGGAGCCCATGGTGTCGAACTCATCGGCGACCAGGATTCCCTCCTTGGTGCCGAAGTAGCGATACACCGACGACGGCGAGACGCCGGCGGCCGCGGCGATCTCCTCGATCGTGACAGCGGTGAACCCGCGCTCGTCGAACAGGTCCAAGGCCCGCTCCTGGATCGCGTGCATCGCGGCGCGCCGCCACTGGTCACGTAGTCCGGCCATGAGGTGATCCTACAGAAGAACGGAGAGTGACTATCAGTTTGACTTTTCCTTTCAGCCTTCGGAGCGTAGAGTGACTCTCTCCGAGACAGTCACTGTCTGAACGGGACGGGCGTGCCAGGGTCGCGCGCCTGCGCGTGAGGACACCTCCGACGAGACAGGAGATCGACATGACGCCAGCGACGACGAACGCGCGGCGCACGGCACGCGAGTGGACGCTGTTCGTGGTGATGGGGATCGGGCTCGCCCTGACGGTCGCCGTGACCGTCTACCCGCTCGCCAATCGAGGCTTGCTCGCTGACCACGTTCGAGCCGGCTACCCGAGCTACCACGAAGGCGAGATCGCGACCGCCGTGACCTGGTACCTGGCCATTCTGGCGGTTCTCGGCGGTCTGGGCGTGCTGAGCTGGCTCGGCACCATCTGGGCGACGTGGGTCCGCAAGGGCTGGGCGCCGTGGCTCGCGACGGTGATCCTGGCGGTCGCGGTCTGCGTCGTCCTCGCCGGGCTCACCGTGAAGGACACGTCCGGCGACGTCGGACTCGCCCCGGCGGTCGGCTGGCTGCAGGTCCTGCCCTGCCTTGCCGGACTGTCGGCCGTCGTGCTGCTGTGGGGTGGTCGGCGGTGAGGCCTCCAGGCTTGCTGCGCCGGATCGCCGCCTCCGCGGCGCGCCGCGCGGGTGCGATCAAGCGCGCGATGTACCGAGGCGGGCGTCCCGGCCCGCTCATGCGGTTGTGGAACCGCGTGGACGCGTGGGCGTACTCGACTGGCCGGGTGTACCCCGACCACGCCGCCGTGTTGATGGTGCGCGGACGTCACACCGGCAAGGTCAGCGCTGTCCCCATCGCGATCGCCGACCTCGCGGGGGAGGAGTTCGTGGTGTCCATGCTGGGCCCGAACGCGCAATGGGTTCGCAACGTGGAGGCCGCCGGTGGCGGCGCAGTCCTGCGACGCCGCGGACGCGACATCCGCGTGCGGCTCGAGGTGGTCCCGGTCCCAGACCGCGCAACGGTCCTGCGCCGTTACGTCGCCATCGCGCCCGGGGCCCGCCCGCACCTGGGGCTCGCGCCCAGCGACCCACTCTCGCGCTTCCGCGAGATCGCCCACGCCCACCCGGTGTTCCGCATCAGGATGAGCGCATGACACGGCGAGTCGTCTACCGGCGCGGATTCATCCGGTCGCCTGACGTGCCGGACGCCACCGCCTTGTGCGTGGAGGGCGACACCGTCACCTGGCTCGGCCACGAGGATGAGCTGGACGGCTACCTCACCGGAGCGGACGAGGTCGTCGACCTTCGCGGTCGACTGGTGACGCCGGCGTTCGTCGACGCCCACGTCCACCTCTCCCAGACCGGCCTGCGCCTCGCCGGGCTCGACCTGTCCGACGCGCCCACCCGGGAGGCGGTGTTGGACGCGCTGTCGGCGCGCGCCCGCCAGGACCCGGCCGCGGTGATCCTCGGATTCGGCTGGGACGAGACCGGCTGGCCGGATCCGCGTCCGCCGACCCTGGCGGAGCTCGACCGGGCGGCGCCCCAGCGGCCGGTCTACCTCGCACGTGTCGACGTCCACTCCGCGCTGGTCTCGAGCGGACTCGTGGCGCGAGCACCCGAGCTCACCACGACGCCCGGCTGGGACGGCACGGGTCGGGTCGAGCGAGACGCCCACCACCTCGCCCGCGACCTCGCACACGCCCTGATCACTCGTTCGCAGCGGGAGGCGGCGATCCAGGCGGCCCTCGACGCGGCCGCGGCCGCGGGTCTCGGGTGCGTGCACGAGATGGCCGCGCCGCACCTCAACCCCGAGGACGACCTCGTCCTCCTCACGCAGCTGAGCGCCCGTCGTGCCACCGTCGAGGTCGTCACCTACTGGGGCGAGCACGTCTCCAGCGGTGGTGTGGCGCGCGCCCAGCAGCTGGGCTGCGCGGGGGCCGCGGGGGACCTGTGCGTCGACGGGGCGCTCGGGTCGCACACCGCGGCCCTGGACAAGCCGTACGACGACCGGCCCGACCACACCGGCTACCTCTACCTCGACGTCGACGAGATCGCCGAGCACGTCGTCGCGTGCACGAGGGCCGGGCTGCAGGCCGGCTTCCACTGCATCGGCGACGCCGCCGTCCATGCGGTCGTGGACGGTCTGCGCCGCGCCGAACAACAGGTCGGACTGGAGTCGTTGCGCGCCCGACGGCACCGGCTCGAGCACGCCGAGATGCTCGCGCCGGAGCTGCTGCCCACGCTCGCGACCTACGGCGTCGTCCTCAGCGGACAGCCGGCCTTCGACGCGGCCTGGGGCGGACCCAGCGGCATGTACGCGCGGCGGCTCGGCGCCGACCGGGCACTGCTGACCAATCCCTGGGCCCAGATCGTCGACGCGGGCGTGCCGCTGGCGTTCGGGTCGGACTCGCCCGTCACGCCCTTCGACCCGTGGGGTGCCGTTCGCGCCGCCGTCGACCACCACCATCCAGACGCCCGTATCAGTGTCGAACAGGCGTTCGCCGCCCACACCCGTGGAGGCTGGCACGCGGCCGGCCGCGACGACGGGGGAGACCTGACGGTGGGAGCCGACGCCACGTTCGTGGTGTGGGACCACGCCAGCCCGGACCTTCCCGAGCTGCACCCCGACGCACCATCCCCGGCCTGCGTACGGACCGTCGTGCGCGGCCGCACGGTCTACGACAGGGAGCGAGCATGACGAGAACGTCCCGACGCCACACACTCGACCTCGACCCGGTAGCCGTCCGCAAGGCACGGTCGCTCGCCCGCCGCGCCGGTCGTCCCATCCTGGAGCTGGCCAGGGCGCACACCACGGTCTCCGTCGAGCGTGCTGTCCTGCGCCTCGCCGGCCTGGACGGTGCCGACCCGGAGGGCACCCCGTGGGCCAACCATCTGGTGGACGCGGTGCGAGCCGA
>Ga0310836_101374_pt1 | contig 13427 bp, 10 predicted proteins | sample SM_ome_4_FD_201310 | JGI IMG/M metagenome (GOLD analysis project Ga0310836, IMG submission 201310) | Sorghum-adapted microbial communities enriched on stacked mutant (SM) sorghum from Joint BioEnergy Institute, Emeryville, California... ... | reverse complement strand
TTCAGCTCTCCGGTCAGGCACGAATCCTGACATTTTCATAGAACAATTAACCTGACATTTTCACAGACGCTTGACACTGCTTCCATTGGTTGCTTCTACCCCTGCAATCACCTGCTTCGGGCGAATGCTTCTAACCGCACCACGTCCCTCCGCTTGCTCCTCCCGAACTAAGGCCACTCACTGGTTCCTGCTCTTACGGACCTGAGAAGCACTATTCGGCTTTTCTTCGATGTTCCCGTAGTTGCATAAAACGAGGCCATCCATCAGTCAGCCTTCACCGACTTTCTGGACAGCCTCATTGTTACTAACTAGAGCTCAAATGCCATCATGGATTGATAAATTCAACCGCCTTCAGGAATCGATACAGCATAACCACCGCCTCCGCACGTGTCGCCACGCCCTGTGGAGCGAAGGTATCTGCCGTCCGGCCTGTTATGATGCCGGCGGATATTGCTCTTGCAGCATGCTCCACAGCCCAGGAGCTGATCTGATCTTGATCCTGATAGCGAGCCAGCGCTGACGGATTCGCAGGTACATCGGCGCCAACCAGGTCCATGGCTCTGCTGATCATCACCGCCATCTGCTCGCGTGTAATCGTGGCATATGGGGCGAACAGCTCGTCACTGATTCCATGGACCAGCCCGTAATGTACGGCCGCACCGACGGAATCGGAGAACCAGTGCGAGGACTCAACATCGGAGAAGGAATCATCCGCTTGCCCCTTCAAGCCCAAGGCTCGCACCAACAGGCTGGCGAATTCCGCACGGGTGATGAACTGATCCGGCTTGAATTGCTCGCTTGTCACTCCCCGAACGATCAGCTTCGATGCCATCCGTTCGATCGTCGATTGCGCCCAGTGGCCTTGAATATCCTGGAATGTCGTCTGGTGCTCCACGATCGTATAGATGCTGTTGCCGTTCCGTTTGATGATCGCTGTCGTGCGATCGCCTTCCGTGACGAACAGTGCTGGAACAAACATCCATTCCCCTCTGGATTCGTCATACCAGATGGCTGTCAGATGGTTCGTCGAGGAGACATCCGCCGCGATGTCGATCGTCCGAACCACATAGGTATTGAGATTCTCCCATTCGTAACGGATGAGACCATCCGATACTTGAATGGTAAACTCATAAATCTCTGCCACCCTGGTCAGCCCCGATGATTCAATCTCGCTCAGGATCTCTTCATTCACCTGATCGGTTACGCGGGCGATGGAGATCGTCACTGCTGCCTGATCAGCATGGACGAATCTGTCAGCGATTCCTTGCAGATCGATCGCGTGGATCGGCAGATCGTACTGAACCTCGCCGATGCGCACCGACAAGACGACGTCCTGACCCTCTTCCGCAGCTTTGGCCCACACATCCACCGGCAGCACGAAGGCTGTCTCAGATTGCCCATTATCTTCCGCTTCTATGATGATCTGCGCGCCGCCATCATTGGCGATAGCTTCGAACGCTTCCAGCAGCAGTTCTGAGCTGACCGTGTAGACTTGACTGATACGCCCGTTCTCCTCAACGGTCTCATGGTCCGGGGTGATGACCACGCCGTGTTCTTCAGTCTTGATCAGTGTATCGGGTTCATTCGAAGGTGGATTGTCCACGCTGGTCGGCGGCGGCGAACTTCCCCCATTTCCAGGACCGCCAGTCGTATCATCGCCGCCTCCTGGCGGATCCTCGCTGCCGCCTTCATCATCGCCGCCTCCCGGCTCACCATCTGGCGGCACTTCACTCGACGTCCTGCCGGCACCGGCATACTTCAGCACCAGTTGACGGACGTTGTGCGGATCATCCACCGGGAAAGCATAATAATCCGCCGGATTAAATGTCAGACCCGACTCATTGCTGTGCGGTTCGCCGCTGTTATCGAAGACGTTGTTCACATGCCGAACATACCCTGGATAATTGCCGATCGGCGAGTCTTTCCACTCGGGCCATCCAACGATGATCGGCATATTCACGTTCTCGAAATAATTGCCCTCAACCACGAGCTGTGACTGATTCGCCGCTCCTATGCCATATCCGCCGCCATCAATCGATGCACCGTTGTTCAGATAGTAATTGTTCACCACATGCACCTGACCGAAGCGAACACGCGGGTTGCGCGAATAGGTTCCATCGAAGAAGTTATGATGATAGGTCACCTTCAGATTGATGTCTACTGAGCCGTTGTTATCCGAATGGCCTACCAGCGAAGTCTTGCGATGATCCTTGAAATGATTCCATGCAACGGTCACATTGGTGGACCCTTCCTTGATATCGAGCAGTCCATCATAGCCATTGCTGAATGTATTGTGATGAATCCAGATATTATGGGAGCTTGCCACCTCGATGCTGTCATCCGCTGCATTCACGAATGTCAGGTTGGATACGATGATGTTGTTGGTGCGTACGATTTTCAAGCCGAAGCCGTCGATGATCGCATCCGTACCGACACCGATGATCGAGATGTTCGAGGTATCCTTCACGTCCAGCATCGAATCATGGAATGTCAATCTGCCTTCCACATGGATGATGATCGGCTCTGTACTCTTCGCCTTCTCCCTGGCGCGCATGATCGCATCCAGATCTGCTGCTGTCGTTACCGTTACTTCGGTTCCCCCTTCGCCGCCTGTCGTCCCTTTGCCTTCATTGCCAAGCGACGCGAACCCGAGCGGTAACGGTATGGTCAAAGAGATTTGGTGAATGCACCTTTCCAGGTACGAACGATCTATGCCTCTCTCATTCACTCCGCCGCCAGTGCCTCCGCCTTCGTCCGATGCACGGTTCCGTGAGGATGCTCAGGCGGCGCATAGATCGTATACAGCTTGAGCGGCTCATGGCCGATGTTCGTCAGGTTATGCCAGGTTCCCGCGGGAATCATCACCGTGTAACCATCCTCCACCCTGCGTTGAATATCCAGCCGATCGCGACTTGGACCCATCTGGACCAGGCCGTCTCCGTCCTCGATCCGGATGAACTGATCGACGTTCGGATGCATCTCCAGCCCGATATCCTCCCCGGGGCGAAGGCTCATCAGCACAACCTGCATATGCTGACCGGTCCACAAGGCTCTGCGGAAATACGGGTTCTCCTCCACCGCCTGCTCGATATCCACCACATAAGGATTCGGGCCATAATCCTGCTGTCTCACCCCGGGACGACCCGCTTCCTCCTGACGAGCTTGGTAACCGCCTGCTCCTGGACCCGGCTCGCCATGAGCACCGCCCCAGTTCCCCGTATAAGCATTCACGACAGAAGGATACGGGTATGCGACATATGGATGCACATATGGCACACTGGCCCCGTCCTGTTGCCAGCCGCCTCGATGAGCCGGGTGCTGCCAGATGTATGGTTGATAAAGATACATGACTCATCTCCTCTCCCGTCATTAATCGCTATATCCTATGTTTCATCGCCCAGATAGGCGACTGTGCCGCAAGCATTTGGGCGGGATGGATGGAAGCGCGCGTCACGATGGACGAAGGCCGCTGCGCAGAGACTGGCCGCATCGCCCGGTTCCCGGACGACAGCGATAGGCATTTCATGTCTGGTCCGGTATAATAAGGGGAAGCATAACCTTATTCCGACCAATATGTACGAAGGAGAGGATCTTGTCATGTCAGTAGGCGTTCTCGCTCATCTGTTCGGGCGACTGCCTGTTCACCAATTGGCCGCACAAGTGGCAGAGCGCGGCTTCACCCATGTGCAGCTGGCGCTCTGGAAGGCGATCGACGGCATCGATTTCACCAGGCCGGGCAAGCTGTCGCCGGGGCTGGCGATGCATATCGGGGAAACGTTCGCGCGCCAGGGCGTTGCCATCTCCGTGCTCGGCTGCTACATCAGGCTGTTCGAGCGCGATCCGGAGCAACGCAGGATCAGCACCGAGCGGTTCAAGGAATTGCTGCGCCATGCCCGTTACTTCGGATGCCCGGTGGTCGCCGCGGAAACCGGTCATTATCCGGATGGCCACACGGAGGAGGACTGGAAGACGATGAGGCAGGTGCTGGAGGAGCTGGTCGAGGAGGCGGAGCGCTGGGGCGTGTACGTCGGTCTGGAAGCGGCCAACGGCCACCTGATCGGAACCGCGCAAGAGCTGCGCCGCATGCTCGATGAAGTGCCTTCCTCGATGATCGGCGTCGTGATCGATCCCGGCAACCTGCTGAACGAGAGCAACTTCGACCGGCAGGACGAGGTGATCGAGGAGGCGTTCCGGCTGCTCGGCGAGCGGGTCGTGACCGCGCATGCGAAGGATCGCATCCGCGCCGCTGACGGCAGGATCGTGACCGTACCGGCCGGCCAGGGCGCGATGAACTACGGGTTGTACATGAAGCTGCTGAACGAATACAAGCCACACGCCCATATCATCATGGAAGAGGCGCCGCCAGAAGAGATGCGCGACACGAAGCGGTTCATCGAATCGATCCGCGAGAACACCGCGCTCCTGTAAGCCATACATAAATATGCCTCCGCTGTGGGAATATACCTGTGTCCGCATCTGACCAACGAACATATACCCAGAAGGAGGCAGCATCAACATGGCGGAAGACAAACAACAGGCGACCAAGGCAGAGGTGCAGACGACCGAACTGAACAAACTGCCTGTGCCTGGTCAGGACGATGCCGGACTCTCTGCCGAAGAGGAGGCAGAGGTGTTCCAGCAAGCCGAGTTCGATCCGAATCGGACCGAGCCATAGATCCGGCCTTGAACATCAAAAGGGACAGCCCTGCAGCGCTGACCGAGTCAGGCGACCCACCTGTCACCTGACGGCGCTCACCGGGATGTCCCTTTATCTGTGTCACCAAGCATCCGGATGCGAACGCCCGAGTGACAGATCCTGCTGTCCTATTCCCTGTAATACAGCTCAAAACCGATCTCCCTGAGCAGATGCGGAATCTTGAGGATCACATCCATGTCCTTCTGCTTCTCCACATCCGACAACTGATCCCAGTCCACCAGGCACGGATGCAGCTTCCTCTCGTTGTCCCTGACCGGTCCATACGTCCAGCCGTCCTTCCGCCGTTCCCGGCACCAGCGTTCATGTTCGTTCTGGGCGAAGACAAGCAGATCTTCGTCGCGGAACCGGAAGTCGCCGTCTCCGGTGATCGGCCTGATGCCGATGTTCGTTTCCCGGAATCGTTCCAGATGATAGCGAACCTGTCCGCGGTTGCTCCGCTGATAAGTATCCGCCAGCTGTTCCCAATCGACATTCACATCAGGCGATACCGGGATCCCTCTCTGCCGCGCTTCCTGGAGATAATGCTGGTGACTGTTCCTCGCCATCAGATTGCACATGGACAGCAGATAGATCTGATTGTAGAAATCCTCCGCATCCACATGAAGATTCATCTGCTCCAGCGGCGGCAGCAGCGACGAGGTCCACTTGTCCGCATGATGCAGCGGGCTCATCGCCAGCAGGAATTCCATGGACCGTGAGCCATGCAGATACTGCTTCGTCGTCAACAGCGCATGCAACAGGTCCTCATCGATGCGAATCCGCTTGTCCGCATCCACCAGCTGACTTGCGCCGCGCAGGATCATCGAGCGCAGCAGGAGCGCACGCCGCAGGATGAACATCTTGTCTTGCGGAGTGGTCGGATTCGGCCCCTGGATATTGATGTACCCTTTTAATCGGCTGACAAAATCCGGTCCCTTCACCTTCTTGAACATCTGCGCATCCTGGTTCACAAACTGCTCGAAGCTGGTGCTCGTACCGCCTGCAAAGACGAACACCGCCCTCCCCAGAGGACGCTCCCGTCCTTCCTCCATGAAGGTGCCGTCCTGCATCGGCGCCAGGAAATACTTCAACCACCCCAGCGGCTCACCGTTCAGACTGGAGTCGAATTCGTCGAAAAATACCAGCGGCATCGCCTTGCCCCGGATCGACGCATCCCGGATCTCCTGGAACGCAAACTCCAGCTCGCGCAAGGAGGTGAATTGGGAAATATTGAACGTATAGGTGACGAAGTTCCCCAATTGCTTCGCGATCTGCTTGATGCCAAATGACTTGCCGGAGCCCGGAGCTCCGAACACCGCGATGCACAGCGGCCGGCCGTCGCGGTTGTTCCGGTATTCCGTGATCAGATTCACGATCGCCCGATACCTCTCGATCTCCTGTCGGTCTATCGTGAGCAGCGCCTCAAACTGGCAATAAGGCACCTGGTCGAGCAGCGACTGTTCGCCATGGATGACGATCTCGCGGGCGATCTCATACAGATCCGTATCCCGCTCCTCACAGAAAGCATCCATGATGCTCCACTCTCCCGACTGCTTCACATGTGTAATGTCGGGAACCGCCTGACAGGCGAGCGGACGCATCGGCTTGGCTGGTTGCTTCGCAAGTGACCCTTCCGCCTGATATACAAACCTGAAAATGAGAGACAGATCGGACAGATGGCCATTTTCCATCATCAAGGAGGCGATGCCGGCGGCGATGGCTTCCCTGAGGCCGCTCGTACGGGAGGCCATCCCCGGGCGATCCCCCTCCACTCGGGCCGGTTCATAATAGAGATACAGGGTCCCATCGCGCAGCGTCAGGCAGCCTTCGCTATCCAGGAGGACGATCCATTCCTCATATCCTCCCAGTACCTCCCGGGTGATGCCGTATGCCAGATCACGCCGGAAGTCCAGCGCCGTTCGCTCCCATGACAGGCGCCGGCTGATCGGCGCGCCGATCTTGCGCAGCGACTCCATGGTGATCACCGGGACCACGTCGCGCTTGTCCGCAACGTTCTTCAGCAGTCCAATGTTCTCGTCATGCAGCAGCGCCACGAGCTTGCCCCCCGCCGGCTTCGGAAGATAAGTCCTCCTCGCCAATCCCATGTCAAACAGCAGGACCGGTTCGTCCCCGGACCATGCCGGATCGATCTCCACCGGCCACTCCGGTAGCGGTTGATCAGCGTCCACTCCCTCCGGGGTCATCTGCAAGGTCAGGCTCAGTTCCGCTTCCTGCACGGTTTCGCCTCGCGCTTCCGCGAGCAGATGCCTGACCTTCTCCGCACCCGCCACGCTCACCTGACTCCGCAGCGTTGGCACCAGCCAATCCTGCGATGTGGTCATGTTCTTCGTTATCCGCAATCTCGCGCTGTCACCAATGATTCTCATAGGAAGCTCCTTTCAGGGTGGTATCTGGTGTTGCGATATGTCAGTTCGCCCGGTTCACCGATGAGCGGGAAGATATTCCGCTCCATCTGCGTCGATAAACGCGACTGTTTCACCGGGGACACCGAGGATCTCACACAATCTGGCGATATTGTCTAGCTTCTGCTTCAGACTGGCATGGGTTCCGACGTAGACCTGCCGGCCTCCCACATGGAGCAGCTCATGCTGAAGGAAGGTCGCTGTCTCCCTCAACTGCCCGGACACACAGGCCTGTTTGCTCATGACCTCATCCAGCCGATCCGGATGACGGTTCAACAGGACATCATAGACGCGAGCCATCGCTGCATTCTGATTGGCCACATCATAGATGTCAGTGCCTATACGGACGCGCTGGATCCGGGTGGCGGCGGCCCGCCGGCGCTTCGCCGAATCTGTCAATTCGTCCTGACCGGTGGGAGATGAAACTTCCTTCGCTTCTCTCTCCGGCTCCCGGACATCCATCTCGGTCTCCGCGGCTGCCGCCACCATCGTATCGCTTGAGGACTCGACCGGATCCTCGTCCGGCAGCTCATCCATCCCGCCGGCTGGATCCGCTGGAAATTGCACATGCCTTCCACCTTCATACCGATGCTCCTGCTGGCGATCATCGACGAAGCCCACCGCCGATTCGGACAGGCCCAGGAGCTTGCACAGCGTCGCCACAGCCTGCAGCTTCTGTTCAAAATTCAGGTTGGTGCCGACATAGACGGTCTCACCCTGGATGGTCAGGCGCGCGTGCTGCTTGAATGTCGATTTCGCCTCCAGCTCACCGGACAGGTAGGTGTGCCTGGATACGGCATCGGAGACTCGCTCCGGCTTCTGCTTCAGCAGGAGCTCGCACGCCAATGTAAATGCCTGCACCTGGTTCTTCACGGTATACGTCTTGTCCAGGAAACGGATGGATCGGATGGTCAGACCCGCGCTTCTGGTTCTGGCTCTGGCCGCCGATTCATGCGTACCGCTGCCGTCCGACTGACTCGAGAACTCCTCTCCATCCGTCAGGTCAACAGCTGCAGCCTCATCCGCGAGTCCTTCCGCAGCACCTGCCTCTCCATCCCCATCCGCCTGTCCTTCAGCAGTTGCCTCATCAGCCAGGCCTCTCGCCACGCCATCCGCTGCGTCTTCGTCAGTCTGCGTCGCAGCCCTCACCGCCTGATCGGCGTGGCCTGCTGGAGCGCTTCGACCCGCACGTTCATCGACAGCGGTGACGCCAGCCTCTGCAACCGTTCGCAAAGCTCCGGATGAAACAACCTCCTTACCGGAAACCTGTTTCCTTACTCCGTAGCTTGCCAGTTCATGGAGCAGCTGCTGCCTCTCTTCTTCCCGGAACATGTTGAAGCTGAGTACATTCTCGTCAAAGTAACGCTGGAAGAAGCGGATGGTATCCATCTGCTGCTCACCCCTGGCCCTCACCTTCGGATCGGGGCTGAGCGTCAGTTCATAGGTTTCCTTGCGCAGTCTCAGATACATATTCTGGATCTCTTCGGGCGATACTTCGATGTCCACCACATGGATATGGATCGGATCATCCTCTGACCGCACTTCTCTCATGACATTGGCTTCTTCGATCTCCTTGCGAATGTTATCGCTTAACACGGAATGGCTGGAACGGAAGAACAGGATCGCCTTGCACTGCGGATTGCCGATCATCCGAAGAGCGACGCGCTCCCAATTCATCCCTTTCGCCAGCTCATTCGCATCGATCCATATGTTGCACCCTTCCGCGATCAACGCGTTGGCGATGCCGCGAACCTTGTCCTCATCCCGATGACTGTAGCTGATCAGAGCGAATGGCTCATCTGTTCTGCACTTTCTGGCCAGATTCATGATCCGATTCTCCTCTTTGTTGATGATGGTATCTGATGATTTGGCAGATGGAATCAATGGAATGGCGATCGTAGTCCTTCACCTCTTCCTCCAACTGCTCATAAGGAACGAGATGCCGATGAAGCCTGCGTTGCGCATCCTTATGCCTGTCCTCGCCTGGCAAGCTGTCGTATCGCCAGTTGTGCAGCCAATGGAATCTGCACCAGCGGATATGCTCGAGCTTCGCCAGCGTCTCCCTCCCGAACTGTTCCACCTTCTGCCTGAACTCTTCCTGCGTCCAGCCGGACCGACTGTCCGTACCTGGGCGTGAGAGTCCCAGCATCGCCAGCTTCACCTCAAGATGCTCAGCCTGCGCTTCATTGGAGCGGATGGTGAAGTAATCCAGCTCGTCCCAGCCGGGGGACTGCGGGTTCTCCTCCTGGTAACGTTGATGGATATTCCTGGCCAATGTCTGCAGTTCACTGTGCAGGATGACTTGTTGGGAGAACAGCGTCTCCATGGACGGGAAGATCTCGATGCTCATCTTGTCGGACAAATATTGCGGCACCAGATCATTCTCCATGTAGACATACAGCCTGGTGTGCTCAGGCCTGATGCCAGGGATATGATCGATCAGCTTCAGGAGGTGATCAGCATTGGTCTCCTGCGAATCATCGCAGAAGATGATCATCGAAGCGGAACGCAGCAGCTCGTAGTCCTCCCAGGGAGACTCAATGAAGATCAGCGTATCCTTGTCCGGCTGTTCTTCACCGACAGACGTAAAATGCCGAAGCTCCTGATGCAGCTTCAGAAATTCTCCGCAGGGTCCGGCGATCACATACCGATGGGTGATCAGTTGCCCGTCGGCGCTCGCCGCGACATTGTTCTGCAGGGCGTGTCTGAGCAGGGCTTGTCCCAGACTGCCGAATCCGATCAGGACGATCGTCTGCGGCGCGAGCAGCCGGTGCTCCTGCCAGATCTTCCTCCAGAACAGCTTCGCGATCAGGTCGCTCAGGCTGAATACGTGAATGATGCGCCTGCCCACCCGGTACCGGTCGGATGTCTGTTCCATATGGAGATAGACCTCGGCATCGGGGCGAAGCCTGCTGTTGATCCGGTTATAGATGCGCAAAGATTCCGCGCGGTTCTTGCCCAGGATCACCGTCTTGCTCGCCCGGAAGGCCAGCCGGTCCTCATTGGTCACGATCCGGCTGCTCCCCTTCTCGCCTCGCGAGCCATGTTCCCTGAACAGGCGGACATACGTCTCATCGCCAAGCACCTGAATGCTGCGCGACGGGATGATCGTACACCACAGGTTCGAGAACAACGTTTGCAGGCGATTCACCAGCTTGATGATGATCGCGGCCGTAACCAGTATGGCGAGGAACGCTGCCAGCCAGAGCACGAGATTGTGCTCGCCGGGCCACAGATCCAGATTGATCCCGTACAATCGCAGGGAGGAATAAACGACCTTCAGGGACCATTCTCCGAATTCGATGGCGTACCCCCACAGCCCTAACAGGAAAGGCATGATATACGCTATCACATACAGGATTGTCTTCCTTCTTGATTTCTTGTTCATGTGCGGCAAAGTTACCGATCCGGGATCGGAAAACGGGAATCTCACCTGCACTTTCTATCATGTGGTCGAATCTCGTCGAATCGCCTATTCTATACATTATTCTACCAGTCTGGGCCATTTCCCTGCTGGCAGCGTCGATCTGTTCACTTCACCCTGATCGACAGCCTGGCCTTTCCCTTGCAACCGAACCATTCGGACCAGACATCCGGAGATATGGCATCCGAAGCCTGTTCCGCTACGTGAGCTTCACCTTCGCTCACCGACAGGACGAGCCTGTCCCAGATCGCCTCGATCATCTCCTCCGGCTCATAGATGATCCAGGTGTTCGTGTTCAGCGGATCCGTATAATCGAACGCGCATTCCGCCGGGAACATCGACGGTCCCGACTCCGAGCCTTCGAACATATAGTATCGGATGACCTTCCCCAGATACTCCCTGTCATCCTTGAATGGCGACGCCGGATCGGCGATCGCGACCTCGCCTGTGACCGCACCGCTGCGGCGCAGCTCCGCATACTCCCGCATGCGCTGGTCCAGCAGCTCGCACGGCACATTCGCCAGCCGGCATACTGCGGCCATCTCCTCGCGTGTGAGACCATCGATGATCACCGGTCGATCCTGCGTGAAGTTGCAGATCACATAACCGACATCGTTCATATAGATATCGCTCTTCGCGCCGAGCGGCTTCATCTTCCTGATCTGGACGCTCGCCGCGAGGCGGACCAGCTCGTCCTCCGGCAGCTGACCCAGCGTATATACACCCAGGTCTCGCGGCAATTCTCCGTACTCGCGCGTATAGCCAACGCTGCGAATGCGTCCCTGCATCGCCTTGCGATCCCGCACCAGCACCACCATGAGCTTCAGCAGCAGCTCATTCTTTTCCTTCGCATTCATGGTTATCCTCCATCTGTTCGCCTTTCGTTCCGTCGCGAGCGGAAAGTTAACGCTTGTTCAACTTACAACGCCATTGTAGCACAGATGGTCCCCTGATGGCGCCTGCATCTTGTTGTCGCATTCCCGTGCATCTGCGCTATAATGGAACAGGACACAGCCGCATGCAGCGGATGAAAGCTTCCTTATATTAATGAAAACGAATCCACGTTCCGTTAGGATCAGGCCAACCGTGTCATCAGCAACCCTCGAATGAAACACAGCCAATCACAAAATAAGCTTGGTTGACAACGATCCATTCATCCTATACGATTACATCAATTTCTCCTGTGCGCGCATGACGCGCAGGGGACAACCCTTGTATCCGGCAACAGATCATTCAAGGAGTGAGGAAACCATGAAGAAAGTATTGACGGTAGCAGGCTCTGACACCAGCGGCGGAGCCGGCATCCAGGCGGATCTGAAGACGTTCGAGGAGCGCGGCGTCTACGGGATGACGGCGCTCACCACGATCGTAACGATGGACCCGGACACTGGCTGGTCGCATCACATCTACAACGTGCCGCTCGAGGTCGTCGAATCGCAACTGAAGACGGTGCTTGACGGAATCGGACCGGACGCGGTCAAGACGGGGATGCTCGGCCCGGCGGAAACCATCGAGCTGGTCGCCAGCCGGCTGAAGGGGCAAGAGAGGCTCGTCATCGACCCGGTCATGGTCTGCAAGGGAACGGACGAACTGTTGCAGCCGGAGGCAGCCGCGGCGATTCGCGATCTGCTTGTGCCGATCAGCCTGGTGGTCACGCCGAATCTGTTCGAAGCGTCGCAACTGGCCGGCACCTCGCCGCTCCGCACGATCGAGGACATGAAGGAAGCTGCGGCTCGCATCCACGAGCGCGGCGCCCGCTACGTGCTCATCAAGGGCGGCAGCAAGCTGGAGCAGGCTTCGTCAGCCGTGGATCTGCTGTACGATGGACGCGACTTCCAGCTGTTCGAGGCGCCGAAGATCTCCACCACCTACACGCACGGCGCAGGCTGCACATACTCGGCCGCGATCACGGCGGAGCTCGCTCGCGGGCTGTCGGTGCCGGAGGCGGTAGCTGCCGCCAAGGCATTCATCACCAGCGCCATCGGCAGCGGATTCCCGTTGAACCGATTCGTTGGCCCGACGATGCACGCCGCCCACCGCCTGAACGCCCAGGGCGCCATCCTGAAGTAAGCGGGAAGGCGCGGCAATGGCGCACGGATCACCTCCTGTCGATCATGACCATCAGAATCACCAGCCCGTTCATTGCCGCATGCGTAACTATTTCCCGATCCGCTGCGTCTGAAGGATAGCAGGTCAGTTGATTGACCAGAAGGGGTGAGCCTGATGCTGAGATTTCTGCCGCCGAAACGCGATACCCGCTGGCTCTGGTGGGGAATCGCCTATCTGATCGTCGTGTGGGGTTGTCTGGTTGTCAATCGATATATCGTGCTCGATGCATCCATCAGTTTCATCATAGTGCCGAGGATCCTGCTGCTGGCCGGGATCATCTCCGCCATCGCCAATCTGGCGGGCTATCTCGGCGCGCGCTGGATCTGGTTCGGCTCGACCCTGGGCATCGCCTTCGGTCTTACGATCATGATGATCAACAGCGGCCAGAACACCGGATGGGAGGATCTGATCAGCTTCCTGTCCTTTCTGATGCTGTCCGGGTTCGGCATCGGCGCGGGGATCATCGTCGAGTGCCTCATGGCCCTGATCAGACTCGCTCGCAGACGCAGCTAACCTCGCAACAAGCCAACGTCTCTCATTCGCCTCGCGCTCCATGGCGCTGCGATGAGAGACGTCTCTGTTTCTGTCTAGTAGCCGATGCTCTCCAGGTACAATCCATAGGCCTCCGCCATCCGGCCGGTCAGCGAACGGTCCCGGCTGGCGATGATCGCAGGCACATCCTCCGCCCGCTTCTCCCCCATGCCAACCTCGATCAGAGTGCCGACGATCTTGCGCACCATGTTGTACAGGAAGCCGTCACCGCGCACGCGAATCT
>Ga0310836_101373_pt1 | contig 13427 bp, 15 predicted proteins | sample SM_ome_4_FD_201310 | JGI IMG/M metagenome (GOLD analysis project Ga0310836, IMG submission 201310) | Sorghum-adapted microbial communities enriched on stacked mutant (SM) sorghum from Joint BioEnergy Institute, Emeryville, California... ... | reverse complement strand
ATGCTATCCAAGATCCCGTCTCACTGTTTGAGCCGATTTATCAGGATGGAGGCGATCCGATTTTTGTAATGGATCAAATCAGTGACGAAAGAAATCGTGACAGCCAGTGGACGGAAGAAATCGCACTAAGGGAAGCGATGCACCGATTATCGGACAGGGAGAAGCTGATCCTGTCGATGCGTTTTTTTGAAGGCAAGACGCAGATGGAAGTCGCTGAAGAAATCGGCATTTCCCAGGCACAGGTGTCTCGGCTCGAAAAAGCGGCGATTTCACAAATGCATAAGCATGTACAGTAAGGAATTATAATGAAAATTGAATAAGAAAAGCAAGCACCTGTCTTTTTGATAGGTGCTTGTTTTTTATGGAGGAAAATATACCAATACATAAAAATCCCCATATCTTCTCAGCCGCAACCCCGACATGAAAATGGGGAGAAGAGCGGCTGACTCTTGTGGTGCGAAGGAAAAGAGAGGAAAGAATGAGGAGAGGATTTCAATGTAGAAAAAGGCGAACGCCTTTTTCTTCCCTGGATCTCATTTCTTCTTCCCCTTCCTTCTTTCCTCACAATTTTCACAGAAAAAGTTGACACGAATAGGTAATTTGATTATTGTATTAAGTGTACTATTATAAATAATACAATTAATACATAAAGAGAGGAGAGACGTTTTGATCACAATTAACGAACGGAGTCCATTGCCGATTTACGAACAGATTGTCCAGCAGATGAAGGAAGCGATTTTGAAGGGCGTGCTGCAGGGCGGTGAAAAACTTCCGTCCGTACGGGAGTTGTCGGCAAATCTTCTAGTCAATCCAAATACCGTTAGCAAAGCGTATCAGGAATTGGAACGCCACGGTGTCATTGAGACGCTGCGCGGCAAAGGAACGTTTGTCTCCCGGCATCCAGTGCCGCGCATGGAGCAGGAGCGGCTGGAGCAGTTTCAGAACTCGTTGAGACAACTGGCAATCGAGGCATTCTATCTTGGCATTGATGCTGAACAGTTTAAACAGTGGGTGGATGAATATATGAAGGAGTTGGGGAGGGAGAAGCATGCTTAGTGTGAAACAACTATCGAAAGAGATGGATGGCCGTCCTACACTGCGCGATATTTCGTTTGAAGTCGGGCGTTCTTCGATCACTGGACTTCTGGGCCGCAACGGGGCGGGGAAAACGACCCTGCTTAGGACGATAACGGGAATTTTAGATCCGGAAGATGGATGCGTGGAATTTGAAGGGAAAGATGTGCACCGAACACCGGAATGCAGGCACAATTTCGTCTATGTGCCGGACTCTACTGAAGTGTTCGTTGGCTATACGCCTGACGAGTGGGCTCGTTTCTATGCAGCGATATATCCAAATTTTGATATGGAATACTATAAACATTTGATGGAGCGGTTTGACCTGCCCCGCCAGAAAAAAGTCAAACATTTCTCTAAAGGAATGAAGGCGCTCACCGCGATGGTTGTAGCATTCTCTACACGTGCGTCGCTTATCCTGCTGGATGAGCCGACGAACGGACTTGACCCGATCGTGAAAAAGCAGGTACTGGCATATCTGGTGGAAGAAGTGGCGGAATCGGGTACATCGCTTATCATCTCGTCGCATCATTTGGAAGAAATCGAGCGTATTGCCGATACGGTCATCTGGCTGAAAGAAGGGCGGATAGAAGAAGTGACCGTGCTTGAAAGATTGAAAGATACGTTGCATAAATTGCAGGTTGTATTTAAAGATGAAGCACCGTCCCATCTATTCAATCGATCGAATGTCAAAGTTATCAGCAAAGTGGGCCGCGTGTATACGGTACTCATTGAAGAAGAAGGGACAGACACGCTGCGTCTCTTTGAAGAGGAGGACCCGCTGCTGTTTGAGGCAATGCCGATTCGGCTGGAAGATTTGTTTGACTTTAAACTGGGAGGGGAGCGACATGTTTAATCATGCATTGTGGATGAAAGAGTATCGGCAGGCGAAACCGGTTCTCTGGATGCTGCCGGTCATCTGTCTCCTGTTTATGGGGGTAGCACGGGGGTTTGTGATATGGAATAAACTTATTCCTTATGAAGGAATGTATAACAGAGATTTGACTGCTGAGTCGTTCTATAGCGCTTCATATGGGCTGCTTTTTATGCGCAATTGCGCGCTGGCAGGGCTGATAGTATTACTGGCCACTTCATTCATCGGAATGGAGCGCCGGAACTTGCTGAATGATTTTACGTTTTCTCTCCCGTTTTCCCGCAGGCGCATTTTTATGGTGAAGTGGGGTATCGGGGTTACATTTCTGGCAGCATCTCTGTTTGCCAATGAAGTGGTGGATGCGCTTGTTATTTTGCTATCGCCGTTTTCCGATCACTTTAATGTGCTGTATCATATAAAAGATTTTGCTTTTACTATAATCGTGTTGACCGGACTTTATACGTTTGCCTTGTTTGTGGGTACGGTGACTGGAAGCGCGTTTGCACAGGCAATTTTGACGGCTATCTTCAGTATTTTCCCTGTCGGGTTTATGACAATTCTTATGTTTTTCGTGTACGTTAATTTTCGCTGGGATGCGGGCCATGTATTCAGTAATCCTATTTTCCAGGTGATGATGGATATGAGTTTATTCTTTCATGTGGTGGGAATACGTGAAGGGGTAGAAAACGCAGGGGTGTATATTGCTCACATGTGGGGACCTCTCCTTTATACTGCTCTGTTCTTACCGCTTGGATTGTATTGCTATCAGCGCAATCGGCTTGAGTATAATGGACGGATTATTTTGTTTCGTCAACTGCAGGCTGTATTTAAAGCAGGGGTCGCATTATGCTTTGCTTTGGCAATCGGCATGTTTTTCACGATTCTGTTCGTTCCCGATCTGGACCGCAGTCCGAATGCGCTGTTGCTGCCGTATTATTTTGGGTTTATCGGCGGCGGGCTTGTGACATTAATTGTCATGGGAAGACTGATGAAGGTACGATTGAAAGTATAAACATCCCGGAAAAGAAGAAAGGCATAAGAAAAGCTGCCTCTCGCCATGCGAGAGGCAGCTTTATTGTTGAACGATTATTTTCCAAAATATTTACTGTAGATTTCATCATATTTACCGTTTTCTTTTACAGCGGTAAGTCCTTTATTCAGCTTATCAAGCAGCTCTTTGTTGCCTTTTTTCACGGCGATTCCGTACTGCTCCTGTCCGGCTGCTTTGTCTTCGATAATGTTTACGTTATCTAATTTTAGTTGTTCTGTAAATTTTTTCACTACTGCATTGTCCGCTACCACAGCGTCGATGCGGCCGTTTTTCATATCTTCGATGGCTCCTGCCACTTCTTCGTAGCCTTTGAGTCCGCTGTAGCCTTTACCCAGCTTGTCTTCCACCAGAAACTGGCCGGTCGTGCCGGACTGAACGCCGATTTTCTTTCCTTTCAAATCGGCGATTGTGCTTACGGCCGGGGCGTCTTTTTTCACAAGAATGACCTGCTTAGCAGTAAAGTAGGGAGCGGTAAACTCCATCGTTTTCTTACGGTCATCAGTAATTGTGATACCGGCGATAGCCGCATCCACGGAGCCGTCTTCAAGACCCGCCATCATCGGATCCCATCCGGTATGTTTTACTTCGACGTTTATGTTTTGTGACTCAGCAATCGCTTTAATCAAATCGACATCGAAGCCCTCTGGCTCGCCCGTCGGCGACATCGATTCAAATGGCGGGAAGGATGCATCCGTTCCGATTACGATTTTCTCTTCACCTGCAGTCTTGCCTGTTTCGTTTGCTCCACCGCCGCATCCGGCAAGCATGAATATGAACAGACATGCGAGCAGCACTAGTGAAACTTTCCTTTTCATAACTATATTGACCTCCCGATTTATTCGCATAATTGTTTATTCATAAACATATGCGAATAAGTATACAGCCGGGTATGTATTCTGACAAGTACCTGAGAGAGAAGAAGTACTTTTAGGACATTTCTCAATATTAGAACATATACTATCAACAGCAGAGTGCGTAAAGAGACAAAGCGCCATCACTTTTCAGCCATCGCCCCGACATGAAAATGATGGCAAGGAGGGCTGACTTTTGTGGTTCGAAGGAAAGAGAGGAAAGGATGAGGAGAAGCTTTTAATGTAGAAAAAGGTGAAGGCCTTTTTCTTTCATACTACTAGACAAATGCTATGCACGATGCATGTACATTGCGAGGTGAAAAGGATATGGTCAAAATTTCGGAATTTCAAGAGAAAGATGTGGTCAATATATTGGATGGGAAGAACCTGGGCCAGGTCACCGATTTGGAAATCAATCTTCAAGCCGGACGGGTCGAAGCGATCTTCGTACCGGGGAAGGGAAACGGTAAGTTCTTTGGATTGTTTGGCGGAGGGGAGGAGATCACCATACCATGGCGTAATATCGTTAAGATCGGTAAGGATGTCATTCTTGTCCGGCTCGATGACGTGATGCCGTTGGTCAAGCCGGAAGTCGGAGAAGGCGGATATCGCCCGTAATGCTCGCATTCCTTTCTTTTCTTATAAGAGAGAGAATGGTAAGATTCTTATGAGGAGGGAAGAGAATGGATCCATTTGTCATGCAGGAGCGGGAGTTCATGCTGCGCTTGACCGATTGGGAGCGCAGATGGCCCCGGCTTGTAGCCGGCTTTTCCACCCGGAAGGGCGGAGCGAGCCAGGAGGCGTTTGACAGCTTCAACTGCGGGCTGCACGTGGGCGACATCCCGGAGCATGTAATTGAGAATAGAAGAAAGCTCGCGGAGGAGAATGGATTTTCCTACGCGTCCTTTACATGTGCAGACCAGGTGCATGGAAATGAAATTCGCATTATCGCGGATAGTGACGTGGGTGCGGGCCGGATGGCGAACGAAGAAGCCATTGCCAGGACCGACGGATTGCTTACCGATAAAGCCAATGTATTTCTCGCCTCGTTTTATGCGGATTGTGTTCCTCTGTTTTTCTATGCGCCCGAAGTACAGGTGATTGGGGTGGCGCACGCGGGATGGCGGGGAACGGTAGCGCGTATTGGCCCGAGAATGGTGGAAACGATAGCGCGGACATGGAACACGAGGCCGGAAGATATTTTCGCTGCGATTGGCCCGTCTATTGGCGCATGCTGTTATGAAGTCAGCGATATGGTAGCTGACCGGATAAAAGAAGTCATAGGGGATAAATCTTCGTGCGTGCTGGTTGCCGGATCGGAAGCAGGAAAATACATGTTGAATTTGCAGGAAACGAATCGAATTTTGCTTGAAGAAGCAGGAATTTTGCCCGGCTGTATCGAAGTGAGTCATTTATGTACAAGTTGTAGAACAGATTTATTCTTCTCCCATCGGAAAGAAAATGGAAAAACAGGCCGGATGGCGGCCTTTATTGCACTGAAAGAGGGGTAAGGAAAGACGTTGTCATATATTGCAGAAAACTTGCGACAAGTACAAGCAACCATTGCAGCCTGTTGCGACCGTGTCGGACGCAATCCGTCTGAGGTGCAGATTGTAGCGGTCACCAAATATGTCTCTTTAGAAACAACACGGTCAGCGCTTGAGGCGGGAATCCGGCACATCGGCGAAAGCCGGACGCAGGATGCGGTGCCCAAATGGGAAGCGCTGGGTGCGGAAGCGGCCACCTGGCATTTCATCGGCCACTTGCAGACGAATAAAGTGCGGGATATGATCGGCCGCTTTACATATGTGCATTCGCTCGACCGTCTCTCCCTGGCGAAAGAGTTGAATAAGCGCGGCGCTCAGCAAGACATTGTCACCCGCTGTATGGTACAGGTAAATATTTCGGGCGAAGAGACGAAGCATGGCCTAAATTCTCAGGATGTGCCGGACTTTCTTATGATTCTGCGCGATATGCCGCACATCGAAGTGAGCGGATTTATGACAATGGCACCCTATGTGGAAGATCCGGAAGAGACAAGATGGATCTTCCGGAAACTTCGCGAGCTTCGCGATCGTATGAAAGAGAAGTATCCGGAACTTCCGCTTGAACATTTGAGCATGGGGATGTCGAACGATTACCACATCGCCGTTGAGGAAGGGGCAACGTTCATTCGGTTGGGTTCTACGCTGGTCGGTGATGAACGAAATTGAAATTATGAGTAAGGAGAGCGATGAACATGGGCGTCGTTAATAAAATCAGAGAGTTTTTTGGGCTTGGTGGCGAGCCGGAAGTATATGAAGAAATTATCGACGAACAGGCGGAATACGAAGAAGAGGAAGAGTCTTACGTAAAGCCGCGCAGGGGCCGCCAGAGCGGCAACGTCGTCAGCCTGCACGCCGTGAAAGAACAGACGCCCCGTGTCATGCTGGTGGAACCAAAGTCATATGAAGAAGTGCAGGAGATTGCGGATCACCTTTGCTCCAGACGTGGCGTTATCATCAACTTACAGCGCGTTCCTACCGAACAGGCGAAGCGGATTATCGACTTTTTGGGCGGTACAGTGTACGCTATTAATGGAAACATTCAGCGCGTCGGCCATAAGACGTTTGTGTGCCTGCCCGAGCATATGGAGATGCAGGGCAACATCACGGAAATGATGTTTGATGACAGAGGTTAAAGTAGTTGAGGTGAGGAAATGGGTCAACTTTTCGGGATTATTGAATTTGCGTTCAATGTCTATTATTACATGATCATTGTCTATATTTTGATGTCCTGGCTTCCGCAGTTACGTGAAACATCGTTCGGAGAGATGCTGGGACGGCTGGTAGAGCCGTATTTACAGATTTTCCGCCGCTTTATTCCACCGCTCGGTATGATTGATATTTCTCCGATTGTCGCGCTGTTTGCGCTGCATTTTGCACGAATTGGATTGCTTAGCATTTTGGCGTCGCTGGTGTAGGGTGATGAGTCTGTATCAGCATTTCCGGCGGGATGAGCACCCGTTCGTCGAGCGGGTGCTGGAGTGGACGGGCCGTGTCCGTGATCGGTACGAAGTTATCCGTACGGATTTTCTTGACCCACGTCAGGCGTTTATCGTTCGGTCGCTTGCAAACCGCGAGGCGGGGGTATATGTTGCGGAGTTTGGCGGATATGAAGGAGCCGAGCGCGTGCGGATCGTACTTTATCCGCAATATATGGAGCCGACACAAGAAGAGTTCGGGGTAGAGCTGCTTGAGGTAAAAGGAAGCAATCAGTTTCTTACGCTTGAGCATCGCGATTATCTCGGCTCGTTGCTTGGGTTAGGTATAAAGAGGGAAAAATTTGGGGATATACTTGTCCATAAGGAAGGCGCGCAGCTTTTGGTCGCAGAGGAAATTGCGGAGTATGTGCGTTTACATATGACCCAGGTTCACCGAATCCATGTTATGGTGGAATCGAAACCGCTTGATAAGATTGATGTGCCTGAGCAATCGTTTCGTACGCTTTCGTTTACCGTACAGTCGCCCCGGCTTGATGCCGTCATCGGAGACGTGTACCGTCTTTCGCGGGCTAAAACCATTGCACCCATCCAGAATGGGCGGGCGAAAGTAAACTTTCGTGAGGTTAATGATCCGTCGTTTCAGCTCGAAGCGGGAGACGTGGTTTCGTTTAAGGGATTTGGCCGCTTTAAAGTGAACGAAATCGGGGGCGAAACGAAAAAAGGGCGAATCAAAATGAAAGTCGCCGTCTTTGATTGAATGTTTGTAAGATCTATGGGAGGTGGAACGGTGTGTCGTTAACGCCATTAGATATTCATAATAAAGAGTTTAGCCGCGTCTTTCGCGGGTATGATGAGGATCAGGTCAATGAATTCCTTGACCAAATTATTAAAGAATTCGATATTCTGCTTAAGGAGAAACGCGAGCTCGAAGAGCGGGTAGCGACGCTGAATGAGAAGCTGTCCCAATTCGCCAATATCGAAGAGACGTTGAAGAAGTCGCTCATTATGGCACAGGAGACGTCGGATGAGTTGAAAGCAAATGCGCGTAAAGAAGCGCAACTCATCATCAAAGAAGCGGAGAAAAACGCCGATCGCTTGATTAACGAAGCGCTTGCGAAATCGCGCAAGCTCGTTTCCGAGATCGATGAATTGAAGCGCCGCGCTTCCGTATATCGTATGCGTTTCCGTTCCATTTTAGAAGCGCAGCTTGAAATGCTTGACAATGGCGATTGGGAGAACTTCGAAAAAATCGAAGAAGACCTGGCTAAAAATATAACTGATTAAACCATCATGCCTAATCAGTTACAAACCATGCCATTGAAATAGAGTGAAAAAAAGAGAAAAAGATGAGATTTCAGTGTAGAAAAGGGCAGTGGCCTTTTTCGCCCGTCCTTCTTATTTCTTTCCTTTTTCCTTCTTTTTTCAATGATTTACGGGCATCGGTTGACGTTTGGGCAATGACTGGTCTATACTTTCTAGAATACACCAGATTTCTTCAAAGGGATATGTAGTAGCCTTCTCGTCCCGTTTAGATGGGCTGGGAAGGCTATTTTGTGATTAGTATACTTATCTGTGGGAGATGAATCGAGGATGGATTACAGTAAAACGCTGAAACTGCCAAAGACGGACTTTCCGATGCGGGGAAATCTGCCGACCCGCGAACCTGAGATGCAGGCATGGTGGGAAGAAAATAAAATATACGAGAAAGTTCAGGCACGCACGGGCGGGCGTCCGAAGTTCATTCTGCATGACGGACCGCCGTACGCGAACGGCGATATTCATATCGGCCACGCGCTGAATAAAGTGTTAAAAGACTTCATCGTCCGTTCCAAATCGATGTCCGGCTTCGACGCGCCGTACGTACCGGGCTGGGATACGCATGGTCTGCCAATCGAGCATGCGATTATTAAAAACGAGAAGATCGACCGCCATAAAGTAGGCATAGTCGAGTTCCGCGAACGCTGTGCGGATTATGCATACAAATACGTAGACAAGCAAAGAGACCAGTTTAAGCGCCTGGGTGTGCGAGGCGACTGGAAGAATCCGTATATTACGCTGAAGCCGGAATACGAAGCGCGCCAAATTAAAATCTTTGGCGAAATGGCCAAAAAAGGCTATATCTATAAAGGGCTGAAAGCCGTGTACTGGTCCCCGTCTTCCGAGACTGCACTGGCGGAAGCGGAAATTGAATACAAAGACAAACGCTCTGCGTCCATTTATGTGGCATTCCCGGTTATTCAGAGCAACGGTACGCTTGCGGAAGGCGATAAAGTCGTTATCTGGACAACCACACCGTGGACCATTCCGGCCAACCTGGCAATTGCGATTCATCCGGAGTTAGAATATTCTCTGGTCAAAGTGGGAGAGGATAAATTCCTCGTTGCTTCCGGCCTGTTAGAGAACGTAGCGAAAACGATCGGATGGGAAGGATATGAAGTGACGGCTACGTACAAAGGTGCCGAGCTTGAAGGTGTCGTATGCCGCCATCCGTTCTATGATCGCACTTCTCCGCTGCTGCCGGGTGAGCACGTTACGCTTGACGCCGGTACCGGCTGCGTTCATACGGCTCCCGGTCACGGGGAAGACGACTTCTATCTCGGGCAGAAATACGGTCTCGACGTTCTGTGTCCGGTCGACGGAAAAGGCGTGATGACCAAGGAAGCGCCGGGATTCGAAGGCGTATTCTATGAAGACGCCAATAAACTGGTTACAGAAAAACTGAGAGAAGCAGGCGCCCTGCTGCACTTAGGATTCATTACCCACTCGTACCCGCACGATTGGCGTTCCAAACAGCCAATCATCTTCCGGGCGACCGAGCAGTGGTTTGCCTCAATTGACGGATTCCGCGAACAGATGCTCAAAGCGATTAAAGAAGTGAAATGGATGCCGCATTGGGGCGAACAGCGTCTGCATAACATGATCGCGGACCGCGGCGACTGGTGCATCTCCCGTCAGCGCGTATGGGGTGTGCCGATTCCTATCTTTTACTGCCTGGATTGCAACGAACCGCTCATCACTGACGATACGATCAACCATATCTCCGAGCTGTTCCGCCGTGAGGGTTCTTCCGTCTGGTTCGCAAAAGAAGCGGACGAGCTGGTGCCGGAAGGAACGTCTTGCCTGCACTGCAGCGGTAAACATTTCCGCAAAGAGACCGACATCATGGATGTATGGTTCGATTCCGGATCCAGCCACGAAGCGGTGCTCCGCGAGCGCGAAGAGCTGGCATGGCCGGCGGATCTGTATCTGGAAGGCTCCGACCAGTATCGCGGCTGGTTTAACTCGTCGTTGTCGACTGCGGTAGCCGTGTACGGACAGGCGCCGTACAAAGCGGTGTTAAGTCATGGCTTTACATTGGACGGAGAAGGCCGCAAGATGTCCAAATCGCTCGGCAATGTCATCGTGCCGCAGAAGATTATGGACCAGCTTGGCGCTGATATTCTGCGCCTGTGGGTGGCATCCGTGGATTATCAGGCAGACGTGCGCATCTCTGACGGTATATTGAAGCAGATTGCGGAAGCATACCGTAAAATCCGCAACACATTCCGCTTCCTGCTTGGCAACCTGGAAGGATTCGATCCGAAGACGGATCGCGTACCGTATGAGCAACTGGACGAGCTGGATCGCTATATGGCGATGAAAAACCAGAAGGTAATCCAGAAAGTACGCAAAGCGTATGAAGAGTACCAGTTCCATACGGTATACAATACGATTCACAATTTCTGCTCGATTGAGCTGAGCTCCTTCTATCTTGATATCTCGAAAGATCGTCTCTACGCGGATGCGGAGAAATCGCTCCGCCGTCGTTCCGCACAGACGGTAATGTATGATATCCTGCTGGATCTTGTGCGTCTGGTAGCACCGATCATCCCGCATACGGCGGATGAAGTATGGAAATACATTCCTGGAACTGAAGTAGAAAGCGTGCAACTGACCGATATGCCGGATGTAGACGCGAAGCAGATCGATGAAGCGCTTGAAGCAAAATGGGACCGTCTGGTGGAAATCCGCGACGAGGTCAACAAAGCGCTCGAAGAAGCGCGCCGGGAGAAGACAATCGGCCAGGCGCTTGCCGCTTCTGTAGCAATTTACCCTGGTGAAGCGGTAGAAAAAACGCTGAAGGAAGCGGAAGAGCGGCTGAAGGAATTGTTTATTACCTCGCATGTTGCGCTGCATCCTTCGTCTGAATCGGCGCCGGAGCATGCTGTACAGCTTGAAGGTCTCGCAGTCGTCGTTACGCCGGCGGAAGGCGAGAAGTGCGAGCGCTGCTGGGTTATCACGCCGGAAGTAGGGCATGATGAAGCTCATCCTACCCTGTGCACACGCTGCGCAACAGTTGTAAAACAGGAAGTAAACGCGTAAGCTTAAGCGCGAAGGCGGGAGGAAATCTGTTGATTTACTATTATGTGATTGCGCTGCTTGTTTTTCTGGCGGATCGCGTGACGAAATGGCTGGTCGTAACCTATATGGAACTCGGCCAGTCCATTCCCTTGTGGGAAGGCGTATTTCATTTGACTTCTCACAGAAACCGGGGAGCAGCGTTCGGGATTTTGCAAAACCAGCGCGCCTTCTTTATTGTGATTACCCTGGCGGTTATTGTCGGGATTGTATGGTATTTACGCAGGGTGTACAAAGAGAGTGCCCTTGTTTCCTGGGCGCTGGCGCTTATCCTGGGAGGAGCGGTCGGCAATTTTTACGACCGTGTACTGACCGGACAAGTGGTGGATTTCTTTGATTTTACGCTGATTCATTTTCCGATTTTCAATGTGGCCGATTCGGCAATTGTTATCGGCGTTGGACTGTTTGTGATTGACGGCTTGCGAGAGCTACTGGTGAACGGACGGGATCGAAAATATGAATAACGAAGAACGCTACGAACGTCATGATTGGACTATAGAGCCGGAAGACGCCGGAGAGCGTGTGGACAAATTTTTGGCCACCGTGCAGGAGGAATGGTCACGCAGTCAACTGCAGGGCTGGATTAAAGATGGCTTGCTTACGGTAAACGGCAAACCGGTCAAGGGAAATTACCGGCTGCAGGAAGACGACGAGGTGACCCTGACGGTACCGCCGGCGCGCGAAGTCGATATTAAACCGGAGAATCTCCCCCTTGATGTCGTATATGAAGACAGCGATGTCATTGTAGTGAATAAGCCGCGCGGGCTGGTTGTCCATCCGGCGCCGGGGCATTATTCCGGCACGCTGGTCAATGCATTGCTCTATCATTGCCGTGATTTGTCCGGTATCAATGGCGTGCTGCGTCCCGGTATTGTGCACAGGATTGATAAAGATACATCAGGCCTTCTGATGGTTGCCAAAAACGATAAAGCGCATGAATCGCTGGCTCGCCAGCTCAAAGATCATACGGTGACGCGCCGTTATGTGGCGCTTGTGCACGGTGTTATTCCGCATGAGAAAGGCACGATTGATGCACCGATCGGACGTGATCCGAAGAATCGGCAGCAGATGGCAGTCGTTTTTGAACACAGCAAGCCTGCGGTTTCGCATTTTGTCGTGTTGGAACGTTTTAAGAACTACACGCTGGTTGAGCTGAAGCTGGAGACCGGACGTACGCACCAAATTCGTGTCCATATGAAATACATCGGCTATCCACTGGTCGGAGATCCAAAATATGGGCCGAAGAATCCATTTGCGATTGAAGGCCAGGCCCTGCATGCGAAAACGCTCGGGTTTACTCATCCGACAACGGGAGAATACTTGGAGTTTCATGCACCGCTGCCGGCTGATATGGAACAAATGATTACGATGTTAAAACTTGAATAAAAAGGATTGACAGTTTTAAGATTTCATGTCATACTTCATTTAACTAAAAAGCAACCTTTAAATCAGTCCTGTGAGGCTGGCAAGGAAATCGGATGAGTTCGGTAGAAGTATAGGTGAAATTTGTCTCACCTTGTCTTTTGCTGAACCCAAAAAGCTTTCTGCCCCTCGCAGAAAGCTTTTTTTGTGTCTATCTTATAGTTTATGCACAAAATAATTCTAACTCTCAGTTAGGAGGGAAGCATGACGACGATGAGTGAGTGGAAAGAAAAAAACGTACTTCTGGATGAAGCTGCGATGCGACGGGCGCTGACCCGTATCGCCCACGAAATTATCGAGCGCAATAAAGGCGTAGAAAACTGTGTGCTCATCGGCATCCGTACGCGCGGCATCTATCTGGCCCGGCGGTTGGCGGAACGTATTCAACAGATTGAAGGCCAGACTGTCCCGGTCGGTGAGCTTGACATTACGCTTTACCGGGACGATTTGACCCGGAAGCAGGATCAGCCGATGATTAAAGGCAGCGACATTGAGGAAGATATCACGGACAAGAAAGTCATTCTCGTTGACGATGTGCTATTTACAGGCCGGACGGTCCGCGCTGCGCTGGATGCATTGATGGACGTCGGGCGTCCGCAGATGATTCAACTGGCGGTGCTGGTGGACCGCGGACATCGGGAACTGCCGATTCGCCCGGATTATGTGGGTAAGAACGTGCCGACTTCCAAAGAAGAAATGATTGGGGTAGAGCTTGCGGAAGTGGATCATCGCGAGTGTGTGACGATTTTAGAGAAAACAGGAAGGAAGAAGTAG
>Ga0310836_101368_pt1 | contig 13479 bp, 12 predicted proteins | sample SM_ome_4_FD_201310 | JGI IMG/M metagenome (GOLD analysis project Ga0310836, IMG submission 201310) | Sorghum-adapted microbial communities enriched on stacked mutant (SM) sorghum from Joint BioEnergy Institute, Emeryville, California... ... | reverse complement strand
CATTCTTTTTCTTGTTCCGCTGCTGTATACGGCATTATTCGGTTATTTATACTCGAACCTGCGGCTGAAGGAAATTCCGACTGTCGTCTTCGACGGCGACAACAGTCAGCTTAGCCGGCAAATTGTCCAATCGTTTGACGAGACAGAAACATTCCGCATCGCAAAACATACTTTATCCGAGAGTGAAGTAGAGCGAACAATTGAAAGAGGAGAAGCGCGAGTCGGCATTATTATTCCGAACGATTTCTCTACACGTTTAAAACACGGGGAAAACGTTCCGGTACTGACCTTCGTAGACGGAAGCAACATGCTGTTCTCCAACTCGGCCACCCGCGCCGCCAATCAGATAATCACGACATTCAGCTACGGCGCTTCTTCCGTCAAACTTAAGCAGCAAGGACTACAGGATGAACAAATTACGGCGACCTTCTCCCAGATACCGTTCCGCTCCCGCGTACTGTATAATCCGATGTTTAACTACAATGAATTTCTTGTATATGGTCTCATCGGGGCGATTCTGCAGCAAGTACTCCTGCTTGGCGTGGCGCTAACAGTAACGCGTGATAAAGAGAAGGGCACATGGAACCGGTTTGCCGTATGGCGTGGACTTCCGTGGAGAATCGCTTACGCGAAGACAGCTCCTTACTTCCTGATTGGGCTGGTTAACAACGTAACTGCATTCACCCTTGCCCTGTATGTATTCCACCTACCATTCCGCGGATTGCTCCTGCCGGCCGCCACTCTTTCCATAAGCTTTGTATTTGCGCTGCTTGGCATAGGCTATCTAGCAAGTTTATTTTCCGGCAACCAGGTGGGTTCGACACAGATTACGATGCTGATTGCCGTCCCGTCTTTCCTGCTATCGGGATTTACGTGGCCATTCGAAGCAATGCCTTATGCGCTCAATGTGGCTGGCCATCTGCTGCCGCTTACGTATTTTCTGGACGGCGTACGAGAGATTTTCATTAAGGGACACGGGTTTGAGACAATGTGGCGTGACTGCGTAACATTGGGCCTTATGGGTGCAGTTACGTATTTTATCGCATTCTTGCTTACTCCCTTATTTATAAAAGCAGAACAAAAAACAGAGCAAGAAGTTTCCCCTTCTCCCTCTGTCCAGGCTTAAGATATCGTACTGAGAAAGCGCGAGCGTTCGTAAAAATACGACATTCGCGCTTTTTTACATTCACTAAATAAAATAGGAAAATATATCTTTGCATAATTTCCCAGGTCACTTTATAATTAAATACGAACAAATGTTCTTATTATATGTTGTGTTTTTCCTTCTTTTTCCCTCTTTATATAAAAAAGGAGGGTGATGAGCATGCAGGAGACATCCAATTCCCGTATACACCGGCTTATCCGAAATTTTTTGCAGGACGAGACATCCGCTCTCCTCTTTGAGCGCGCCCTAAGCGATCCGACACCGTATAATCAGGAGAGGGTAGATTATCGTTTTCGAGCTTTCTGCAGGGAGATTCAATTCATTGCCTATCTGTCTACCTTGATTCATTATCACGCGATTACATATGACAAACGGATTCGGGCGCAGAACGCTCACTGTCCACTGCGGCTTGATGCCCCGCTTGACGATGAAGGAAGCTCAGCAATACTGGATAGGGTAGCCGCATCAGAAGAAATAGACTTCCATAGCGATGCGCTCATCACTCTGGAAGAAATCAGTGAGCATAGAGCGTTCTATCATGCGCTGCGGCTTCTTACGGACAAAGAAAAGCAGATACTCGAACAGGTTTATATTCAGAATTTCTCCGATACGGAAATCGCCCGCAAGCTCGGTGTATCCCAGCAAACCGTCTCCAAAACGAGAAAAAAAGCGCTTGCCAAACTGCGCATGAATATGAAGGAGGGACGAGACTTTTGCCAATCCACACAGAACACCCAAGCCTGATATCCCTTGCGAGAAAAGCACAACATCAGGATAAAGAAGCCATGCTGGCCATTCTCCAGCGGTTCCAACCAAAGATTGAACGTTCTCTCTACCAGACTTCTTACGAAGAACGGGAAGATTTGCGCCAGCATCTATGCTTGAAAGTCATGGAGGCCGTACACAATTACCGCGTCCAGCCGGCTCCTTCGTTCTGGGAACTTTATCAGGTTACAGAAATAGCGCGAGAAAGCCCACGTCTTTAGGCGTGTGGATGAATCGTGTCGCACAAACGTTCGGTTTTGTGGTATACTACAGGAAGAGATTTCTAAATAAGAGGAGGGTTTCGATGAAGCTCACCCACTCGTTTCGCATTCCGTATGATCCGGTGCTGTATGCGGCGCTCAGAGACTACCAACGCGAAGCCGCGCGGGTATGGAACGATACGCTCGAAGAAGCCGTGCTGTATTTTCGCACGTGGAAGCGGTGGGCTTCTAAAACACTGCTGCAGGCAAACCGCAAACAAGCGTACCGCCTTCATTCGCAAACCGTGCAGGCCATCGTGGACAAATATGACGAATGCCGCAAGGGAACGAAGGAGAAACGCAGGAAGGGCGATCGTCGGGCCAGGTATCCGTGGCGCAAAAAGCATTTCTTCTGCCTTCCGTTTAAACAAAACGGGTTTGTTGTCACGGACGAGCAGATTGTGCTGAAGTTCAAAAACGACAAACCATTGCTTGCGGGCCTTCTCACCGCAAAGGTTGCGCAGAAGCGGAAATGGCTGACCGGAAGCGGTCTCCGTGAGGATGTCACGCTTCCCATCCCGAATCTCTCGGGGGAAGCGTTGTCGGCCTGCACGTATGCCGAAATCGTCTGGCATCGGGGTCACTACTGGTTTCACTACTGCATCGATACCCCGGTGGCCGAGCCGCGACATGAACACCTGCCCCTCAAACCGGCCGGATGCGACCTGGGCGAAATTCACAGCGTCACCCTGGCCACAGAAAACAAAGCGCTCGTCCTCTCCGGTCGTGCGGTGCGTGCCGTCAAACAGGGACGCGCCAAGTTTCTTGCGGAACTGTCGAAGAAGATGGCGCGGTGCAAGAAAGGAAGCCGGCAGTGGAAGAAGTATCTTCGGGCCAAGCGCTATCTCCAGCAGAAAAGCGACGCTCAAATCAAAGATTGGCTGCATAAAACGACAAAGCAGGCCGTGGATTTTCTCCTTGCTGAACAGGTGACCCATCTGGTCATCGGCAAGGTGGATGGCATTGAGAAAAACACCAGGAAAGACACGACGAAGAAGCGAAAAACCACCCAGCGCCGCCGTCAGCAGCTCTCCCTGTGGGAGCATGGCCGGCTTACGGCGTACCTCACCTACAAAGCAAAGAAAGCCGGTGTGGTGGTGGAAGAAACCGGGGAAGCCTACACAAGTCAGGACTGTCCGTTCTGCGACGGTCGGCACCAAACAAGGACACGTCACTTTTTCTGCCCGGTGACAAAGACCGGGAGGCATCGGGACGTGAACGGGGCGCAAAATATTGCCCGAAGGAAGTATCCGATGCCAGTGACAGACGTAAGCGTCGTATTCAAACAACCGATCTGGATCAAGAAGTATCGCCGGAGGAACGGCGTAGGTGGCGACGACCTCGCCCGCGCAGAAGCGTGGTAAGCTCCTGCCGTGTTGCCTGCCCATAGCCTGGCCTCTGCCCGCAGGGAACTTCCTGCCGGTACGCGAGGTGTTCGCAGGAAAAAATCCCACGTGCTTCAGCCGTGGGAGAAGGTCAAACAGAAAACTCTCATGGCTTTTCAGCTGCAACCCCGACATGAAAATGAGGAGAAGGGCGGCTGACTTTTGAGGTACGAAGGAAAAGAGAGGAAAGAATGAGGAGAGGATTTTTAATATAGAAAAAGGCGAAGGCCTTTTTCTTCCCTGGATCTTCTTTCCTCTTCCCCTCTTTTCTTTTTCATGATTTTCACAGAAAACATCCGGTATTTTACTCAGTCGCTTTCTTCTTTCGCCGCTCGCGCAGAGCACGGAAGAAGTCTTTGAGCAGTGCACTGCATTCCGCTTCGCATATGCCCTGAACCATCTCCACCTGATGATTGAACCGCTCTTCTTGAAGCAGATTCATCAGGCTGCCCGCACACCCGGCTTTCGGGTCCATCGCTCCGTATACCACTCGCGGTATGCGCGCCTGAACAATCGCTCCCGCGCACATCGGACACGGTTCAAGCGTTACATACAGCGTAGCCCCGATCAGCCGCCAGCCGCCCATCGTTTCGCTTGCTTGTTTTATGGCGATGAGTTCGGCATGAGCCAGCGGATCTTTGGCCGTCTCACGCAGATTATATCCTCGGCCCACCACCTGACCGTCCCGTACGACTACCGCTCCAATCGGCACTTCACCCAGCGCTTCCGCTTTTTTGGCCTCTTCAATCGCAAGCCCCATGTAATATTCGTCGTTCATTCATCCCACCGTAACTTTTCTTTTTGTTGGGTACGCTTTATTGTCTCTTTCGCCCGGTGTCAAATTGCATTACTCACTCTCTACCGTTAGTCCGGAAAACAGCAGGGCGCGGGCCGGTGCAGCTTCGGTTTCCAACACCTTAATAGGTGCGATAACCATGAAATAGTTACCTTCCGGCACCTCGCCAAGCCGGAGTCCTTCGACAATAACACTATCCACACCAAATAGGGCTTTATGCGTTGGATGGCCGGACTGGTCGCGTTCCACGCCGGGTGCGTCGATGCCTACGCCCCGCACTCCCGCTTCCGCCAAATACTCTGCTCCGTCTCCGGCAAGGAATACAAATCCGGATCCGAAATCGTCCGTCAGCGAATTGCGGGTTTTCAGCAATAAAAAGTCTCCCTTTTTCGGTGCGAACCGCTCCAAATCTGCCCGTGTGATTTTATCTTGAGCCTCCGTCAAATCCAGCACCCGGCAAGGACCAACCAGACGTTCAATCGGGATGCTCTCCATTGTACCCCCGTTCGGCAGCATGTGCAGCGGAGAATCAACATGTGTACCTGTGTGCATATCCATATCAATCCGCGACTCATACGCTGAGGTCTGATTGAAGTCTTGCACGACGCGAATGTTTGGCTGCTTCTCCGGCTTGTTTTTATAAGTAACCATACCATGATAAATCGGCATGGATATATCGTATACTTTATACATATTTAACGGGTCTCTCCTTTCCGGTATTTCGGCTGCTCCACCGCTTTAAACGTTTCCCGTTCCCCATCGTCTCCACCGGTCCACCATCTCTTGCCTTCTCTTCTTAACAGCTCATGTGATTCCGCCGGCCCCCATGTGCCTGCCTCGTATTCCGTCAGCGAGTGGGGTTCACGGTCCCAGGCCCGGCGGATGGGATCAATAAACTTCCAGGCCAAAGACACCTCATCCCAACGCGTAAAGAAAGTAGAATCGCCTAGAATAGCATCATGCAGCAGACTTTCATACGCTTCAGGAGATGTATCCTCGCAATCATTGCAGTATTCCATGCCAATCGGCACCACCTGGCTATCCGCTCCCTGCTTCTTGGCATTCAGCAGCAGTGTAATGCCTTCATTCGGGTTAATGCGAAAGATTAACAGGTTTGGAATCAAATCGTTATTTTTATTAAAATATAATCGTTTCGGAAGCTCTTTAAACTGAATCACGATTTCCGTTACTTTCTCCGGCATCCGCTTACCTGTCCGGATATAAATCGGGACCTCCGCCCACCGGAAATTGTCAATAAATAACCGTGCCGCGACAAATGTTTCCGTAGTGGACGCCGGGTTGACGTTTGGCTCTTCCCGATATCCGACAAGGGAGGAGCCTTTGCTCTTACCTTCTGTGTACTGACCGCGCACGACGTATGTATCCACCTCTTCTTCGCTGTAACGGCGCAAGGCACGCATCACTTTTACTTTCTCGTCGCGAATCGCTTCCGTTTTCAGGCGGCTCGGCGGTTCCATGCAGACCATCATTACCATCTGCAGCATATGATTCTGCACCATATCAAGCAGGGCTCCTGCATCATCATAGTACGAAGCGCGATCCTCAACACCTACGGTCTCACTGGCCGTAATTTGAATGTTATCGATGTGCCGGTTGTTCCAGAGCGGCTCGAACATGGAATTGGCAAAGCGGATAACCTGGATGTTCTGCACCATCTCTTTGCCCAAATAATGATCAATTCGATAGATTTCTTCTTCTGTGAATGAACGTTTAATCTCTTCATTTAGCTCTTTTGCGGAAGTGTAATCATGCCCGAACGGTTTCTCGACGACCAATCGCTTCCAGCCCACCGTATTTGTAAGTCCACTCTGCTTAAGGCTGTCCGCCACCTGTCCGAATAATTGCGGTGCAATCGCCAGATAAAACATGCGGTTGCCCGGAAGATTCATCTCTCTCTCCCTCGCTTCAACCGCGGAGAGCAGGGAAGCATAAGCATCCGCATCTTTGATATCAAGCGTTATGTAATCGAAGCGTGCAGCGAATCGATCCCATTCTTCTCCTTCCCGCAAAGACAGACGGCTAAACTCATTAATCGATTCTTTGACAGAGACGCGGAATTGTGTGTTGTCCATCTTCGTTCTTCCCACACCAATGACCGCAAAGTCCGTAGTCAAATGACCATCGCGATACAGGCTATAGATAGCAGGAAACAGTTTACGCTTAGCCAAATCACCTGTCGCACCAAAAATAACGAAAACAAAAGGTTGCATAGACTCCTGTTGTGTAGACAATCGCCGCACTCCTTACTTTAATCAAAGTTTATATAGTAAACAAATTCTGTACGTATGCACTTAACAATACGCTGATCTTCTTTTCTATCCTCATAATCCCCTCACTTATTATACCTTATCTTTCCCTGCATCTTGGCCTGTGATGTGGGAGAGTCATAAATTAAGAAAATAGAAAGCCCCCCGCCTTGTAAAAAGGCAGAGGGATGTATGACTTACTGCTTACGCTCTGGCAAGGAGCGATTCGCGAAACTCGAGCAAAGCCTTAGCAAACTCTTCCGGCTTTTCGAGCATAATGTAGTGGCCGGCACCGGCAATCGTTCTTGTCCGCACACTGCCGTTCTGCTCAGCCGCTTTCTCGGCAGCACCTTTCGGCAACAGCTTATCTTCCGATCCATATACGGCCAGAATGGGAACATTCAGCTTTGCAAAAATGTCAGCGCCTTTATATTCGTTGCAGGCATAGAAATCGTCATGCACAACCGGCGTGTCTACCCAGGAAAGCTGCTTTTGCTCTTCGTCCAGCAGCTCTGCTGAAGCTTCCTTGCCATAGGAAGCTTTAAACAAAAATTCCGGGAACGTGCCTTTTGCCAGATCCTCGAGAATTTTCGGATGAACCGGCATTTCATAATGGCTGGCATTCAGCACGAGTCCTTTTACATTCGGATTGTGGGCCGCCATCTCGATGCCAATCATGCCGCCCATTGAGTGCCCGACTACAATAACTTCCTGGTCACCAATCTGTTCATTGGCCCATTCGGCGTATTCCTCAATCGTTTTGCAGCGGCTCTGGTCTGCATTCTCGCCGTGGCCCGGTAAATCAAGCACGATGCAGGAAGCGTCCTTAAGTTTTTCTTCAAGACCGCGAAATTTGGCTTTCGTGCCGCCCGCGCCGTGAATCAGCACAAACGGAAGTTGTCCGGATACGCTCATGATTGCCCTCCTACATAATAGATTTTGAAATAACCACGCGCTGAATTTGGTTTGTTCCTTCGTAAATCTGGGTGATTTTTGCGTCGCGCATCATGCGCTCAACAGGGAACTCCTGAATGTATCCGTACCCGCCCAGTATCTGTACCGCATCTGTCGTTACTTTCATCGCCACATCGGATGCGAATACTTTCGCCATGGAAGCCAGGCGCATCATGGAAGGGTCTTTGCCCGTGCTGTCCAGGTTATCCAGCGCACTGGCCGCCCGGTATACAAGACCTCGCGCCGCTTCGATTTGCGTTGCCATGTCTGCCAGCATAAACTGAATGCCCTGGAAAGAACCAATCGGACGACCGAATTGCTCGCGCTCCTTTACATACTCAAGACAAACGTCCAGCGCGCCTTGGGCGATGCCAAGCGCCTGTGCCCCGATGCCCGGACGCGTCTTATCCAGCGTCTTCATCGCGACCAGAAAACCCTGACCCTCTTCGGCGATAACATTTTCTTCCGGCACCCGGCAATCCTCAAAGAAAAGTTCGGCGGTCGGCGAGCCTTTAATCCCCATCTTTTTCTCGATTTTGCCTACAATCAAGCCCGGCGTTCCTTTTTCGATGAGGAAAGCAGTGATGCCTTTATCCGTCTTGGCAAAAACAGTATAGACATCGGCAATGTTGCCATTGGTAATAAAACATTTCTGTCCGTTCAGGCGGTAGTATTTTCCGTCTTTCTCCGCCCGGGTTTTCATGCTTTTAACGTCCGATCCGGCGCTCGGTTCGGTTAGGCCGAAGCAGGCCAATTTTTTCCCGGCAGCCAAATCGGGAAGAAAGCGCTGTTTCTGTTCTTCATTGCCGCTGAGCAATACCGGCAGCGAGCCGAGCTCCTGCACCGTGACAATCTGGGAGGAAGATGCACATACTCGCGCTATTTCCTCGACGATCAGGCAATAGCTCAACAAATCCAGGCCTGCTCCGCCGTACTCTTCCGGCAGGTTAGCGCCGATATAGCCGTATTCACTCAATAAATCTTTGATATCAAACGGATACTCGCCCTTTTCATCAATTTCCGCCGCACGCGGCTTAATTCGCTCCTGCGCCAGCTTATGAATCCCCTGCTGAATCTCTCTCTGCTCTTCCGTTAATGCAAAGCTCATCTTACTTCGCGCCTTTCGTATAATCGTAGAATCCTTTGCCCGTTTTGCGTCCCAGATGGCCCGCACGCACGAGCTTGCGGAGAAGCGGAGCACTGCGGTACTTGGAGTCCTGCGTTTCTTCATACAAAGAATCCTGAACATACAGAAGGGTATCGAGACCGATTAAATCGGCCAGCGCCAGCGGTCCGATCGGATGGTTGGCGCCCAGTTTCATGCCTTTGTCGATGTCTTCTGCGCTTGCCGTACCCTCCATCAATACGAAAATCGCTTCATTGATCATTGGTACGAGAATTCGATTTACCGCAAATAACGGGGCTTCTTTTACGTCGATCGTTTCTTTGCCCATCGCTTCTACGAGCGCTTTCGCTTCCTGGTATGTTTCTTCTGCCGTACTCTGGCCGCGAATCAGCTCTACTAATTTCATTACCGGTACCGGATTGAAGAAATGAACGCCGATAATTTTTTCCGGGCGCTTTGTCACGCTGGCAATTTCCGTTACGCTCAATCCAGAAGTATTCGTCGCAATGATGATGTCCTCACGGGCGATTTCATCCAGCTTTTTGAACAGTTCTTTCTTTAATTCCATGTTCTCGCTGACCGCTTCAATAATGAAGTCTACGTCTTTTAAGCTGCTCCACTCGACCGTCGTGGTAAGCGCGCCTTCCAGTTGTTGTTTCTTCTCTTCTGTCAGACGTCCTTTCTCAATGCTGCGGCTCCAGTTTTTCTGAATGCCGGATAGTCCACGGTCGAAGAATTCCTGCTTCTGCTCTACGGCTACGACTTCATATCCCGCTTCTACCGCTGCCTGGGCAATACCCGATCCCATTGTGCCAAATCCGATTATCCCGATTTTTTTTGCCATCTCATATCTCCCTCTGCTTTCTTTGATTATTTATTTTGGAAATTGGGCTCCCTGCGCTCGAAGAAAGCGGCAACCCCTTCATTCTTATCCTCCGTACGGCAGATTTCGCCGAATCCCCGCGCTTCCAATTCAAGTCCTTCCGCAAGTGAAGTCGCAAGTCCCTGGTCGATGACACGTTTCGCTGTTTTTACGGCAATCGGTCCGCGTTTCATGATGGTTTCCGCCCATTTCTTCGCTTCTTCGAGAGCGTTCTCATCCACCAGCTGCTCTATCAATCCGATACGGTACGCTTCTTCGGCGGAAACAAATTCACCCGAGAAAATCAATTGTTTAGCTTTGCCAGGCCCTACGAGCCGTGCAAGACGCTGTGTACCACCATAGCCTGGAATGATGCCCAGCTTTACTTCCGGAAGGCCGAGCTGTGATTTGCGGCTGGCTACTCGGAAGTCGCATGCCAGCGCCAATTCCAACCCGCCACCTAGCGCAAATCCGTCAATCGCCGCAATAACCGGCTGCGGCAAGTCGGCGATGCGCTGGAAAAGAGCCTGCCCCCGTCTGCAGAGCTCCACGCCCTGCTCTTCTCCAAGCTCCGGAAATTCTTTAATGTCTGCACCTGCGACAAATGCTTTTTCTCCTGCACCGGCAATAATAACAACATCACAGTCGTCGCCGATGCTATGTAAAATTCCGTCCATCTGCTCGAAGAATTCCTTATTCAACGCGTTTACCGGCGGCGCATCAATGGTGATTAGACCCAATCGATTCGTAAGCTCCCACGTTACTTTCACTGCTTCGCACCTCCATAGAAAATGACTTTGATTTCTTACTCCGTAATTTCAATCTAGCAATAATAATGCCAATGTTTAAAATACATTTTTATCCGCTTCGGCCGGGTATTATATAAAACAAAGAAGCAAATTATAGTTTCTTTAGGATATAACTTTGTTTCTTTTTTCTACTTTTGTTTCTATTAGATACAAACTTTCTTTATTTAATGTTGTACTTTTTTAACTTCCGGTAGAATGCTTTACGGCTAATGCCAAGCTTCTGAATGGCCTCGGTTCGTGTCCGGCTGGTTTTTAATACTTCTTCCAGCATCTCTTTCTCCGTTCTTTCAATGATACCAGGCAGATTCATCGCTTTCTCGTCGTTCCGCGCTGTACTACGGACCGGATTCTCGTTCAAGCTGGTTCCTTCGCGCACAAAAGGCGGGATATCTTCCGGTATAAAATACGATTTTGTGCAGATGGCAATCATCCGTTCCAGTACATTGCTCAATTCCCGCACATTCCCCGGCCAATCATAGCATTCAAAAATCTCATACACTTCCTGTGTCACCGTTACCTGCTTCTTATATTTGGCACGCAACTCCCCCAGAATGTTATTAATAAGAATCGGTAAATCCTGCTTGCGTTCCCGTACCGGAGGGATGGTAATCGGCACAATATTCAGTCTATAGTATAAATCTTCACGGAACTTCCCTTCCCGCATCATTTGCTGCAAATTTTTATTGGTCGCGGCGATGATGCGTACATTGAGCGGATGCGTTGTTGTTCCCCCCACTTTAATAAACGACTTCTCCTGAAGAACCCGGAGAATTTTCGCTTGAAGAAATGGCGTAAGTTCACCGATTTCATCTAAGAACAGCGTACCGCCGTTGGCTAGCTCGAACAAACCTTTCTTTCCTCCCCTGCGCGATCCGGTAAATGCGCCTTCTTCAAAACCAAACAACTCGCTTTCGAACAGCGACTCCGGCAGCGATGCCATATTGATAGCGACAAACGGCTTGTCTCCCCGCGGACTTGCTTCGTGGATGGCACGGGCAAACACTTCTTTGCCGACACCGGTTTCTCCGAACAACAATACAGTCGCATCAGAACTGGCCACTTTTTTGGCAATATTGACCGCTTGCCGCATTCCGGGCGCATGGCTTTCCAGCAGAGAAAAAATCCGCTTGTTCAACTGCTCTTCTAATTGCGTCGAATAAGTCTTATATCGGTTTAACTCCTCTTGAAGCGCGTAGAATTCACTGATGTCTTTCATAATCGTAACGACGCCGATAAGTTCGCCTTTTTCCATTAAGGGTGTAATATTGGCAAAGACATGAATATTAAGCGAGTGCAAGTAACTGTAATCATTAATTAACGGCTGCCCGGTCTTCAGCACTTCAAGAATGCGTGCCTGCGGCTCCACTTCACTGAGCTTCCGGTTGATAATCTTGTGGGCCGGAACGCCAAACTGCACGGAGTAAGCAGTATTTACATATACAATCGTACCGTCCTTGCTGACGACCAATACGGCGTCATGCAACGATTCCAGTATGGAAAGCAGATGATTCTCCAATTTCACCGTCCTCATCCTCCCTTTCCTTCTACATATACAAAAAGAGGGCTGATTCCGCAACCCTCCCCCGTTCGTCTGCAAAAGGGAAGAGCTGGGTCAACAGCCTACTAGTGACGCGCTTCTTCTCTCTTAAAGGAGTAACACCACATGCCCATCAAGATAAGAAAAATCCATACCTTAAAAACTTGATGGACATGTGGTGTTACCCCAGAATATGCAGCAAATTTGAGGTATTCGAAAAACAGGAATAGAACATCACCCCATTTTCCGTTTATTTTCTACCAGATATTTTTTGAGTTGATATCTTAAATCCGCAACAGTATGCGGACGTTTCAAAGAACCCAAGAACGAGGAAGAAGCCAGTGCTTCCCACACGTCAAACAGCAATGGAATCCCAAGCCCTATCTCCTCCATCACATCCCGCCGTGCAAATACATATTCCGGCGGCCCTTCGAGCAACAACCTTCCTTTATGCATAATAAATATCCAGTCTGCCCATTCGTAAGCCAAATCGATATCATGCGTGGCCATCAGCATGGTTGTGCCTTCTTCTTGATAGATCGTTTCCAGCTCTTTTAATAACAGCTTCGTATGAAGCGGGTCTAAATAGGCGGTCGGCTCATCTAACAGCAAAAGTTCCGGTCTAAGTATCATAACGCCTGCCAGCGCTATCTGCTTTTTCTGCCCTAAACTTAGATGGTGTACAGGTCTTTCTCGAAGCTCTTCCAGCCCGAAACGTATCAATGCTGCTTCTACCCTCTGCGCTGCTTCAGCATTAGATACCCCGGCATTATATAATCCATAGGAAATATCCTCCATAACTGTACTAGCAATCAATTGTTGTTCCGGGTCTTGAAATACCAATCCTACTTTCTTCCGCAGTTCAGCCAGGTAGGTACGCCCGTATGTGTATACCTCTCCGCCCCACTTCACCCTCCCGCAATCCGGGCGATAAATACCGTTCAAATGCAAAAACAGCGTTGACTTACCACATCCGTTATGCCCCAGCAACGCACATCGCTTTCCCCTGGGAATGCGCAATGTTACTCTATCCAGTGCAGGATCTGCGCTTCCCGGGTACGTATACGATACTTCTTCCATTTCTACCAGCCAAGCCAACCACTTCACCTCCTCATCCACCATTCAAGTAGTACGAGTCCGATAAAACCAATAACGGATTCGAACGCATATCGCTTCGATATCGAAAACGTTCCAACGGAGATAACCCGCAGCTCACCGTCAAATCCACGGGCCGTAAGACCAATGGACAGCTGCTGGTAACGCTGCATCGTCCGGGTAAACAATCGGGTAACCAACCAGCCGGCATTTCGCATCTTCCACTTAAATCCATGTCCACCGCCTCGTGCCTGCTGGGCAATCCACAACTGCTCTACCGTCTCCAAAAACACGAAAATAAAGCGGTACATCACCAGCAGCAAATCCGTTACAAGCGATGGAATCCCGATTCTTCGCAATATCGCCAGCATCTCGGTAAACGGTACAGTCAACAATATGAAATACAGACAGGATACGGACGCAAGCGAACGAAACAGCAGCACACCCGCCGCCTTCAC
>Ga0310836_101364_pt1 | contig 13507 bp, 20 predicted proteins | sample SM_ome_4_FD_201310 | JGI IMG/M metagenome (GOLD analysis project Ga0310836, IMG submission 201310) | Sorghum-adapted microbial communities enriched on stacked mutant (SM) sorghum from Joint BioEnergy Institute, Emeryville, California... ... | reverse complement strand
GTCTATACCACGGACTCGAGGCACCAAGGAACAACGACCTGCCTTCGCCAGCCGCAAATAAATTATACAGCATACACCTCATTTTCATCATCTGTTGGTGCTGCGTTAGCGGCATGAGTGTCTATACTATGAAATTGTTTTTATAGCGCGCCAATCTAAAACTTGACGATAAAATGCGTAAAGGTATTCCTTTCGGTATAACCAGGGGAACAGAACATGAAAAGTCGCCAATGGTCAACAGAAAACCATCATGGCATCTCAGACACAACCCCGTCATGAGAATGATGGGAGAGAGGCTGACTTTTGTGGTACGAAGGAAAAGAGAGGGAAGAATGAGGAGAGGGACGCTATACTTTATCCCCTTTCACGTACACGTTTATCATGCTTGTATTTAACTACACCCGAAGAAAGATATTTATAAACAATTCGAGTTATGTATTGCCATATTCTTAATCCAGCATCGTCATTCATCGAAATCATTGTTTGCCCCCAAACAACGCTATAACTCGTCTACTCTATGAACCATATTCGTTACTCTCATCCTGAAAGTATTATTATGTCGAAATTTGTCTTGTTTTTAGTCCTAGTTCTATAAACCTATGTGAACTAAAATATAGAGAGAATACATATTTTAGGCGGTTTACCATGTTAAAGAAAGTCTCTGCATTTCTCGTAACAGCAGCTTTGATTTGTACAACTGTTGCAATCGAACATTCTGATGCTGCCCGCAAAGCAAACGAAGTAAATTCTCTTCCTCTCCAGCTGCTGTAACGACAAAAACGTACATATCAAAATTGTACTGAAGCAAAGAAAGCTGGCGCAGCACCAATTTACAAAAGACAGCCAGGTTACCGCCTTGCTCTTGATAGAGATAAAGACGGTATCGCCTGCGAATAGCTATTTTCTTATAAGCTAGGGTGAAAAGGATGTTTACCAAGGAGGAAAAATCTCTAATTCAAAAGCTCGTTCAAAAAAAGCGTGCTCTCTCCGGGCTCTTCTTTTCCACCGCAAAACAGAACATACATTCTTATTATCAACAGATTTATCCACACTATTCACAAGGAGGAAGGTTTATGGCTGGACAAATTATCTCACGCGGCAAAGATAAGTGGTTAGTTCGCGTTTTCTTAGGCAGAGATAAAAACGGAAAAAGGAAGTATCACAACAAAACCATTCATGGAAACAAAAAAGAAGCGCAGAAGTATTTAAATGCTGTACTGCGGGAAAAAGACATGGGAACATTTGAAGAACCGGCTAAGATGACTATCAATGAATATCTTGACCACTGGCTGGAAACATCAGCTAAAGGGAAGGTTCGACCGCAGACATTTGAAGGATACAAAAAGGAGTTGCGTCTCTACATTCGCCCCTATCTAGGAGAGTACAAGCTGAACAAGTTGAATGCACTGACCATTCAATCTGTGTACAAAGCGCACCAAGAAGAGCGCGGACTTGCTCCTGCCACGATTCGACGCCCGCACGTCATTTTTTCATCGGCATTGTCTCAAGCAGTGAAATGGGACATGATTCCGAAAAATCCATGTGAGCATGTGGTTTTACCTCGCAAGGAACGGAAAGAAATGAATGTCCTTACACCAGAAGAAGCACGCATCTTCCTTGAAGCAGCCGTATATGACCGCCGGCATGCACTTATATGCTGCTACTGACGACTGGCATGCGCCCAGGCGAAGCTTTCGGACTGAAATGGGGAGATATCAAAGACGGTAAAATTCATATTCAGCGCACATTGATTCGGCAAGGCAAAGGCTGGCGCCTGGATGAACCGAAAACATCACGCTCCCGACGCACCATTCCGCTTCCGGAAACAGCCATTGACGTACTGAAAGAGCATAAGATTCGTCAAACAGAACAACGTCTCAAGTTAGGTGTAGCATACCACAATCACGATTTTGTATTCGCTGTAGATAACGGGGAGCCAATGAATTTGAGCAACCTAACCAATCACAGCTTTAAGCCGCTGCTGAAGCATACCGGCCTTAAAAATATCCGGTTATACGACTTGCGGCATACATGCGCTACCCTTCTCTTAGCAGCTGGCGAAAACCCGAAAGTGGTATCAGAGCGATTGGGTCACGAAAGCATTACACTTACTCTTGACACGTATTCTCACGTATTGCCAGACATGCAGAAAAAGGCTGCCGAAAAATTGGAGAACATGCTCTTCGGTTAACCCTATGCAACAATACTCAACAATACTAAACAAAACCAAACGAAGAAAAATATGTTTACTCGGTCAACAAAAATGTGTATACTATAAACAGAATTAATCGCTACTGTTCTTAAAGGATGGTAGGACAAGAGAACGGAAAAAGGAGGATGTTTCGGCATCCTCCTTTTTCGTGCTTAAATTAGGGGGGAGATGTTTGTCAAATCGGATTGCATTATTTATTGATGGAGGATATTTAGATAATGTTTTGATGAAATTCGGACAAGCTAAAATTGATTACAGCAAACTTGGAGAGACTATGGCTGCCGATCATCCTCTTATCAGAGCATACTATTACCACTGTCTGCCTTTCCAATCTTCGAAACCTACCGAAGAGGAAAAATCTCAATTCTCAAATGCGCAAAAATTTTTTAGAAAATTAAATCGTTTAGACTGCTTCACGGTACGGGAAGGAAAACTTGCTTTCCGGGGAATTGATGATGAAGGAAGAGCCATCTACGAACAAAAACGCGTAGACGTTTATCTTGCTACTGATTTAGTTATGCATAGCACAAAACGGTTAATTACGCACGCTGCCTTGCTTACTGGTGACAGCGACTTCTTGCCAGCAGTTGAAATCGCTAAATCAGAAGGTGTGCACATTACACTGTTCTACTCCGATAAAGACGGATGCTTACCTCACGACGAACTTCTCGACATGGTGGATGCACGAAAATTAATCAATCAAAACATGATTAATTCGTGGAAGAGATAGCACACAAAAAATCAAGTTGGCACACTATTGGCACACAAGCACAAAAAAAGACTGTCCAAAAGGACAGCCTTTTTCTTTTCAAACCCCAGTGATATCAAGGGTTTCATGGCAGTGCTCCCACGCGGAATCGAACCACGAATTGACCATTACGAGTGGAAACGCTATTGTATACGCTTCTTTTACGTTGGTATTATCGCTTTATTACGTACATTTTACCGCAAGTGTAACGGACATTCAAGCGCAAGATAAAAGAACACTCGGACATTCTACGTAAACAAATAAAAAAGGCGCAGCCCCGAAGGACCACGCCATTAATAATCGATATATTCCGGTTCTTCTCGCAAGCTATCGATAAGTTTCGTCAATCCATTCGCTAACCCTTTCGCTGCTACTATCGTATCCTTACCGTTGGGAGTATCTGCGAGTAAAGTTTCGATTGCTTCCGGCAAGGTGTTTAACGTGTTCAATGCTATTTGTCGTTCTAATTCCGCTTGAAAATTTGATTGTCCGCGCCATTTATACATCGTCTGGCGGGTTATTCCGCACTCATGCGCAATGTCCTCAACGGTGCGCCCTCCGTTACCAGGTTGCGCCATATAATGAATAGCGTGTAATTGCTCCGGCCGTAGCGGTCTGTGCTTCGTCATTATCTCGCTCCTCTCGTAATAAAAAGGCCGGCGCGTGGCCGACCGTTTACTTCGGTATGGTTAAAACTTGTCCGGGCTTAATCAGATTCATATTCTTGCCAATGACGGACTTATTAACGGCGTACAGCTTATGAGCGTCAATATTCTTGTGTCCGAGCGTACGTAGTCGTTGTGCTATCTTCGTCAAACTATCTCCGGACTTTACGGTATACGTCTTCGGAAGCTCTTTCTCGTTCGGTCTAGGCGGTTTAGGGGCCGCTTTAATCACCGTCTTTAATCCGGTATCCTTCGATACTGCCGGACCAACTGGCGTTAACTTAATAAACTTATACTCCTGTAGTTCGAGCGTATAGTAGATATCGCCAGGTGAACCCGCGCGTTCCTCGAAAGTAAAATTCATTATCGTCATAGCGTAATTGCACCACGAATTTGTTACCATGAGGCGAATTGGACGCTTGCTGTTCTTCCACCGCGCAATCTTATCGACATACTCGAGTGGCTTCAATATGTTTTCATATTCGCAGTAAGATGGGTTGTAATCGCGAGGAAAGAACGAAGACAACGTAATTCGTGTCATTACTTGACCGCCGGGGATCGAATATTCCCCAAACTGATTTATGTTCACCGTCTGCCAGTTATATCCGGACTCAATACGAATCTCTGGCGGGTTTACTGGAAGTTGAAACTGCTCTGCTTTATTGTTAAAGCTCAACCAAAACTGTAAAGCGCCCATTATCCCATATTCACCGCCGCTCCTTTGATTTGTTGTGCTAATGCGAAAGCAATACGTTCAATGTCCGCTTCTTCTCGTACTATCAGGCTGTTAACGTTCAAGTTAACGACAGGAGCGTCGTTTCCTCTACGGTTTTCATGCGCTGGAACGACTCGCTCACCTTTGTGGAGTATTGCTTTATACCCGTCATAAGGAACGTTGTCAATACCGTTGTAGTTCGAGAATGGATTGGCAAACGCATTTTCGAACCAGCTTTTCGTTCTCTCCCACCAAGACGGATCGTATGCGGTCATGTTTCCGGAAGGGTAAGCCGGTTTATCGTCCGGAGTTTCTGCGAGGCGATTATACGCACGTCCTAGTGGAGTATTCATCAGCTCGTAGCGTTCTTTACTGCGTTTCTCTACGTATTCCATCGCTTTATCTACCGCATAAACAAGTCCTGTTGTTATTGCTGCGCCTGCCGCGGCTGCAAGCGTTAATCCAATCGCACTACCCGAACTAGCTGCGGCGAGAAGCGTTGCGCCTCCGGTTAATTTCATTGCGGCAAGTCCGCCGATTACTGCGGCAGATAGCGGATTCTTTTCCGCATAATTAATAAAGCCTTCGAGGAGTCCTTTACCGATTGCAGCGCCGACTCCGATGGCTGTTTCCGCTACCGGCTTGGCCATGCTGGCTATTTTCTCGGAACCGCCGCCATCAAGCCATTTGTTGACCGCATCCATACCTTCTTCGGTCATACGGACTAACTTATCGCCGATAGATAGCTTTTTCCATTGTTCATCGCTCGAAATCCGCGTCATAAATTTATCGAAGGAAACGACGGCTTTTTCCGTTGCTTCGACCGCTTTCAGAATCATGTCGGAGCCAAAGTCCTGTACGCCTTTCATCCGATTTTTATCATCCAATATCGCGTTAAGACGGTCAAGTATCGGCTTCGCACGTTCTAATCCGTCTTTCCCCATGTCCTTGAATGCGAGACGAATTTTCTCCGCTAATTGGTTGTACTTGGCGAGTCCAGTATCGGAAATATCTCCAAGGAACTTTTCCGTAAATCCCATCCGGTTAAGGATACTGTCAAGCGTTTTGATGAACTCTTGGCCGGATTTACCTTTCAATTCTTTAGTCCATTGTTTAGGAAGGTTGAACCTCTCATCAAGCGACTCTAGGCTACCACTCATCGCTTCACGAATACTAAAGCTCGCACCAAACATGCCTTCCTGTTTATTAGACGCCGCTAGGCGCTCGGTTAATGCCGTAAGTTGTTTCAACTGGTTGATATCTTTCGTCATCGGGATATAAGATTTCGATGAACTCAGGAAGTCATCCATCGAGAATAAAGCGGAATCTTTCGCCCGCTGCTCTACGTAATCAAACCACTCGTCCGCTTTTTTCGTATTGTTGAACAACGCTTTGATTACCGCTTGCTCCATCTCGGTATGTGCCGCTGCTCCAATGGTCGCGTCAAACAGTTTCCTTCCGCCCTCAATCGCCGCGTATGCGCCAGCTAATCCGATTAAACTCGAATGAAGACCGCCGATATTGCCGCGTAGATTCGAAACACTACCGCCTATCCGATCGAAAGCGGCGCTAGCAACTCGGCTTTCCGATGCGAAGCGCCCCATACCGTCACGGAGCCGACCTTGTTCATCGCGCCACAACTTCGTCTCTTTGTTTACGTAGCTAACTGCGCGGGAAACAGCGTCCGTCTCCTTTTTCATCCCGCGCATGCTGTTTATCATCCGGCGCATTGGTTGGCTCATTTGATCAACGAGTTTTAAGCGAGCGACTAAATCGTAAGCCATACGTTAACTCACCTCCAAGAGCGCCGGAAGATGTTTATTTATCGAATCCAGGCAGCGCTCCATTCGTTTTACTAATCTCCGTGAAGCGCGAGAATTCGGATTAGTTGCGATTGCAATTGCGCTTTCTAGCACCTCTTTCGCTCTTTTCGCAATCAACTGTGCTTCCTGGCGTTCATCTTGCGCTAATTCACGGAGAAAGTTACGGTGCATATCCAGTGTTAACTCGAACATCCACATGTTAATTGGTCCGCCGACTTCCATAGCAGTATCGATCATATCCGCAGAAATACGAGCTACTTCACTAAGTTTCCATTCAATTTCATGTGCCGTCATTCTTCGTTCACTCCTTCGTTGTAATAAAGAAAGACGCCCGGATTACCGAGCGCCGTTACTTCGTTTCATTATTTAACCTTATTACTCCGTCAATAACGTACGGCAGCCCTTTATCAACGCTATGCGCCTCAATCCGTCCATCCATTGCTTTACGGAGTTCCCCTTCGCTAATGCCATACGGTTGTTGCGTTCCACCGTAATAGAAGAACGGCTGGAAGTCGCGAGTGTACACTTTATCAATCGGAACACCTAACGCTTGTTCCGCCGCATATTGCATATCGGCGATAGCCTTGCGCGTCTTAGCATAAGATGCTACTGCATGCAGATACTCCGCTTTCTTCTCCGCAATCTTACGCATTGCAGCGTTGTATTTCTCGTCTGTCTGTGCTTCCTCCGCCAACTGGCGAACGATTGCCTTTACTTCCGATGCAGATTCGCTGATTCTTCCGTCATAAATAGCGCCAGCACGCTTGGCGATTTCTTCGCAAGACGCTAACTCCGCCTCCAGTCCGGATAGTTTCTCACGTAACTTCTTCTCTTCCGTCCGATTCTTGTCGGATGGATCAAGCACAATAGCGTCAATCGCTTTATCTAGTGAAACCTTCGTTTCAGCGATTTTCTGGCGGAGTTCTTCCGCGCGCGCTTCGTGTTTGGCGACTGCTTGCGCTCTTTCTTCACGGATAGCGTTTACTTTCTCAATAGCTTCTTGTACTTGTGTAGGTAATGTAATCATTCATCATTTCTCCTTTATTGTGGGTTTTGGTATAGAAAAAGACGCCGATTACTATTCCGACGCCTCTTGCGATAACTCACGTTTAATTTTCGAATACAACACCATATTTTCTGGGCCTGGCGATTGACGAGCGAGTAACTCCGCGTCATGCAGGTCTGATTTCGTCAACTTTTCTCCGGCACTCACTTTTTGAATCAGCGTTGAACGTGTCTTAACGTAATCAAAATGCGCTTGCTTATGCTCATATTCATTCATATCAAAACGATCTTTCATAATAGCGTAACGTGCCTTATCCGCCTCATCGCCGGTTTCCTCTGCCTTTCTCCGGAGAGATTCGACGTATGATTCGGAAGGGTGAGACGCGAAGGGCGTTTCATCATCGAAGAAGGCGCTGACCATTTCTTTATACTGCTTTTCTTTGAGCGTATACTCCGCAATTTTCTTCGGGTTTCCGCGAGACAGTAACTTCATTTTCTTTAATTCAGCGGCGCTAACAGGTAATTTCATTACGCTTCATCCCCTTCATAGGTTTTTACACTATTCGGTACTTCTTTGAAATTGAAAAGCATGCGTAAGTCCCGCTCGTCCATAAAATATTTCTCTTGTTTTGGTACTGAATCAAGTTCAATTCCGTTTAACTTATAGTAATAGTGGTCTGAAAGTTCGCTTCGTGCTTCGTTCCGAATATTTTCGAATTCTCTTACCGCTTGATAGTAATCGAGAACAGCAGCGACATACTCTCGTTTCGCTTCTAGCATACGTTTTAACACCGCATCGAATCGTTGTTCCCGGAACTGCGGGATAAATTCGTTATTCCAGGCGTCTATCACTTGCTGAGACGTAATTTCATCTTTAAAAACATCGTGGTACATATTACGCTCTTGTTTCCGACGAGCATACGCCTTTTCAGCGGCTTCAATTTCGTCCTGTAGCTCATCTAACTCTTTTGTCGCGTCTTTCTTTGCGGCAAGGCTATCACGTAGCACTTGCTCATATTTCGCTTTTAGCGCGTGAACGGTTTCTAACGCTGATTGCTCGCGGCGTACTAGCTCCGCATGTTCCTGTGACCGTTTTTCTTTCTGCGCAATAAATTTATCAAGCATTTCAAATTTCATACTTTCCATCTCCTTCAATTATTTTTAACAACTTGCGAATAGTTCTAACTAAAAAAGCGCGCCATTTCGGAAGCGGCGGTTTCGGTATTAACGGCTTGATTTCATATAGCTCGCGTAAGATGTCGGCATTATATTCGACCATCCGGCGGGTATCTATCGTATCGCTTGCGTGCTTAATCGTTCCGGCGATTCCTGCGGTTTGAAGCGATAACAAATAAAGCCGATTATCGCTCGTCCACATTTCAAACGATTCTACACCGTTCCGTTCCGCCAGCTCTCGAATGGTTAGCAGCGCAAGCTCATACGATTCGAAAAGTAGGATCAACTCGTCTAAACGCTGGCCGTCTTGATCGTATAAGATAGCGACAAGAAACGGGCTAGCTTCGATATACTCAACGTTTGCTACAATTAGTGGCCGCATTATAAATCACCGTCAATTATCGAAGATTTTCTAGCGATAGCGTCATTCGCCAGGAACATCGCCTCGCGCATTTTCAAACGTGACTTATCGTATATGAACCGGACGTCGATTCCGTATTGCTTAGCGATGATACCGACGTTCTCCTGTAGCTCCCGATACTTCCGGAACTGCGGGTTGAGGGATCGATAGATTACAAGCCTCGTATCGTTATCAACGTGCTTCAAGACTTTTGCGCAGATATACCGGATTGCTTGCCGTACGGAGTCGCCGTACAGCGTGGGCAGCCACAGGCTCATAATGCAGTGCGGCTTATAATCATGATGCAGAACGACGCCAGCCGCGATTCCGTCCGGTGTCTTTGTGATTGCGAGATTGACCCGCGTTACCTGCTCTGTCGGTAGAAACGTTTTGTCGTCGGTCACGGCGCTCCCCCTTACGCTTCTTCTTCGGCTTCTCCATGTACGGTGGCTTTTGTTTCTCGCGCTTTAGATGCTTGAATTTCTCATCGTCTAGCAGCGTGTCCAGCCATTTTTCGTACTTATCAAAGTATGTTCCAGTCCCGCTTGAACCTTCGTTCCTTCTAAACCGTTTCGTTCCGTCTCTGCGTGCCATTTGCTCAATCCCCTTATACGGTTTTTCCTAATCGGTTAAACTCCGGCATAAACTCAGCAATCGCTACTGCTTCAATGACGTATTGCATCGGTAAATCATCGACATACTGAACGGCAATACCATCCACGCGGCCCATCATTTCGCTTGTGGAGACATGGGATATTAACCGAGCTTGTAAGTCTATCGATCTACCAACGTATATAACAACGCCGTCCTCTAACAAAAAGTAAACGCCACCTCTTTGCGGTACTTCTTTTTTGACAGCAGCTTTTAAAAGCATCCGGCGTCTCTTTTCTTCACTGTAATCGTCATAGATGTTCTGAGAACAATGTTTCTCGAACTTACCTAAGTTAGTTAAATCTATTTGTTTGTGAAATTTAACTGTAACGTTCACCTAACCACCCCTCCTGAAAATCGCATCATATATGACCCCCTAAACGGGGTTTTTAGCCGTTTCTTTACACGCCAAATAGCCTCGGAATGGTTTAGTATACCGAAGCACTTCGCAGGCATTGAAAAGGCTAAAATAACGGTTTTACGTACCACTTTTACTCTGAGACGTTCACACCTAACATTCTGCGAATCGTCCGCTTTTTAACGTTTGGAATAAGATACTGAATACCGATTAACTTACCTTCTTTTAGATACCGAGCCATAACTTTAAACTGCGGATAAGAACGACGGATTTTCCGCATGACTTCCGCATCTTCCGTATATGCAGCAAGATAATTGGAGTTAAGTCGCCAGATTTCGTTTACCATGTTCTCACCGCCTTATTCTTCGGCTTGCGTACGAATTTCGGCTCGATTTCACCCGTAAATGGAACATTGAACCGATGGCAAAGAGCAGCAATAATAGACGGTAAGCTCTGCACCCAAGTAGGATCATAGGGCGCTAACCATTGCTGGACGTGAGGCGCGATCTTTTCCGTAAATTCTTTGCGGTCAGCTTCACTCATGCGGTCGATAAGGGAGGTATCATATCCCAAATCCTCCAGGATAATTTCGATCGTGCAGTTGGTATTAACGTTATCCATCTAATCCCTCTATTCATGTGAATTCTCCCCTTTTTATATTGAAGTTGCTTACTTCCTCTTCTTTTTCGCACCGACACGGAACATCGCAATCAGCGTTTCATCCGGTTGTTTTCCAGCCCGCCAGAATACCGTCGGATTTAAACAGTACCCTGTTTCGCCTTCTACGGTAATCTTTGCGCATACCGCTTCTCCGCCGAATTTCAGACGTCCGAGCAGACGCGATACCGTTTCCGGGCGCAGTTCCAAAACTTCCGCCAGCTGCTTGCGGCTCATTACTTCGATTTCTCTTACGTCAGCATACGGATCGACGCAAAGGAAATTCGTTGTAAGGTGAACATACGGAAGCATTCGGTAAATGTGTCCGAGGTCGACCGGGTCGATTTCGTCATATACTTCACGCAAACGGGCGATATAGGTCCGGATTACCTTCGGATTGTCTGTTGAACCCTTGAAGTGATAGCGCGGATTAAGGATGTATCCGAGGTCGGAATCTATGATGATTTCGTTTTCCTCGCATACTCTAATGAAGTCATTGACTGTCTGGCGTGATACGTTGAGCTTGCGTGCCATATCCGCCTGTGTCATCGGCTTCTTCCCGGTCTTGACGATTAATCCCGTATTGAATTCGATAAAGCATTGAAGCATCAGCAGCAGTCCACACTGTTGCGTAGTGAGAACGGAGGAAACTTCTTTAATCGCCTCCATATCGGAAAACGTGAACGCCTGCTGATTCTCTTGATTCTTGGCATACTCGGCTTCTTGTTCTAACAGCTGCTTATATCCTTCTGCCTGATTGATATTAACGAGCTTGTGCGTTCTGGCGTCTCCGTAGACAATCGGTCTTCCCTCTTCGTCAAACATCGAACCGGTTCCAGCGAAGTACTTATGCTCCAACGTTTCTAACTTGCTCTCCGTCATTCTCTTCTTCCATCCAGCCATTCCGTTCATCCCCTTTTCATTTTTAGTGGAATTAAAAAAGCCCGCTCATTGGCGGACTGAGAAATCGTTATAGATTTGAAGAATGCGCGTCAGCTTGCTCTCCGTAAGTTCGAGCGCTTCGATAACGTTTTGCTTTAGCCTGGCGGATAATTGGCGCTCGCCTTTTTCGATTCGGCATAAGTGCGAGCGAGATACGCCGATTAGTAAACCCATCTCTTCGAGACTCAATCGGTACACCGCGCGAATCTTACGCAATGTTTCAGTTGTGATAACCATGTCACCATCCCCTTTTTAGAATCGCAACTTTTGTTGCATATAGTGGAAAATAAAAAAACGGCTCGGCGCGTTAGGCATTCGCGCTGAACCGTCTATGTATGTTCCTACTTTATATACCGTTAAGAACGTTATTTAACAAGTAACTACGCATAATTTTCGTATTCTTCCCTTCACTATATATAGATAGCTAAAGCGTTATTATGTGACGTTACTACGCAGAATCTTCGTTTCCTCACTTATAAGGGTAGCTGACGTTGAGTTTTGGAAGTATACTCTTCCATAAAGTAAGGCCATGAAACGGGCAAAAATATCCGGTTCGAACGCAAATATTCACAAAATGGACACAATTCCCAGACTCTACCTTCTCATCTCGCTTCATTTCCGCATGGGACTTACCGATGGTGTACTCTCCGTTGAATATATGTTGGAATAAGTCCGGTCGTTTACGTTTGACTGCGATAAGGTACTCCATCGATGAACGGCCTATGCCTGCTTTTTTCGCTAGTGATACCGATGTTCTACCGTCCTCTTTAGCTCCTCCCATTTCTGGGATAAGCTTTTCTTTCCCCCTTCCGTAAAATTCTCCGGCTTCGCGTTGCCGTTCTTTCGCCTTCCTACGCTCCTCCGCTTCATACGCATTCAGAACGATACACGCCCGTTGGCCTTTCGTTAGGTCGTCGCGAAAGTAAAAAGTCGGACTCTCCTCGAAAAAAAGTGACGTCATTCGGACAAAACACCCGAAAAAGTGACGTCATTCGGACAAACAAAATAGCGATTATAGACGATTATCAACGATTATCTTCGATTATCTTCGTTTTTCTCCGTTTTTTATTTTTGATTTCCTTCTTCATATCTTCTGTTACTACCGCAAGACTATCGAAAAGGTACGTAATGATTACGCATTTACAAAATACTAAAACATTCCGCCTTCGCTCGTACCTCGCTCGGCGGTGCTATCGTCCCTGTCGGGTTTTATTAACGAAAATGGATACACCGACAAGATAGTAACGGGGCCGCCAGGTCCCGTAGCAAGGGAACGAAGTGACCGCGCTAGTATCTTTCCCACCTATAGGCGTATAAAACGGTAATTTGTCGGTTAGTTAGAAAAAAATTTAAAAATGCGAAACCTCCGCAAATCTATTCCGTATATGAGGTATAAAGAAAATAAGCGCCGAAGGTTGCCGCCTTCTGACGCTTGAATCCCGAAGTTCTGCGGTAGCCTATCCCGTGAACATCCGGAGGCTCACTGTGCGGTTGCCGCCGCCAGCTTGCCGATTATATTTACGGTAGCAGTTGCCGCTACTACCGCAATAATGTAAACTAAATCCGAGCCGGGATACACCGCCAAATATATCCCGCGCTTATCCGATTTATTCGAGTAGCTGGCGTTGCCGCGCCGGTTACTCACTCGCTATGTCGTACACCCTTTGGCCGCCAAAATACTGCTCCATATCGTGTGTCATACGAGTGGTAAAAAACTCGAACGTTGACATTCGCTTCATTTTCCGTACGATTCTCCGTACATACTTATCGTCCGATTCATCCGCCCTTTGGCTATGACCGATATAGATCATGCTCCACGCTTCGTACACGTCCTCTCCGTCTGTCGGCGTTACTTCGCTTAGTACCGTTATGTCTTCGGTTTCCCGATTGATATAGATAGCGAAATTTTCCGTAACCAGGAAGCCGTGACGTACTTCAAATACCGGCTCGTCCGTTATCGAATCGAAAGACTCTATGAGTATGATTATCTTACGCATCTTTTCAGTCTCCGTACTGTAAATCGTTTAACAGCTCATGTTCCGCAACTGCACCGTACATTTCGCGGTATTTCCGTACACACTCGCGAATGTGTGATTGAAGTTGATTCGCCGGAATATACAGCCGGTCCTCTTTCGTAGCGTCGATACTCTCCGCT
>Ga0310836_101362_pt1 | contig 13526 bp, 6 predicted proteins | sample SM_ome_4_FD_201310 | JGI IMG/M metagenome (GOLD analysis project Ga0310836, IMG submission 201310) | Sorghum-adapted microbial communities enriched on stacked mutant (SM) sorghum from Joint BioEnergy Institute, Emeryville, California... ... | reverse complement strand
TATGAGGTGTTCAGTTTGGAAATTAAACTTTTCTATAAGACGCAAAGAGAATTGGCCAGTACACTGAACAGCATTATTGATGCATATTGGAAAAATGAAATCAGTGAAGAAACCCTCATAAGAAGCATAACAGATATTTATTTAAACAACCAAAGGAAGTTCCTGAAAGAAGACGATTTTACTACTGTTCTGAAACAACAGTGCGGGAAACGGCGACTTGAGGTCGTTGAACGGATATTAGAAATGAACGGACTGTTAAAGGATGGTCAAACAGCGACTGGATAGAAGGAGTTGTATCATGTCTCAAGAATTAGATTATAGTGCGACTTTAACTGGGGCTTCATTCCTGTTTTATGAATTCAAACAGGTCGTAAGTCTTGCGGAGCAAGGCTATACTGAGGCGGAAATAAAAGAAAAGGTGCTGACCGATAATTTGTTTCAGTACAAAGTAAAATCAAGTCTAAAACGCAGTCTCCCCTCGGTTCTGCGTAGAGTAAGCGTATTGAATGCTACGCTTAGAAAATTGGTTCTGACGGACTCTTTCGACTCAGGGAAAATCATTAACCTGTATGCCATTATGAAAACGGACAGGCTCTTCTATGAGTTTATGAATGAAGTCATCAGGGAGAAACTTGAAGCGGGCAATTTTCTTCTCGAAAAAAAAGATCTAAACCAATATTTTGCGTCTAAAGCAGAACAGGACGCAGGTGTTGCAAGCTGGACGGATCAAACTGTAAATAAACTTAAGCAAGTGTTTGTGAAAATCTTATTGGAATCAGGGATTCTCAAAAACAAGAAAACAGGGGAACTGACCCGTTTGCTGATGGACGAACGATTGAAAAGGCACTTGGTAAACATTGGAGACATTGCTTATGTGAAGGCAATGGGGGAATGAGTGAGGGAACAACATGGCGAATTTGAATAAGCGGCTTGATAAAATTATTCCAAAGATAAAAGAGGACAAGTTCATCCAAGGCAGGGGTCTCGGCAATGAGATCAGTTTTTATGTGTTTGATTACGAGCCTGAATATGAATTGGTGGTTCGGGATTACATTCAGCACATAAAGAAAGAATTCAGTCATGAAGGCTCCAACCGTAAAATTATCGAGTTTGATCTTTACAAAATGCTCATTGAGATTGCGAAAGAAAAGCGGATTTTTGAGCGGATTTTTCAAATGGAGGAGAACCAGGGGAAAGATGCCTTATTTAAGGCAATGACCAATTTCGCCAAACCTGAAATCTTCCTTCAAAAAATCAAAGAGCAAATGCGGGATCATAATGTTGTTTTCATTACAGGAGTAGGAAAGGTCTATCCCTTTGTACGATCCCATACGATACTCAATAACCTTCAGGAGGTACTGGATAAAATTCCTGTCATCTTGTTCTTTCCAGGCAAATACGATGGTTTGTCTCTTCAATTGTTTGGTCGATTTAAGGACGACAACTATTACAGAGCATTCCGATTAGTGGATTAAATGATTTACAGGGGGAAGAGCCGATGTTGATCAAAGACATGTTTCAGAAAGATATTGAGCGAAACATAAAAGGTGTTATCAAGGTCGCTCAGACTGATGAGGACAACATTTATCAGGAACTTGACGAATATGTCGTGACCAGAGAATTGAACAGGCACTTATCCAAATTTTACGAGAATTATCAGCAGGGAATCGACGGGTACACCGATAAAATGGGTGTGTGGATTTCAGGGTTCTTCGGTTCGGGTAAGTCCCATTTCTTGAAAATCCTTGCTTACCTTTTGGAAAACAAAAAGGTGAAGGATAAAAGAGCGATTGATTTCTTTATGGACAAAATCCAGGATCCGTTGGTTTTGGCAAATATGAAACGAGCGGCTGATGTTGAAACGGAAGTGATTCTTTTCAATATAGACTCGAAAAGTCCGCTGGATAACAAGTCCAAGGAAGATGCGATCCTTCGGGTATTTATGAAAGTGTTTTATGAACATCGTGGTTTCTACGGTGACATTCCAGGCGTTGCTGAAATGGAGAAGTATCTCACCAAAGAAGGTGTCTACGAGGACTTTAAACGGGAGTTTAAAGCCCTGGCTGGAGAAGAATGGATTGATCGCAGGCATACCTTTTGGTTTGATGCCGATTTCGTCATCGGGGCATTAACGAAAGTGACATCCATGTCTGAAGAGTCGGCCAGGAATTGGTTCGAGAACGGTGTAAATAACTTTGAAATCAGCATTGAAAAGTTTGCCAAAGACGTAAAGGAGTACATAGATCAAAAGGGAAATAACTTCCATTTAATTTTCCTTGTCGATGAAATTGGACAATACATTGGCGATAGCCGTCAATTGATGTTGAACCTGCAAACGGTGGCAGAGGATCTTGGGACGTACTGCAAAGGTAAAGTCTGGATTATGGTTACATCCCAAGAAAGCATCGACAGCATTGTGAAAGTGAAGGGAGATGACTTCTCTCGAATCCAAGGGCGATTCGATACGAGGCTGTCCTTGTCTTCTATCTCCGTTGATGAGGTCATTAAAAAACGGATCCTTTTAAAGAAAGAGCATGCCGCTGACATGCTCAAACTTCTCTATCATGAGAAAAGTGCGATATTGAAGAATCTCATTAGCTTTAAAGATAGTACGGCTGACTTAAGAGGTTACGAGGACGAGAAAGAGTTTGCGGACGTATATCCGTTTATTCCTTATCAGTTTAAGCTACTTCAGAACGTATTCGAGCAAGTGCGTAAACATGGAAGTTCAGGGAAGCACCTGTCTGAAGGGGAACGTTCCATGCTGTCCGCTTTCAAAGAGGCTGGACTTCGGTACAAGAACGTCCAAGAAGGCATTTTGGTTCCCTTCTATGCATTTTACGATACGATCAAAGAATTTCTGACCCCTTCCATCGCAAGGGTGATTGAAGGTGCATATGAGAACCCAGCGTTAAAAGATGACGAATTTAACATCGATTTGCTCAAAGTCCTTTTTATGATCAAATACATTAAAGAACTACCAGCAAACATTGATAACATCGCAACACTAATGGTGACAAGCATCGATGAAGACAAGCTGGCACTTAAGGCGAAGATCGAGGTTGCGTTGCGGAAGTTGATTTCGCAAACCCTGATTCAAAAGAACGGGGAAGTCTATATGTTCTTAACGGATGATGAGCAAGATATCAATCGTGAAATCAAGGGCATGAAGATTGATGAAGATCTCATCAAGAGAGAACTTGCCAACTACATTTTTCAGGACTTGTATGATGACAAAAGGTATCGGTACTCGCCGCAGTATCAGTTCTCATACAACCAAAAAATGGACGAGAAAAACTATGGAAATCAAACTTCGAGTATCGGAATTAATATCCTTTCTCCTCTGTCCGATCATTATGCCAAATCCGATCAGGAATTAATGCTGATGTCTTCGGGGAATGGCGAGATGATCTTGAAGTTGGGAGGCAGTGATGCCTATATCGAAGAAATGGAGGAAGTTCTGAAGATCGAAGAGTACCGAAAGAAAAAGAACCCTGCTCAACTTCCTGAAAATATTCAAAATATCTTGAACAACAAACAAGCAGAAGCGAGAGACAGAAGACGAAGAGTGCGTGACATGCTAGAGGAAGCGATAAAGAGTGGAGTATTTTTCATCAACGGTGACAAAGCGGAAATCAAAGGTGCTTCCGTAAAAGACAAAATCAATGCCGCATTCCATAAACTGGTGGAGAATGTTTATACCAAACTGGGGTATGTTAAGACGTTTTTGGAATCGGAGAAGGATTTGGTCTTGATTTTAAGAAGCAATGAAGAGCAACTTACCATAGATGGATCGAAGCAAAACGCCAATGAATTGGCTGTAAAAGAAGTGTTTGATTTCATCAGCTTACAAGACAGCATTCAGAAGCAAGTCCGCGTAAAAATTCTTTTGGACCGTTTCAGCGACAAGCCTTATGGATGGAAGCCACTGGATATCGCAGGTCTAATCGCCGAATTGATCAAAGAACAAAGAATCAGGATTCGCTACAATGCGGAATACTTGGAACCTGAAGACGGCAATATGGTGAATGTTTTGACGAAAGCAAGCGAAGTGGACAAAGCGATCGTTCTCAAGCGTGTGAAGGTGGATGAGTCCCTTCTGAAAACAGCCAAAAACGTCTGTAAACAAGTATTCAATAAAACAGATCTTGCTGACGATGAAGATGGCTTGATGAAAGATATTCGTCACCTTATCGACCAACAGGTTGCGGAAATCAAAGCTCTGAAAAATCGTTATGAGGGCAGAAAATATCCTGGAAAAAGCCTTCTGGATAAGGGGCTTGAATACTTTGGCGAGTTTACGAAGGGAATGGACAATGTCTCGTTCTTTACCAGACTTCGAGATCTTGAAGACAACCTGTTGGATTGGGAAGAGGACTTTTCCTACGTCAAGAGTTTCTTTGAAAACCAGAAAGATATTTTTGATAAAGGGCTTCATGCTTACGACAAATACAAGGACAACAGCGTTTATTTAACCGCTGAAGAAACCAAGGATTACGCCGCTAAATTACAGGAGATTTTGACGGATCCACTTCCTTACAGGAGAATTAAAGAGATTCCCGAATTGGTCAATAAGATCGACGAGGCAATTCGGAGGGTACTGGATGATAAAAAGCAGGCGGCGAAAAATGCGATCCAATTGGATCTTGACCATCTTCTGTTGCGTTCAAACCATGATGGGGTGACGGATGAAACCAAAAATCGCATTCAAACTTTCTACGATGGGTTATTCCAGAACATTGATCATTTTACCGATATCTTTAAGGTGGATGCGACGGTAACGCAAAGTTCCACTTTCAAAGAGAACATGGATATTCGATTGAGCCGTGAAATCCATGAGTGGAACAATCAAGCAAAACCAGTAATCAATGATGGAGGGGCTTCTTACGGAGTTGATACGGTTGTTGTCCAGAAAGAAAAGGTAAAAATCAGCAACTTGCTTATCGATAAGACACTTAAAACCGAGGAAGACGTAGATAAATTGCTTCATTCTCTTTCTGTGAGGTTAAAGCAAATTATCCGAAGCAATAAACAAATTGAATTTGTGGAGTAAACAGAGGTGTGCCGTGGTAATCGCCGCGGCACATCAAATAATGAAAATACGGGGTATACGGGCTGGTGAACAATCAGTATGAATAAAACAGCGTTAAAAAACTTTGCAACCAATGCACGAAGAGAGCTGATCAAAAAGGTCGAAGCAAAGGCTCTGAAAATCGGGATTACCGAAGAAAACATTAAGAAAGCACAGATCGAAAGTTCGGATGCTATTTATATTGACGGTAAACAGCTTTCGATCACCGAAAAGAAACAGCGGGATAAACTCATCCAACGGATCAAGGACATCGGTTTTAACCAAGTGGTGGAAGAAGTTGCCTATACCTGGTTCAACCGCTTCATCGCATTGCGATTTATGGAAGTAAACAATTATCTCCCGACAAAAGTCAGGGTGCTGTCTTCCAGCAATCCTGACAGCCCAGAGCCTGATATCTTGAAAGAGGCATTGTCAGTTGATTTAGATATTGATAAAGAGCTTGTATATGATCTGAAGTTAAATAACAAAACAGAGGAACTGTACAAGTATTTGATTATAAAACAATGCAACAGTTTGAATAAATATCTTCCTTTTTTGTTCGAGACTATCGAGGACTATAAAGAGATTCTTTTTCCCGAAGGATTGTTGGTAAAAGACTCGTTTCTGCGAGAAATGACCGATACAGAGAAGATTCCTGAGTCCGATTGGGAGCAGGTTGAGATTATTGGATGGCTTTATCAATATTATATAGCCGAAAAGAAAGATCAGGTTTATGTAGACCTCAAGAAAAATATTAAAATCAGCAAAGAGAACATTCCTGCCGCAACCCAACTATTTACTCCTCATTGGATTGTAAGATATATGGTGGAAAATTCTTTGGGACGAATTTGGTTGGAAAGTTATCCTGATAGTGCATTAAAGTCAAAATGGAAGTATTACTTGGAGGAAGCTGAGCAAGAGGATGAAGTAAAGAAAAGGCTTGAAGAAATCCGTTATAAAAATGTAAATCCAGAGAATATTACTTTTCTTGACCCATGCTGTGGGAGTGGGCATATTCTTGTTTACGCGTTTGATGTTTTTTATGATATGTACCTTGAGAAAGGGTATATCAACCACGAGATTCCAAAATTGATATTGGAAAAGAATTTGTTTGGTCTAGATATTGACGACCGAGCAGTTCAATTAGCTTCTTTCGCAGTAATGATGAAGGCACGGGAAAAATCCCGTAGGGTATTTGGACAAGAGATTAAGCTTAATATTTGTGCGATACAGGAAAGCAACTGGATGACTAATGAAATAATCGAGGTTTTGGTTGATAAAAGGACTTCTATAAATGAACAGGTAACTCAAAAGGAAAATTTGGAGTTAATTAGGAGTAATTTTATTGATGCAAAAGAATATGGCTCATTGATAAATGTAAAATTATTAGATGAAAGTTTTCTAAATTTTCTAGAAAGTCGATTAAATGAGCTTATTAGCGGTTCAGAAGAAGAGAGTGATATTTTTAAATTAATGTCCATAACGGAAATAATAGAAAAATTACCATCAATTATTAAGCAACAAAGAATCATGAGCAATAAGTACACAATCGTTTGCACAAATCCACCTTATATGGGTAGCAATGGTGCGGGAAAGAACTTGTCAGCTTTTTTGAAAAGGAATTATCCAAATTCAAAATCTGATTTATTCTCGTGTTTTATTGAAAAAGGTTTTACTTATTTAACTTCAAATGGTTTTCTTTCCATGATCACAATGGAGAGCTGGATGTCCTTATCGAGCTATGAAAAACTAAGGGAAAATATTATTGCTTCAAAGACGATTATAAACATGGTTCACATGCCATATCTAGGTAAGGGTGGAACAAGCTTAGGAATTAATTTTGGAACAAGTGCCTTTATAATTAGGAATTCAATTGTGGATGAATATGCTGGACAGTATTGTTATATTCGATATTTTGAAACAAACGAGGATGGTGTTCCATTACACTTTCCAACAATTAATGAAAGATTCAAGACAGCCAAATCAAAAAACTTCCCTAAAATTCCAGGAACACCCATTGCTTATTGGGTAGATGAGAAAATATACAATATTTATAAGAGATCAAAGCGTTTTTCTGATATCGCATATTCTTTCCAGGGTATGATTACTGGGAATAACGACTATTTTTTAAGACTATGGCATGAGGTAGATTTTAATAATTTAATAATTGGTTGCGAAAACATCGATGAGATAAACGACAATTCTTGGATACCTTATAAAAAGGGTGGGGATTTTTGTAAATGGTATGGCAATAATGATTTTGTATTAAGGTGGATTAATAATGGAAAAGGATTGACAAGAGCTAGGACTGAAAATAGAGCCTATTATTTAAAAGAAGGGGTTACATGGTCATATATTACTTCAGCTGAATTTTCAGCTCGCTATTTTGAAAAAGGGTATTTGTGGGATGTGAGTGGCTCAAGTTTGTTTATAATTAATAAGGAGTATTCATTGTTTGAATTATTAGCCTATCTTAATTCGCCTGTTGCAAAATTTATATTATCTGCTACCAACCCCACAATTAATTTCCAAGTGGAAAATATCCTTGGCTTACCATATATTCAATCTCTTCAACACAAACAAAGGATTGAGGAACTTGTAAGTGAAAATATAGAAATATCCAAAATTGAGTGGAACAACTCAGAGAAAAGTTGGGATTTCGTTGCACATCCATTTTTATTAATAAAAAATAATTACTTTAAAGTAGAAGATGCTCAATTAGATCAAGAAAAGACATTGCTTGAAAAAAATTATTATCAATGGAAAGCATTTTCTGAATCACAATTTTTAAAAATGAAATCGAATGAGGAAGAATTAAATCGAATTTTTATTGAGATTTATAATTTAGAGGACTATTTAACACCAATAGTCGAAGATAAAAATATAACAATTAGTAAAGCGGATAAATTAAAAGATATTAAATCTTTTATTTCTTATGCAGTCGGATGCATGTTCGGAAGATACTCCTTGGACGAAGAAGGTCTTGTATATGCTGGAGGTAAGTTTAATCCAGAAAGATATAAAACATTTCAGGTTGATAAAGATAACATTATCCCTGTCTTTTCAGAAGCTTATTTTGAAGATGATATTGTTACAAGATTCGTCGAATTTGTTAAAGTGACCTTCGGCGAAGAAACTTTGGAAGAAAATTTGGAGTTTATTGCTGATACACTAGGCAAGAAAAACGGAGAAACAGCAAGAGAAACTATCAGGAGATACTTCTTGAACGATTTCTTCAAAGATCATGTCCAAACATACAAAAAGAGACCGATATACTGGCTTTTCACTTCTGGAAAACAAAAAGCGTTTAACTGCTTGATTTATATGCATCGCTATGACAAAACCACCTTATCGAGGATCAGAACAGACTACTTGCATCCGCTTCAAATCCGACTTCATGCTGAGAGAAAATCTCTCCTTGAAGTTATCGAGGGAGGAGGAACTGCTAAGGAGATTAGCAATGCGAAAAAAGAATTGAAGCAGTTGGATTTGAAAATTGAAGAACTGAAAGCATACGATGAACTGCTTCACCATATGGCAGACATGCAGATTGAGATTGATCTGGATGATGGTGTGGCTGTGAACTATGCCAAGTTCAACGGTTTGCTTGCAAAACTGGAATAGTTTTCGGGTACAATGGGGATATACCAGCTTTGTCTTGGTATATCCCTGTCTATTAGCCTGTTACAAAGGTGTTGAGAAGCAATGAATATCGATGAAATTGTAAACAGTTTAAGGACAACCTTTCAGCAACCGTTAAGTGATGGAGAGCAACGGAAGATTATCTTTTGGATGGATAAAGATCAAGAGTTTGTTGATTACATAGACGATATCCACATTGAAAACGTGAAAGTTCATAAGTGGACCGAAACGAATAGTTTTTACACGAAATACTTGCTGGAGGAAGAGGACACAGGTTCTCACTATCTGATCTATTCCAACTTGGACATGAGTCTGGAAGAGAATTGGCTATTGGATACTTTTCTTTATTCGAAAACCTTCTATGCGGATAAGATTTCGCTCATCATGAAGGAGCTGAACATTGATTCATCCTTAAGAAGTGTTGTGAAGAAATATGAAAAGTTTTTTGGCAACAAAGAGCGGCTTCGAAAATTCAAGACATACGGCATTTCTTCTTACACCCAAGAAACCATCGAATTGGCGATCATGAGCGTATTGTGTAACCTCAAATCGCCTGATTTTGAAGATGCTCTCAAAGTTATTCTGATGGATAATCTTGATGACAATGAGAACAAATATTTGCAACAGATCGAGAAGTATTTTGACATCCAAGTTTTCTGGAACTATGTAACCGAGAGATTTGGCTTCGAGCAAGACAATAAATCACTTAAGACTCTGTTCATTCACTTGACTGTCACGACACTGAGTCATTCCGTGGATGAAAAACATCTGTCGCTTTTAAAGAACTACATCGCGAATCGCAACAAATCAAATGCTTTAGTATTTATTGATCACTGGATGCATCATAAAACGGATTACCTTGTGTTCGACCAACTTTCCGAGGTTGTGGAGAAAGAAATCAAGCTTGCTGACATTGTCAACCAACTCCCCGTTTCAGAATTCAAAACAGCAGATACGTTTCCTTATTTCGATAAAGCGATCATTATATACATTGCCAACAGCTTGGACGCAAGACTGGAAGATTATGCAGAGTATATCAAGCTGATCAATTTACGCCGAGCCAAGCATTTTTATGAGAGGTTTCAATACATTTACGAAGCCTTGTACTACACTGTAAAAATGTTTGAGTTTCACAAGAGGCATATTTTGGGGATTCCACAGGCTCAAGCATTGGACATGTATCGGGAGTATGTGGATGAATACCACAAGATGGATACTTACTACAGAAAGTTTTATGTTGCATTTGATCATGATGCAAACAGCGAGATTCTCAAAAAGCTCAAAGAAATGATCGAGAACCTGTATACCAACTGGTTCATGGGTCAATTAAGTTCGCATTGGTCTGCCGCTGTTGAAGCGGAGATGAAAACGAATTGGGTGATCCCAGGAATACAGAATCAAAAGGATTTTTACAAAACCTTTGTTGCTCCGAAAATTCGCCAAGGTGATCGAGTATTCGTAATCATATCCGATGCTTTCCGTTATGAAGCAGCGGTTGAACTCGCGGATAAACTCAATTCGGAAACGACTGGATCTTGCGACATTGAAGCATTGCTGGGTGTGATCCCTTCCATCACAAAACTTGGTATGGCATCCTTGCTTCCGTATAAAAGCTTGGAAATCGACTTGGATGGCAGGGTTCTTGTAGATGGAAGAGCTTCAGCTGGTCTTGAAAATCGAATGGAGATTTTGCAGACGGCTGTCCCTGATAGCATAGCGATACATTATCAAGAACTATTCGCCATGAATAAGGCGGGTAGAAGAGAAACCTTTAAGGGCAAGAAACTGATTTACATCTACCACGACAGTATCGATGCCATTGGAGATAAAGCGTCTACAGAAATCTACACATTTACAGCGGCGGAAAGAGCGATCAAGGAAATATACAGTATTATCAAGATCATTCGGGATGATTTAAGCGGAACGAATATTTTTGTGACAGCCGATCATGGATTCGTCTATCAACGGGAAGCGTTAGAAGAAAGCGATAAGATCGAGAAAGAAGGTCTACATGCTGTTGAAGTGAAAAGAAGATATTTGCTGACTCAGGATTCGGGGGAAAGAACGGGTTTGCTTGATATTAGTATGGATCCATTAATCAAGAATGAATATCGTTTAACGGCATATGTCCCCAAAGCGACGATCCGATTTAAGATGCAGGGTTCTGGGGTCAATTTTGTCCATGGTGGAGCAAGCTTGCAGGAGATTGTAGTCCCGCTCATCAAGTTTAAAAATATCCGAAGCGGACAGAAGAACAGCCGCGAGATTGAAAAAGTGGATGTGAAGCTCACCAACACGACGAGGAAAATTACGAACAGTTTGTTCAACTTGACTTTTTTCCAGACCGAAAAAGTCGAAGACAAGCGAATTCCTCGTACTGTAAAGATTTATATGGTCGATGATACTGACTCCGTTATTACTAATGAAGAAATCCTAATTTGTGACCGAACTTCCGACAAACCAGACGATCGGACTTTTAAGTTACGCTTTGCCTTAAAGTCGATCCCATACGATAAGAACAAGGATTATTACCTTATCATCAAAGACGTTGAAACAAACGTAGTCGCTGAGAAAATACCATTTCAAATTAGCTTGGGGATCGTCAGCGAGTTTGACTTTTAGAGAGGAGGACAGGAATGGAGCCACAAAGAGAAGACCGCTCATTGGATCTAGACCGAAAACTTAACGAAGTGTTTTCGGGCAGGGTCGTTCGTAAAGATTTGACCAAAATGATTAAAGAAGGGGCCAATGTCCCTGTTTATGTACTTGAATATTTGTTGGGCATGTACGCGGCGACTGATGACGAGGAGAATATACGGGAAGGGTTGGAACGGGTCAAGAAGATTCTCGCCGAAAATTTTGTTAGACCCGACGAAGCTGAAAAGATTAAGTCCAAAATTCGGGAGCTGGGGCAATATTCCATCATTGATAAGGTCACAGTATCCCTTAATGCGAAGATTGATACCTATGAAGCCGAATTTTCCAACCTGGGTCTAAAAGGTGTTCCCATCTCTCCAAACTACGTGAAGGAATACGATAAGCTTTTGGCTGGCGGCATTTGGTGTATGCTGAAGATGGAATATTTCTTTGATGAAGAGGTAAAGAACCATAATCCGTTCAGAATCAGTAGCCTGAAGCCTATCCAACTGCCCAATATGGATTTGAATGAGGTGCTGGAAGGCAGAAAAAGCTTCTCGAAAGAAGAATGGATGGATGTACTTATTCGTTCGACTGGAATGGAGCCGACGCATTTTGAGGAAAGGGTAAAATGGCATTTGCTCTTAAGGCTCGTTCCGTTGGTAGAGAACAACTACAATTTGTGTGAACTTGGTCCAAGAGGAACGGGCAAGTCCCATGTATATAAAGAGATCTCTCCGAATTCCATTCTGGTATCTGGTGGGCAAACGACTGTAGCCAATTTGTTCTACAATATGTCCACTAAAAAGGTGGGATTGGTCGGTTTATGGGATACGGTCGCTTTTGATGAAGTGGCGGGCATCCAGTTCAAGGATAAAGATGGAATTCAAATTATGAAAGACTACATGGCTTCTGGATCGTTTGCAAGGGGAAAGGAAGAAAAAACGGCATCCGCCTCTATGGTTTTTGTTGGGAATATCAATCAAAGCGTGGATTCGTTAATCAAGACTTCGCATTTGTTTGCCCCGTTTCCAGAAGCGATGGCGAACGATACGGCGTTTTTTGATCGGATGCATTATTATCTCCCAGGCTGGGAAATACCGAAAATGCGACCCGAGTTTTTTACAGACAAATACGGGTTTATCGTTGATTATTTGGCCGAATTTTTCAGGGAAATGAGAAAACGTTCATTTTCCGATGCCATTGATAAGTATTTTAAGCTTGGGAACAACTTGAATCAACGCGATGTTATTGCTGTCCGTAAAACGGTATCGGGGCTGATCAAGCTCTTGTACCCGCATGGAGAGTATACAAGAGAGAATGTAGAAGAAATCCTGAAATATGCCCTTGAAGGTCGAAGAAGGGTAAAAGAACAACTGAAAAAGATCGGCGGTATGGAATTTTACGATGTGCACTTTTCCTATATTGACAGGGAAACGCTGAACGAGGAATATGTTTCCGTCCCAGAACAAGGTGGTGGCAAGCTGATCCCCGAAGGTATGGGTAAACCTGGTCATGTTTATACCGTTGGCCATGGTGATTCAGGCATGATCGGGGTATATAAGCTTGAAAATCAGGTGGTTTCTGGAACAGGGAAGTTTGAAAAATCGGGCGTTGGATCACATCGGGGGGCAAAAGAAAGCCTGGACACCGCGTTCCGTTATTTTACAGCCAACTGCAAAAGCATAAGCAGTTCTATCAGTACGAAAACGAAGGATTATCTTATGCATATCAGCGACCTTCAAGGCATCGGGTTGACGGAAGAATTGGCTATTGCTGAATTGGTTGGGCTGTGTTCAGCGGCTCTGGAAAGACCTGTTCAGGAAAGTATGGTGGTACTCGGAAATATGACCGTAGGAGGCACCATCGCCAAAGTTGAAGAATTTGCAAATGTATTACAAGTTTGCGTTGATGCAGGAGCAAAGCGTGTATTGATTCCAGCATCGTCGGTTGTGGACTTGCAGACTGTCCCGCCAGATTTGCTGATTAAGATTCAACCCATCTTTTACTCAGATCCAACCGATGCGGTGTTTAAAGCTTTGGGCGTAAGTTAGAATCCCACATGACCTGACGGCCATCACCATAAATGAAAAATGAGGCTTGCTCCTCTTCCCATTTTTTGAGGTAATTAGTATAGGCGAATCATAGGTCGATTTATTTTTGGAGATCTACTCCG
>Ga0310836_101355_pt1 | contig 13607 bp, 8 predicted proteins | sample SM_ome_4_FD_201310 | JGI IMG/M metagenome (GOLD analysis project Ga0310836, IMG submission 201310) | Sorghum-adapted microbial communities enriched on stacked mutant (SM) sorghum from Joint BioEnergy Institute, Emeryville, California... ... | reverse complement strand
AAGGCGTTAGGGTATCGTTACCTGACTTCTGAACAAGCGGAAGCGATGCGGGGCAATCAATTTAACGTCATCCTGAGGAATGTCCTGGAAGAAAAGCTTCGGGAGCTTAATTCTTATGAATTCAAGGGTGCAACGTATCGCTTCAGTGAGCGGAATATCCAACAGGCGATTCGGGATTTGGATGAGCCGCTGACGGACGGGTTGGTGAAAACCAACGAAAAAATTTACGAATCCTTGATGCTGGGGAGAAGCTATTCCGAGAACCTGTCGGATGGTTCGAAGAAATCCTTCACCATCCAGTACATAGACTGGGAAAACATTGGGAACAATGTCTTTCATGTTGTGGAGGAACTTGTCGTTGAACGTATGGACGGTCAAGGTACCGTCCGACCGGATGTTGTGCTATACGTCAACGGCATTCCTTTTGCCGTGATTGAATGCAAAAAAGCCTCCATCTCGGCGGAACAGGGCATTAGCCAGATGATCCGAAACCAGGGAAAGGACTACATCCCGCAGCTTTTCAAATTTGTCCAAATCGTGATGGCTACGAATAAGAATGAAACCCAATATGCGACATGCAATACACCCAAGAAGTTTTGGGCGGTATGGAAAGAAGAAGACGAAGATTGGCTGCAGGAACAATTAAGCAAGACGGTGCATCACCGTTTGCCGACGAATCAGGATAAGAATATCATATCCCTGTTCCATCCCGAAAGGCTGCTGGAGCTCACCCGCTATTTCGTATTGTTTGACAAAAACGAGAAAAAGATTGCCCGTTATCAGCAATATTTTGCCATTAAAGAAATCCTCAGAACCGTGGAACAGACGGATCCAAACGGCAACCGACAGGGCGGGGTCATTTGGCATACCCAAGGTTCGGGCAAATCGCTCACGATGGTGATGTTGTCGAAGTATCTCCTCTCGGAAATGCAGGAAATCAACCCGAAAGTCGTCGTTGTCACCGACAGGATCGAGCTGGACAAGCAAATCCACCACACGTTTCATCATACCAGGCTTAAAGCAAGCCGGGCCACTTCGGGCAAACATTTGGTCGATTTGATCAACGACAACAGCGCGGACATTATCATGACGCTTGTCCATAAGTTTGATACAGCGGCGGCCAAGCAAAAACCGGTTCTCTCCAGAGATATCTTTATCCTTGTGGACGAATCCCATCGGACCCAGTACGGGGAACTGCACAACAAAATGAAGCAGGTATTTCCCCATGCCTGCTACCTTGGCTTTACGGGTACGCCGCTCATGAAGAAAGAAAAAAATACAATGGCGAAATTCGGCAAACTGATCCATACGTATACGATTGCCGATGGCGTTCGGGATAAGGCGATCGTCCCGCTGTTGTACGAGGGGAGAATGGTCGAGCAAACGGTGAACCGTAAAGCCATCGACCATCGGCTGGAGATGATCACCCGCCACCTGAATGAGAAGCAAAAAGAAGAAGTGATGCGAAAGTGGAGCCGATTCGAACGCATCGCCTCTTCCGACCAGCGGATTAAAATGATCGCCTTCGACATCAATGAGCATTTTCTGCGCAACTATAAAACGAAAGGCTCCCACTTCAAAGGCATGTTGGCGACGAACAGCAAAAAAGAAGCCATCCGCTATTTGGAGGCGTTCGAAGAACTGGGCGATTTGAACTGTGCGGTTGTGATTTCTCCACCGGACCAACGGGAAGGGCACCATGAAGTGGATGAGGAAACTGATGACAAGGTTCAGCGGTTTTGGAAGAAGATGATGGACAAATACGGAAACGAGGAAGCCTACGAAGAAGCGATTAAGGATGAATTTGTGAACGGAGACGAACTCGACCTCCTCATAGTTGTAGATAAATTGCTGACGGGGTTTGACGCGCCGAGAGCGGCGGTTTTGTATATCGACAAACCTTTGAAAGAGCATGCCCTCTTGCAAGCCATTGCCAGGGTGAATCGCCTGTACGAGGGCAAAGATTACGGTCTTATCATTGATTACCGAGGATTGCTCGACAAACTGGATGAAGCCATGGAGATGTATTCGGGTGCGGGGTTGGAAAATTTTGATCCGAAGGATTTAAAAGGTGCTCTTTATGATGTAATCAGTGTGATCGGCTCGCTAAGGCAGTATCATACGGAACTCGTGAACATTTTCATCCCTGTGAAAAACAAAGACGACATTGAAGAATATGAGGTTCTCCTGGAGAAGGAGGATCTCAGGGATCATTTTTACAAAGTTCTCAGTCAGTTTGGCCGCCATTTGGCCATCGCTCTGGAGTCGGAAAATGTTTACAGGGCTTTAGGGACGGAGGAACTCAATCGATACAAGAAGGATTTGAAGTTTTATCAGGAACTCCGGAAGAGCGTCAAGCTAAGGTACAGTGATTCCATTGACCACAAAGAATATGAAGCCAAGATGCAGATGCTGATGGACAACTACATCTCTGCCGAGGAGGTCATTCGGATTACGAATCCCGTGGACATACTGGATGAGAAAGGATTTGAGGAAGAATTACAACGGTTGCAGTCCCCACGGGCCAAAGCGGATGCGATCCGGACCCGATTGTCCAAACGGATTGAAACGGAGTGGGATGAAAACCCTTCTTATTACAAGAAGTTTTCGGAGCGGATCGAAGAGGCTATCCGGGAGTATAAGGATAAGCGGATCAGCGAGGCGGAATATCTGCAACGGATGAAGAAAATTTTGCGGGATTTCCGTTCAGGTTCTTCGGGAATAACCTATCCGGACAACATCCGAAAGAATCCCAATGCCCAAGCTTTTTATGGAGTAACCAATGAGATCGTCAGGGAAACGAATGAGGCATATGCCGTCAATGATGATACAGTCGGGGAGTTGGCCCTTAAGATCACGGAGATCATTGAAACGTACAGCAAAGTCGACTGGCACGACAATGTGGAAGTTCATAAACGTATCGCTCAGGAGTTGGATGATCTGCTCTATGATTACGCCAAGGAAAACGGATGGAATCTCGACTTTGATCAAATCGACAAGATCATCGAAAACGTTAAAACCATTGCCTTGAAACGATATTAATGGGTGTGATGAGATGGAATTTCATCAGGTCGAATACGGAGGAAAAACAATTTCGTTTCTATTGGAACGAAAAAACGTAAAAAATGTCAATCTTCACATCAAACCTGATATGACCGTCATGGTCTCGGCAAATGAGAAAGTACCGTTGGATTTTATTCTGGGCTTTGTGAAACAAAAAGCGGCGTGGATCCTTAAAAACATTCAGTTTTTTGAGGATGTCCAGCCGGTGGTTCAAAGCGAAAAGGAGTATGTGAGCGGCGAGTCGTTCAAGTATCTCGGGAAGCAGTACCGTTTGCGGGTCGAGGAGAGTGAAACGGAAGGGGTAAAGTATTATCGTGGCTTTATCTACCTGTATGTGAAGGATAAACAGGATCATAAACGAAAAGAGAAGCTTTTTGGGCAATGGCTACGAAACAGGGCAGAAATCATTTTTAACGAGTCCTTGGAAAAAATGTACCCCTTCATCCAAAAGTACAACGTCAACAAGCCAAAGCTGATGATTCGTAAGATGAAGTCAAGATGGGGATCCTGTTTAAGGGATTCCAATGCCATACTGCTCAATTTCGAGCTGATCAAAGCTCCGAAATACTGCATCGATTATGTGGTTTTACATGAGTTAATTCACTTTTTATATAAAAGCCACGATCAACAATTTTATAACTTTCTTACCGCGTTAATGCCCGATTGGAAACAAAGGAAATCAATTTTGGATGAGGAAGTGGTTCGGGAGTTGTAAATTAGACCAAGGGAAACGTTTCACGGATATCGTTAACGGTTCTGCATCGGTTGTCGGCATTCTGCAAAATTCCGGCGATTCGCTTTCATCCGGATGTGAGTGAAATCTTATTTTGTCGTCGGCCTCCGGTGCTGCATCCGATTCTTGCTCATTGTACTCATTGTATTTATAAGCCGTACTCAAGCCGCGGAAATTGTCGTCGGTCGCTCCCGAGCTCAAAAAGCCGGGAGATCGACGACATTTTTCATGTTGAATTCAAATAGCGAAAAACCGTGGATGCATAAGATAAATCGCGGATTTGCAGAGATTTCAAGAAAGCTGCCAGAAGGAGGAAGGAGTTTCTTTTTTCGACATAGAATATACAAAATACCCATAATTTCGAGTGTATTGATCGTACCTATTATGAGAATTTGAAACTGATTCACGCTGGGCAGAACGCCCGAGATGATCAGCCTGGTTTTGATTGTACCTGTGAGGAATTTACGAAGGAAATATAGGAACAATTACCCAGTTTTAATTTAGAGGGAGTGAGTATGAGTAGTATATTAGTTAATTTGATAAGTGATCAGATGGTCCCCATTGTTTTGGGTGCCATTCATTACAAGCCAAGCCAAATGATCTATGTCCGTTCACAGAAACCGGAATATCAACAGAACGTGTCGCGGATAAATCGTTACCTCGAACGATATTTTCTCTTCGATTATCGAGAGGTGATTGTTGATCCGTTCAGTATTGAGGACAATATCAACAAACTTCAACAAGTAATTCCACAATCCGACAATGTCTATATCAACATTACTGGCGGCACGAAATTGATGGCGATTGCAGCCTTCAAAGTCGCTCAAGACAGATCTATCCCTTCATTTTACGTGGACACGGCCAATAAACGGTGTATACAATTTGGTACTTCTGAACCAGACTTCCCGATCGAACGGCTAATGGTACAAGATTACATTGAACTGATTGGTGCCGGAATCCTCAATGAAAAAACGGATTATTTCCGCGATGAGCACCGATTGGCCAAATTGTGTTCCATAGTTATCCAAAACCAGGATAAATGGGACACTTTTTCATCATACATTCATGAATCCGCTCGCCAGTATCCTTCTTCTACCCTTCGATTTGAAGTTCCGCTGACCATTACATCAAAGCAAAACGGACACCCAATAACACCAGATATACCTTTCATGTGTCAATTGTTGCAAGCAGGATTGTTAAAATATGTAAACATATCGCGAAACAAATTGATATTCGAATACTGCGATCAGCAAGCCAAAAATATGTTGTTTACAAGAGGCGAGTGGTTGGAATATTACGTGTTCCAGACATTGAACAAGCTTGACCTGTGCGATGACGTATGTGCGGGGGTCAATATTGTATGGGACAAAAGCTCCATGGACAGCGGCCAACTGGTGCACAATGAACTGGATATCCTGGCAACCCGCTCTTCCGTCCTGTACGGAATTTCCTGTAAATCAGGAAAAGAGAAAAAAGAAATTTCCCAATTTCTAAATGAAGTGGAACAGTATACGCGCAAGTTGGGAGGAATCTTTTACAAAACAGCTTTGGTTGTGACAAGGCCTTTACAACCCGCTCAATTGGAGAGGGCCAGGCATATGAATGTCCGAGTGTTGCTTGCCGGGCGTGATGAACAGCGATTTATCCAGGAATTATCGGAATGGATGAAAAAATAGGAGGTTGTGTATATATGAGAGTTTTGTTGGCAACCGTCGGGGGATCGGATGTGCCAATCGTACAGTCAATCCAAACTTTGCGTCCTAATTTGATCTTTTTTATTTGTTCCAGTGAAAGCAGAATCACCGTTGAGGGGGATGGACTGGTCTGTGCAGATTCCGGACACAAAGATGCACCCAAAATACGCCCCAATATTCTGATTCAAACCGATTATCCAAAGGAGCAATGCCGAATTATCGAAGTCAATCCGGATGACCCATATGCGACTTATTTTGAAGCCAAAAGGATAATCAAAGAATACGAAAGACATCAAGTGTATTGCAATTATACCGGTGGAACCAAGTCCATGACTGCCGGTTTGTTTGCCGCAAGCATCGAGTTCGACTATTGTCAGACGGTTCTGGTTAAGGGGCCGCGGGGGGATCTTGATAAAGTAAAGGGTGATGTGAGCCGGGTTGAAATATTGGCACGCAATATGATTCTGCGCAACCGATATATGAACACCTTCCGTGAAATGTTTGAAAAACAGGATTATTCAGCTGCCCTATCGATCCTTGACCTTCTAATGGTATTGGGAGAAGATTCGAAGTTCTTGGATCGGGCGACCTATTTGACAAGGGCGTTTTCATGTTGGGATGAATTCCAGTATGAGCAGGCACACACGAACTTTGAAATCTATTGCAAGTACAGTCGCCCCAGCCAGGAGATCATTGCGTACAAGTCGACAGCCAGGAAACTGAAAACAACAATGGATACTTTGACCAAGGATCAGTCCAAGGACATCTCCTCAAAACAATTGGCAGAGTGCAACATGCTGGTCTATGAATTAGTCCGGAATGCGGAACGAAGGGCCCGGTTTCAACAATACGATGACGCGGTTGCCCGATTGTATCGTGCCACGGAGATGTATGCCCAGATGGCCTTATTCAGAATAGGGATAGTTACCGCCAATGTGGACGATGCCAAGTTGGCCGTCCTGCCAGCAGAACGGCGGGAGCATTACGAGCGCAGGAGAAATCCCAATGGAGTTATCCAGATAGGGCTTCGTGACAGTTACGATTTGTTGGAAGATTTGCAGCAACCCGTGGGAGAAGTCTGGTCACGTTACAAGAACAAAATTCTTCATGTCATTCAAAGTCGGAATAACAGTTTTCTGGCCCATGGATTTACACCGGTCAAGAAGCAGGATTATGATGCTTTTCATGATACCTTGTGTGAATTCATTCGCGAATGCGATACTCATGATCCAATATTGGTCAAATACCGGATCAATCTGGACGCCTATCAGGATCTGCCCACAACTTATCCAGCAGAGGAGGTATCGGATTGAGTACAAGCGCATTGGGTATTGTGGAGATCGGAAAAAAGCAGGCCTATATTTTCAAAAGCAACCGGTTGAGGGAAATCATCGGCGCTTCCATGATCATCCGCCACATCAGTGAAGAACTCAGGCACGAATTGCCATTGGAAAAGCATCTGAGTGAATGGGATGAAAGTCATGTCATTATTGAAGGAGGCGGGCATGCCATCTACCGTTTCAGCACCATGGAAGATGGCAGGAAATTCAATCGCCTGTTGTCCGAACGGGTGCTAAGGGAGTTTCCGGGGGTTGAATTGTACTGTTGCCTTGTTCCATTTGACGAGGAAAATCAACTGCTGCCCGATGCCATTGCCCAGTTATTCCGGAAACTCGGTGAAAAAAAGTCCAAGGCGCAAAAGGCATTAAGACAGGTATCGTGGGGCATCCATCGGAGTTGCGATTCAACCCAACTGCCGGCTACGGCTGTTTATGACAAATTTAGTGATGACATCCGTTATGTTTCAGCGGAAATTTTGAGGAAATTGAACTTCCACGATGACAAAGACCGGGTATTCAAGTATTTTAGCGATTTGTTTCCATCATCCTGGGACCGGACGGATGTCATTCGCAATATGAGTGAACTGAAAGATGCCGAAACAGGCAAGGTGGCCGTTATCCATATTGATGGCAATGGAATGGGGAAAAAATTCGAAACATTCCGGAACAAATACAAACGAACTCCCGGAGAGTCAATACCTGAATATAACAAGCGATATTTGAAAGCCTATCGCGCCTTTAGTGAAGGAGTGGATCGCAAGTACAAGGAAGCATTTCGCAAGATGATTGAAACGATTGAGCAATGGATTAACTCTTCGGATGACAAGAAACTCGAGAGCTATCGCGATAAAGCGTTTCCTGTACGCCCGGTCATCTTCGCTGGTGACGATATATCTTTCATCGCTCCCGGCCCGTTGGGGGTGGAAGCTGCACATATCATGCTGCAGCATTTGCAGGCGTCGCCCCTGGTAATTGGCGAACAGGACGATGACCAACCCGTCGAGTTGACGATGCATGCTTGTGCAGGTATTGCGATTGTCCATGCGGGATATCCGTTTATACGGGCCCATGATTTGGCAGAGCAGTTATGCCAAAACGCCAAAGCCAAATTGCTGTCGGATTTTCGTAATAAGCGAACGACGGAAGAAGATGCTTCCTTGTTAGATTTCCATATCTTGTATGGAGACTGGTCCGGTTCCTTGTCGGAACATCGTTCGCGCAACTATGAAATAACCAGCAATGATACGGACTATCATTTAACCATGAAGCCATTTTACGTCTTTACTGAATATCGAACTGTGCGTTCAGACCGATGGAATAACATGGGGACTTTCGCGGAAGCGTTGGAACGTGTCAGCAAAGGGGTGCCGCGGAGTAAAATCAAAAAACTGAGAGATATCCTCAAGCAGGGACCATTTGAATCCAGCCGATTCATCAAGGTGAACCGAATGGCGAAACAATTGGGTACTTTCCATGATGTAGCCTTGGCATATGGGCAAATGTTTACCGAAGTGGAGCGAATCTGTCCTTATTATGACGCGATAGAAGCGATGGATGATGTCATACTCCTGACCAAGGAGGGAGTAACCCCATGAAAGCAACCATTCGTATAGAACTGCAATCGGAAGCGATTTTTGGCAGCGGACAATCGACTCCCGGAGTAGTGGACCTGGAAGTGCTGCACGATGAGTATGGGTTTCCTTATTACCGTGCCAAGGCGCTGAAAGGACATTTGCGGGAACAAATGACGGTGTTGAAAAAGATGTTGGATCGGCTACCCCATAGCGAGCAAATTGCCCATATCGTTGACAAGTGTTTTGGACAAAGCAATATCTATCATGTCATGCCAGGAGTTCTCAAATTCACCGATGCCGAAATCCGCCAATCCATTCGTCAGCCATTCATGGAAGCGATTCATGCCCGAATCCTGACCCCGGAGGAAGTGTTGCACGCGCTAACAGATATTCGTTATTTCACCTCAATCGACAGAAATACGGGGGCGGTTGAGGACGGTACTTTGCGCCAATATCGCGTAGTACGTCCCAATTTGGTCTTCGAGTCCCATGTGGACGGCATAGATCAGTTGAACGAATTTGAGCTCGGATTGTTGGCAGCTTCCGTGGCTAATTTACGTTATATCGGAACAATGAAAAACCGGGGGAAAGGAGAAGTACGTTGTCGGTTATGGGTAGATGATCGGGATGTAACCCTTGAGTACATTGATAGCTTGAGAAAGTGGGTGACTTCCGCGTGACGGTTTACTATCTGTATGAGATCGAGACTCTTCAGCCCCTCAAAGCAGGCGGAACGGGCTCCCAAACGGACAATGAGGTGGCGCTGGACTATATTGCCGGTTCCATGCTGCGGGGAGCATGGATTGCTGCATATTTGGAGGAAAACCCCGGGCTGCAGTTGCATGAGGATGCTTTGGAAAGATCCCGTTGGCTGGAAGGAAAAATCCGTTTTCTCAATGGGTATATCAAAATCAAGAACAAGCGGGGATGGCCATTTCCAACTTGTCTCCATGTCAGCAAGGATCAATATCGGTTGTTTGGAGAAACCCGGCAGTTGAAGCATGTGGTGAATGATTTGGTTACGAAACCGGAAGAAAGCATGAAACGGCTGGATGCTTCCGGGTTTATGCTGGTAAAAGATGGACAATCTGAATGGGTGACACCGGCGAGAACGGCGGATCTGCACATCAATCTGCAAACCGAGAAAACCAAATTGTATCGCTATGAAGCACTGGCACCTGGTCAAACCTTCGTATCCCTTGTAGCCGTGGATGAACTTACTCCCGATTTGGATGCTTTTATGACGTCCTTCCTGGACCGGATTGTATACCTTGGAGGTGCCAAGGGAAGCGGTTATGGGAAATGCCGAGTCAGCCGCGTCGAAAAATTCAGCCATAATCCCGAAATCGATCCACTAGACCCTGAAAGTTTCAATGGAGAATTGTATGTTTATGCTATGTCTGATTTGATTATTCGGGATGCACAAGGAACATTGGCCTCCGTCGTTCCGACCGATCTGCTTGGCCGCTTGTTGCAAGTTGATGTGCAGCTGGTTGCTTCGTCTGTAAGGACCACTCTGACTTCCGGTTACAATGCCAGGTGGGGAAGTCGTTGGCCGGAAGTTCAAGCCATACAAAAGGGCAGCGTCATGAAATATAAGTACAATGGGAACCTGAATTATGAGCGGATCCGGGCTTTGCAGGATGCTGGAATAGGTGAAAGGAAAGCGGATGGATATGGAAGAATTGCCATCTTGCCTCAAATGGACATCGACCGAGTTGTGAGAGTGTCTCCGCATATTACTACTTATTCGGACAGGGCGGATACGGGAATATTGTCAGAATCGGACAGAATACAACTCAGGCAGTTGGCTTTGCGGATCGAGAAGGAACGGTTTCGCGAGAAGATGTCGGAATACATCCTGAGATTGCTACAGGTAACGAATGATAAAGCATTGAGTTTATCACAGCTGGCTGACTGGATGACTTTAATAGCGGAGATGCGGAAACAACAACCGGACAAAGGCAAGGAAATGTTCTTCAGATATGTACATCATCTTCAATACCGTGATCACCCACAGGCTGAAGAAAAAACAGAACGAAGTATCAAAAAACAATATGAAGATGCTATGAAAGCGACGATAGACGGGAAACCCTGGTTGGACGTTGTCCAAACCATTGTGGATGAAGCCGGGAGGGTAGACCGGTTGTACGAGAGATTCGGTTTGCAGGCACTGAAATTGCCTGGCATGGAGTCTGGCAATGTGTTAAGCGAACAAGATGCTTACGATCTGCAACTTGGATTCTTGTATACGTATCTGCGAGAAAGTCGTCTACTAAGGAGCAGGGCAGGTGCACGAACGTGAAATGGAGTCGACTGGTGACGGAACTGGAATATACGCTGGTGAACGAAGGACCACTCCACATCGGTGCCCAGGAAGGGGAGTTATTGATAGACGATTCCGGCAGGGCCGTTATCCCCGGAACTTCGTTGGCAGGATCCATGCGACATTATGCCGAGGATCGGGGAATAAACCTTGAACTCATCGATAAGCTGTTCGGAACTGAGCGGGAAAACAACCCGAAAGAATCCTCCGCGTTGATCGTTTGTGATGCCCGTAGTGACGTTACTTCGATACCTATTGAAGCTCGGCCGGGAGTAAGGATTAATGGGCGTTTTGGATCGGTTGATGGGCGGGGAAAATTCGAACGCATCTTTATCCCGAACGGGATTACATTCCATGGAAAGTTGGTATGGACATCGGAGGATGAAGACACCCACACACAGTTTGATGAAATCATTCTCCAATGTTTGCGGGCACTGGATCAAGGGATCATCCGTCTGGGGAGATACAAGAGTTCAGGCGGTGGTCATGTTCGGGTAGTATCTGCTCAAAGCAGGACTTATGATTTGGAAAACCCGGAGCAGTTGTTCCAGTTTATTGAATCTTCCCTGCTTGAGGGCTCATCAATGGAACATGCGGATAAATTCTGGCTGGAGCGCATTCGTGATGAAGGTCATTCAGATACTTACCGGTTTGAAATGGGAATTGACCTATCGCAACCTCTATTGGTTCGCGGTTCCGGCCGGCATGATCACAATGAACCGGATGCCAGCCCGATCCGCCGAATGGACGGAAAATATATCATACCCGGATCGAGCTGGAGAGGAACTTTGCGTCATCAGGTACACCGGATTTTGGATTATCTGGATAAACGGGACTTGGAGGAGATTGCTTTCGGTGCAGCATCCAAAGATGAGCACAGGACGGGGGTTGTTCAAGTATGGGATGCGGTTATTGACCCGGACGATTCGTTGCAAAGGCAGGAAATTGACTATTATGGCATACGAATTGACAAGTTTACCGGCGGTGTACGCAGCATGGCCTTGAAACGTGAACGCACGATTCGCGGGAAGGCTGTATTGCGGTTGAATATCCATCCTTCAGCAAAGCAGAGTGATGCGAGAGCCATAGCGGGATTACTGGTACTAGCTTTGAGAGACTTGGCCGAACAAGGCTTTTCGCTAGGCAGCGGTTCGGGGACTGGAAGAGGGTTTGTTGCAGGTCAATATCTGCATATCCGGTCGCCAGAAGGGGATGTTGGAATCGATTTTTCTAAACAGGAAGTCAGCAATCCGGATATTCTACAACTGTGGCTGACTGCACTGGAACAATGGTTGCCACCTGAAGCACATAGGGAAGAACCTTCAATGGGGAGGCGAAAACATGGGACTGTCGCAGGTTGAGTTATCCGATCTAACCTCTGAATGGTTGGCCGCACAACACATGAAACAAGCCATCCTTTATTACTGGGAAAGGGTTCAAACCTATTTGTCCGATCCACCTGCAATAACAGATCTTGATCTCGATGGGCTGCTGGAAGGATATTGGTTCGGGGAACACGGAGGGTTACATCTGTATCGTTCGGAAGACGGATGGCGGGCGATTCACTGTCAGGATCAAGCGGATGATTTGGTGATCCACGAACAGCAATTGATTCGTCGCAAAGATTTTGGTTCCAGATTACATGTCCGTCATTATCTCGATTTCGACGAGGATGGACAGGCTTTTGTGAAGTATTCACGTCCATATCGGATTGACAAAGTATCCGATCGGAGGCAAGATGTCAGATGAATAACCAATATGTTGGGGCTCCATATAATTTTATCGACTTCCCTAGCAAATGGATTGAACGCTACGCATCTGTTGATGACTTGCCCCCGCATGACCGGTATGTCGAGGAACGGTTGACCGGTACCATTGAGTTAACCTGGCAGGCAGAGTCGCCTGTATTTGTTGGGGGCGGCAAGGATAAGGAACGATTTTTCCAGAATCATGAAGGATTTGCCATACCGGGAAGTACAGTAAGAGGATTGATCCGCAGCCATGTTCAAATTCTCGGGATGGCCAATTGGCGAGATGACATAGAGAACGAACGTTTTCTTTATCGGACTTTTGCATCCAAAAACTCGCGTCTGAATGACCAGTATGAGGCCCGAATGGGGATGACGAGCACTTGCAAATTACAACGGCAACGGAAGGAAAAAGGCCGAGCTTTTCCCGAAAAACTGCAGGCAGGTTATATTGTCAAAACTGGAAAAAACCAATACAAGATCTATCCTGCCTTGGCAGACGATTCAGGACGTCAATTTTACGAGATCAAGGAATCTGAATTAAGGAGAATGAATCCTGATCGATCCCTTGGCATTCGGTATATGTATAGGGTTCATTCAGATCGGAAACAAAATTTGCAGCGAGACGTCCGCTATGAACCGTATATATGTGAAGTCAAATATGACATGAAGGCGGATGGCCGTGTAAATTCGATTGTTCCGCCTGATTCCACAGATCCAAAGAAGCAGAAAGGGTATCTGCTTTCGTCCCAGTGGATAGAAAAGAAACAAACACATTATTTGATCCGGGAAATGGATGAATCGCATCCAGGCATTCCAGTTCCCGTTGAACTGGTGTTTAGCTACGAGCGGGATTTGGTACGAAAGAAGTATAAAGGCAATGCCAAGTATGCATTTTATCATTTGCCCGAGCAATTGAACAAACCGAAGCCTGTCTTTTATGTGCATACCGATGGTCAATTGTATTTCGGTTTTACCAAGTATTTGCGGATTTTTTATGACCACACCATCCATGAAGGAATTCCGGCTCATTTACGGGAAGGGTGGAAGCTGGATTATGACAAAAGTTTGTTTGGTTTCATAAGTTCAAAGAAGGATAAGGTTGACCGTTCCTACAAAGGACGGCTCT
>Ga0310836_101352_pt1 | contig 13644 bp, 16 predicted proteins | sample SM_ome_4_FD_201310 | JGI IMG/M metagenome (GOLD analysis project Ga0310836, IMG submission 201310) | Sorghum-adapted microbial communities enriched on stacked mutant (SM) sorghum from Joint BioEnergy Institute, Emeryville, California... ... | reverse complement strand
GCCTGGCTTTTAAGGTCAGCTATTGCAGCTCGTTCTCTCTCTTTTAATTCCCTTTCTTTCCATTTTCGTAATTGTTCTTCCGCCTTAAATTGAACCTCTGCCTTGGTGGCCCCTTTTATTTCCTTATATACGCCTAAGTAACTATTCGTCACAATAGTACTATAATAATATTTTCGTGCCATACAGATACCCCCTAGCTATGACCGAGTGTCACTATAAATTTTCTCCAATTAGTTCCTTATTCCTACATGTATTATCGAACAAAATCGACAATATTAAAGAACCTCCTCTTAAGGAGGTTCCATTGAGTTCTTAACAAGAAATGAAATAGATACATGTTTTCAGTAATCTCACTTGTCTACATGCAACGCCTTTAGTCAATATGGCTGTATGAGGATAAACAAAAAATTAATGCAGCAACTCTTTATACCTATATCTAACGAAATACAATATCATCCCTACCTTAAGCAAGGTAGAATGTATAATCTGACCCCGATGATGCTTCAGCAATATAATCATCTCATAAAAATTAAAGTATATAGGGCCTTGTGACCAAGAACGTGGCATTGATCAGCCCAACGTATAAAAAAGAAGTTCTCTTTAAAATACCAATCAGTTCCGAAAGTTTTTTGGAGATTGCGAAGGAAAGCTCGTACTACATGATTTTTTCTCATCATAACATCGGGCAATTGAAAGAGGGAAATTCTTGGACTAGCTTGGGGTATGTTAATCTTGAGAAAGGATATCTGGTAAGATGTTTTGATCACTGTCCTAAGGACGGGGATCAGTAGCTCTTTTGGACCACAAAACGAAAAAAATCAAAAAACCCTTGATTTCTCAAGGGTTTCATCTACTTATGTATGGTGATCCGGACTGGGTTCGAACCAGCGACCCCCACCCTGTCAAAGGGAAACAACGCTTTGGCTGCAACCTGTTATAGTCTGATGAAAGCTTATTTTATTAGGCTTTCGAGCGATACCCTTCGGTTTTGTTAGGAACCGTTATGATGATTGGGGACGAATTTCGTCCCCAATTCGTCCCCAAGTGTCCGTCGGATTTCTTCTAGATATTGAAAGCAAAGACCCGTCTCCGATTTAATGCAGAGACGGGTCTACAGCTTCTTATTTGTTGAGCCACTCCATATACGAAATCATCTGTCCGGGATCAAGCCTTGATTCTTTGGTGTAAATTTTATCTGGGGGCCCTATCTGAGATGTCAAAAATACGAGTAAGTTGTCGAACTGTTGGTAATCACCGTTACCAACCGAAATTTTCAATATTTTTCGGTTGTAAGTAACAACGTAAGTGGTCCCAGTACTCTCATCTACAAATTGTGCTATCGCTTCTGGTTTTTTAAAAACAACAAAAATAGCTCCAATGATCCTACTTCTTACATCCATTGAATCTAATGAGGTAAGTACATTTGACACGTTGCTCTCCCCTTTATGGAATTACGTCAATGATTGCATCCATCTGAATCCACCGGCTCTCCTCATCGTTCACCAGTTTAACCCGCCGGCTGTTTTGATCAATCCACTTGATCACGCCCACATGCTGCAGGTTTTGCCCAAGTCCTCTTTGACTGGCTGCCACCAGGTGATGGTGATTGCATAGTCCTCGCGGGCTGAGTCTCGGATCAGGTAATGAAATGACTCCAGCTCGTCTTGCTCCAGCACTGGCATCTTTACCAGCTTTGCGTCTTCCTGGTGCTGCAGGTACAGCTCGCGCTGCTCTGGCAGCACAAATCGGGATGCTGCAAACATATTGTCTATTTTGCTCGCCATGGATGATGGACTCCCCTTTCCTAGGCTTCCAGCAGCTCGATTTTGTCCGGCTGCATGCGGTCCCACTCGATATATTCTTCTCGCTTCAGGATTTCCAGTACCTCCATGATTCCGCCGCGAGAACGTCCCGTTTTAATGCACAGCTCATCTATGGTAGGTGTACGGCGGCGCCCGGCGGAGTAGTTGCCGATGATACGCTGGACCTTCCTTTCGATATCAGACAGCATGTCGGGTCACACCGGGGCGACTGCGAGGATGTTGGCGATTGTAAAGACGCGGTTTGCCCGTCGAGCGAAGCAGTACGCTTTGACCCGGTCATCGGTCATTGCGTGCAGTCGTAAGGTTTGCTTGCTCGTCTGGCCGCGACGATCTATGTAGATAATCTCCACTAGCTGGCCAGCATTGAGGTATCGTTGTAGTTCACGGTGCATACTCATCACCCGTTCAATTTGTTGATACACGGACAATCTTTGCAACGTCGATCCAGACACTACCGTGTATGTTCTCCAGTCGAATGCGGCGATTGGATGTGTCAATTTTCTGCACAACGCCGCATACTTCCCGAATCTCCCCAAGCTTCTCTTTGACCTTCACTGGATGCCACCAACGCACGGTGACGGTTTTACCCTCTTTCTGACTCTCCGTGATCATGTAGCCATACTCCATCAGTTCGTCTTCGTCGACATCAGGACGTTTCACCAGTGTGGTTTCGTCAATAAGCAAAGCCATGACGGCACCTCCAAACAAGAACATTTGTTTGTATTTTACACGAACGCATGTTCTGTTATCAAGACAAAAAAATGCCCCACGTGTGAATGCTAACATAAAAATTGACCACCTAGTGGTACATCGCTCATAAAAAAGTTGACCACCTGAGCACCTCTTTCCTGTATCTTGAATGTTGCCGAGACATCAAGGGTATAGGAGGAAAGGACATGCTACAGATGGCTAATTACGAGTTTATCAGGAAACAACACTTTCTACTAGGGAAGCCCATTCGCCAAATTTCTCGCGAAACCGGGTACTCTCGTCAGGTGATACGAAAAGCCTTGACATCAACGGAAATCCTTGTATATCAGCTTTCAAAACCGAAACCGAAGCCAGTCATTGATTTTGTCAAGCCCATCATCTTGGAATGGCTGCGTCAAGATGAACAAGCTCCCCCGAAGCAGCGTCATACTGCCAAACGTATTTACCAGAGACTCGTTGACGAACATGGATTCACCGGCGGTGAATCTACCGTACGACGATACGTCAGAGAGTTGCGGGTTTCTCCTCCGAAAGCATTTGTCCCTCTCGATTTCCCGCCAGGGCGATTTGCTCAATTTGACTGGGGTGAGGTTACGGTTCATTTACAAGGGAAACAAGTGAAGGTTCAAGTCTTTTGTATGCGTTGCACATACAGCAGAAAGATTTTTATCAAAGCATTTGCTCATCAGAAGCAAGAGGCTCTTCTCCAAGGTCATGTAGATGCTTTTGAATTTTTCGGTGCTGTTCCCCAAGTCATCACATACGACAACCTGACAACAGCTGTTAAGAAGGTATTGGAGGGCAAAAATCGCGAGGAGCAAGAGCGATTTACTCAGCTACGTGCCCACTACCTGTTTGAAAGTTATTTCTGTGATCTGGGAAAAGGGCATCAGAAAGGCCAGGTGGAAAACCTCGTACAGTTTGCTCAGAGGCAATTTTTTACCCCTGTACCCAGTGTTTCTTCTCTGGAGGAGCTAAATCAAATCCTCCTTTTTCAGGATGGTTTTTAGTTGGACAGGCTGCCCAAAACAAAAAAAGGCGCACCACAACTAAACCCAAACCATATTCGAAAAATGGATGAGTCCATTTGTCGCAACGCCCCAAATTAACGCAAGCGAATGGATATGGTCGCCCAATTCGCCTCCCGGCTATCATTCATGCGGATAAGTCACCCCGCCGTCGATATCGGATCATGGGTGCCGGCGGGGAATCGCCGACCGGTTAGCCGGGCAGCGATTCCTTGAATCGGTCCTTCAGCCAGCGCCTTCTCGCTTCGCGCCAATTTCCGCTGCGAGCGAGACTGTTGATCCGCCAATACAACGGCGGGTGGGCCATGAATTGAAATTCGAGAAATCTCCAGAACCACGAATCCCGTTCCAGACTCGAAGCGCGGCCCGTCGACGAACGGCCGTCGGCCATGCGGTGTGCCATGGATTTCTCGAGATCGCGATCCAGGGCGGCCGCCAATTCCGTCAATCCTTGCCCCATCTGCGCAGTTCCCCCGGAAAGCCAGGTTGCGCCGGTAAAATCCGCTCTCACTTCCGTCCACTGAGCGATAAAGGAAAGATACATGGGGAAAACGAACACGAAAACGTAAACCAACAGAAACATCGCGATTTTGAAATTTTCCGCGAGCCACTTCAGTTGATCGAAAAACAGATACGCCATGCCGGCCAGCAAGCCGATAAAAAGAAACCGCGCCAGCTGATTCGTCAACACATCGCGCTTGCGGATATGGGCCGCTTCGTGGGCCAATATCGCTTCGACGGACGGGGACGGCAATTGCAATGTAGCTGTCGTCAGCATAATCGCGCCGCGTCCGATATTCATCCCGACGGCAAAGCCGTTATAATCCGGCGAATCGACGGAAAACAGGCGGGTATGGGGAATGCCGGCTTTTCTGAAAATCGTTTGCGCCCGCTCAAAAATTTCCCCTTCCGTGATCGGTTCGGCATCCGTCGCGGCGATTAACACCCGATCCGAAACGTAAAAATTCAAACCCCACCATAACAAGACGAACAGGCCGACAGCCCATGCCGGCGCTTTAAGCCAAAGCAATATCGCCAAAAGTCCGGTATATGCGGAAACGCCTTTAACGGTTGAGGCATAATAACCTTTCCAAAACAACCGTTTCAGCACGGCAGGGTGCCACAAAGGCAGCACCTTTTTCTCTTTCCCGCCGGTTCTGTCCGAAGCGGAAGCGAAAGGAGCAAGGAGCCGGTGCCAATGAACGGCGTTATCCGGCGACAAGTAAATCGTTTCCCCGGGAAACGAAAGCTTCAGCACTTGTCCGAACGAACGGGTATAATCCTGATGTGAAGACATGAACGTAAAAAACGGATGCAGCCTGAGCAGGTCGGGAGACGACCAGACGCTTGCCTCTTTCAATTCCCGGAGCGGAAAATCCCTCGGCTGAAACCGGGACAGCACGACAAGATGTTCCTCCTCCGGAAGCCAATACAGGCGGACGGAATAAAAATTCGCCGCCCGTTCTATCGTCTGTATCGATACGGAAATCATCATAAAGACGATAAACACCTTCAATGCCGCATAGGTTTCAGGCGCCAGCCCAAAAAACAGCACCGCCCCCAGACTGACCAAGCCGGTCAACGCGACATCCGCCGCCAATCGCCTCGCATCTTTGCGCTGAACGATTTCGACCGCCCGGACTTCCTGCAGTTTTTGCCGGAGCGCCATTCGCATCTCCCGTTTGTTTCGATCGATCAACTCCGAAAAAGCGGCATATGCATGGGCGCCGATGGCCGTCAGCAGTATCGCCTGTCCAACCGGCAAGCGGACGAACAACCCGGTCAGCGCCGCTGCCGCCAACAAAATTTTCGCAGCGGTTGCGGCTTTTTTCGGCAGCCAGACCGAAACGACGTTCATGATGACGGCCAGCGCAACGACCGATATCATGGCCAGATTATTGGGCAAAATGTTCATCCCTTCACCCCTTTTGAACAGGAATCATCGTATCCGCCAGCGCTTTGAACTCATCCAGCGACAAATTAGGATCGATAAACAGGACAGAGTAGCTCAGCCTCTGTTCCTGCCAAACGAGCGAACGGAAATCATTCATTTCCATCCATACCCCTGCTTGGCCGCGAATCTTGACAGGTTTCTCGCCGGGAAGGGCCGCGGATTGCTCTTCCCCTTCGGAATCTTCCTGAGACGGAAATACGGACATCGTGAAATAAGGAACCCCGTCCTTCCGGTAATCCAGATTCACCTCATTTCGTTTCAGCTCGCCTTGCAATTCCGTCAATTCGATGCGGGAAATGGCGAGTCCGTCCTTTTCGGGAATATGGAGAAACGTTTTTCCAATGCTTTCAACCGCTTCCTCCATGGTGATTTCGCGGGTTGGATTCATTTCGTTCAAATCTTGAATTTCAACGTCTTCGGGAAGTTCAAGCGCAAACGTATCGGCCGGAATATCCGGATTCAGCTCCACTTTGGTGTATGTTGTTTCCGTTCGAATGTTGCCGGATGTCGAAACCGATTTTAAAACCATCCAATTTTCCTTGTCGATCCACAGTTCCTGATCCCCTAACAACGTGGTGCTGTCTTTCGCCTTGGCCATGACCCGGTACGTTGTTCGGCCGGCAATTTCTTCTTCCCCGCGGGCGGAAATCTCATGGGTTTGCTGAATCATTTGCAGCAGTTGCTCGACTTGCTTTTTCGGCGACGTTTGTCCGATTTGGAGCAGTTCCGGATCATCGCTGACCATCGCCTGCTTGAGCTCAGGCTGATAGATGATCAGCCGGGCGCCGTCATGGATGGTAACCGTCTTCGCGCTTCCGTCCTGAGCCTCCGCCTCGGTCCGTCTTTTGCCGTCCTTGCTCACCCATTCTTTCATGAGGATCAGCTCCGGCTCTTTTCCTGTCCCATCGGTAGTTTTCATTTCAACTTCGACGTAATGCGCGCTAGGTTCATGCGATCGATCCAGCGCATGTTGAAGAACTTGTTCCGGTAAAAAGTCCGGGTTGGACGAACAGCCGAAAAGTCCGACCATCATCAGCCCGATCAAGCCCAAACATCCTTTTCTCTTTATCTTTGTCATGTCCGTTCACCTTCTTCGTTCATTAAGGGTAGGCGGCAGATTACGCAGGTTCCGATATTCTCCTTGGAGTAAATCGCAACGTCGCCGCCATGCTTCTCCAAAATTCGCCTCGTAATGCTAAGTCCAAGGCCGGCCCCGCGGGCAGCTTGTTTTCCTCGAGCCGGATCTGCCTGATAAAGCGGATCAAACACGTGCGGAAGCTTGTCTGGCGCAATGCCCTCTCCTTCATTTTGAACGATAAAAAATACGCTGTCCGGCGTATCCAACCGGGCCTCTTCTTTCACGAAATTGAACAGCCACTCCATGGGGAGGCGATCCGACGAAGCGGCCGCAAGCCATATCCGCATTCCCGTTTTCGTATGCCGCAGCGCATTGCTCATCAGATTGTTCGCGACGCGGATCATTTGATTCGGGTTCACCCGGACATTTCCACTCACATCGCTGCGAACGAGGAGCTGGATATGTTTTTCTTTGCACAACAGCTCATAATCGGAAACCAGCATGTCGAAAAATTCACCGCCGTCCACTTCCACCAGTTCGATCTCATAGGTAGGCGACTGCAGCAAGGTATGCATCAATAAATCGTCCAGCATCTGTTTCATGTGGTTGGCTTTCTCGACGATAATTCCGCGGTACTCTTCCCGCTCGCTCGCGGACAACTCCTGCTCCGAAGCCAGCGACTCGGCATAAGCGCAGATCGACATCAGCGGCGTTTTCAAGTCATGGGAAATGGCCGCAATCATGAATTCTTTTTCCCGCTGCTCTTGCGCGAGCTTTTTTCTTGCAGCCTCGATTTGCCTGCGCATTTTGTGAAAGTGTCCGGTTAATTGTCCGATCTCGTCTTTCCCCTCGGGCAATTCCTGGACGGTTTCCCCTTTGGCGAAAGCGGTCATTTGCCGCATCAAATGAGTCAATCTGCTGTTTAACTTGCGATTGACCCCCCTCACGACGGCCAAGTAGATCAGCGTAAACAAGCCTATAAAAACGCCGGCCAAGAGCCAACCGCGCTGCGATACACCCGAAACCCATTCGTCGCGGATCAATTGGATGTCGAAAAACCCGACCAGTTCGGGGCCTGAAAAAACCGGCTGCTTGTAGCCGTATGCGCGGTAGCCTTGTTGCAGGGAATACAGATTTTCGTACAATTGTTTCCTGCCAAGTGAAAATTGCGGCGAAACGCGCAAAGGATCCGAAGTGTAGAGCACAACACCGTCGCGATTATAGAGAACGATCGAAACCTGCGGTTGAATCAGCTTTTCAACTTGCGCACGTTCCGCGTTTATTTCATACCATTTCGGATCGTCCAAAACGGAGATCAAGTATTGCAAATGAGCCTGTTTTTGCACGTATTCTTCCACATTCAAATCTTTATGATAGGCCTGAAGCCAGACGAACAGGACATACGCGGCGGTCAAAGGGAGAATCATGACGATAAAATAGGACAGCAACAGCCACGTTTTGATTTTCATAGCGGTTCACCGATAAACCGGTAGCCTTTTCCCCACACGGTCTGGATAAACCGCGGATTTTTCACTGCCGCGTCCGCTTGCTGCCAAACGTGCTGGTACAATTCTCTTTTGGAAAAGACCGTTTCGGGATGCTGCGCCAGCACGCTCAGCAAATCGAATTCTTTGGCCGTCAAAGCAATTTCGGAGCCGTCCAGTTCAGCCTTCTGCCGATCCCAATACAAGGTCAGGCCGCCCATGTATTCGGTTTCGTTCTCCGGCACCGGTTGCCCTTTGTAACGCCGCCACCGGCGAAGCAGCGACTCCACGCGGGCTTTAAGTTCCGCCAGGCTAAACGGTTTCGTCAAATAGTCGTCTGCGCCGAGATGAAGGCCCTTCACCTTGACTTCGTCTTCTTTGCGTGCGCTGATGATCAGGATCGGGACGTCGCTTTTCCAGCGAATATTTTTGCAAAGGTCAAAGCCGTCCATCTCCGGCAGCATCAGATCGACGAGCACAAGATCGTAAGATTGCTTTAAAAAATCTTCCCACCCTTCCAGACCGCTAGTCGACCACGTCACATGATAGTTTTCCCTCCTTAACGTATCGCGAACAACGCGGGCGATTTCCGGATCGTCTTCTACCAGCAGCAGGCTGCCCTTCATGAATGCTCCCTCCTGTGTCCCAATGTAACATATCAGGTTTTGATCATCGCAAATTATATACTTTCTTTATAATTTATCCGTATGTCCGAAATTTCCCTAACCGCGTAAAATGTATACAAGCGGCCTCCGTTTGATGTCGTGCGCGTTTTTAACACCATTATTTTTAATCCACCGCCGCCTTTTTCAGCAAGTTATGGGCAAACATCTGGCGGGAGGACTACTTTTCATTTTACCAAAGCGCGGTTTCTTGTTGTTTTTTTGTAGTTTGTCACAAGATTTGAGTTGAGTCCGTATAATTGTGTAAAAATGGAGTCTCTTTAAAAAATATGAGAGCCATTTCAAAAACCCTCGGTTAGAATGAAGTTTGCAGACACCATTCTTAAGAGAGGAGTTTTTGTTATGGCTCAATACCAGATTAGCGTAGATTCCAAGCTTTTGCATCAGCTTTTTTTAGGGAATTCTCAGGATGCGGGAGTGGCCAAACTGCTGGAATCCGTATTGAACCAAGTGCTGGAAGCCCAGGCTACAGAACAACTGAGGGCGGAACCCTACGAACGGACGGAAAATCGCCAAGGTTATCGTAGCGGCTCATATCCCCACCAGTTGACGACTCGCGTAGGAACGATTACGCTTCGAGTCCCCCGGATTCGCGGTGGGAAGTTCTCGACAGAGTTGTTTGCCCGTTACCAACGCAGCGAACAGGCTTTGGTGCTCGCCTTGATGGAGATGGTGGTCAACGGAGTGTCGACCCGTAAGGTGGCCCAGATCACCGAGGAGTTGTGTGGCACGGAGTTTTCGAAATCCACGATGTCAGAACTGTGCAAACAGCTCGATCCTGTCGTAACGGCATGGAACAACCGTCCGCTTCATGACACTTCGTTTCCCTTTGTCATCGTTGATGCCTTGGTACTCAAGGTGCGCGAAGACGGTCGGGTGCGGTCACGAGGTGCTCTCATTGGCATGGGTGTCAACACCGATGGCTACCGGGAGGGATTGGGTGTGATGCTTGGTGACAGTGAGTCAGAAGCCAGTTGGAGTGAGTTTTTTGGCTGGCTGAAAAGCCCCGGGTTGCGAGGCGTTGATCTCGTGGTGTCCGATGACCATGGTGGATTGGTTCGAGCCATTCGCAAGCAATTCCAAGGAGTCACCTGCCAGCGGTGCCAAACGCACTTCCTGCGCAATATTCTGGACGCCACGCCGAAAGCACTGCAAGACGAGGTGTATAGTCGGGTTCGGGCCATGTTGGATGCCCCGGATATGGATACAGCACGGTTGCTCCTAAACCAGACGATTGAAATGTACGAAACGAAAGCACCAAAAGCGATGGCCGTTCTAGAGGCGGGCTTCGAAGATGCTACGGCTGTATTGCTGCTGCCCCAACCATATCGGAAACGGCTTCGCACGACAAACGGCCTGGAGCGTCTGAACGAGGAAATCCGCCGCCGTGAACGGGTGATTCGGATTTTTCCGAACCGTGAATCGGCTCTGCGGCTGATCGGTGCTTTGCTCATGGAAATCGATGAGAAGTGGGCAAGCGGGAGAAGGTATCTGGATATGGCCGAGTATCTGGAGTGGCGTGAATCACAGGCCGCTAACATGAGTGCCAAAGTGACGCGCATCGGCTGACCGACGCCTATCGTAGCCTGTCAAGGCCGCGAAGCGTTCCATGTAGCCTTGACAGGCTCTTTTCAACAAACTTTTGATAGGCCCAGCAATCCGTTGCTGGGGCTGCCGCACGGCGAGTGACGGGGGCAGGGGGCATTCTAACCGAGGGAAATTTACACACAATTTTGGACTTGATCGCTCAATATACGGGTTTTGTTAATCAGCTAATCTTTGATGTGTTGTTCAGCAAGTCCTAACTTTTTTATCATGCTCCTGTGTCTCATTCTATGGGCATTATAAACAAGCACCCGCAAAATGCGAAGATATGATATTGGACGAGTCAAAACTTTTAGAAATTGCGGTGTCAGGCGGATCTATTCCGGAATTCAGATCGTCAGCATGCCATGGTCGTCGTAGCGCAAATTCAAGTCCCGCTGAAGTCTCTCAAGCGTCTCCAGATAGTTCCGATAATCGGCGCTCAGCATGCGCATATGCTCAACGAACACTTCATAGAAGCCCGCTCTGTCAAGACTGTCCTTGAGCTGGCGGGTTAACGCGATCTGTTCCCGGTGGAACGGCAATTCCCCGAATTGTTCGACTTGCCGGCGCATTTCTTCCTTCAGGGATTGGTATTCCGGCTCAGCCGGCAATATGAAGCGTTGCAGCGATTCCCGGTAGACGGCAGCGGCTTCTTCGATTTCCGCCTCGCTCATCCGGTCGATTTGCGCGGCCAGGGCGGGGGGGATATCAAACGGTTCTATACTGTCAACGTAGTCGACCAGCCGTTTCCAGGCCGATGCTTTATCTTCCCCCACAAGGGGTTCATGAAGAAACGCTCCGAAATGAAGGGCCATAAATTTGCCCATCGTTCCGGGGAACAGTTCCATTAGCTTGCGTCGCATATAGTCGTCCCGCCGTTTTCGTTCCTGTTCTGCCGCGTCGACAAAAAGATCCGCCTCCTGCATCCGTGATCGGCCGCCGTCTTCCGGCAACTGTTCGGCCGCTTCGATCAAGACCGACAGGGCGTTGCGGCATAGTTCCAGTTCGGACGCTGCCGCTTCGATCTGTGCCAATTGCTTTCGAAGAAGAGAAACAGCCTGGTCAGGATGCTGCAGCATCGTTTGGATATCCCGTATCGGCATGCCCAGCCTGCGAAGGGTACGAATATACCGCAGCCGTTCGATATCATTCGAAGTGTAGATGCGGTATTGATTGGCAGGATCGGTTGTGGGTGCGATCAGGCCCGCCTGTTCGTAGTAATAGATCGCTTTGCGCGTCAGACCGGTCAGCCTCATTACTTCCTTAATCTTCATGTATCCATCGCCTCCCCATTAACCAACTATAAACAATTCCCCGGGGGAAAAGTCAACTCGGATTTCGTCCGCAGGTCTCTATTCCCGTTTTCAGGGCTTATACAAATTGCGACTGTAAACTTCACCTAGCGCCAGCTGCTCCTCATGCTCCCCCTGTTCAGCGATTCCCCCTACGTCACCACTACGATCCAGTCAGCGTCCTTGATCATCGCCAAACGATGGGCAATGACCAGCATGGTGTAACCCGCCGCGAGTTCGGCCAGCTACTGTTGGATCGACCGATCCGTCTTGATATTGAGCGCCGAGGTCGCTTCGTCCAGAATCAGAACCGGCGGGTTCTTCAAGAACATGTGGGCAATCGCCAGCCACTAGTTCTGCTCGCCGGACAGCTTCATCCCTCTCTCTCCGATTACCGTGTCCATGCCCTGCTCCTGCTCGCGGATGAACCCATCAAACCGGGCTCGTCTGGCCGCCTCCCATAATTCCTCCCCTCTTGCGCCCAGCTTGACATAGCTGATGTTCTCGCGAATCGTGCCGACGAACAGGAATACATATGCTGCGCAATCCAGATCTGACGTCGCAACGATTCCTGTGTCACTTGGCGGAATATTAATGCCGTCTATGCGAATAGCTCCTTCGATCACCCCATAGGAACGCGGCAGCAAGTATTTCATGGGGATACTTACTTTACGACGGGTATTTTATTGACGATTCCCATCCTGTTTATTGCGCTGCTGGGACGTACTTAACCTTATTACTTATAAAGATGAATTCGTCCAATCTGTAACTCCTGCAGGAGCCAAATGGCCGAAGGTTGGGCCAAAAAAATATTTAAGTGACAACTGGGAAATTCGCAGCGTCGGTATCGAAGCTCACGGGTTAAATTTTAACGCTTCCTTCTTCGCTCCCACCTCCATTTTCGCTGATTCGGGTGAACATATCGAATTTCGATAAACGTGATGCAAAGCGTCAGTCCCACAATCATCCACACAATGACCCAGGCATACAATTTCCCATCCAATAAAATTTTTAACAAAGCAAAAAAGAGTGCCCATTTCTGGACACCCCCAACCTTCTTGAATCCTATCTCCACGCATGTACATTTTTTTCGCGTGGAAAAACGTTACGTGTGTAGACAAGGTTCTCTCCCCGAATAGTTCGTTCAAATAACCAGCTACTGCTTGCGCCGCGAATCGATTCGTAATCAACCGCTGCGGTTCCGATGCAATCACCTGTGAGCAAGCCAGTTCAGAAGGAGCGATTTCGTCCTCATCCTCCCATCCCCGTAAGTAGATGGATCTTGCCCCGCTATCCCACCACCCCGCGATCCAGCGCCCGATACCGGATCGCTTCCGCCACATGGGCGGCCTCGATCTGCTCCGCTCCCGCCAGGTCGGCGATGGTGCGGGCCACCTTGACGATCCGGTTGTAGGCGCGGGCGCTCAGGCCGAGCGTTTCAAAAGCGAGCTGCAGCAGCTTCTGCCCCTCTCTGTCCAGGCCGGCATACCGGCGCAGCTCCTCTCCGTTCATCGCGCTGTTGAAAGGAGCGCCGGGGCGGTGCCGGTAACGCTCGCATTGAATGGCTCTCGCCGCTTCCACCCTGCGGCGGATCTCTTCGGATGATTCCGCCTGCGGCCGCTCCTGCAGCAGCGTTACCTTTACCCGGGGAACTTCCAGATGCAGGTCGATCCGGTCAAGCAGCGGGCCGGACAATTTCGACCGATACTTTTGGATCTGCTGCGGCGTGCAGGTGCATTCGCGCTGGTCGCGGGAGCCGTAAAAGCCGCAGGGACACGCGTGAAGATAACAACCTAGAAATTGCAATTCATAGGGAAACTTCAATGTTACCTGCATTGCCAGAAGATGATACACCCGGAGGACGCATCAGGCGTGCGCGATTAGAGAAAAACATGATGCTTGTCGATCTTGCTGAAGCAACCGGCCTTAGTGTCCGATCTCTTCGTCTGGCCGAACAAAACAAGTCAACAGTAAGCCCACCGAATCTCAGAAGGTTATCTGAAG
>Ga0310836_101349_pt1 | contig 13679 bp, 8 predicted proteins | sample SM_ome_4_FD_201310 | JGI IMG/M metagenome (GOLD analysis project Ga0310836, IMG submission 201310) | Sorghum-adapted microbial communities enriched on stacked mutant (SM) sorghum from Joint BioEnergy Institute, Emeryville, California... ... | reverse complement strand
ATCAGCATCAGGAACACCTGACGGCGCGAGATCGTAGCCGACGCGCAAGACCCAGCTGGGTGGCACGCCGGCTCTGCACAGCAAAGAGAGTGCTGTCGGCGACCAGCGGCACTTGACGGTCAGCCGGTTCACCTCGACAGGCCGGATCCGGTGCGCGGCCGCGGTAATGCCGTCCGATAGATGATAATGGCCGGGGCGATCATCTGAGATTAGGAGAACCTTGAGCTTACGAACATCCATATGCAACTAAAGTTATCGGCAATGAGCGGGCCTTCGCTTGCAGAACGGCTCGAAAACAAAGAAAAAACTATTGATGCAGTTCTGTTTGGTTAGCCCAGCTCGATGAACAAACGCGGGGCTCAGCCTAGAGTTTTTCCCGCCTTAGCCTGTACCCTTTCCTCGTTTCGCCAAAGCTCGTCCCCTCGCTCTCGGAATTGTCCTGCCGATCCAGGAGCTTCGCTCATCGTCATTAGCGGGTACTATGGTCTTTGGTTACCCCTTATAGCTATGGACGTTCACGGAACGGTGCATAGCTACCATCCCTCGATCCCCGTTGCAAGCCAGCGCTCTATCAGAGTATGTCTAGGAGGGTTTGTTCATGGACGCGCCAGGTCATGAGATCGCATTCTGCTCACAGTGGAGAGACGAAACACAAACGCGCCTGCGGACGCAAGTCGGAGGCTTGCGGCTTCGACAATCTGTCGGAGCGCGTTGACTAGGGCGAAGACATCGAGCCCCGAACTGGGGGCACAGGTGCAGCATCTGCGCAGGGTCGAGATACGCCGACGGAGCAAAAAGGGGGCACTGCACGACGACTTGACTGCCTGATTTCGTTTGATCGCAACTTGTTGCTGATTGTCCTTCGGGGGGCGATGAAGATAATCGTTACCGGCGGTGCGGGATTCATAGGCTCGACTGCATGTCGGCACCTTTTGAAGCAGCCGAATATTCGAATCATTAACGTCGATAAGCTGACCTATGCGGCGAACCTCGCGTCGCTGGATGCGGTCACTCGGCACCCGCGATACACCTTCGTCAAGGCGGATATCTGCGACGCCGCGGCCATGCGCGAGCTTCTGTATGAAAGCGGCCCGGACGCGGTGCTCCATTTGGCTGCCGAGAGCCACGTCGACCGTTCTATCAACGGCTCCGATGCTTTCGTGCGCACAAATGTCCTGGGTACGCACGTTCTCCTTGAGGCCGCGCGAAGCTATTGGATGTCCCTCCCGCCTCTCAGAAAAAACGCCTTTCGCTTCGTTCACGTTTCAACGGACGAGGTTTACGGGTCTCTCGGACCGGACGGCCTGTTCTCCGAGACAACGCCGTATCAACCATCATCTCCTTATTCAGCGAGCAAAGCGGCGGCCGATCATTTGGCCAATGCCTGGTTCCGCACCTATGGCTTGCCCGTCATCATTACAAACTGCTCCAACAATTACGGCCCCTATCAGTTCCCCGAGAAGCTCATTCCTTTAATGATCCTGAACGGGCTCGAGGAAAAACCGCTGCCGGTCTATGGCACAGGCGCGAACGTCCGCGATTGGCTCTACGTCGAAGACCATGTCAAGGCGCTGCAGCTCATCCTCGAGAAGGGGCGGCCGGGCGAAAGGTATAATATCGGTGGCCGCAATGAGCGCACAAACCTGGAGGTTGTTGAACGCATTTGCGATACGCTCGACGAGCTCGTTCCAGCAGCCACAAGCCGCCGCCGCCTCATCGCATTTGTGCCTGACCGCCCCGGCCACGACCAACGCTACGCGATCGACGCCTCGAAACTCGAGCGGGAACTTGGCTGGCGAGCTGAAGAGAGCTTTGAGAGCGGTCTCGCCAAGACCGTGCGCTGGTACCTTGAAAATCGTGACTGGTGGCAGCCGCTACGTCAGCGCGTTTACCGGGGCGAGCGGCTTGGGTTGATCCAGGCGTCTGCGACTGGCTAGCCGGAGCCGGATGCGTGAGCCGATGAAAATCCTCGTAATTGGAGGCGAAGGCCAACTTGCGCGCTCGCTTGTGGCGGTAGCTGGGCGCAAGGAAGGCGTCGAGCTTCTGGCGCTCGGCCGGCCGGCACTGGACCTCCTCGACCGAGACTCCCTCGCCCGCGCCATTGATGCAAACGCTCCTGCACTCGTGATCAATGCGGCTGCCTACACCGCCGTCGATCGTGCCGAGGCCGAGCCCGAAGTGGCGAACGCCATCAATCGCGACGGAGCGGAGGCCGTGGCAGAGATTACAGCCCAGCGCAAGCTTCCCCTGATCCATATCTCGACAGACTACGTGTTCGACGGCGGCAAGGATGACGCCTTTTCGGAGATCGATCCGCCCAACCCGCAGACGGTCTACGGCCGCTCGAAGTTGGCAGGCGAAACGCGTGTCGCGGCCGCCAATCCGCAGCATGTCATCCTGCGGACGTCTTGGTTGCACAGTCCGTATGGACATAACTTCGTCAAGACAATGCTTCGCCTCGCCGGCGAACGTCCCGAGCTTAGGGTTGTTGCCGACCAATACGGCAACCCAACCTACGCGCCGGACCTCGCATCGGCGATTCTTGCCATCGCTCGCCAGCTCGTGCGCGACGATGGGGCTGATAAGCCCTGGGGGCTCTACCACGCCGCAGGCGAAGGAGCCACGAGCTGGCACGGGTTCGCCGAATTCATCGTCCGGACAGCTGCGAAGTATGGGCGACGGTCGGTGCCAGTCCGCGCCATCACTACGTCGGAGTACCCAACACCTGCGCGCCGGCCGGCGAACTCGCGGCTCGACTGCAGCAAGCTCGCGACCGTGTTCGGCCTGAGGCTTCCGCACTGGGCGGATGGCGCAGAGCGATGCATCGCGCAGCTGTGTGCGGGGTCTGATGCAAGACAACGATGCGAAGCCTAGCCAGGTGAAGGACGGGGGAAGACTTGAAGGGCATCATCCTTGCGGGCGGCAAAGGAACACGGCTTTATCCATCGACGCTTGTTGTTTCGAAGCAGCTGCTGCCCGTTTACGACAAGCCGATGATCTATTATCCGCTGACGACGCTGATGCTGGCGGGCATCCGCGACGTCCTGCTCATCTCCACACCTGAGGATCTCCCCCTCTTCCGCCGCCTTCTGGGCAGCGGCGCCCAGTGGGGGATTCGGCTGAGCTATGCCGAGCAGCCACGCCCGGAGGGACTGGCCCAAGCCTACATCATCGGCCGCGAGTTCGTTGGCAATGGTCGATCCGCGCTGATTCTCGGGGACAATATCTATTTCGGACACGGGCTGAGCGATCTGATGAGGCGCGCCGTAAGTCGTGGAATCGGCGCCACAGTTTTTGCCTATGCAGTCAACGATCCTGAACGCTATGGCGTGGTCGAGATTGACGGCGACGGTCGGGCGATCTACGATCATCAGGTGACGGACATCGCAGCACAACTGAAGCCCTCGAGCCGCGGCGAGCTCGAGATCACGGATGTGAACCGGGCTTATCTTGAGATGGGTTCGCTTCGCGTCGAGAAACTGGGACGTGGCTACGCCTGGCTCGATACCGGCACGCCGGACTCGCTGTGCGACGCCGCCGATTTCGTTCGAGCCCTCGAAAAGCGGCAAGGCCTCCGCATTGCCTGCCCCGAGGAGATCGCATTCCGCATGGGCTTCATCGGACGTGAGGAGCTGAGGGAGCTGGCGAGATCGCTGGGTAAGTCGGCGTATGGAGAGTATTTGGACGTAATAGCAAACAATGAGTTTTTATCTGAATGATTTCGCTATCCTGGAGCAAAAATGACCCACTCTACGCAATCCGCTAATCCGTATAGAGACGAGAAACAGTGCCCCACCAAGCGAGTTTCAAGCTTGGCCGGAGGCGGCAACTTTTTTGGTGAACGATACAGTTCCTTTATTTCGAACTATCTTGGGCTTACGGCTGACTTGATACGCAGCCTCGAAGTTCTTGGTCCGCAAATTGCTGACGCCGCAAGGACCATCGAAACAGCGCTGCGAAATGAGCGCAAGATCATCTTTTGCGGGAACGGGGGATCGGCCGCGGACGCGCAGCATCTGTCGGCGGAGCTTATGGGACGTTTCTTGATCGACCGCAGCCCGATGGCGGCACTGTCCCTGACGGTCGACACCTCTGCACTTACGGCCATCGGCAACGATTACGGCTTTGACGAAGTCTTCGCGCGTCAGCTTCGTGGAATTGCGACGACCGGCGACGTGGTATTCGGGATGTCTACGTCGGGGAATAGCACCAACGTAGTAAAGGCCTTTGAGGCCGCCCGTAAAATAGGAGTCACAACTATCGGTCTGACAGGCCAGGGCGGTGGCCGCTTAGCCCCGCTTTCCGACGTCTTGATTGCCGTTCCAGATAGTCGTACCAGCCACGTCCAAGAGGCCCATATCACGATCGGTCACATTATCTGCGCGATAGTTGAAGAGGCCCTATGCTCGCCCAAGCGGTGATTCTCTGCGGGGGAGCCGGGACGCGGCTCGGCACCCTCACGGCGAGCACGCCAAAGCCACTTCTTCCAATCTCGGGACGTCCATTTCTCGATCATCTGATCCAGGAGGTGGCGCGGTATGGTGTGACTCGCATTACCTTGATCGCCGGTCACTTCGGCCAGCAAATTGCGGATACCTATCATGGTCGACGTATGTACGGAGCGGGCGTCGAGGTTTTGATCGAGCCCGAGCCGATGGGAACCGGTGGAGCTTTGCGATTCGCCGCCCCGCATCTGGAGCGCGAGTTCTTTCTGATGAATGGCGACTCCTGGGTCGACGCTGATCTAGTGGCGGTCGCCCAATTCTGGGCCGCGACGCGGGCAGCCAAGCCAGTTTTGGCTCTCCTTCTTCTTCAGCACGTGCCCGATGCCGGCCGTTTCGGTAGCGTTCGCCTGAGCGATCCAGGTGCAGACGCTGGAATCCTCGCCGCCTATTGCGAAAAATCGTCGTCCACTGTTGGAATTTCCGGGCGGATCAATGCGGGTGTTTATGTACTCGACCGCGCTGTGGTCGATAACATTTCCGCCAGCGGTCCGGTATCCTTAGAAAAAGACGTACTGCCTTTGCTGGTTGCACAAGGCCGCGTCTACGGCCTTACCGTTCCAAAGGGGAGGTACTTCATCGATATCGGCCTGCCCGAGACATTTGAGAAAGCTCAGCACGAGCTGCTCCTTCGCCGCACCCGACCTGCTTTGTTCCTCGACCGTGACGGGACGCTGAACGTGGATCACGGTTACACCCACAAAGTCGAGGACTTGCAATGGCAGCCGGGCGCGCGCGAGGCGATCGCGCTTGCGAACCGAATGGGATGGTTCGTGTTCGTAGTCACAAACCAAGCCGGCGTCGCTCATGGCTACTATGACGTTACGGCCGTTGAAGCGTTTCATGCAGCGATGCAGGCCGATCTTTTTGCCATCGGAGCCCATGTGGATGCTTTCGAATGGTGTCCGTTTCACCCCGAAGGAAGAGTTTCCAAGTGGCGGGCGTATAGCCGTAGGCGCAAGCCGGAACCAGGCATGATAGAAGACTTGCTCGCTGAATGGCCGGTTGACCGATCGCGTAGCTTGATGATCGGCGACCAGGAAAGCGATATGTCCGCAGCAGCCACAGCCGGAGTGCGTGGAGTGCTTTATAGGGGCGGCTCTCTAGTCGAACTGCTTCAGCAGTCTACTGAGTGGGGACAATATGTGGATCAGTAGAACGCCACTGCGTGTCAGCTTTCTGGGAGGCGGCACGGACTATCCATCCTACTTCCTGTCAAATCCTGGAGCGGTGCTAGGCGGCACGATTGACAAATACGTCTATATTCAGGCCCTCCCCTTGGCGCCCATCGCCGAACAAAAGTTCCGCGTCACTTATCGAACGACCGAAAGTGTCGATTCCATCGACGAGATCCAACATCCCGTCATTCGCGAGTCTTTGCGCCATTTCGGTTGGAAGGACGCGCTGAACATAGCCACGATGTCGGACCTTCCGGGCGGCACGGGACTTGGTAGCTCCTCAGCCTTCACGGTTGGTTTCATCAACCTGCTGCATCGTATGCGCGGGATCGAATTGACCCGCTATGAACTCGCCCGCCTCGCGATAAGGATGGAACAGGAGATCCTGCGCGAGAATGTAGGCGTGCAGGATCAGATCCACGCTGCATTCGGCGGTCTTGCCCGGTATGAGTTTACGGGAAACTCCTTTACGATCGAACCCCTGCGCCTAACCAGCCGGCGTCTCGATCTAATCAACCGCTCGATGCTCCTTGTTTACACTGGCGCGCAGCGGAGCGCTTCGGCAGTGCTCGAGGCTCAAGAAAAGCGCACCCAATCGGGGGCCAACGTCGATTATTTGCGTGAAATGTACGAGATGACACGAATGGGCGCAGAAATTCTTGAAGCCGAAGGCGAGGATCGCGAAGCCTTGGTGCGCTTTTCAGAACTTCTGGATCGCAGCTGGCAGCTCAAGCGTCGGCTGAGCGATCAGGTCTCCTCAACGGAAATCGACGAACTGTATCAGAAAGGCAAGGAGCTGGGTGCCTGGGGCGGCAAGCTTCTTGGCGCAGGCGGCGGCGGCTTTGTGTTGTTCTTAGTAGATCCCGATCTGCACCCACTTTTCCGCGATACCTTCGGCGCCGATCGGGTCATCCCAATTTCAATGACGAATGGCGGCTCGATGGTTATGACGGTGGTCTGATCCGCGATTCCCACAATATAGCCTCGCAGATTAGAAACGAAGGGAAATAACTAATGCGTGTCAAACGCGTCATCGTCGTTCCGCCAGATGGCCCCGGAAGCAAGGGTGATGAGGGTATGTTGCGCGGCGCGCTCGAGTTGTTCCGCTCATTCCCGATCATGATCCTCAATCCTCGACCAGATGAGAGCTGGATCGGCTATCTCCAGCCTAACCGTCCTGTTTTAGAGCGCCTTAGCGAAGCTGGGGGAGCGCTGCCATCTTTTGCACCTCGGTTAGAAGACGGCGATCTACTGTTCGTCATCGGAGCGGACGTGATCGACGGAACATGCGGGATCGAGCCTGCAATAGAGCGATTAGACCTAATGGCCGCTGCGCTAGCCAGACGAGTCCCGGTTTATGTCCACTCCTCTTTTCGATCATCTGTAGAAACTCGAATACTTGATGATCTGGCATTCCTTCAGGGGGCGCGTTTTCTTCTTCGTGACGAGTTATCGCTTGAGAATTTTCAACGACAAACGAACATTCAAAGCCGCTTTTTTCCTGACTTGTCTTTCTTCTACAAGCCCCAGTCGCATAGCCAGATTGCAGCAGATCTCGCTCGGCGCGTCGTCGCAATGCGCAATAGCTACAGCCCAATACTCGGTGTCAATTTTGCCGAGCACTCATTTCGGTCTTTCTACGACGAGCACACCGACGCCAATCGCCGCGAGTTTGTCGCGACAGTCTTAACAGGTTTAGCTGCAGCCCATCGTTCCGCCGCTTTCGTGCTGCTCTCCAACGACGTTCGACGCTGGCCCAACCATATTGCCGACGATGATTTCGCCTCCATTGCCGAGGACTGGATTATCAACCATCTTGGTGAGGGCCGAATGGTCAAGATCGACCCTGCGGCGCGATATGCGGATAACATTGCGGCTCTGACCCATGTCGATCTATTGCTGACGGGACGAATGCACCTTTCCTTGGCAGCCCTCCGCGCGGGTACCCCAGCGACAATCCTAATGGGAGTGGGAAAAGGATATAGCTCTTTCGATAAAATGCGGGGAGCTTCCAGGACTTATTTTGGTACAGAGCAAGGTGTTATCACCAAAATCTCGAACGTCGGTCGTCTCACCGCCGAATTATTTGAACAACGAACTTTCATCAAGCAGCGTTTGGGTACACTTAATGAAAAGTTGAATGCAACTTGCTCGGCTGCGACTGCGAAGATGGGCAGCGACATCGATCGGCTTTCGACCGCAGAGCAAGAACCCGGTCAGGTTGGGGTGCGACTTGCGGCCGCTCGCGAGCGGCTGCAAGCATCGGAGGTCGCTCTTAAGGTGGCAAGAAGCCGAATGGCGGACTTGCAGGCAGAGCTGAACACTGCGTATGCCCGGCTAGGCGAAATGGAGCGCAAACAGAGCGAAGATGCCCGCAGGATTGCCGCACTTGAAACTGAACTCGATGCCGCCAGCAGCCGGGCTGCCGAAATGGAGCGGAAATTGACAGAGGGCGTGCTTTTGCCGGCAGCGGCCCTCCAGCGTTTGGTCTCCGCCGGCGACCGTCTTGCCGAAGAACTTCGCCGCGCTTATGCGCGCCCCTGGCGTCCTGTGAAGCGGGCGCTGCAGCGAAGCTTTTTGCGCCTGGCCCTGCTGGCGGGACCGGCCCTGTCCGCGCGGCAGCGCAGGCGCATGCAGCGGTCACTGGGAAAGCGCTTGCCAACAGCCTTCGGCGACAGCTGGAATGCCGTACTGTTGGAGACCCTTGCGCGCGAAACGGGGCAGATCGCGCAGCATCAGTCAAGGCTCAAGTCAATGGCACCAGGGGCACGCCCCTCTGCGGATTGGCGGCGTATCCTTACCTACCGCACCCTCTCTCTCTTAGCCGATTTGAGCGAGCCATTCTCGGCGCGGCGCGCGCGCAAGTTTCGCCGGTCTGCCGAAAAGCGCGCACCGCACAATTTCCGCAATACCCGCGAGGTAGCTGGGGTTGTGGCCGCTGCGCATCCCGGCCGGCCTGCATCGGATCCACAGCGAGCGCGGCGCATCCTCGTGTCGGATTATCGGCTACCGCGGCCAGATGTTTCGGCCGGAGAGCGCGCAACCGTTGGACTACTGACTGACTTAGCAGCGCTCGGTTACGAGGTTGTGTTCGTTCCCATCGATATGTGTGAAGATATCACCTACCGGACGCTCCTCGAGAAGCTAGGCGTTACTGTCGTTACCAAGGCTAATGGCTATAATAGTGCTGCGGCTTTTGTTCAGACTGAGGGGCACAAATTTGGCGCTTTTTACTTGATTCGCGTCGACGTAGCGGAGGCCCTCTTACCGAGCGCCAGAGCCGCAGCTCCTGACGCACGTATCCTGTTTCACGCACCCGACCTTTACTTCCTACGCGAAACGCGAGCTGCGGAACTCAACGCAGATGCCGAAGAGATGGCTGCCGCGGAAGAGACGCGGCGGCGGGAGACCGCAATTATGCGCGCCTCCGACCACGTGGTGCTCGTCAGCCCTGCCGAATGGAACTACGTCGAGAAGATCCTTCCGCGCGACCGGGTTACCATCTTTCCCGCTCTCTATAGTCCCGTGGCGGCGGATCCGCCGGGCTTCCTCGCGCGTCAGCATGTCTTTTTCCTCGGGGGCTTCGGACATCGCCCCAATGTGTCTGCAGTGAAGTGGTTTGTGGATCACGTCTGGCCCACCGTCCACGCTGCCCTTCCGGATGCCGAGTTTCACATCATTGGCGCCGAGGCGCCCCGTGAGATCGTGGAATTGGGTACCAGGCCAGGAGTCCGCTATATAGGCTACGTCGCCGATTTGAACCCTTTACTAGATCGGTACCGCCTGAGCGTCGTCCCGCTGCTCTATGGGGCTGGCATCAAAGGCAAGCTTGGCATGGCTCTGGGCGCCGGCGTGCCGACAGTCACCACGGCCATCGGCGCTGAAGGTATGGGCGTCATAGACGGTGTACATGCCCTGATTCGCGACGAGCCTAATGCTTTCGCAGAGGCGGTGATCGCGCTCTATCGCGACGCGGCGAACTGGACCCGAATCGCACGTAATGGCCGCCGCCTTGTTGCCGATAATTTTAGCGAATTTGCCAACCGCGCTGCCTTATTGCGTGTCCTAGAGAGTGCCGGTGTTTTACCACTAGACGTTTACGTCAAATATTGCCAGACGGCCGAGCCTCTGCCTTTGCCCGATCCAGACACGTCAGCTCCCATTGATGTATCGATCATCATCCCAGTCCATAACCAATGGCGGCTGACACGCGCCTGCCTGAATTCGGTTGCGTTGGCCTGCCTCGCAACCGGCTTGCAGTGCGAGGTGATCCTGGCGGACGATTGTTCAACCGATGAGACGGCATCAGCAGCAAGCTTATTTCCTGGACTCCGAATCGTGCGACAGGAAGTCAATCAGGGCTTTCTACGTAACTGCAATGCCGCGGCTGCCCGTGCGAGTGGTCGCATGCTACTGTTTCTAAACAACGACACAGTCGTGATGCCGAATTGGCTGACCGCTTTAGTGACGACAATGGAGGAAAACCCCGACGCAGCCATCGTCGGTTCGAAGCTGCTTTATCGTGATGGAACCATTCAAGAGGCGGGAGGCGTACTGTATTCGGACGGATCAGCAAGCCCGGTCTGCCGGGGAGAACCGAACCACGCACCGTTGGCCAGCTACGATCGGGAAGTGGATTATTGCAGTGGCGCATCGATTCTAGTCAGACGCTCATTCTGGACCGAAGTGCAGGGATTCGACGAGCGTTTTGCCCCAGCCTACTGCGAGGACTCTGATTTGGCGATGGAAGCCCGAGCGCGCGGCATGCGTGTACTTTATTCTGCGCGTTCGGTCGTGATGCACTTGGAACACGGATCTTATGACCAACAGCCTACGTCGCCAACGGCGCTCATGAAGAGCAACAACCAGAAACTGTTCGATAAGTGGCGCTCACAGTTCACTGCAGAACATCTCCTGCCTGGCACCGACACGCTGATAGCCGCCGCCCATGCACAGCGCAAGGCACCACCTGCGGCATCCACGAGGCGGGAAGGCGGACGACTGAACATTCTCTACTTTAGTCCGTTCCCGTCACACCCCGACAATCACGGCAATCAGGCGACAATCCAATCATTTGCACGCAAGTTCCAGAGGCTTGGACATCGCGTTCACTTCGCTCTGCTCGAAAGCTCGCTGTATGATGCCAACTCCTTGGGTGCGATGCGGGAAGCGTGGGACAGCTTCGACCTACTGCCTAATTCGCGCCCGCTCTCGGCGAACGGCTCTGATATACCGTTCGATGGTTGGTACCAGCCAGGTCTTGGTGAGAACATTCGCCTACTCTGCCAGAAATACGATATCGACGTCGTTTTCTGCTCCTATGTATTTCAGTCGAAGCTCCTCGAATACGTGCCGGCTCACATACTGAAGGTGATCGATACGCACGATAAGATGGGGAATCGATACGATATGCTGCGGGCCAACGGCCAGCCACTCGAGTTCTTCTCGTGCACCCCCGAGGAGGAGGGCGCCTATCTGCGTCGGGCGGATCTTGTAGCAGCGCGTCGGGCCGAGGAAGCCGATTATTTCAACGAGGTGACCGGGCGAAACTCGGCATTTGTGCTCCCCCACATTGAGGACCCGCGCTTCATTGATCGGACATTTGACGCTTTGCGCAAGGTGGGGGTTGTGGCAAGCGCGAACCGGATCAACCTCTCCATCGTACATGACTTCTTGACCGAGATTATGCGGCGCTGCGGCGATAACTGTCCCTTCACAGTCGAGATCGCTGGCCAAGTTAAAGATATGATCACCCATCTTCCGCGCGAACAGCAGGCGGTTTTTACTCGGCCGTGGGTGCGGATGCTTGGCTTTGTACCAGACATCTCCTCGTTTTACCGAAACGTCGACCTGATCGTTTCACCTGTGACAATGGGTACCGGAATCAATGTTAAGACGGTGCAAGCCATGGCGTTTGGCATGCCGCTCTTGACAACGCGCATCGGCATCAAGGGGATCGAAACCGATGAACCCTTGCATCAGCACGAAACTATTGCCGAGCTTGTCGATTCCCTTTTCCGTCTAACGCAACAGCCAACGGAATTGACGCGCTTAGCGAAGATCAGCGTGGCCCGCTACAAAGAACTATTGAGAGATGCTGAAGCAGCAATCGAAGATATGTTCAATCACCCCAAGCTAAGCGCCCCGACAGCGACTAAAATACCGCCAGAAGTGAGTTCGAAATGCGATAAACAACTTTTTATGCATCGCTACAGCGAATGGGACACCGCTCAGCACAATCACGCTGGCCATGCGTTCTCGTCCGAAACTCTGGCGTCAATAGAGTTGTTATTGGCGAATCTCTTTCCCCAAGGGATAGGGCACTCTGCCGAAACAGGATGCGGCAAATCAACAGTTCTCTTTTCGAATATCAGCGAGCAGCACACGGTTTTTGCCCTGGATGATAGGCATCTGGGCGACGAATCGTCAGTGAATTTCTATGAGAAATGTCCACTCACTCGGCTAGACCGCGTAAGGGCGATATTCGGGCCTACTCAGCTGACCCTGCCCAGGTACGACTTTTCTCAGGAATTTGATGTGGTGCTGATCGACGGCCCACATGGCTTCCCATTCCCCGAGCTCGAGTACTATTACTTTTATCCCCATATTCGAGCGGGTGGCGTTTTGATCATAGATGACGTGAATATCCCCACGATTGGAAGAATGGCCGATATCATCTCTGAGGACGAGATGTGGGAGCTTGTCCGTGTTGTTGCTTCGACAGCGATTTTTCGGCGAACCGGCGCGCCTACTTTTGATCCTCTAGGCGACGGTTGGTGGACGCAGCGATATAACCGTAGACGCGTCTCTCCATCTCGACCGATTCACCTCCCGGATGGTCCTATAGTTGACAAAATAACTGCTATGAAGCTCGATGTACGCATTCATGGTGGTTAAAGCGCGGTTTAATCCCTGCCGGAGTTAGAAGCCCCAAAAAGGGGAAGCTCTTAATGGGTATTCTATATTTTTACCCGCGGTCATCCGTAAGTGCGTGGCGAACTCGATTGTTATGTTTCGTCTGCACGGAAGTGATACGCTGGTTTGGAGAGAAGGTAAAAACAGAGAGGACAATTAGCTTTCATGGTGCTCCCCAGAATGGTTCGGTGCACATCGTGGAGCCTCCCTCCCTTTACTATTCGTCGGGGAAGGCGGCCTTTTAGGGCGCTCACTCGAAAACACGCCGCACATCCCGCAACCGTGGCGCGCACCGATCTTTTTCGGACAGCACCGCGTTGCCAGGCTCGACCGGCCAGGGCAACGCAAGGTCCGGATCATCCCAAGCGATGCTGCGGTCGAGCTCCGGCGCATAGAAGTCGGTCACCTTATAGACGACCTCCGTATTCGGCTCCAGCGTGCAGAACCCGTGGGCGAAGCCAACCGGCACGTAGAGTTGGCAGCCGTTGGCGGCAGAGAGCTCGACCGCCACATGCTGGCCGTAGGTGGGCGAGGAGCGGCGGATATCGACCGCGATGTCGAGAATAGCACCGCGTACTACCCGCACGAGCTTCGCTTGCGCGCGCGGTGGTAGCTGGAAGTGAAGCCCGCGGATGGTGCCCTTGGCCGCCGAAAAGGAGTAGTTGTCCTGGACGAACCGGTCGGGGAGACCGATCGCAGCGAAATCCCGCGCGTTGTACGTCTCGACAAAGAAGCCGCGGTCGTCGCCAAACCGGCGGCTGCTGACCAGCAATGGCCCATTTATCGCCAGCCGCCGTGCGGAGTGGTTGCCGCTTTCAACTGCATCGAACTGATGGATCTGTTCGGTCTCGTTCATCTGCGACCATGCTCTATTTCGGTCTTGCCCTAACTGCTTACCCGCCAAGAGGCAACCCTGTGTGCGCTAGCGCTTGTGATGCTACTGGCCTCGGCCACTGGCCCACCCCCACTCTACAATCAGGTTTGCATATCAGATAATATTCCTTGCTGTCGACGCGCCGAACGGGGAACGGTGATTGTGAAACAGACACTCGGTATAGTTGTTGTCACCTTCAATAGCGCTGCA
>Ga0310836_101348_pt1 | contig 13685 bp, 18 predicted proteins | sample SM_ome_4_FD_201310 | JGI IMG/M metagenome (GOLD analysis project Ga0310836, IMG submission 201310) | Sorghum-adapted microbial communities enriched on stacked mutant (SM) sorghum from Joint BioEnergy Institute, Emeryville, California... ... | reverse complement strand
CGGTGACAGGGCGTGGAGACCTCGCCGTTGGGCGGTCTGTGAAGCGCCAACCACCCGAGGCCGAGGTCGCGTGAACGCGCCTCAGCCACGGGAATCCCCCGCCTTCAGGCGTGGGGAGGAAGTCAACGGGAAGGTCATCCATCACGGTCGACGTCGGTCCGGGCGGCTTGCCGCGATCCGGTGACCCCTCGGCCCGCGCTGCCTGCCGACACCGGCGCTTGTGTCGTCGCGGTCGGTTCGGTCCGGCTGCGGTAGGTTCTCGGTGATGAACTCTCTGGCTGAGGTGATCGCCTCCAGGCGCGGGAGCGGCACGCCCGCCTGGGCACGCCTGCCGGCTCCCGCCGACCCCGCGGACTTCGGGGCGCTGCTGCCGGCATCGTCAGGGGAGGTGGCCTGCGTGATCGGTGAGCGTGAGCCTCTGCGGGACGCGCTCGCCGTGCTGGCGGCCGCGTCCGAGGCGCTCGGTCAGCGCACCCACCTCGTCCACATCGACGATCCGCAGGTCAGCTTTTCCCGCGTGAGCGTCCGGGGGTTCGCTCGCGGGCTTGGGCTTCGCGAGCCGCACACGATCACCCACACCTACCCGGAGCTCGTCCCGGACGTCGACACGATCATCTATGAGGGCTGCATCCACGATGAACGGATCGTGGTCGTGGGGTCGATCGACCGGGTCAACCACAGCAACGAGTACCTGGACAATCAGCTTCTCGGGATCACCGACGCAGCCCGCTTCGGCGACCGAGGCGTGATCCTCGGGCTCGCCGTCCCGTTTGACGGCTTCGACGAGTACACCATCGACGAGATCGAGATGCTGGTCGGCGAGGCGGGGCTGCGGCGGATCGTGACCCGCCACGCCGGCGAGCACACCCTGACCTTGTGCCCGGCCGGCGGCGATCCGGTCACCGTCGCGTTGCCGGGTGTTCGCTGGGGCTGGCATCCCCTTGATGGCTGATCCTCCGGGTGTTTCCTCGCAACTTAGGCGATGGTTGCCGAGCTGCGGGCGGGTTGAGGCGCCGGTTGCGCTGCCGCGGCCGCGAAAGGTGCGGTCGCGGCGCGCCCGCGCCGTACCGTCAGCTCATGCGCAACGAGCTTTCGATGTGCGTCGCCGTGCCGCTTGGCATCGCGCTCGCGCTCACCCCGGCCCTTCCTGTCCTGTTCGCCACGCCGGTCGGGTGTGCGTCCGCGATCCCGCTCTCGGCGGCCGCGACACGTCTCAACGAACGCGCGGCCTCGAAGCTGCCTGACGCCTGATCGGGCGGCAGCGCGGCTCGCCGGCGGCGGTCCCTTACCCGCCCCAGGCTCCCGGTGGAGTGTGGGCGTCGCGCGGCGACGACCTCAATGAGCATGAGCGCAGAAAATGGGTGTGGTCCTGTCACGCCACTTGCCGCACGGCCCGCGCAGGCGGTGACGTTAACCCGAGTCAAGCCAGCCCGGCCGTGTCGCCACCCAACCACGCCCGGCCGGTCGCGCCAGGCGCGCCTGGCGGTGAACGGCAGGCGCCGTCGTCGCGCTCACAGCGCACCCGGGGCGCTCCGCGCAAGCGAGCGTGGGGGAGGATGTACCTGATGTACCTGCTCCAGGCCGCATCCGAGGCGACCGCCCGCGCATAACCCGCCGTCGCCGGCCGGCTCGCCGCACCCGCGATTCTTCTGCCCGGCCAGCCATGAACCCCCGGAAATAGGGGGGGCGCGGTCGCCGCCTTACGCCGCCGTATCCTCTCGGCATGACCGCTCCAAAGTCGCTCCAGCGCATCGTGCAAGCCCGCCGCGGAGAAGGATGGGATCGCCGCCCGCCCGAAAGCCCCGGCGGCCGCCCAAGGGACGACGCCGCTGTGCACGCGCCACACCGCGACCCCCTGATAGACGCAATCGTGGACGCCCTCAGGGATCGAGGGATCACGGACTACCAGATCCACTCCTACATCGCCTTGCTCGGCGCGCAGACGTTCTGGAACGTGCACATCGGCCCCATGCTCGACGAGATCGAAGCCGGCATCGCGACATACGCCAGATAGGTCTTGACGGGCACGGGCCCCTGGCGCGGGGAGGCGATCAGGTTGGTACGAGCGGGACATCGGCGAGCCGGCGTGCGCGTCAGCTCCGCCGTCGCGGCCGGGGCGTCGATCCGCGCCAAGCTGTCAACCGATGAGCACGATGCTCCAGCGCATCATCAACGCCCGCCGTGGGAACGGTTGGGATGCGGCCGCAACAGCCGCTTCGGCAGCACCACCCAGCCCTGACAGCCACACCCAGCTTGTCGCGTACGAGTACGCGTGGCTTCCAGCGTGGAGCTGGGAGGTCGGGTGGGTCGGGTCGGCGATGACGATCCGCATCGATTCCAGCACAGGCGCGTACCGATGGTACAAGCACGGGAGCTCCGCGACGGCGCACCCCTTCACCGCCAGCCAGATCACCGGCAGCCATCTCGACTGGCATCAGCTTCCCCGCGACGTCCGGTCGACCGTCCGGCGCGCCGCCGAGCGCGGCCCGGGCGAGGTGCTGTGCGTCAACACCAAGCCGCTCATCGCGCTCCCCTGCTAGCCGCGCCAGCGTATCTCGGCGTCGTCTGTGTCGCAGAAAAACGCTCGCGGGCGCGAACGCTGGTGCGGTCACTTCCCGCCGACGACGTACCTTGGGTGCGTGAGCATCACCGTCGCGCACCCACTCCGAGAACTGGTCGAAGCGCGCCGCGGCAACGGGTGGACGGCGTGGACGCCCCGCCGCGAGCTCGTGCGGCCGACGTTCACCCCGGACGGCCGGCGTCAGCTGATCGACACCGGCAACCGCGACTTCGACCGCCAGACCACGTGCATCGGCCTGCCGAACCTGTTCGGCGGCACGCAGATCGCGATCGCCATCCGCGCAGCCGGCAAGCGAACCAGCGACGGTCAGCGGTCGCTGCGCGAGTGGGATCTGGAACACTACCCCGGCACCCTACCTGCGGAAGTGGTCGCGGAGATCCACCGCCACCCGGAACCGCTCGCGTTGCACAAGTTCTTCCACACCCGCCCCGACAAGGAGCCGGTCGTCCACGGCTACATCCTCTCCTACGGGCGTGAGCGGGCTTACGCCGAGATCGCACGGTTTGTCTGCGGCCGCGACCCTGACTCGGAGCGGATCCTCGACGTCGTCTCGCAGTACTGCGTCACCGACCCCGCGAGCGGCCCGGCACCGATCCACCGGATCACCGCCGGTAGCTGACGAGCCCTACCCTCCAGTCAGGTGCGTGAGCACCTCCAGTAGCGCGTCGTTGTCACCCTTCAGCACGGTAGCGGCGACACCCTCCTCCGGCGGCTCGGGCATCAGGTTGCAGTCGGCGGTGTGAACGATGATCGGAGCGTCGGTGAACTCCATCATCTTCTGCACGACCACCGGCCCGGACGCCTCCCTGAGATTGAGGTCCAGCACCACCGCGTCTGCCTGGTCTGCGAACTCGGACGCCTCCTCGATGCTCCTCGCCGGCCCGATCACCTCGAATCGCCCGTCCACCCTGAACAGCAACGCCAGCGCGTCGGCGGCCAGCGGGCTGTCGTCAACGACGAGCACCTTCCGGGCCCCGCTCAGGTCTTCGCTCATACTCCTCCTCCTCGCAAGCCCAACCCTACCCGGCTGACGGGACCGCGGCGCCCGCCGGGACGCTGTGCGAAACGCCGGGGCGGGACTGCGCCTGCCTGTACCGTCTAATCGGCCGCAGCGGAACACATCGCAGCGCGCGGGCGACAGCTTGCAATCACCGCTGCGCGGCTGCCGGGCGCCGCTCTGTTCGGGAGCGTTGCGGTTTGGGGGCGCATGTGTTGGCCGGCGCGAAGCCGAAACGACGGCGGTCAGCCGAACGAGCCGCGCGGAGATGGACGTCCAGGCCTACTGCGGCAACGAGCTGTTCAGCGAGATGCTCGCAGAGCTCGCCCTCCCCCTGCATGAGGTGCGCGACAGCCACGACCTCGTCCTCCACCTCGTCACCGCCGCCGACGGCGCCGAGGAGCACTACATGCTCGACAACAGCCCCCGCCCGGCGGGAAACCCCAGGGCAGGCACACGAGCAGGACCGCCGCCTGCTGGCCGCGTGGGTCGGCGCGCCGCATCTGAGGATCATCGACAACAGCACCGGCTTCGAGCGCAAGATGCGCCGCGCGCTCGCCGAGCTCGCGCGCGTGATGGACACCGCGCCGGTCGAGCACGAACGCAAGTACCTGCTGGCGGAACCGCCGGATCTCACCGACTCGGTGTTCTGCGACGCGGTCGCGATCGAGATCGAGCAAACCTACCTGTGCAGCGCCGACCCGGACTCGGAGATCCGGGTGCGCAAGCGCTCCCAGGACGGGCAGGCCACGTTCTTCTGGACGGCGAAACGCCCGGCGCCAGGCGGCCGGGAGGAGCGGGAAGCGGTCATCCGCCCGGCCGAATGCCGGCGGTTGCTCGCCGAAGCCGACCCCAACCCGTGCGGTTCGCAAGACCCGCTGGCGCTTTGCCTGCCGCGGCCGGTACCTTGAGCTCGACCGGGTGGAATGCCACGGCCAAGAGTCGTTGTGGTTGCTGGAGGTCGAGCTCACCAGTCCCGACGACGAGCCGCAGCTCCCGCCGGCGTTGTATCGCGCGCGAGGTGACCGACGACCCGGCGTTTCGGATGCGGGCACTCGCCGAAGCCGCTCAGCTGACGCGCTCATCCGCGTGGCACCCAGTGCGGATCCTCAGCGCAACCCAGACCGCCCCGGCGATGAGCACTGATGCGGGGACAAGCGCCCCGGCCAGCTCAGCGCCCGCCTTGCCAACGACCACCGCGACGTTCACCCCGCCCGCGAGACCGACACACACCAGCCCGGCCGCGGGAAACGGCTTGCGTTCTGCGCGCCACTTTCAACCACGCGGCGTAGCAACCGATCACGGCTGAGTCCGCCGCGAAGATGATCGTGCCGGCGAGACAGCTTGAACTCCATGGCGTCACATTCGCCGCGCGACGTCGCCGGCGCACCTGCTCGACGACTTCAGCACCTACTCGTGTGATGATGCGGTCCGCGGCCTACTTGACGCCGCCCAGTGCGCCATCAAGGCCGAGGACGGGTTCACGCTCGCCACATACGGCAACCGGTCCGACGACGAGGAGACCACGGGTCAGTACCTCCTCTACGTCTCCCACCCCAAGCTCGGGGATGCCCGCATCGCGCACGACCCGGTCAAGATCAAGGACGTCATCGGGGTCAATGAGTTCTACTGCGAGGGGGGAGGAGAAGCTGTGCGCTCTGGTTGCGCGCATGGTCGAGCAGGCCAACCAGATCGTCAACGGCCTCCCCAGCGAGCTGCTCGACCACCTGCGCGCCCCGTAACCGGCGCGCCGCCGCAACTGAAGACGCCCGGTGGGTGCCCGAGCCTCTTGCGGGCGCCCATCAGGCTGTTTCAGCGCAGAACATTGACCTGACACCGCCGAAAGCGCCCACCTCAATGTGGGCGCTGTCGTTTGCGCGCACCATGCCGCAGCGCCGCGGACCGTCGCTCGCAGGAGGTTGCGGTCACCGGTTCCTGGTGCCCGAGAGTGAACCTGCCACAACGGTAGACCCTCACCGAACGGAAGGACACCGCAACCGATGACCTCCACCACGTTCACCACCACCGACATCCCCGCTCGCGTCAGCCGCGAGGAGTTCGTCGCGTTCATCATCGCTGACGCGGACACCCACACGGCGATCGACCAGGTCGAAGACCGCCAGGTCGCGGAGGCGATCGCTGAGGCGAAGGGCTGGCTGGTCTTCTGACAGCGCCATCAAGCGCTGCGCTTCGACGGCCGCCCCGGGGCGGCCGTTGTGCGTCACGCTCGCGTTGCGCGTCGTCACGCGAACTGCGACCGGGCGACGTGGCTTCGCCTACGCCTCGCCGCGGTGGCGGCGCGGCGCGCCCCGGGACGATGCTGGCTGGCGCTCAAGTGCCCGTAGGCGCGCTCACCGGCGGGTGCGAGACGCCAGTGGTTGACCCGCCCAAAGCGCCGCTTGACCGCCAGCCAGCGCTCAACCAGCCGCCGGCCGGCGCGGGACACCTCCGGCTCGTGCGCGCCCATGGCGGCGAGAAGGTCGCTGTTGGAGATCCCCGGCCGACAGGCTACCCCCAGCAAGAACACGTGCGCGTGTGAGCCGCGCTCAATTGCGCACGTCGCGTGGCGGGTCAGGCGATCCAGCGCCTGCTCGCACACGCTGACGATCGCCGCGAGCGCCCCCTCGACCTCGACCCGCTCAGGGGACAGCAGGCGCTCACGCTCGGCGACCGCGCGGCGCTTGCACGCATCCCGCACCGCTGCAAGGCGCCGAACATCCCTTTCCTGGATCGCGTCGGCGAGCATCCCGGCGCTGCGCTGATGAGCTTCTCGGCGCCCAACCGCGACATGGGGGGCGCGCCGGCCGACGGGAATGCGGGCAGGTGAGCTCACCGGCCCGCGGTCGGTGTGCGCACGCGCCCGGCGTCAAGTTCTCGTCAAGTAACGCTCGTCATCGAAAATCGCTCCAGGAGACCCCCGCTTTCAAGCGGGGGAGGAATGGAGCGCGACGCGAAAGCAAAGCAAAAGCATTGCTTCTGTCGCGCTTCTGTACTATGCTTCTCTTACACGGTGAGTCCTGCACACAAGTCCGTGCTTGCGGTTGTAGTCAACCAACCCAATGTACCTCCGTCCCTCTCTCTGAGGCGGGGTGCAGGCCCGAAAACTGGAAGGACAAGCTTCCCCCTTTAGGGGGGGAGTAGTTGACGCGCACGCGGTAGGGGAGAGGTGCGCGGCGGCCACCTGGCGAAAGCGAGGGTCCGCTGCCGCGCGCCCTGACGACCAGGCGCAGGGGCGCTCGGCTCAGCTCCACGCCCCTTCGCTGACAGCGCCTGCGCGGGCGGACTCGGGCGTTCCACGACAGCGGATGTTCCGCATGCGCCGGAACACCTCGTTTCGTGGAACGCCCGAGCGTCTTGACGTGTGTCATCGCCACCCTGGCGCAGCGTACTGCGCCAGCAAGCCATGTCGGTGGGCGCAACCAGGAGCGAGCCGTCCAGCTGGCGGATCCCGCGGCCGCTCGCTCCTGGCCGGGCGCGTCGTGTTGCAGCGCGCACCGGCTGGGGTCGCGGGCGCCCGCGGCCTGCTCGCCGCTCAGCACCAGCCAGCCAGGGCCCGCCGCTTGGCTTTTGCGAGGCTGCCCCCACCTGCCGCCGGGGCGCGCTTGCGCTTCTCATCCCGCGTGGGTGCGCGAAAACCGCGAGCGCCCAGCGCCCGTCGCGCCTACGGTCGCGGCATGGCGTTGGCGATCAGTCTCGGAGCACTGGCCGCGGTGAGTTTCACCACCGCCGTGTGGGCGCTCAACCGCTTCTTCAACGCGACCTCGACCCCCGCCAAGGCGAAATGGTTGGCGGCATCGTGTGCGTGCATCCTCGCCGGCGCCACAAGCACGGCGCTTGCGCTCACCTACCCGTCGGCGCGCGAAGCGGCCATGATCGCCGACCGCGTCGCGGCGCTTGAGCGGCGCCACTTTGCACGCCACGGCACCTACACCCAGTCGGTCGGCGAGCTCGTCCGGCTCGACCATGAGCTTGCGCGCGACCTCTCCGGCCGTTCGCTGCGCCTACAGTTGGGAGCTGGTGGGCGGCGGATCACCATCAGCGTGACCGCAGGCAACCAGACCAAGACTGTGACGCTCACTCCCCCGGCGACAGCACCCCAAGGCCATTGAGTGCGCGGCAAGGGAACCGCGGAGGCGGTGTCGAGGATCCCGAGAGCCTTACCCGCCTCCCCGCCGTTTGAGAGGCGGCCCGCGCCGGGGAGCCTTTGGCCGGCAGGATCCGCTATCCGGGGCCGCCCTCTTGGCCAATGACTTCCAGGTGCGCGCAAGCCAGGCTCGGCGGTGTGGTCGTTGCCTGCCAGGGTCGAGGCTCGGTGGGGCCTGGATGATGTGCGCGGGCGCCAAGCGCAGGCGCGAACCACAGCAACACGCGTAGAGTTTGGAAAGCCTGGCCCCGCCCGCCCTCAGGCAGCGGACTCGCCCGCACGCGGATGCCGCTCGCGCCATCGCGACACGGCCGCCCGCTACTCCACGCTGGTCTTGGCCTGCGTCACGCAAAAACATCGCACCCCGTGACGCAAGACCGCCCGGCGGCCCATGCGATGTGACAACACCGAGCGCCCCTGGCCGTGTGCGTTCAGCGCCGGCGGGCGCCTGGGCGACCCGCCCAGAGACACACCGAGGGTAAGAATGCGCCCCTACGACCCGTTTGCACCTCACGTCGCCGTAAGCGTTGACGCGTCCGACTCCGCCATGTTCGCGAATGCACGCAATGCCATGACACGCGTCATGGATGCGCAAAGGCGCCATCTGCTATCACGGCGCCCGTACGTTGGCCCGGCGCGACTGACCTGGGAGTTTGCGGCGCAAGCCCCGGCCTTCAGGCCGGGGTTAGCCGCTTTCAGGTCGTCGTTGCTGCTCGACGTACTGCCGGATGATCTCCAGCGGGGCGCCACCGCGCGACGTGGCGAAGTAGGACGGCGACCACAGGTGATCGCGGTGCGTCCGCACCTGGTAGCGCTTGCGCGGCAGCCGGGACGACACGCCCTTCAGCGAGTTCACCAGCGTCGACACCGCAACTTTTGGCGGGCAGGCTACCAGCAGGTGGACGTGATCATCCTCGCCGTTTATCTCGACCAGGCGCGCTTCGAAGTCGGCGCACATCTTGGCGAACACCCCTACGCGGTGCCCCACGCCGATACATGGAGCACAGAAAGCACAGTGTCTGCACGCCGATCATTCAAACACCACCGACGCGGCAGGTATTGTGCTTTCGCGCTTCATGCTCATTTGGTCTTCGTGACCAAGCATCGGCGTGAGGTGCTGACAGGAGAGCACCTCGACTTCCTGCGTGGAGTGTTCGCCAAAGCGCGCGCCGACTTCGAAGCATACCTGGTTGAGACGAATGGCGAGGACCGCGGCTAACCCCGGCCTGAAGACCGGGGCTCGCGCCGCACACTCCCAGGTCAGCGACCGATCAGCGGGTCCCCGAGGATCAGCCGGCATGTGGCCAGCAGCTCATCCACCCCGCTGGCAGGCACAACAGCGTCACGGCACTCGGGCGAGCGGACGGTCATCTCGCCCGCCCCAAGGCGGCCCTCGCGCTGAAGCCCTAGGCCGAGCTGCGCGCCTCCGGGTCGCGCGGGGGTCGTCGAGCTGGTGTTGTTCGCGTCGTCGCGGCTGAACATGGGTTGACCGTACGGTGTCACGACACGCCGACCGCACCGCCAGGGCGTGCGGTCAACCGGCTCTTGGAGGTTTCGGAGCGCGCGTTAGCGCCGTGGTATCGACAGATAATGATCCGATCGACGTCTCGGCTGTCTGCGGGGTCAGCTCTTCCACAACCAGAATGGCGCCGGTCCGGGACAGTTCCCGCCGTGCCCACCGAACCGCCCGCACTGCTGCCGGGACGCTCCGCTGGCCAGCTCTTCAATCGCTCCCTGGTCGTCGCCGCTGGGATCGTCGTCGCGGTACTCGCGAGCGTCGAGCTGCTCGAAAGTGTCGGATCTACGCTCGCTGGCGTTGCGGCCCCTGCCCTTGGCCTGATCGGGTTCGCGGCGATCATGCTGACGCAGCGCAAAGTAGGCGCCCGCAAGCTGGAAGAACTCGAACAGGGCTACACGACGCTAACGCTCCAATTCGGCGGGTTCTGGCTCGGTGAACCGCGTCGCTGGCCCGGCTTCTGGCATCGGATGCCGTGGGACTACTCCGGCGTCTGGGTGCTCGACGGCTCCACTGGAGCGGTCATCTCGGAACCCTCCCCGGATTCCGACCCGCCCGGCTTCTATCCGTCTCCCAACCGCCATGGTGCGCTTGAGCTCTGGACCGGGGTAGTCTGGTCCGGCGTATACCGCAAGCCCACGTGAGCGGACGGCGCGAGCGATCGCGCACGCGCGGGTGGCCGACGCGCGCCGGGACTTCCACCACCAGCCCTCCACGAAACTCATCCGCGAAAACCAAGCGGTGTACGTGGAGGACCTGACGGTCAAGGGCCTGGCGCGCACCCGGCTGGCCAAGAGCGTCCACGACGCGGGCTGGTCTCAGTTCGTGGCGATGTTGGAGTACAAGGCCGTCAAGCACGGACGAACCTTTGCCAGGGTCAGCCGGTTTGCGCCCACCTCGCAGGTCTGCTCGACCTGCGGCGTTAAAGACGGCCCAAAACCCCTGCACGTTCGCTCTTGGACGTGCACGGCATGCGGCACCGTCCACGACCGGGACCTCAACGCCGCGAAGAACATCCTCGCCGCCGGGCGGGCGGAGAGGCTAAACGCCTGTGGAGCCGGCGTATGACCGGGGCTTGCCCTGGCTGCTGGCGGTGAAGCAGGAACCCACCGGAGCGCGGCATGAGCCGCGTAGGAGGAATCCCCAGTCTTCAGACCGGGGAGGACGTCAAGAAGATCGGAAGGAGAACGTGAACCTGAGCGCCGACCGTCTGGAGCGGCTTGGGCATCGCGTGCACGCCCGCGACGGCCCCTACACGGCGTCCCTGCGGGATCTTCTCGTGCTCGCCCCCGCTCTTCAGCGGCAGACCGAGGACGCGGAGGCGCAACCCATCCAGAGTGCACGTGGTGACACGGTCGCCGCGCCACGTGGCTGTGAGTGGCCGGCAGGCCGAGCAGACCATCCGCAAGCCGCATGGGCAGTCAACAGACGGGCTGGCAGCGGCAACGACCCGGGTCCTGCTGCGATCGTCGGCCTGGTCGCGACCGGGCAGCATCACGAACGTGATCGTCTGTGCGGTCACCGCTGTTGCGCGCTGCAGATTGAGCTCGGCCCGGATCAGGCCGGCCAAGCGACAGCGACCGATCCCCCGCAGGAAGGAGCGACATCTCAAGCGGACTGCAAGATCGAGATCCTCCACGTTTGCGACCCTGATTCCGTGTGCGACATCCGGCTGTTCGTGAACGGCGAGGAGGCCAAGGGCTTCGAGCCTGTCGACGTCGGCCCTGGCCACGGCTACGAGCGCGAGGCCTGAAAGGACAACCTGAAAGACGTCAAGAACGCCCCAGCTACAGTGAGGCGTTCCGCAAGGCGGCGATCGAGGCGATGGAGGTAGCTCCGGGCTCTCAGCACATCGCCTGAACGCACCCGCAGCTCCGCGCGTCAGCTGTAAGGCTTGGACAAGCAGGGGGGTGACCAGGGCGCGGCCGCCCTCTTTGCATACGGGAACCGCACACCAGCTCCGGTCAGCCGCCGAAGCTGGAGCGCGGTGATCGGACCGCCCGGGGCGCGAGCACGACGGGCCCGAGCGGTCAGGCGGCGGCGAGCCGCGCGGGCGCCGCGCCAATCCCGCCTGTTGGTGTCGGCGGTTCGCGAGCGCGACAGCCACGCGCCGCGGTGAAGCGAAGCCCCGCAAGTGAGGCCGGTCCGGCGGCGCTGCTCGCCCGCCCGACCACACGCAGCCCTTAGGATCCTCGGCGCGGCGCTAAAGGGCACGGTCGGGAAAAGTTCGTTCGAGAAAACTTTTTCAGACAAAAGTTTTTATCACAGAACTTTTGCCGGCGCGACGCGGCCGAGCCGGCGGGCCGCGAGAGCGGGCGTGCTCAGTCTCCAAGAGCCTCCTCGACCGCGACGCCAGCAACGAAGCCGACACCAAGGCGCCGCCGATCCGAGCCGCTGCTGGACGCGCCCGGGTGGGGCCGCACCGCCCTCGCCCCGGTGCGACGTGAGGCGCGCGTCTACGACGGCGCCCTGCTCGACTGCGCGCTCTGCGACGGCGGGGAAGCGCGCGTGTACGTCGAAGCCCAGGCGCTCGGAGAGGGCCTCAACGCCCCCGACGTGTGTCCCAGACGGTCAACTACGCCAACGACGACGGGGTGGTGCGGTGCATGCCTGCCGGCGCCTGCCGTGGAGCATCTTCAAGACCGTCGGGTCCGCCGCCATGGGCCGCAAGCTGATCGTTGAGGTGATGTTAACCGGTGAGGCGCCGGCGAGCGAGGCAGCGCAGATGTTGAGCTTGACCGGCCACGACAGCATGCTCGGCGGGGGCCTGGATGCGTTCGGCGATCATGTGTTCACCGGCGGTCCGCGCCGCGTTCACGCAGCTTTCTGCCTTACCGCCGCCCGAGCCGCTGGACGCCGTTTGTGACGCGATCGGCCACCCGCCGGTGAGCGAGGACGCGTTGCGCCGCAGCCGCACCCGCGTCCTCAGCGGTCAGGACACGCCCGCAACAGAAAGCAAGCAGCCGCGGCGCCCGCGGCGTGGCGTGACCGAACCCCCGTGTGGCCAGGAGTTCCTGCTGGAGCGCCATCTCGCCAACAAGAGCGCGGCCATCAGCGGGTTGTTCAAACGGGGTCGACGACACCACGTTCTCGCTCGGCGCGGACGTCACCCGCCGCGTCCCCAGGCGCCACATCGACTGCTTGCGCGGCAAGCGGGCGCTTCCGTCGAATCCCAGCGGCGCCGAGCGCTGGCCTGCCTCAACCTCGACCCCGCCGGGACCGGCCCGCCGATCGTGGAAGGGGTGCGTGAGGTCACCAACGCCGGCCGCTTCGGGATGGGGCGTGTCGAGCACTCGCTCACGAACATGAAGCGAGCTCACTGAGTTGCGCAAACTGCTGTAGCTCGCCCACGATTACGCCGCGCGCGGTTGGGCGACACGCTCGCGGTGTTGCGCCTCGCCGTTCTGCGTGGGCGCGCGGTTTGCGGCACTCATCCTGTGGGATGAGGCGTTCAACCGCGTGGGCTGGAGATTGTCGTCAGCCGGCGGCGCGCGTACAGCGGGGAGGTAAGGTGCGCGCGCCCAGCGGTCGACGGCATCGCCGCGACCGTGGTTGAGATGGAGAGGCGGTGAGGGTCGCGGTTGCGCTGCCGGCCGCGGCTTCGTGCCGGCGGTGAAGCGCCCGGGCTTGTGTGTCGGGACGCCGAGCGTGTCGGCTACCGTGGCGGGGCACGCCGGCCTGACGGCGTCGTCGTCCCAGGGCCGCGTCGAGGAAGGTGTGGCGTCAGCGGGAGATTGGTATCATGAGCACGCGGAGACCCGTTGTCATGACACGCGACACGTCCGCGTGAACGAGGCGTCTGCGCCTGGGCGGCGGCAGTGTCATGACACGCGGCATGCCGCTGCGTCGCGCGGCTCTGCACCCCAGCGGGCTGCGAGGCAGCGCCGCGACGAACCCGGATTCCGGCACACTTCAGTGACCAGCCAGCCGCCCGCGACGCCTCCACGAACCGAACCAGACACACCACTCCGCCGGCGGCGCTCACTCACCCGCATCCTCCTCGACAACCCGTCTTGCCCCTCGCTCGCATCCCGCGCCTGGCGCCGCACCGACGTCCCCGCATCCTCCCCGACAACCCCTCAAGCCCCGCATCCTCCTCGACAACCCGTCTTGCCCCTCGCTCGCGTCCCGCGCCTGGCGCCGCACCGACGTCCCCGCATCCTCCTCGACAACCCCTCAAGCCCCGCATCCTTCCTCCAGCACAACACACGAAGCTCCCGCCCATGCCGCAAGGGCGCCTTCCAGCTCAGCAAGCACACAGCCTCCCTGTCACTCCACCCCCGAGCCAAGGCGGGCGTCGGTCACTGCGTCGCTGTTCCGCCCTTCGCTGTTCGTCGGGTGAGCTCACCGCCTGCAGCTCCCATCATGTCTTGCCCGCCAGAGCCTTCCTCCAGTACGTCACGGGGATAAGCCCCGGGAGATAGGCGCCAGGCCACTCCTGCCCCTT
>Ga0310836_101345_pt1 | contig 13744 bp, 16 predicted proteins | sample SM_ome_4_FD_201310 | JGI IMG/M metagenome (GOLD analysis project Ga0310836, IMG submission 201310) | Sorghum-adapted microbial communities enriched on stacked mutant (SM) sorghum from Joint BioEnergy Institute, Emeryville, California... ... | reverse complement strand
TCCGACCTGTCGCTGTCCAACGACGCAGAACGGGACGCCTTTTACTCGTACCATGCCGTCCGCTGCGCCATGGCGGCCGTCTCGGCACTGTTGACGACTGATCCCAAGGACCCACTGCAAGATTTGCTGCTGGTGGACATCATGCTGGAACAGCAGATCAACCGCAGACGCGAGTAAGCGTCCTGCGGTTTTTTCATTATTTATGCTTTTGTTGTATAATGGAAGAAAATAGAAGTCGGATGGTATTATCCAGATAAGTTGAACAATAAACATTTTTTGCACAATTTTGGTCCGGGACGTGGTATGATAGATCGAGAAAGCGTTTTCACAAAAACCTGTTGAGGAGGCTGTGAGAATGAATCGTGTGGAATCCGATTTTTCTCTGGTGCAGGTGCCTGTCCATCTCAGAGAGTTTGTAGTGGAACAGGATTACGAGCGGTACACGCCCGTCGACCACGCCGTCTGGCGCTACGTGATGCGGCAAAATCTCAGTTTTCTCAGCAAGAAGGCCCACGCCGCCTACGTGGACGGTCTGCGCACTTCCGGTATCAGCGTGGAGCGCATCCCCAACATCCGGGAGATGAACGAAAGCCTGGCCCAGATCGGCTGGGGCGCCGTTACCATCAACGGCTTTATTCCGGCCGTGGCGTTTTTTGACTTCCAGGCGCACGGCATCCTGCCCATCGCCTGCGACATCCGCCAGTACGATCACATCGCATACACGCCGGCACCCGACATCATCCACGAGGCGGCGGGACACGCGCCGATCATCAAAGACGAAAAGTACCGTTCCTACCTCAAATTATTCGGGGAAATCGGTTCCCGCGCGCTGTCCTCCCGCGAGGATTACGAATTGTACGAGGCCATCCGCTTGCTGTCGATCGTCAAAGAGGATCCCGAGTCCACCGATGAGGAGATCCGGGCAGCAGAGTTGGCATTGGAGCAAAAAGCGCAGGCGGTCAAGGAAGTGTCCGAAGCCAACCAGCTTGCCCGTCTCTACTGGTGGACGGTGGAATACGGGCTGATTGGCGACCTGGAGAATCCGCAGATTTACGGTGCCGGCCTGCTGTCATCGGTAGGGGAGAGCATGAGCTGCCTGAAAGACGACGTGAAAAAAATTCCGTTTTCCCTTCAGGCCTGCATCGAAACGGATTACGACATCACCAAACCGCAGCCGCAGTTGTTCGTCTGCAGGGATTTTGACGAGCTGATCGAAGCCGTGCAGGAATTTGCCAAAACGATGGCCATGTCCGTCGGCGGCACACAGAGCCTGATCAAGGCGAGCAAAATGCCGCAGACGTCCACCTCCGTATACAGTTCCGGTCTGCAGGTGAGCGGCGTGCTCAGCGAGCTGGAATTTGACGACAGAGGTGAAGCGGTCTACTTGAAGACGACGGGACCGACTGCGCTGGCCGTGGGTGACAAGGAACTTCCCGGCCACGGCAATCACGCAGAAGGCTTCGGCTCTCCGATCGGCTTGCTTGCCGGCGAACCCACCCCGCTGGAGGAGTTTACGGACGGACAGCTTGAGGCGTACGGAATCGTCGTGGACCAGACGACCACGCTGACCTTTGCCTCCGGTGTCCAGGTGGTCGGCAAAGTGGCGTACATTCGACGGGAAAACGGCAAGATCGTCTTAATCGGATTTGACAACTGCACCGTCACGTACCGGGGAAAAACGCTGTTTATGTCCGAGTGGGGGACGTACGACATGGCGGTCGGCGAAAAAATCGTCTCTGTCTTTGCGGGAGCGGCAGACCGCGAAGCGTTTGCCACCGGCACGCACAAGCCTTCGGCCGTCAACGCCAGACGCCCGGTGTACAGTCCGGAGCAAAAACGGCTGCATCGGTTGTATCAGCAGGTGCGCGACATTCGCGAACAGGCACCTGCTGCCGAGACGGCGCAGCGTGTACTGGCGGAAGTGCTGCGGGAAGTAGACGAGGCGTATACGGACGACTGGCTGATTCGTCTGGAAATCCTGGAGGTTCTCCACAAACGCGGCCTGCTCCCGGACAAACAGGCACAGCTTCGCCTGGCATTGGAAGCGCTGCGCGAGAAAGGCGAGGAGCAGGCACAGTTGATCGATAACGGCCTGTTGTTGATCGGAACGTAATTTTGCGGCGGTTACAGCGGCGTGAATCGTGCGAGCCGATCATCACGCCGCTTTACACAGCGACAATCTTTTGGTGATAATAGGAAATGTAGGGCAACATCCAAAAATGGAAACAAGCGTGAAGGAGCCAGTGGGAAGTGAAAAAACGTGTCGCTATGCGCGTAACCAGTCTGGCCCCTGATCTGGCGGCCAAAGCGAATTCGTTATTGTTGAACCACGACCAACTCTCCGATCTATTCAAGGCAGACGCCCCCCACACCCTGGCACTGCTGGAGCAGTTCATCAAGGGATTGGCGAATGTTTTGGAAACCGGGAACGGGTTGATGCTGGAACAGCAGATGAGAGAGTTTGCGTTGAAACAGGCCAAGCAGGGGGTGCCGCTCGCCAGCATTCTGGAATTTATCCGGCTGGGACGTGACGTGATTGTGGAGCAGCTGCAGGCAGAAGCGGAACAGTTGATGCAATCGCCCGCGGAATGGCCCTCATTTTCTTCAATGCAGATGGACGTGTTTCGTTATGTCGAAAAGCTGATAGACGCTGTGGTACAAACCTGTCAAATGGCCGAGCGCGAGGACATGCGCCAGCCTGAAAGCGCTCTTACCGCAGGTGAACCGTTTACGGAAGTGGCGGAACAGGGACTTGTGCAGCTCATCTTGAAGTCGACAGACATCGCCGTGCTGATGATCGACAAGGATCTGCGGATTGTGGAAGCCAACCAAGCCCTGGCAGATCTGCTCTCGGTGGAGCGGGAGCAAATCATCGGCAAGCAGATCGACGAAACGTTTCGCCCGCGCGAATGTGAACGCTTTCTGCAATGGGTGGTGGAGCGCGGCCAATCCGGTCACTACGTGGCGGAATACAATGGCAAGTGGACAACAGTCAGCACCAGCCCGATCTATCACGAAGGGGAACTGCAGGGAGCCATTGCCGTGATGCGCAACATTACGGAGAGCAAGCGGTACGATGAGGAACTGACCAAGCGGGAAGCCCTCGCCGCCGTAGGGCAGCTGGCTGCCGGCATGGCCCATGAAATCCGCAACCCGCTGACCTCGATCAAAGGGTTTATTCAACTGCTGCGGGAACAGATGGAGACAGACGGAAACCAATCGTATTTTTCCGTCATCTTGACCGAAATCGAGCGGATCGACGGGCTGTTGAACGACGTACTTGTCCTGGCTCGCTACCGGGACGACAAGATCGTAGCCGAACGGTTTTTGGTGATGGAGGAAGTGCTGGGCGTGATTCGCCTGCTGGAACCGGAGTCAATCCGACGGGGCATCCGGTTGGAACTGAACTGGTCCGGCGAACAATGGCATGTCTTCGGCTACCGCGCGCGCATTAAACAGGCGATTTTGAATATCCTGAAAAATGCGCTGGAGGCACTGGCATCCAAAGGGTCAGTCGTTCAGGTGTCGGCGTACGCGTCGATCAATCAGGTCGTCATTATTGTGGAGGATGACGGCGTGGGCTTGTCCGACAGTGTCAAGCAAAATCTGTTCGTGCCGTTTTACACGACCAAACCGGATGGAACGGGGCTGGGACTGTCCACGACGCAGCGGATCATCATCGATCACGGCGGCGAGATCTTCGCCGACAATTCGCCGCAGTTGGGCGGGGCACGGTTTGAGGTTCGGCTGCCGATTTCCATGCAGTAAGCGAGCGGCAGAGAAAACGGGCACAAACCCTCGTGCTGATTGACCCGCAGTTGGACAGATACATATCAATTGAGAAAAAGACGGATGACTGTTTCATTCGTCTCTTTTTAGTTAGTGGGATCTTTTGGTTACAGCGAGTTACCATAATATATCTTCTGTAAACGAAATTCCAACGTTTTTAAGACAAAGTGCCCGATCCACTTTTTGGACAAGGACTGCATCCGTTACAATAGTACAAAATGGTGTCCTCGGAGGTAGTTATGACTGCAAATCTTTCCGTATTGCTGGCTTTTGGCGCGGGGCTTCTTTCCTTTGTTTCCCCATGCTGTCTGCCGCTCTACCCTTCGTTTTTGTCCTATGTGACCGGCATCACCATGGACGAGGTGAAGAAGGGGAGGGCGGTCTTTCAACGGCAGGCGTTGCTGCATACGTTGTTTTTCATTCTCGGGTTTTCCATCGTCTTTGTCGCACTGGGTCTGTCCACGTCCTGGCTGGGCAATCTGTTTGCCGAGAAAAAAGACCTGATCCGCCAACTGGGCGGCATTCTCCTGGCGGTGATTGGGCTGGTCCTGCTCGGTGTATTCCAAATGGACTGGATGATGCGGACGTGGAAGATTGATTTAAAATCTCGCCCGTTGGGGTATACTGGGTCCATACTGGTCGGCATCACCTATGCGGCGGGGTGGACGCCGTGTGTGGGTCCGATCCTCTCCGGGATCTTCGTGCTGGGCGTGACCGATCCGACGCGTGCGCTGACCTACACGCTGGCCTACACCCTGGGGTTTGCCCTGCCGTTCTTCCTCATGACGTTTTTCATCAGCAAGGTCGGAGCGATCGTCAAGTACTCGGACCGGCTGATGAAACTGGGCGGTGCAGCCATGATCCTGTTCGGGATCCTGCTGTATACCGATAAGTTGACGGAAATTACCCGCGTCCTGATTCAACTGTATGGAGGCTTTACCGGATTCTAAACGAGGTGAAGAGATGAAAAAACTGCTGCCGGCACTATTTGTAGCCTTTTTCGTCGGACTGATCTTCTGGCCGCATGCGGGACAAAGCCCGACGGTCATGGCGGAACCGAAAGCGGAACAAAAGCCGATACAGGGTTATGAAGCCCCCCATTTTACGCTGATCGGGATGGACAACCAGACGTATCAGCTAAACGGCAAGCGTAATAAGCCGCTCATCCTGAATTTCTGGGCTTCCTGGTGCGGTCCGTGCCAGATGGAAGCACCGGAACTGCGCAAGTTCTACCAAAAGTTTGGTCAGCAGGTGGATCTGTACGCCATCAACGTGACCAGTGAAGACAGCGTGGACGGCGCCAAAAACTTTGTGCAGACATACAAACTGCTGTTTCCCGTGCCGATGGACAAGACAGGGGAAGTGGCCAACCGCTATCGGATTATGGCGTTTCCCACCACATTTCTGATCGATCAGCAGGGTATCATCCGCAAAACCATCATCGGCATGGTTGACGCGGCCGTCCTGGAGCAGGAAGTACGCAAACTGCTGTCCGAAAAGCGCTGACCGCTGCGAGGTGCAGCGGTTTTTTCTTCGTGTTAGTGTTTCGATACGTACATGAAAAGGAGCCTGGATTTCCGGCTCCTTTTTTGTGATCCGTATGTCAGCGCAGGGCGTGGTGTTTCCGGTCGCCAGTTCATTGTGCCGTCTGGGCAGTCCCGCCATGCACGCTGCCGTCCGGATCGATCCTGACATGGGTGGAGATGGATTCGATCCGCTTGAGCAGGCGGGCGCCGTCCGCCTCGTTCATCGGCACCGGCTGTCCCAACTCCGCGTGGTACGGCAGCATCTTCAGAGTGCAGTCTCCCTGTTTCGTGCATGTCGCCTGCAGCACCATGGTCTCCCAGGTTTTCGGCTCTGCGGCACGCGTAAAAATGAAGTTGCCCAAACTGTACGCAATCCACTTGCCATGATACGATTCAAACCCCTGCAGCACGTGCGGATGACTGCCGACGACGAGATCGGCACCGGCGTCAATGTAGGCACGGGCCAGTTCCTTTTGGTGATCGACAGGGAGGTCCACTTTTTCCTTGCCCCAATGGGCGATTACGACGACGAGGTCGGCTTTGGAACGTGCCGCGCGAATCGCCTCGACAGCGCGGGCCGGGTCGTACGAGACGGCGAGTCCCGGCTTGTTTTTGCCGGCGTACCAACTGACTTCCGGTACAACCCGACTGAAGCCGAAGAACGCGATGGTGATGCCGTGTCGCTCGACCAACACCGGGGCGTATGCGCGGGCTGCATCCGCACCGGCGCCGACATAGGCGATCTCGTTTTCATCCAGTACGCGCATCGTGTCAAGCAGGCCTTCCACACCCTGGTCCATGGAATGGTTGTTCGCCAGGTTGACCAGGTCAATCCCGGCTGTTTTCATCGCCGGTACAGCTTCCGGGGGCGACTTGTACACATAGGTCTTGGCAGCGGGTGTTCCGCGCGTAGTCACGGGTGTTTCCAAATTGACGACGGTAACATCGTCGTGCTGAAACAGCGATGTAACGTGCACAAACGGAAAGTCGAAGCCATTCTCCCTCAACCTCGTTTCCACGTGGCCGGACATCATCGTGTCTCCCGCAAAGCTGAGCGTGACGGTCGGATCGCTGCCTGCCGTTGATTCGCCGGCTTGTTCCACTTGACCGCTTCCGCTCTGCCGGGGAATCTCCCTCTGCAGATTCTCCATATGATACAACCCGAAGAACAGAAAGAACATCACACCGAGTACGAGGCCATTAAGCAACATGTACAAGCGTCTGCGCCGTCTCTTCCTCTTTTCGGCCTTGACCCGTTCCGTTCTGGTCCGATTCATCGCTCTCCCACCTGTAACATCACGGTTTTTCTCTGACAGCAAACACTTCCTCATTATACCATCCTTTGCTTGGCTCCCACATGAAAAGCGGCCCATGACAGCCAATATGATGCGCAAGTCCTCCGTTCACGCGCGACGGTCATGAGGCCCAGATGGGGAGACGAATGGGCGATCCGTCGTGGGAAAGCAGCGAAAATACGGCAGTGAACGGCTTCAAAGGCAGTACTCCAAAGTGTTAGAATATTGAAAAAAAGGAGGTCTTTAACATGGAGGAAAAGGTGTCCTTTTTGGAACGGTACAAGCGCGACCACCAGCATCCCGTCAACAAGCTGACCCACGCGTTCGGCATTCCCATGATCGTCATTTCCCTGCCGCTCTTTTTCTGGAGCTGGAAGTGGGCGCTCGGCCTGTTCATCGTCGGGTGGATCTTCCAATTTGTCGGCCACTACGTTGAGGGGAATCCTCCCTCCTTTCTGAAAAATCCCGTCTTTCTGCTGATCGGACCGTGGTGGATACTGAAGCGGCTGTGGGGGTTTCTCACCGGCCAGCCGTACCGGTGAGGAGGTAATCCACAGCGGACCGGGGCCATGACGAACGGCCGGAGGCGCTTGCTGCGCGCCGGCTGTTTTGTGCCGACACCGTCATGGCGAGACACCGGGCGAACCAAAACCGTGCCGCATCTTTTCCGCTCCCGGCCCAAATTCCGGCGGGTGTCTCCGTTTTGTGTCCGTGCCCATGGAACAGGGCTGTTCTCCTTCATACAATAAACCGATCCAGCGGAGGAGGGAGAACGGATGGCAAAACCAAAAAAGGCAAAGACGAACCGGGAATCCCGGCAGCATCCCAACCAGTTGAATCTGAAAATCGTCACAGCCGAGACCTGTAAAGCGTGCAAGCAGCCGTGTGCGCGAGGCATGGCGTACGTCGACAAGATGTCGCGGCCGGGGGCGGTGGGCCGTGGTGTGCCCTGCATTCTGACGGCTCCCCGGACATGATGGAAACGACAGCGCGAACCCGCGCTGTTTGTTTTTGAGGATGGTTTTGGGAAACATGCAACGTCTGGAGCCCCTTGCGCGGGACAAGCCCAGGCACCGGTGCGGCGATAGCAGCTGAGAGTTAGGCTGTGAGCGGGAAGAAAGAGGATTTTTGTTCCGCTGTGTGGAAAGCTAGAACGGTACAGTGAATTGAGGAGGGGAAACCATGTCGGTCAATGTGGCCCACAAATTTGGAAACGGATTGAAGCCTCAGGTGTTCATGGACACCATGAGCAAAAATAAGGAAGCCTTTGCTGGGTGGTATGAAGCATTTTCCTGGCCGAGCGAAGAGGATCGGCAATTTTTTGCCTCGCTGCGCCACCGCGACGACTTGCGCTGCCTGATTTTGGCCGCCGACTGGTGCGGCGACGTCGTGCGCAATGTGCCCGTCTTGTTCCGCGCGTTGGAGGAAACGGAAATGCCCGTGGAAGTACTGGTGATGGAACAGCACCTCGATCTGATGGACCAGTTTCTCACCATGGGCGGCAGAGCGATTCCCATCGCCATCTTTGCCGACGCGGGCGGCCATGTGCTGGGGAAATGGGGACCGCGCCCGCAGCACGTCCAAGCGGTAATGGTCGCCTTCAAACAGCAAAACCCTGACCGCAGCGCGCCGGACTACGAAGAAAAGATCAAGGTTGCCCGCGCCGAGATGCTGGAGAAGTACGGTGAGGGAACGGGCTATCAGGCGGTAATCGTCAAAGAACTGAAAGAACTGCTTTCCTCGATCTAGGAAAGCAGCAACAGCGGATGTATGGAATTCCTCCGGCCAGACGCCCGACGCGATACATGGCCGGAGGTGCAGAAGAAGGGATGACGAGCTTGCATTACTACGGAAATGAGACGATTATGTCTGTGGAACAGGTACTCCGCCTGAAGCCAGGGGAAATCCGCATTCTGGAATGGGTGCGCACCTATGAATTCATGGAGAATCAATGGGGCGTGGACGAACCCGTTCCGCACTTTCTGGAAATCAAGTGCGAATCGGTCGGCGTCCGCATCCGCAAGAACCGCATCACCGATTTCCCCGACTACGTCTGCGAAGTGGAGCAGGTGTTCCCCGACGTGGAGCAGGCATTGCCGATTTTCCACGAATGGGCGAAACGCATTCTCGAGGAGCAGGGGAAGTGAAACTTTCTCTGAAATTTCCTATTGACATGTATAGCTGACTATGATAGATTTAATGGCGTCACCTCCTTTTTCACTATTGATAAAAATGGGAGGCGGACGCAAATTTGCCGGTGTAGCTCAATTGGTAGAGCACCTGACTTGTAATCAGGGGGTTGTGGGTTCGATTCCTATCGCCGGCACCACGGGCATTTTATGGGGAGATAGCGAAGTGGCTAAACGCGGCAGACTGTAAATCTGCTCCCTCTGGGTTCGGCGGTTCGAATCCGTCTCTCCCCACCATTGACGATTTCTTTCCAATCTGTTATAACATTATACAGACGTGCCGGTGTGGCGGAATGGCAGACGCGACGGACTCAAAATCCGTTTCCAGCAATGGAGTGGGGGTTCAAGTCCCTTCACCGGCACCATACTCCCAGATGCGGGTGTAGTTCAATGGTAGAACTCCAGCTTCCCAAGCTGGCGGCGTGGGTTCGATTCCCATCACCCGCTCCATATGAAACCCTTGAGAAATCAAGGGTTTTTTGCTTTTTGGAAAGGGAATGTTGAGGGGGGAAAGCGGGGGTGGTGTGCCTGATCCGCTTTCCAGGTGCATCAACCTGCTTCGACGACGAGTAGGAAATTGTTCTCACCGCGTTATTGACACTTGCCATGTTGTTTTTGCAAGAACATATGTTCGGCTTTGGGGCGAAATCATGCCCTGAAACAGGGGAAACCTGTCACAGTTTCTTAAGATGCGCAATCTCACGTGGAACACCATAGATGGCAGCCGCTTCATGTATGGTCATGCCGGTGCTTCGATATTCATAAAGCACACAGTCAGGCATCAACAATTCGACGGCGAATTCGTTTGCTTCACGCTCGATCCGTTCCACGGAAAAGAGCGTGTTCTTTTTTAGGAAAGGGGTGTTTACGTCCGTGTGCATCACGCTGTGACCTAATTCATGAGCGCAGGTAAAAAGTTGATCAGATTCATTCAGATCACAATTAATATGGATCATGGGTATGCGCTTGTACACATTGAAATAGCCATAAATACTGCCAAGTTCCTCGAACAGAACCACTATATTTTTCTGAGCTGCGATTTCAAAGGGGTCGTTGGTTCCGTGTTTTTTGATCAATTCTGAAACGATTTGCTTAACTGGTTTTCGCATGCAACGATCCCCATCCTCTGGCCGCTACTTCTTGTATTTGTGAGGGCTGAACTTTTTCTTCGCGAGCTCTTTCGCTAGTCGCAGGGAGTTTTCGAGTGATATTTGCAACAGTCGCTTTGTCTCCTCATCTAGTGGCTCACCGTGGAATGCCAGGGCATTGTCGCTTTCCAGGTTCTCCATGATACGCTCCAGATCCTTGGCGATATCTCGTTCTTCTTTTGGTGTGAGTTGGCCGGGAACAGGATTGTTCACAGGCTCGTCCAATGCGTCGATCAAATCATTTACGCCGACGTTAAGCGCTCCCGCGATGGCTTTCAATGTATCCACGCTGGGATTGTAACGATCACGCTCAACATCAGCCAGGTAAGAACGGGACATGTTTGCTTTCCTGGCTAACATTTCCTGTGTAAAGCCTCTAAGTTTCCGAAACCTCTTAATATTTGCCCCGAGCGACATATCACAACACTCCTTTTTGGTCGGTATATCCGACTTTCATGACTATTATATGTCGGAAATGTCGGATATACAAGTTGATAAGTGACGGAAATACAAGTAAAATGACGGAAGGACAAGTTATATCGAGATATTCTTTTCATTTGCTCATATTTTGCCAAAAATGCTATTTTACTCTCTGACGGAAATACAATACATTTGAAACGTGGAGGTGATTCGGATGCTAGACCGAAAAGCGTTGGGCCTGGTGATAAAAAACCGGCGCAGGGAAAGGAATATCAAACAGAGCCAAGTTTCATCCGCCACCAAGTTATCTCGCAACTATATCTCGGACATCGAGAACGGGAGATACGTGCCCAGCGTCGAGACGCTTACCAAGATAGCCGTTTATCTGGATCTAGACTTAAACGTGCTGAAAATGTCGGAAATACAAGTAGATATGGAGGCATGACTTCCGTGCAAACTGTCGAGAAACGGCTGAAGCAAAACCGCGCGATTTGAGAAAGGAGGAAACGGCATGAACGACCTACGGAATGCCCGAGAAACTGCTTGATTCCCGCAATACGTTGAGCAAACCGAGCCTGCCAGACAGCGTCTGCTGCAGCCAATCGCGTTCGACGATGACCGGGACGGTCTGGAGTGGACGGTCCGGGACGTAATTGAGGAACTGGAGTACCTGGTGGACATGAAAGCGACGATGGCGCCTGAGGAGTTTGTTAACGGGGTAAGAGAACAGGCCAGACGCCTGTTGAAATGACGCGGGCTTCGGCCTGGTGGGAGCATTGACACAGAGTCTGTACAGCAGGTTTCCCATCGGTCGATGCTTCCACGGAGGTCGATACCTCCGCCAGAAACGAGGTCAATCCGGGGGCGGCCAGCGGAGCCGTAACGGCTGCCGGTGTAGGTTGGGCCGGCAGCGGCCTCGTGACTAAGCGGAAAGGAGGGACAACTTGCATGACGTTCAGGCTGCAATAAAGGCAAAAGACCCAGCGCGGCCACGCTGAGTCTCGGTCAAATATGCACGATTGGGAATCACTTTAATCGTAGCTTATCGTCCCTTGTAAATCAAGAGGAGGGATACCATGACAGTTTCCATCGCATCAACGAAACTATGGACTGACAACAGCAAATAAACGGATGCCGGCTGCCAAGCGGCTTTCCACCAACCAGTGTAGAGGGTGAGGTGATGGTGTGAACTACATACGAGAGCTGAACGCCTTTGTAGATTGGCTCGAAACAAACCCATTGGAAGCAACCGCACAAACTTTGTGGTTCCACCTCATGGCGATCGCAAACAAGAGCGGTTGGCCAGAGTGGTTTGCGGTATCCAATCTAACCCTGCAGGCGAAACTCAGCGTGACGGAAAACACCCTGGCGAAGCACCGGAACACCCTCGTTCAGAAGGGAAGGATAGAGTACCGTTCACAGGGGAAACAGAAGGCCGGCAAGTACCGGATCATTCCGTTCTCGGCTCCTAATCTTACCGCAAAAAATGAGGTGAATCACGAGAAAAGCGATGACCATGCCTCAAAAATTGCAGCAGATCGTGAGGTGCTTCATGAGGCAAACCTTGCGGAAAAACGTGAGGTAAACCATGAGGCTTTATATAAACAAAACGAAACGAAAGACAAATTTCTCTCTTGAAATACCGGTACGCGAAAATTTTCTCCCGATGATCAATGAGTTGAATATCAAGTGTAGGGGTGTATGGGACATCGATGCGTTGGAAGCCTTCGTCGGCATTATGGAGCCGGAGTTGATACGCGAAGCCCTAAAGCGTTCGGAGATGAAAAGCGTCGCGTATGCAATTGAAATTCTCCGGAATTGGCATGCGGAGAAGATTCACACCGTTCAAGTGCTTCGTGAACATGAGGGAAAGAGACGTTCGCGATTGCGTGGTTATCGCGGGAACGTTGTGCTCATGGACAAGCTGCCCGCGTCCATTCAGTGGCAGCAAGAGCAAGAAAGGCTTGGGGTGCCGATACAGCCACGAGAACCGCGCACAGTGGCGGATGACCCAGAATTGGCTGAGATGCTTCGTGACTTGCATCGTTCAAAGAAGGCAGGGAGTTAGGCCGGCGGCGGTGCAGAGGCGAGATGCGGGCATCAGGGAGTGAGGAAGGAGGAAAAAGCATGCACGTACTTCAAAGCGTATTCCGTTTTCAAGACAAGCAGGTGCGAGTTGTTCTGCGGGATGGGGAGCCCTGGTTCGTGGCTCGTGATGTGTGCGAGGTGCTGGATAACCGTGATACCGGTACGGCAATTCGGCAGCTGGATGACGATGAGAAGCTGATCCAAACGATGATTGAATCAGGTCAAAACAGGGAGGTATGGCTGGTGAACGAGCCGGGCCTGTACTCACTCATCTTGTCCAGCAGCAAGCAAGAGGCAAAATCCTTCAAGCGCTGGATTACTCACGAGGTAATACCGGCGATCAGGAAGACTGGCGAATACGCTGTCGATCAAAGTAAAGCCGTCCCCCTCAGCGAACGCCAGGCGCTGATTCAATCCCTCAAGCTGACGGCAGAATTGGCGGAGGAGATGGAGGAGGTGAAATCCGTCACCCAAACCCACAGCCAAAAGCTGCTGGAGCTGGAACAGAAGGTCGACGAACAAATCACCATCGACTACGGAGAGCAGCGCATGTTGCAGCAGGCGGTTGCTCGCAGGGTCTACGAGGTGGAGAGCGATCCACAGCGGCGCCGTGCATTGTTCCGCCAGCTGTATCGGGAGATTAAAGATCGTTTCGGAGTTCCCAGCTATCGGGATGTACGCCGGTCCGAACTGCAGCAGGTACTCCGCTGCGTGGAAGCCTGGATGCCAGGCTGGAAAGCGCAGGACGCCTAACACAAGCCCGGAATAAGTAATCGAGCAGCACAAGCTTAGTCCAAGCCAACTGATTTGTCGAAGGGACACTCCTGCTGAAATGGTCACCGTTTATCGGCAGACAGGTTCGTTTGGCGTGTTTCGAAAAGGAGCGTAGAACATGGTAGAGATCTGCGAAGACGTCGAGGTCACTGCTGTCCGGGCTGAATTGACCGGACAGAAAAATCAGCGAGGGGGAATGAAAGATGAGCGCGCAGCAATTACTGCCGAAGATTGATCGTCCAGCCACAGAGAGAAGAGTAAAAGAGGCATTGGATTTAGCACGCGACTTCATCAGGATGGGATTTCATCCTGGTGTAGAGGTAGGTACAACGACTGGTTACTCCTTGGTTCCCCCAACTCAGACAAACCAGTTCCACAGCAGCACGGAAAACGTGGCGATCAAAAATGTTGACATAGAGTTAAAGCGCAAAGAGTATGTGCAGCGTGTGATTACTGCTGTGACGAGGTTGGGAAAGAGAGAACGTGAACTGATTTTGAAGAGGTGGTTCGGGGAC
>Ga0310836_101332_pt1 | contig 13869 bp, 13 predicted proteins | sample SM_ome_4_FD_201310 | JGI IMG/M metagenome (GOLD analysis project Ga0310836, IMG submission 201310) | Sorghum-adapted microbial communities enriched on stacked mutant (SM) sorghum from Joint BioEnergy Institute, Emeryville, California... ... | reverse complement strand
GTGTGTTTGTAATTTTTAATCGTTTCATCACCATTCCGCTCCTTTACGATACAGGTTCTTAGGAGCAGTATGGGCAGTTTTTTCAGGTTTTACACGAATGTCGAACCTTCATTGTAGATTTATATAGATTAGTATGACATAAGGAGAAAGATACGTAAAAAACGGAAAAGAAAGAAGCTGGTAAAAACTAACCGGGTATTATGAGATATAGCCTATAACGGAAGAAATTCAGCGGCTTAAGGAGGAATAACGTTGCGGCCGATTGTGTACGGATTGTTGGCCTCTTTTTTCTTTGCATTTACGTTTGTGTTGAATCGGGCTATGGATTTGTCCGGGGGACATTGGATTTGGAGTGCTTCGCTCCGCTATTTGTTTATGGTTCCGTTTTTGTTTTTAATTGTCGCGAAACGGAAAAACCTTGGAGTTTTGTTTTCTCATATGCGTAAACATCCCCGGGCATGGCTTGTATGGAGCTTTATCGGATTTGTCCTATTCTATGCGCCGCTGAGCTTTGCTGCGGCATATGGACCCGGCTGGCTCATTGCGGGTACCTGGCAGGTGACCATTATCGCAGGCTCGCTGCTTGTCCCGCTGTTCTACGAATCGATTGATACACCGCACGGTCCTGTGAAAATAAGAGGGAGGTTGCCTGTCAAAGGTTTGCTGCTGTCCTGCGTCATCCTGCTGGGTGTAGCGGTAATGCAGATAGAGCATGCCAGAGGTATCTCGCAGGCCGAGCTTTTTCTCGGCATTTTGCCCGTAGTGCTGGCCGCATTCGCCTATCCGTTAGGCAATCGAAAGATGATGGAAGTATGCGGGAAAGAAATCGACGCGTATCAGCGCGTGCTGGGCATGACGCTTGCCAGCCTGCCGTTCTGGTTGCTGCTTGCCGGGTATGGCTGGGTGATGGAGGGGCCACCCGGTGGGGGACAAATTGTCCAATCCATCCTGGTTGCTGTCACTTCGGGGATAATTGCTACCGTTCTATTTTTTGCGGCTACCGATATGGTGAGAGGTGATACGCACAGGCTGGCCGCTGTCGAAGCCACCCAATCGGGAGAGGTGCTGTTTGCTGTACTGGGTGAAATGCTCCTGCTATCGGCACCAGTGCCTGCGCTCTGGTCCTTGCTGGGTATGCTGCTCGTTGTGCTCGGTATGATACTTCACAGTTTGTATTCACATGGCCCGGAGACAAAGAAAGTATCAAAAAACGTGTCAGAGAAAGTGACTTAAGTCCGAACATTGTTCGGGCTTTTGTCTATTTATGGCGGGGAACCACTCCTCACCAGTAAAGCGGACGAAGGAACGACGGTCACCATTCTTCTCCCGGTGCGGGGGAGCCGGGTCGAGTTGGTGTGAAAATGAATTAAACGAACGTTTAACTTTTTTTGGAAGCGGGAAGCTGCCGGGAAGCATGGAGAGTGGAAGAAAGCAGGAAAAACAGTGGAGAAAGGCGTTGCCTGCTTGTTTTCCATTCGCCTTTCCCGGCAGTTTCCTGTTCGGCAGGCATAAAAGGTTGTCGTGTCCCGAATTCCTTGAATCATTTTCGCTTTGGTACATTCCAAAAAGCCCGGGATGTTTTTACGAAACCGTATTTGTCAATAATGAAATGAAAAGTATGACAAGGAGATCGTTATGGGCAACTGGAAGAAAAGTTTGAAACATCTATTACGCTCGGACCGGCGAAAGTTGGTAAATGCCGAACTACCAGGCAAGAATCAACAAACCGAAACATTGCTCTCCGGATATGTTAATGAAAATTTGCAAATAATACAAAGCATTTATGCAGATTGTTCAGACGTCATTTTTCATGACTTTTTGATCGGCAATAAAACAAAAGCCGTGCTTATTTACATCGATGGTCTTACCAATGTCGAAGAGGTCGACCAGCATGTACTGGCGCCGCTTCAGCAGAATTTCACTCTGGAACATACGCTTCCGAACATTCGTAAAAAAATCGCCGTCTCGTCCATAAAACATGTACGAACCGTAGCTGATGTCATCGAAGAAATATCCAGCGGGAATCCCGTCCTGCTTATGAATCAGGAAAATCAAGGATTGTCGATTGGATTATCGAGGTGGGAAAAACGCGGAATTGAAGAACCTGTGGCCGAATCGGTTTTACGAGGTCCAAGGGAAGGGTTCATCGAAACACTGCGGACCAATACTTCTTTGCTGCGGCGGAAATTAAAAAGTCCGAATCTGAAAATCAAATCGATGAACATCGGGACATATACCAGAACCCCAATCGCAATTGCTTACATTGAGGGAATTGCGGACCCCGCTTTAATTGAGGAAATGACAAGTCGGTTACAGCGGATTGAGATCGACGGTGTATTGGCAGACGCATATATCGAGGAATTGATTGAAGACGACCCTTATTCTCCTTTCCCTCAACTTCTGTCGACGGAACGTCCGGATGTTGCAAGCGCGTATTTGCTGGAAGGGCATGTCGTTGTGTTAGTCGATGGAGCCCCCAGTGTGCTGATAGCCCCGGTGACATTTATTTCTTTTATGCAATCGCCGGCAGATTACTACGAGCGATACTTCGTCGGTACGGCGATTCGTTGGCTGCGTTTCTTGTTTTTTGCCATCTCTTTACTTGCGCCTTCGCTTTATGTCGCCGTTCTTACGTTTCATCAAGAAATGATTCCGACCTCCCTTTTATTAACGGTGGCGAAGTCACGCGAACAGGTGCCATTTCCTGCGCTTGTGGAGGCTTTACTTATGGAGACCATGTTTGAAGCGCTGCGCGAGGCCGGAGCCAGACTTCCCAAGCAAATAGGGTCAGCCGTCAGTATCGTTGGGGCGCTTGTTATTGGTCAAGCGTCGATTACATCCGGTATCGCGTCCGCACCGATGGTCATGGTTGTGGCGATTACGGGGATCGCTTCATTTATGGTTCCCCGGTTCACCGTGGGAATTTCCGTAAGGCTTCTTCGCTTCCCCATGATGTTCCTTGCGGGCTTCCTGGGATTTCTCGGCTTGATACTAGGAATAATTATGATTTTGATTCATCTCCTCAATCTTCGCTCTTTTGGTGTCCCGTATACGTCTCCCTTGGCCCCTATGAAAGGCCGCGACATGAAAGACGTGCTTATAAGGGCTCCGTACTGGGCGTTGAACACACGCCCTGGCTTATCCGGGGAATCGAACAAATATCGGCAGGCCCCCGGACAACAGCCAGGTCCAACCAAAAGGGATGAGGAAGGATAATCAAAGGGGATTTTTATGTATACAACAAAACGAAAAACCATTCTTGTCCTTTTTTTCCTTTCTATCCAAACACTATTGCTTTCCGGCTGCTGGGACCGAACGGAAGTGAACGATTTGGCTATCATTACAGCGGCTGGTTTCGATGTAACGGACGATCATAAACTTGAACTGTCCGTAAACATATTTATTACCAATCCGTCAGGAGGTGAACAGATGGGGGGGATGTCCGGCGGCGATGGCGGGGGAGCCGGACAATTCATCGTTCGATCAGCAGCAGGGCTGACTATGGCGGATGCGGTATCCAAATTGCAGCAGATGCTTCCCCGCAAGGTGTTTTGGGGGCATAACGAGGTTTTCATTTTTGGGGAAAGATTGGCGAAGCAGGGCGTTGACGAACCGATAGAATACTTGACTCGGCACCCCGATGCAAGAGAACGCGCAAACGTATTTGTCAGCAAAGGACTGGCAAAAGATGTGCTGCAACTTCAGCCTTCTATTGAACGAAACACCGCGGAGGTGCTGCGGGAAATGGCCAAGTCCCAGACAGGGCTGAATATCACGGTGAAAGAGTTGGCGCAAATGCTGGCCGGTAAAGCTAATGCGGCTGTCATCCCCTGGGTGGAAATCGAACAAGCACAGGGAACTCAAAAAGCAACTCCGTTTATTAACGGAACAGCGATAGTAAAGAACGGAAAAATGGTCGGTCGTATGAATGATTACACAACCAGAGGAATCATGTGGCTGAGAAACGAAGTAAAAAGTGCCACCGTGACCGTTTCCCCAAAAGGCACTAAAGGATATGTGTCCCTCTATCTAATCAAAAGTCATACGGAATTGGTTCCTCATATTGATGGTGATAATTGGAGCGTTACCGTTAAGATTGAAACTCAGGACGATATCGTCGAAAATACAACGGACCTGAATCTCATGGAACCGGAGCATACGCAAGAGCTGGAAACGGAATTGGGAACCGATATTGAAAATCGTGTGAAGAAGGCCCTGACGAAAGCACAGGAAGAAATGAACGCCGACATTTTCAATTTTGCCGATGCTTTTTACCGTAAATATCCGAAAGAGTGGAATCAAGCAAAGGATCGCTGGGATGAGATATTCCCGGAAGTCGAAGTGAAGTTGGAAACAAACCCTAAAGTTACCAGAGTGGGATTGACCGGTAAAAGCCTTATTAAGCCGGAACAGAGGTGATCAAAAATGAAATGGGCGGCGATCTTGGGGATCACAGTGGTTTTAGTTTTCATGACCATATACGAATGGCCGAAAATGAAGGTGAAAATGAAAAGAGAGAAAATTGCCTTTGCCGCCTTAACCATTTTGGGAGGGGTTCTGGCCTTTCTGCTTGTTTTCTATCCAGAAATGCCGGGTCCCACACAATGGATTGATGCCATTTATAAACCGCTGGGAAAATTTCTTGAGAAATAAATCGCGGAAAGGAGTTCAAAAGAAGAATGATCGAAAAAGGGAAGATTTCTGCATTACAATTGGGAATGATGATGTATTTGGCAATCACCCCTACAGCGATTCTCACCGCACCAGCGATTACGTACAAATACGCGAAACAAGATCTTTGGATTTCGCCGATTTGGGCCTTAAGTGGATTGATTACCATATTTATCGCATTTCGACTCCATAACATGTATCCGGGCCAAAATATCGTCCAGGTGAGCGAACGAATCGTCGGCCGGTTTCCCGGAAAAATGATCGGGTTGATCATCCTTTTCGTTTACCTATATCTCAATGGTATTGTCATTCGAGAATACAGCGAATTCTTGGTCGGGGCATTCCTGAATCAGACCCCGCTCATCGTGGTGTCAGGCAGCATGGTGCTGGTATGTGCATTTGCTGTTCGCGGAGGCGTGGAAATCGTGGGGAGGTTTACCCAGCTTTTCCTACCTGCTTTTGTTGTTTTTTTTCTGTTGATCATTATTCCGATCATTCCTGAGCTAAATCTATTGAATATGCTTCCGTTCATGGGAGAAGGGATTATGCCTTCTATCTCGGGTGCTGGCGTTCTGCAGACCTGGTTTAGCGAATATATCACTGTATCGTTTCTTCTCCCCTTTGTAGCCGATCGCAAAAAAGCGGCGAAAATCACGTTGATTTCCTTATTTGCGGTGATATTGACACTGGTTATTTCCAATCTTGTAACACTGCTGCTCCTGGGGGAGATAACGGGCAATTATACCTATCCTTTTTTGCTCGTTGCGAGGTACATCAGTCTGGCGGAATTTTTCACCCATCTGGAATCGCTGCATATGGCCATTTGGGTGCTCGGTGCGTTTGTGAAAATCTGCATATTTTTTTACGTGTCTGTTCTTGGCGCCGCCCAATGGATGAACCTGTCCGATCATCGGCCGATCGTGTTTCCGCTCGGCTTTATTTTACTCTTGTTTAGCGTTTGGGTAGCGTCCAATATGCAGGAATTATTGCATGCGATTTCTACGTCTGTGACATTTTCTCTATTGACTGTGTTGGTGGTTATTCCGATGCTACTGCTCTGTATAGCTTGGGTGAAAAAACGATTTGGCAGGATAAGGACAATGAGGTGATTCGAATATGGTACTAATTTCGTATCCACGCTGTTTTCTGATGAATAGAAAATAAAAATATGAGCCTCAGATTTTAAAAGATGAAGGTTGGGAGCACATCGTTAACTAAATTGCAGGTTCATTATTTGGCGATGATTGGTTACAGTAAAAGAAATAGAGCATAAAAAGGGGCACGTGTACTATGAATATTTTATCGACCGCCGGACCGGAGCAGCGCAAGCTCCTGATAAGTGCCGGAATTAGCTGGTTGTTTGATGCCATGGATGTAGGCATCATTTCTTTTATCGTTGCGGCATTGACTGTCGCCTGGAGCCTTACGCCGGATCAGGTCGGCTGGCTGACGAGCATCAATTCGATTGGAATGGCGCTTGGCGCGGCTATGGCTGGTATTCTGGCGGATCGATACGGACGAAAAGCGATGTTGATGACAACGATCCTTATTTTTTCGATCGCGACCGGATTGTCTGCGCTGGCGACTTCTTTTGTCATGCTGTGTCTGCTTCGTTTCATCGCAGGGGTTGGACTGGGAGGCGAGCTTCCGGTGGCATCCACGCTGGTGTCGGAGAGTATGCCAGCTTCAGAGCGGGGACGAGCGGTTGTATTATTGGAGAGTTTCTGGGCGGGTGGCTGGTTGCTGGCCGCGCTGGTGGCGTATTTCATAATACCTCAATACGGCTGGCAGGCTGCGTTTATCATCGGTGCCGTACCCGCATTGTATGCTGTATATCTCCGGCGTGCGATTTCTGATTCGCCGCGCCATGCTGCAGTTCGGAGCAGAGAAGGGAGAACCTCGTTCATTCGCAATCTGGCGGCCATCTGGACAAAGGAGCACCGCAAATCGACTGTCATGCTGTGGATTTTGTGGTTTACAGTCGTTTTCTCTTACTATGGTATGTTTCTCTGGCTGCCGACCGTGATGGTGTTGAAAGGATTTAGTTTGATTAAAAGTTTTGAATACGTTCTGATTATGACGTTGGCCCAACTTCCCGGCTATTTTACGGCAGCGTATTTTATCGAGCGGTACGGGCGGAAGTTTGTGCTCGTATTTTACCTGACGATGACGGCGCTGAGCGCCCTCTGGTTCGGTAATGCAGGGTCGCTTTCATCGCTTCTTGCGGCTGGGATTTTGCTATCCTTCTTCAATCTGGGGGCCTGGGGGGGCTTGTATGCGTATACTCCGGAGCTTTATCCGACGTCCATCCGTTCCACCGGTGCCGGGATGGCAGCTTCTTTCGGAAGGGTTGGAGGTATTCTGGCTCCGCTTCTGGTTGGAATGCTGGTAAAAAGCGGCGTAAGCATTGCCTGGATTTTCGCAATGTTTTTTATCGTTATTCTTGTCGGTGTGCTGGCGGTCGCGTCTCTGGGCCCGGAAACCCGGCATGCAGAGCTTGCGGACTAGCAATGTAAAACGATCCTGAGCGTGCAGCTCAGGCGCTTGCTGTGAAGAGAACAGTTAATTTAGCGGACGGCGGTCATTATATTGTTTTCCTTTACCACGAAAAGTAAGACGTTGAATAGCCGGTATACCGCCTGTTGTAGGAAAAGCGGCACCATCTGTCGAATTGCTTCATGGATAGACGGAAAAGGGAGGCAGAGCATGGGAACTTTGCAATGGACATGGAATAATCGGGCGCGCCAGGCGGGGGAGAAGCCGATACCTGAGCTCTTTACAGAGGAGAAGGCAAGAAGTGTTCGTGCCTTTCATCAAACATTTAGCGGCTATCAACCGACGCCGCTTCGCAGTCTGAGCAGTCTGGCCGGATACCTGGGCATTAAAGGAATGTATGTCAAAGATGAATCCTACCGCTTTGGCCTGAACGCATTCAAAGCGCTGGGCGGCTCGTATGCGATCGGGCGCTATCTCGCCGGCCGACTTGGCCGGGAAATCGAAACCCTCTCGTTTGAGGAATTGCAGTCGCCCGCCATTCGGCAGCAATTAGGCGAAATTACATTTGCCTCTGCAACGGACGGCAACCACGGCAGGGGAGTGGCATGGGCCGCAGCACAGTTCGGACAGAAGTCGGTAATCTATATGCCGAAAGGCTCGGCAGCCATCCGGCTTGAGAATATCCGGCGTGCCGGGGCGAGAGCGGAGATAACGAATCTGAATTATGACGATACCGTTCGTCTGATGAAAAAACACGCGGAACTGAATGGATGGGTACTGGTTCAGGATACAGCCTGGGACGGATATGAAGAAATCCCCGCTTACATCATGCAGGGGTATATGACGATGGTGATGGAAGCGCTGGAGCAGATGCAAGCGGATGGAATCACAAAGCCAACCCATGTATTTGTTCAGGTCGGAGTAGGATCGATTGCGGGTGCCGTGCAGGGACTTTTGGTTAATTTATTCGGAGAGGAACGTCCCGTTACCGTTATCGTGGAGCCGAACAAGGCTGACTGCCATTACCGTTCCGCGCTGACCGAGGATGGAAAGCGGGAATATGTGACAGGGCCGATGGATACGATGATGGCCGGACTGGCCTGCGGAGAGCCGAATCCGCTTTCCTGGAGCATTATGCGAGATTATAGCGATATGTTTGTTTCCTGCCCGGATTATACCGCCGCTCACGGTATGCGTTTGTTGGGCAATCCGCTTCGTGGTGATGAAAAAGTGATTTCCGGAGAGTCGGGTGCCGTGACAAGCGGGCTTGTAAGTCTCCTGATGAGGGACGAAAGCTTACATGAAGCAAAGGAACGGCTGGGTTTAAACAAAGACTCCGTCGTGCTTGTATTCAACACGGAGGGAGATACCGATCCAGAGAATTATCTGCGGGTCGTATGGGATGGTTTGCATCCGAATGAAAGATAACAAAAGAAAAGCGGCTGGCATCGGAGATTATCCGATCGTCCAGCCGTTTGCCGTTCTTCTTATGCTTTTTATATCCATAATCGCATCCGTATTCAACGGAGCGTAAATGTGGGGATATAATCGAACGTTCTTTTTTGCATTGCGTGTCGTCTAGAATCAAAAACGTAACCGGGCGTGCATCTCCACGTTTGGCACGCGTCTTGCGAATGGTTTCCATCACGACAGTACCCGACGCACTAATTTAAATCATCCTTATTTTTTGCATTAGGAGACTAGTTAAAGTAGATGCTTAAATCCCTGTATACGGTTATTTCAATTGGTTTTCTTCTGATAAATTCAATTAATCTCATTTCTTCAAGTTCATCCAGAGCTTTACGAACTGTATACTCTGACTTTTTGGTTATGCTGATTAAGTCTTTTAATGTAAGTCCTTTACCCTCGATCCCAAAAATATAATTTTGGCCGAGTATGAAAAATATATCTTTACCTAATTCATTTGGAATGCTGAGTTCTTGTAATAAGCTAGACAGGCGTCCCATTTTCTCTCTCTTTTCGGACAGATCAACAAGGATATCCATCTGAGCTTTATCAATAATATTGAAAAACACCTCACAGAAAAATGTAAGTTCCCCCTTATTGTGAGGGTTATTGCACTCTATAAATGCATTATAGTAAGACTGCTTTAATTTATTAGTCGAATATGAAAGTGTCAATGCTGTCAGTCTATCCAGCTCATTTAGCAAGTACATGCTGCTGATGTATCTAGATGTACGCCCGTTCCCATCATAAAAAGGATGAATGTAACCAAAATAGTAATGAGATATGGCGATTTTGTATAACATAGGGGAATTATGTTCGTTCAGGTAGCTGATCAAGTTCGCTAGGTGGGCCTTAATGGTTTCCTCTGAAAAAGTATTCCGATGCAAAGTCTTGTTGGTTTCTGTCACCACATCAACCGGCTCTTTCCGAAAAAGAGTCCCATCCAGCTGATATTCTTTCTTGATTTCATCTTTGACTAGCTGGTCGTAGATTTCCCTTACATGTTCAATATTTTCTAATGCTGTCTGCGTTTCCGATAAGAGATTCACATACGATCTCATTAAGCCTTGATGTCTAACTTTATTTTTTTTAGAAAATTCTTTCCGTTCGACCATTTCCATTGCAGTTTCCATTTCTGCTTTTGTACTTCGCACGCCTTCGATCTCATTTGTGCTTAAAAGTTCCTCAATCAGTTTAGCGCGAATATATTGCTGAATAGCAATAGGGGGAAGTTTGTCTACAATCGATTGAATGATTTTGCTTTGTTTCAGAATTTGCTCGTGCAATAGGTCAAGTTCGGAATGATTGACATAAAAGCAGGTAAATTCTTGACCACTTTTGTACGGTTTAATATGAAAAGGTAGCTTAACTGTACCATAGCTATTTACACGTTTTTCATATTCTATTTCATACTTTGCTGAATCCTTATAATACAGTTTAGATAGTTGCTCATACATAAAAATAACACCTCATTTTGCTAATATAGACAATAACTAAGGGATTTATAATTAAAAAAACGCCATTTTTTATATTTATTTATTATTCTATTTTTTATAATTGCAAAAAACAATCTTTATTTTGTTAAAAAGAGTCATATTGAATTAATGTATAAAATTTCTGGACTCTTGAGCACATCGACAAGTGGTTTTTGTGCCAGTCCCTGTTCATAGGCATAGACAATCAGCTGACCCGTGCACTTCACAAAGAAAGAGGCCATGAATAAACGCAAGCAAGTGTTGGTGTTACGGTTTGGAAATGAGTAGATTCAGAGCCAAAACAAACTGGGCGATGGAGGAATGAAAGGCTACCATGAAATTGGACATTCTCCTTTTTGTGGGATTTTAGGTGTGGTAGCCAAAACTTCTACCAAAGGATTGAAGAATGGGGTTGGAAAGAACGCAAAGATGAGCAACTCGGTGGATTAAGAGTATTTGAAAAGAATGGAACTATAATACATATAATCACGGGGCAAGGTTATTTCTCTATATCGGAATTAAAGACATCTTTGACAATCTTTTTTATTTTCTTGTAACCTTGCATATACTTCTTCGTATAGAAGGGTAACCAAGGAATAAAGGAGACACGATTGTCATGTCGTTTTTGAAAGATTTGATAAAGATGCTGATGGGTAACAAAAAGCACGGCTACCGTCACTACAGCAGCAGCGACTACCGTCACCGTCGTCCGAAGCATTATGGTCATTCTCACTACGGGCATTCCCATTATAAACGCAAACATTCGAGCCGCAGTTTCTTTTCCAGCGGCGGTTTTTTCAGCAGTTAATCGACAAATATAATACCCAAAGAGAGAGGACCTGTTTACATCCTCTCTCTTCTTTTTCATTCGGGAAGTATAAGTAGTACATTGAACTACTCCCACCTGTGTTTTGCTTAGAGGTGGAAGCTTCCTGCGCTGTCTCTCCTATCGGAGTGAGGCTTAGCAGGCTATCTCCGCAGTTCCTGCGGTTATTGCAATTATGCAGGTAATAGTCTTTTTCCTTCGGCAAGGATATTCAGACTTGCGTTGATGTCATGATGAGTGCCGCATTGAGGACAACACCACTCGCGAAGATTAGGGTTTTTGACCTCTTTGTTTTGAAGAGTCCCCTTGGTATTCTAGAAGCTTTGCCATGTTGATTCATGATAGGGTGGTTGGTTGCGAATTTTAAAAATTGTAATGATGGAGGTTTCTTTGGCATGGGAAAAAATAATGATTGTAGATAAAGAATGGATAAAAGGTTCAAAAACTAAAAGTTTTTGAACCTTAACTTGATGGCTATGGGGTTAGTCCCCCTTATTTTTTAAATTTGATAAACTGCATAGCAGAAGCCAACTTGACGTTTAGCAGTTCCACTACCTACTTTGTAATCACTTCCGATGTACGGGTCATCCCAGATTTCGAAATCTTGTAATCTGTAGTCATCATAAGCTACAATTTGATAGTTTTTACCACCAGTGTTGACTGAATAGGAGGCTGTTGTTGTCCAAGATTTCGAGACATCAAAACCAACGCCAGCACTTACAACTTCAGCAGAAACAGATGCGTTAGCAGAAAATGTATTCGATACTGTTACTGTTTGAATGAGTTGAAGCACTCCATTTGCATTTCCTACTCCTGAAACTCTGGCACGTACTGTTGTGCCACATGCATCCCGTTCTCCACCAATTTTTTTTACATAAAGGCCTGAACCCCACATTGGCGTAACAGTAGAATTCGGGTCACTTGTAGGAGCAGGAGCAGAGACACGTACAACTTCAACAAGTTTTGCATCCTTAGTTGGTTTTTCCCAACCTTTTTCTTTGATGAACTCATCTGGGTTTTCAGGAACAATTTTTTCAACAACTTGCGGAGAGGTAGGAGTTGAAGGTTCTTTTGGTTTTGCAAAAGTGGCACTTTGAAATCCGAGTAAAGCGACGAGAGACACAATGAGTGAAAGTGTGATGTGTGATAGTTTTTTCATTTACTTACCTCCATTCTTTAATTATACAAATAATAGCATATATTTACATATAATAGAAATTTTATATATTAACATTTTGCTTAACTACCTTATTCTACCTTATATATTCTCTTTTATTTTCAATATTTCTCAAAATATGTATTTTTTGAGGTGATCTTGAATTATAATATAATTAAAATCTTTGGTAAAAGCAGGGTTTGTATTAATGAAAGGGAGGGTGGATATGAGAATTCTGAAATCTATCTTTCTATTTATGCTGATTTTGGTATTAATAAGTTGTACGTCAATGGAACCTATGCCTAATAAGGCAAACGATCCAACAACCTACCGACTAACAGGACAAAGCAAAGCATGGAAAATAGATGATCAGCAAGTAAGAGTGGCGCAAGAAGAAGTGGAATATAAGAATGGAAAACTTTATTATTTAGGACAAAAAGATCCAAACGATATGGAGTATCTTGTAATACGTATCTACTTAGAGGATGGACGGCGTGTACTTGGCAAGTCCATTACCAACAACATACAATTCCGTGATGGGTATATTAAGTTGGATGAGGTCAAAGATTCGCCTATAAACTTTATGCCAAACCAGTTACAAGGTATCTATGCAGAGGTTGAATGGATGATGGATGGAGAAGCGAAGCAGGTAGAGAAAATAAATTTACAAGTGGAAAAATTGCCGTGAAAAACAGTCTTTTCTTCAAGAGAAATTCCTGCTGAAAAGTGGGGATTTTTAAGTTGTAAAGTAAGTTTTCTGTGTATTCACAAACAGAACAAAGTTGAGAAGAAGCAAACGTTTTGCCTACTGCAACGACAGTGCGACCATACCATTCTGCTTTATATTCAAGCATATAGCCGTCTCTTGTTCGAAGCCTACTTATCTTCCGCTTTCACTTCGTTTAGAAGTGGTAGTCTTCTCGACTAATACAATAAACAAAATGGTATAAAGGGGGCAAATGCCTATGAAAGATTTTATGGTGCAATCTCTGGCTTCGCTCGGTACGGGCCTGGTTACCGGGTTGATTTTTGCCTGGTTGAAGCTGCCGATTCCGGCACCGCCGGTCGTACCGGCCGTCTTTGGGATTCTTGGTATTACAGAAATAGCGCGAGAAAGCCCACGTCTTTAGGCGTGTGGATGAATCGCTTCGCACAAATGTTCGATTTTATGTTATACTACAGGAAGAGATTTCTAAATAAGAGGGGGGGTTCGATGAAGCTCACCCACTCGTTTCGCATCCCGTATGATTCGGTGCTGTATGCGGCGCTCAGAGACTATCAGCGCAAAGCCGCGCGGGTATGGAACGATACGCTTGAAGAAGCCGTGTTGTATTTTCGCACGTGGAAGCGATGGGCCTCTAAAACACTGCTGCAGGCAAACCGCAAACAAGCGTACCGGCTTCATTCGCAAACGGTGCAAGCCATCGTGGACAAATACGACGAATGCCGCAAGGGAACGAAGGAGAAGCGCAGAAAGGGCGACCGTCGGGCCAGGTATCCGTGGCGAAAAAAGCATTTCTTCTGCCTTCCGTTTAAACAAAATGGGTTTGTCGTCACGGGCGAGTAGATTGTGCTGAAGTTCAAAAACGACAAACCGCTGCTTGCGGGACTTCTCACCGCAAAGGCCGCGCAGAAGCGGAAATGGCTGACCGGAAGCGGTCTCCGTAAGGATGTCACGCTTCCCATCCCGAATCTCTCGGGGGAAGCGTTGTCGGCCTGCACGTATGCCGAAATCGTCTGGCATCGGGGTCACTACTGGTTTCACTACTGCATCGATA
>Ga0310836_101326_pt1 | contig 13907 bp, 14 predicted proteins | sample SM_ome_4_FD_201310 | JGI IMG/M metagenome (GOLD analysis project Ga0310836, IMG submission 201310) | Sorghum-adapted microbial communities enriched on stacked mutant (SM) sorghum from Joint BioEnergy Institute, Emeryville, California... ... | reverse complement strand
CGGTTACGTGTTTTATTACACCATCAGTTTAAATTAAACAATGTTCCGGTTGTTTAAGGAGTAGGAGGTTTAGCTCCTACCCCAACATTTGACGTAGAACCAGTGTTTAAGGGTACGAACTAGGTATGTGGATTGTCCGAGGAAAGTGATGAGTTTATTTCCGCGAACATAGCTAACCATGTAATTTTTTTAAGGAATACTGAAATTCTGCTTCTATGCTTTTTCTAATCAAAAGCAATTATGAAATCAATTCAGTTACTTTCTTTTTTAAAAGGTGTTGTCTAGAAATAAGCAAATGAAACTTATCTAAGATTTTAAGTACCTGTGGTGCTAGTTGAACTTCATAACCTTACTAAGAACGACGAGGAGTATGAGATAAGAAGATGCTTTTAAAGTGATGTTTTAAAACCCTTGTTAACTAGTTGAACGAATCGAAGTTAATTAAGACAGAACGAAAAGTTAAGTTAGATTTATATAAAAAGTTTTAACTGCTATGTTACCTTAACTTAAGTAAATTAACCATGGAGAGGGTTACAATTGTAGTATGATGAAAATTATTCTTTTCTTTTTGGTGATATTTGTAATTACTTTCGGCACTTATATATTGAATAGGCATACAGCAAAAAAACTTATGCTAATAATGATTTTTCTAAGTATATCTACACTTACACTATTTAACATTAATGCTGATGAGGATAAACCTGTTTACATACATTCTTTATTTTTTTTATTACAGATCTTTATAATTATATTACATTTGGGAAAAAAGGAAAAAGTATTAGTAGATACTAAATCACTTAATTATTGGAGAAACATTCTGTTGCTTTTAATGTCAATTATTTATGTTGTTTATTTATATCAGATTTTATTTTTAGATATATTGGATTTAAATTTATTCACAAGAAATTTAATTACTTTTGTGACATTGGGCTTACTTTTGTACTTTATTTCAATATTACGTGAAAATGGTATTTCTTTTTCTTTTATTGAGAAGTTAATAGTCTATTTTTCACTTATTAATTCAATAATTAGTTTATTCCAGTATATTTTAAATAAAAAACTTCTGTTATATGATTTTAATTCTAATATAGAATATTATGAGGGAACAGAAGTAGTTAAAAGAGTTGTTGGTTTAGTAGGTGTTAATAATGGAGCTGGCAATCTTGGAGCTATTTTATTTCCTATCTTATTGTATATTTTTTTTAAAAATAAAAAAGTAATATATGGTTTGGCTATTGTTTTAAACTTAGTATTTACAATATTAACTTTAACTAGGATTGCTTATTTATCTATTTTGGTTTCGACATTAATTATATTTTTGTTATTTAAGCCTTCCTATAAAAAGATATTATTAAGATTTATATTATTAATAATAATTACTTTAGTTATCATAATTGGATATCAGTTATTTTATAACGATATGTATAATATATTATTTTTATATAGAGGGGATACTGGATCTTATAGAATTTTTCAATTTTACTATGCAGGATTATTACTAAAAGATTATTTTTTATTTGGGATAGGTAGTGGAAATTTTAATGATGTTGTTAGTAGCATTTATGGTATTCCAAATATTGGTGTACTTCATTCACAATGGCTAAATATTTTAGTTGAACAAGGCTTTTTAAGTTTCATAGGCTTTCTTATTTTTAATATTTTATTATTATATATTCTTGTTAAAAATGGAAATATAAAGGCGAAATGGTTCCCGATTTCTCTATTCATCTCCAATTTTATCGTTGTAAATTTTAATCCTAACCAATATTATGAATTAAATATATATTTTTATTACTTTGTATTTTTTGCTTATGTTTTTCTTTACGATGGCAAGGATGGGTTAAAACAAGATAGGTATTAACTCTATTTAGCCTGTTGCTATTATAAATATATTGCAAAGCACATAATCCATGCATAAAAAGTCCGCCACCTTGGGAATCATATACAATGACCACAACACAATGAACTACCAAGGGGGTGGACACTATCATGATTTCCGTTTGGTGATCGAACATGCATCATCTAACGAATCAATCCTCTTTTAGGGTCTTTATTTCGATTATAGATTTAGATTTACTATCGTTACAGAAACGTATGTGCAACAGGATGCTCACCGATTTCGAAAAAATCGTTGTTGAAATGTTTATTTTCGGAAATCCATTTTGTTTGCTTATCGATTTGTTACGAAAGTTAGTAAACACTCTGCATCGTTTTCGCTGTTTCCAACGTGCTTGTGGGCTTCATGAAGTTTCACATCTCTTACATTCTCTCACGCTGCGAAGTGGTTCCACAAACAAGTCTTTTCAAGGATTTAAGAGTACCTATCCTCGGATGGTTCTTATCGATAGTATTGCCCTCCAAAGCAGTTTACGATTCACAAGCGAAGTGAGAGATTGTCGGCTAGATACCAATGGTTCAGAGGATATAAGCTTCATCTTTATACTACTAGGAATCATTTTATTGTATACCTCGACTACTATAAACTGAAATGACGCGAGAGTGGCACCAGATAATCGTTTTCGTCTTTGCAAGAATGGAATATCGAATTGACGCTAGGAAATGCCACGTATGACAGTGAAAACGTCCGTAAAACGGTGGAACAAGTGGGAATCTTCTTTGTTTCCCCGATTAACCGGAGCAATAGTGAGAAACGAAAAGATGCTTATAGTCCGGTTTTTCCAGTCTTTTTGAAAACGAGATCTGGACAATGGTTGTTTGAGCTTCGTCGTGAGATGAACGGGTATTTAACAGTAAAAGAGTGACGGGGTGGAACAGCCAAGATGTACGGATTTCATCGATATGTACTACGTGTGCCATGTTGTATCCTTATGCATAACTTTGAGTTTTTACTCTGGTTTTGCAACATCATCTATCGTATTAAGAAACCATTCTGAATTCGTAATCTAGGAAGGGGATTTTGTTGAAAAGAATTTTAATTATTTCATACTATTTTCTACCGTTTATAGGTGTTGGAGCTACTAGAATGACAAAGCTAGTAAAATACTTTAGTAAATTTGGTTGGGAAATAACTGTTTTAACTGTTAAAGATAAATATTATGATAATAGTCAAGTGGATAAGGATATATTAGCTAAAGCAATTAGTAAATATTCTAATGTTGATATAATCAGAACACATGTATTTAAAGAGTTTTTCTTATATAAAGATAAAGGATTTTACTGGATATTCCCTTTATATAGTAAACTTAAAAATAAGTTAGACAATGCTTACTACGATTTTATTCTTTTTACAGGAGATCCGTTTTTCCAATGGTTGATAGCACCAATAATAAAGAAAAAATACAATATTCCATATGTATTAGATTTTAGAGATCCTTGGCTTTTAGACCCTTTTAATCATTCGAAAATTCGAAAATATATTTTAGGGTTTCTTGAGCCATATGTAGTTAAAAATGCTGATTTAGTATTAAATGTCACGAACGAGGCAACGCATATGTATCAAAATTTTTATGTGCGATTTAATATCCCTAAGAGTAAATTTATAACTATTGAAAACGGCTTTGATCCTGATGATTTTATCGAGTTGCCTGAAGTTAATTTGCAAAAATATAAAGGTTTTAAGATTGTGTATACAGGTAAATTCGGTGAATTTCGAAACCCTATTCCCTTTTTAGAAGCATTAAAGGAATATAATTACCAAAACAATGCTCAAAAGATCTATTTTTTTCACATTGGAAAAAAAGAGGAGATAATAAATGATTTTTTAAAATCTAATCCTTCTTTACGACAGTATATAATCCAAACCGGTTTTGTACCGTATGATAAGGCTTTGGGATATATAAAAGCTGCAGATGCCTCACTGATAATAACAGGTGATCATCCTTATGAACCTACAACTAAAGTATACGATTATATTGCATTAGAAAAACCTATTTTATGCATCAGTAATATAAAGGAAGGTTACTTATATAATCTTATGCAAAAATATCCTCTAAGTATATACGAAAAAAATGAAAATAGAAGTATTATTAAAGCTTTATTGAAATTAATGCAAAAAAATATTCAGTTAACTAACTTCAGTATTGAATCTTTTAAGAGGGAAACTCACTTTAAAAAGTTAGAAGATATATTATTAAAAATGAAAAATCTAAATGGTGAAGTCAGATGAAAGTTTTATTAGTTAATAAGTATTACTATATAAAAGGTGGAAGTGAAACATACTTTTTTGGTTTAAAAAAAATGTTGGAAGATGACGGTCATGAAGTTATTGTATTTAGTATGAAAGATGAAAAAAATTTCGAATCAGAATTTGAAAAATACTTTGTATCCAATATAGATTATGAGAGTGATAAAGTATCGGATAAAATAAAAAATGCTTTAAATTTAATTAATTCTAAAGAAGCTTATAAAAAATTATGTAATTTAATCGAAGATACTAAACCAGATATAGCACATGTTAACCTAATATATCATCAATTAACACCATCTATTTTTCATGCTTTGAAGAAATATAATATTCCGATTGTTTTTACTTCCCATGATTATAAAGTAATTTGTCCTAATTATAAGTTGTTGTCAAATAACAAAATTTGTACCAAGTGTGTGGAAGGGAATTTTTTTAATTGTGCACTTAATAAATGTCATAAAAATTCAACAATATTTAGCACTTTATTGACCATAGAAGCTTATTATCATAAATATAAAAAATCATATAATTTGGTTGATTGTATCATATGCCCTAGTAATTTTATGCTTAAGCAATTACAAAAAGCTGGATTTAAAAGAGAAAAATTAATTCATCTACCTAATTTTATTACAAACGATTTTGTGTTCGCGGACACTAGGTCAGCAGAAAAAGAGAAAAATACTATTCTTTATTACGGGCGATTATCTTCTGAAAAAGGATTAGATCTTTTATTAAGTGCCAAAAAAGAGATGGACAAGGAATTTACTCTTAAGATAATAGGTACTGGACCAGAGGAAAAGAAACTAAAAGAAAGAGTAGATAGGGAAAATATAAATAATGTGAAGTTTTTAGGGTTCAAGAAAGGTAAGGATCTTGTTAGTGAAATTAAATTAAGTAAAGCTACAATTATCCCTTCAACATGGCATGAAGTATTCGGATTAACTATTATTGAATCATACAGTGTTGGCACACCTGTGATTGGAAGTAATTTGGGCGCAATACCTGAGATTATTAAAGATGGTAAGACCGGTTATATTTTTGACCATGATAATATTGAAAGTTTAAAAGAAGCCATTAGTAAAATGGTTGATATGGATGTTATGTCTCTAGAGTATTTGGAAATGGTAAATAATTGTCTTTCTTTAAAAGAAGAATTTTCACCCCAAAAATATTATGAACAACTAATAAAAATATATGAAAGATTACTATATGAAAAAAGAAAGAGTTGAAGATGTTGAAGAAAAACATATTTATCATAGGATCAAAAGGCATACCCGCTAAATATGGTGGGTTTGAGACATTTGTAGAATATTTGACGAAAAGAAAGGTAAGTGAGGATATCACTTACCATGTTTCATGTTTGGGGGAAAATAACGATGAATTTTATTATAACAATGCTAGATGTTTTAATGTAAAGGTCCCTAATGTAGGAAGTGCGAAAGCTGTTCTTTATGATTTAATGGGTTTACAGGAATGCATTCGATATATTAAAGAAAACAATCTAAATAACAGTATTATTTATATTCTAGCTTGTCGAATTGGGCCGTTTTTTGCTTTCTATAAGAAACAACTAGAAAAGATGGGAGTAAAGGTGTTTGTAAATCCCGATGGTCATGAATGGAAACGAAGTAAATGGAATTATTGGATTAAAGGTTATTGGAAATTTTCAGAGCGTTTAATGGTGAAACATGCAGATTTATTAGTATGTGATTCGCGTGGGATTGAGTCATACATTCAAGATGAATATAGACAATATCGTCCTAAAACCACGTTTATTGCTTATGGAGCGGATGTGAAGGAATCTTCGCTTGCAAATGACGATTTGAAGTTAGTTGACTGGTATCGTCAACATCAGGTAAAGCCGTTTGAATATTATTTAATTGTGGGACGTTTTGTTCCTGAAAACAATTATGAACTAATGATTCGCGAGTTTATGGAATCTAACACTAAAAAGGATTTGGTAATTATTTCGAACGTTGAGCAAAACGTTTTTTATCAACAGTTACTTGAACGAACCAAATTTGATCTTGACACTCGTATTAAATTTGTTGGGACTGTGTATGATCAAGAGCTCTTAAAGAAAATTCGTGAACAAGCTTACGGATATTTACACGGTCATGAGGTCGGAGGAACAAATCCCTCTCTACTAGAAGCTTTAGCATCCACAAAGATTAATTTGTTACTAGATGTTGTATTTAATAAAGAGGTAGGTGCAGATGGAGCAGTATACTTTACAAAAGAACAAGGGTCATTAAGTCAATTGATTAACAGGACAGATCAATATGACCAAGAGCAGATAGAGCAGTTAGGACACAAAGCAAAAAACCGTATTATTAGTGAGTATTCATGGGGGAAAATTGTCAGCGAATATGAACGATTATTTTTAGAAAGTTAATTAAGGGGCTGTTAATTAATGAAGGGTATTGTTTTGGCAGGCGGGAGTGGTACTCGCCTTTATCCTTTAACAAAAGCTGTTTCGAAACAATTGTTACCTATTTATGACAAACCAATGATTTATTATCCATTATCCGTTCTAATGTTAGCAGGCATCCGTGATATTTTAATTATTTCTACTCCTAGCGATACGTCACGTTTTGAGGAACTATTAGGTAATGGATCACAATTAGGAATATCTCTAACATACGCCGTGCAACCTTCTCCGGATGGACTTGCACAGGCGTTTATTATTGGAGAAGAGTTCATTGGTGATGATAATGTAGCGCTAATCTTAGGTGATAATCTATTCTATGGCCACGGGTTCACAAAGTTATTACAAAACGCCGTGGAACGGAAAACTGGCGCGACTGTGTTTGGATATTACGTTAACGATCCAGAACGTTTTGGTGTTGTAGAGTTTGATGAAAATGGCAGAGCTATTTCAATTGAAGAAAAGCCAAAATATCCTAAATCCAATTATGCAGTAACGGGGTTATATTTTTACGATAATCGTGTGATAGAGGTTGCGAAAAGTATTAAGCCTTCTGCACGTGGAGAATTAGAAATTACGGATGTTAATAAAGCATATTTGGAACTTGGTGAACTTCATGTAGAAATTTTAGGAAGAGGGTTTTCTTGGCTGGACTCTGGTACGCATGAATCGTTGCTTGAGGCATCGCAATTTATCGAAACTATTGAAAAACGTCAAAGTTTAAAGGTGGCTTGCCTTGAGGAGATTGCTTATTTAAAAGGGTATATTGATGAAAAACAGTTATTAAAATTAGCGGAGCCATTAAAGAAAAATCAGTATGGGCAGTATTTAATAGATATTGTAAACAAAAAGAAACGACTTATTTATTTATAAGAGGTGTTCATTGTGAAAGTAAAAGAAACATTGTTTCCGGGCGTGTTGCTTATTGAACCAAAAGTATTTGGTGACCACCGCGGTTTTTTTATGGAAAGTTATAATAAAAAGCTATTTGTGGAATATGGAATCAATTTGGACTTTATTCAAGACAATCACTCATTATCCCAACCAGCAGGAACGATAAGAGGCCTTCATTATCAGTTAAATCCAAAAGCGCAAACGAAGTTAGTTCGTGTAACTCGAGGAGCTATCTATGATGTCGTTGTCGATATTCGTAAAGGTTCTCCGACATTTGGTAAATGGCAAGGGTTTATTTTAAGTGCAGATAATAAACGGCAATTGCTTGTACCAAAGGGATTTGCCCACGGTTTTTGTACTTTGGTAGAAAATACGGAAGTGCAATATAAAGTGGACCAATATTATTCTCCGGAACATGACCGTGGAATACTTTGGAATGACCCATCGTTAGGAATTGACTGGCCAACATCAAATCCAGTTCTTTCTGAAAAAGATACCAAACATCCGTTACTTGCAGATGCAGAAATTAACTTTGAGTAGGAGAGATAAGGATGAATCTTTTAGTTACAGGTGGAGCAGGGTTTATTGGAAGCAACTTTGTTCGCTATATACTTGAGAAATATCCAACCTATAAGGTAGTCAATTATGATTTATTAACGTATGCTGGGAATCTTGAAAACTTAAAAGATGTTGAAAATCTACCGAACTATATATTTGTAAAAGGTGATATCAATAACCGTGAGCTAGTGGATTATCTTGTTAAAACGCATGAAATTGACGTGATCGTGAACTTTGCAGCTGAATCCCATGTCGATCGCAGTATTACGGATCCAGATATTTTCGTAAAAACAAATGTATTAGGCACGCAAGCGTTATTAGATGTATCTAAAGCAAACAATATTAAAAAGTATGTACAAATTTCAACTGACGAAGTGTATGGTACACTTGGAGAAACGGGATATTTTACAGAAGAAACACCATTAGCACCGAATAGTCCTTATTCGGCAAGTAAGGCAGGTGGGGACCTGCTTGTAAGAGCGTATCATGAAACATATGGGCTTAATGTGAACATTACGAGATGTTCCAACAACTATGGGCCTTATCACTTTCCTGAGAAGCTTATTCCATTAATGATTACAAATGCGTTAGAAGGAAAAGAACTTCCAATTTACGGTGACGGACAAAATATTCGTGACTGGCTTCATGTAAAAGATCATTGTGCAGCTATTGATTTAGTTATTCATGAAGGAAAACCAGGGGAAGTATACAATATTGGCGGGCATAATGAACGGACTAATGAAGAAATCGTTCAGCTTATAGTAGAAACACTAGGTATTTCGAAAAACCTCATTAAATATGTTGCCGACCGTCCAGGTCATGATCGCCGTTACGCGATTGATCCGACGAAGATCATGACTGAACTCGGCTGGAAACCTCAATATACGTTTGAAATTGGAATTGTTGATACGATCCAATGGTTTATCGATAACCAAGAATGGTGGAAAAATATTAAGTCTGGTGAATATATGAGCTACTATAAAAAGCAGTATGGTGACAAGCTATGAAAATAATTGTAACAGGGGCACATGGCCAGCTGGGAAAAGATATGGTCGATTTACTTGCTAACCAAGGATTTGAAGTATATGGATATGGACGGGAAAATTTAGATATAACAAACTTTGACCAAGTAAAAATGGTGATTACCGAAGTTCACCCTGATGTGGTTATTCATACCGCAGCATATACAAAAGTTGATTTGGCTGAATCCGAGCCAGACCAAGCATTTTTAATTAATGCCTATGGAACGAGAAATATTTCCATTGTCTCGGAAGCGGTGGGAGCAAAACTTGTCTATATCAGTACTGATTATGTCTTTGATGGAACGGCGAATGTACCATATCATGAGTTTGCACCGACAAACCCACTTAGTGTATATGGGAAAAGTAAATTAGCTGGTGAGCAATTTGTTAGTGAGTTACATTCTAAGTTTTTTATAGTTAGAACGTCTTGGTTATATGGATATCATGGGAATAATTTTGTGAAAACAATGTTAAAGCTAGCTCAAGATCAAGATGAATTAATGGTCGTCAACGACCAAGTTGGCTGTCCGACGTATACGGTTGACCTAGCGAATTGCATTTTAGAACTCATTCAAACGGAAAAGTATGGCATTTATCACGTTTCTAATTCTGGCCATTGTACATGGTATGAATTTGCAAAAGCCATATTTGAGGAAGCTGGAATTGTGGTTAAATTGAATCCTTGTACGACAAAAGAATTTCCAAGACCAGCGCCAAGGCCGGCCTATTCTGTGTTTGAGCATATGGCACTTAGATTGAATGATTTTCATCAAATGAGAAATTGGCGGGATGCGTTGAATGAATGTATTATACGTATGAATTATAAGACAGTGATGAACAATTGAAACGAGTACTAAATAAAGATGTAGCGATTATCATGAAAACCTACACCAATACCTTTGAATGTTTAAAATCATTAGGACATTTAACGTATCCCATTATCATGTGTTTTTTGTGAGGAACTGTCTATCAGCATGTATTGGCAATCGAAGCCAATTCATTGCCCAAATAGCTTTGCAAACCAATTGTTCCGCTATGACCTGTTGGTGGATAAGGGAATTTTATACTTTTCGCTCCTGTTTGCGAAGTATTTGCGTTGTCCATCCGTTACCGAACATAGATTATGAATTTCCTGAATTAGCACTCTTCAAATATATTGAAGGCTGGTATAACCGGAAACGATTACATCGGAGTATAGGGTAAACGACTCCGCAAAAATTAGAAAATCAAATAAAGAGTATGGCTTAACAGCCACACGAGTTTCCTCGAAGCCACTACTTAATAGAGAAGTAGGCGTAGTAGGGCCGTTTGCCGGGAGCGAAATTTGCCCACTTCCAAATTTGCAATATGACCGTATTTTTGAAGAACCATGTCAAGCCAACTTGGCCAATTTATATCTTTAGGGGAATGTTTGTTTACTTGTTTTTTTGTGTTTAAATTCGAAATTAAGTTGTGAAATTTAGTATTTTGACGCTAGTAAGTTGGTGAAAAAATGTCTACCCTTTTGAAAGTAATGACCGTTTTTGGGACACGTCCTGAAGCTATCAAAATGGCTCCCTTAGTTCAGGAGCTAGAGAAACATCCTAAGCATATTCAATCTATAGTAGTTGTAACAGCACAACATCGAGAAATGCTTGATCAGGTTTTAGATATTTTTCGCATCCAACCGGATTATGACCTGAATATTATGCAATCGCGTCAAACTCTTGTTGACATTACAATAAGAGCCTTAGCTGGTTTGGATCAGGTAATAAAAGAAGTAAAACCCGATATTGTGTTAGTACATGGAGATACTACAACAACATTTGTAGCTTCACTGGCTGCTCTGTATAATCAAGCAAAGATTGGTCATGTTGAGGCTGGCCTGCGCACTTGGAACAAGTACTCTCCTTTCCCTGAAGAAATGAATCGGCAACTGACAGGAGTTCTTTCTGATTTACATTTCGCTCCTACAAAAAGATCGGCTGAAAATTTACTTTTGGAAAATAAACAGAAAGAGAATATCTATATTACCGGTAATACGGCAATCGATGCTTTGAAAACAACGGTCAAGGAGAATTATACTCACCCTATTTTAGAACAGATCGGTTCGGAGCGTTTGATTTTAGTAACAGCACATCGGCGCGAAAATCTTGGTGAACCAATGCGTAACATTTTTACGGCAATTAAGGAAATCGTTGAAGAATTTAGTGATGTTCAAGTTGTTTACCCTGTCCATCTGAATCCTGTTGTTCGGGAAACAGCGCAAGAGATATTGGGCAATCATAAGCGAATTCATTTAATTGAACCGCTTGATGTTATTGATTTTCATAATTTTGCATCTAGAGCATATTTAATTTTAACGGACTCTGGTGGTATCCAAGAAGAGGCTCCTTCGCTTGGGAAACCTGTTTTAGTGTTACGTGACACAACAGAAAGACCAGAAGGAATTAAAGCTGGTACACTTAAATTAGCAGGGACAAGTATGGAGATAGTGTATCGGCTAACAAAGCAACTTCTTACTAATGCAGACGAATATGTAAAGATGGCTCAAGCATCGAATCCTTACGGAGATGGCCGTGCTTCCGAGCGTATTGTGCAAGCATTGTTGTATCATTTTGGAATTCGAAAAGAACGTCCCAAGGACTTTATTAATTACGTATCGTAAATTAAAACACTTCAACGTCGTTATGACAAAACCGTAAGCACAAGTCGAACCACAAGCTAACGATGCTTATAATCGACCAACAGTAGCTCTGCGTGACGCTGGTAGGGATCATCAATACGTTAGCTACGAGAATATCGAAACCCGTCCTGTAGAAGTAGCTGCATTTGTAGCAACTGTTTGTAGTAGTACGGTAATATCTGCATGAGAACGGCTGTAGTATGTTCGAGGCCCTGTTTGCCAATGGCTACAGTCAACCATTGGGTAATTGCATGACGATAATAGAAAAAAGGGGGAAAACCAGCATGAAATTCCCATCTGAAAAAGGACTTGTTTTATCAATTATTTACTGGGTTTCGATTGGATTATTCCTTTTGCTTCTGCTGTTGCTGTTTTTCTTGGCGTTGCCGACGGTGACGAATATGTTGGAAATGCTAGGTTTTATACTCGTCACACTGTTGACCCTGGCTTTATTCGTACACATCACATGGAGCTGGTTTTCCACCTATTATGTTCTTGGTGACGAAGCGTTAACGATTGTTCATGGCCCCTTTCGAAAATCCATCCCCTATGTTTCCATCCACAGCTATAGAAAAAGCAACGTGCTTTATGCAGGTCCGGCTCTATCTTTTCATCGGATTGAAATTAACTACAACAAAATGGGTTTTACCGTCATTTCTCCGGAGAATCAAGCATTATTTTTATCAAAGCTCAATGAAAAGTGTCCGCACGCCAGGTTCGATCGCTATTAGTGAAAGGCAAGGTTTGGCGAAAGTACAGCCAGAGTATAAATTGATCCAACAATCCCCCCATCCCAAGCATCAGAGATTAAGGCCAGTCCTAAAGCATAAAATATATAAGCTGGACCTTTATAGAATTTTTATTTGAGGCGGGAATATGAAAGAAGTTGAAGTGTTGGTAAATGGATTGGTTGGGCCGTCATATGAGAAAGGGCATATTGGTTTTCGTTATAATCAAAAACCGGTTCCATATGCACTTGGGAATCATTATGGTTCTGTTTATCACATCAATTTGGAAATAATAGAATCATTTATTGATAGTCATTTGGGAAATTTTAGGCCTCTAGATAAAAATAATTTAAATCAATGGGGGCATGAAACAGAAATCGAATTATGCCGCTTGATGATGGAAGGAAAATTAAATTTAATAAGAAAAGATGAGAGCGGTGAGGATGTTCTTGTTCATTTTATTTGGGAAGGCCCGATGTGGGATCCAAAAATAAGAAAAACAAAAAAGAATAGCAGCAAAAAGGGAGGTAGGAACATGATTAACCAAGTTGAATATGGTGCCAAAGATTATCAAGGAAATCTGTTCGAAAAGAATATTATCCTCTATGGACCTCCTGGGACAGGCAAAACCTATAATACGGTGACCTATGCCGTCGCGATCATTGAAAAGAAGCCGGTGGAAGTGGTTCAAGAGGAAATTAATAATAATGGCTATGAGGGTGTGTTATCCAGGTATCATACATATAAAAAGAATGGCCAATTAGAGTTCACCACCTTTCATCAATCCTATGGCTATGAAGAATTTATTGAAGGAATCAAGCCAAAGATGGATGGCGAAAAACAAGGCGAAGAAGAATTGGTATACGAAATTAAAGACGGTATTTTTAAGCAGTTTTGTGAAAAAGCGCAAACCCCAAGGATTCAACATCAAAATGATTTCGGTATTCGTGAGAACCCGACGATTTGGAAAGTTTCCCTCGGTGATGCGAGTGAAAAACATATTAAAAGAGACTGCTTTGAAAAAGGGCGGATTCGTATCGGATGGGATAAATATGGTGAACAGATCAATGAAGAAACCGACTTTAGTCAATTTGGTGGAAAAACGATTCTTACTTATTTTATTGAAGAAATGATGGTTGGGGATATCGTTCTAGTTTTACATGATAAAAAGACCATTGACGGAATCGGTGTAATTACAGGGGATTATGAATGGTTAGAGGATGTGTCTGAATATAAAAGAAGCAGGGCCGTTAAATGGCTTGCCAAGGATATTCATGAGTCTATTTATGAGTTAAACGGTAATAAAGTCATGACGTTGGGATCAGTCTATAGGTTAGATCGAATTAGGGACTACTGAACAACCTACATTTTGATCAAAAGCTTACCACTCGCAGTTTGTGACATGAAAATACCTGACGAATGATCAAGTGAAAAAAGGAAAAAAAAGTATCCCGAAGGATCTTTTCAA
>Ga0310836_101321_pt1 | contig 13982 bp, 12 predicted proteins | sample SM_ome_4_FD_201310 | JGI IMG/M metagenome (GOLD analysis project Ga0310836, IMG submission 201310) | Sorghum-adapted microbial communities enriched on stacked mutant (SM) sorghum from Joint BioEnergy Institute, Emeryville, California... ... | reverse complement strand
CGCCATGCACGATCCGCACCGGGTGGCCAAGCCGTTCCACCAGCATCGCATCGTCCGTGCCGATGAATCCGTCCCGCTCCGCCTGCTCGTACGCGTCCAGCAGCAGGGACAGGCGGAAAGCCTGCGGCGTCTGAACCGCCCACAAGCTTCGCCGATCCGGCGTGGACTCCACGGTGCCGTCCGCCCGGGCGACCTTGATCGTATCCTTGACCGGCACAGCCAACACAGCCGCGCCGTCGGTCGCCGCAGCTGCGCAAGCAGCCGTGATCATCGCGTCCGTGACGAAGGGCCGAACCGCATCATGCACCAGCACGAGGTCTGCCTCTCCCCGCAAGGTCGCAAGCCCCCGCGCCACCGAATGCTGCCGCTCGCTGCCGCCGGCGACGATATGCCGCACCTTGCCGCAACCGAACTGATCCGCCATCTCTCTCACCTGCCGCTCATCGCCTGGCGGCACCACGACGGTGATCACGCCGATGTCCGGATGCGCCTGAAACTTCAGCAATGTATGAACCAGTATAGGTTTGCCGGCCAGCGGCAAATATTGCTTGCTGACCGCCGTTCGCATGCGCGAGCCTTGCCCGGCAGCGACGATAACCGCCCCTGTCTTCATCTCCGTGATTCTCCCTCATATCCCGATGGTATACCATACCCTGGCTGGGCCCGGTCTGCCCATGAACAGGCTGACAAGACCATGAAAAGCTGCCCCAGCCTGGTCTGCCGATCATCCGCACGGAGGCTGCTGCAGCTTTTCTTATCATACCTGTTTTATAGCGCTTTTTCCAACAGTTTCGGTTTCGCGAAGATCATCCTGCCCGCGGATGTCTGAAGGACACTCGTCACCAGCACCTCGATATTCGTGCCGATGTAATCGCGGCCGCCTTCCACGACGATCATCGTGCCGTCGTCCAGATAGGCGACGCCTTGGCCGTATTCCTTGCCATCCTTGATTACCTGCACGACGATCTCTTCTCCCGGCAGCACGATCGGCTTGACAGCATTGGCCAGATCATTGATGTTCAGCACCGGCACCCCTTGCAGTTCACATACCTTGTTCAGATTGTAGTCGTTGGTGACGACCTTGCCCTGCAGCACCTTCGCGAGTCGGACCAGCTTGCTGTCCACCTCCGAGATCTCATCGAAGTCTCCCTCGTAGATGAGCACCTTCACATCGAGTTCCTTCTGGATCCTGTTCAGGATGTCCAGCCCGCGCCGCCCCCTGTTCCGCTTGAGCAGATCGGACGAATCGGCGATATGTTGAAGCTCCTCCAGCACAAATTCCGGAATCACCATCGTGCCGTCGAGGAAGCCGGTCTTGCAGATATCCGCGATGCGGCCGTCGATGATGACGCTGGTGTCGAGGATCTTGTGTTCATTGTGCAGCTTCTGCTCCGGCGCCGGCGCCCCCGAGTGCCTGATCGACTTTAACAGATCGCCGATCTGATTCCATTTGAGCTGACCGATCCGATATCCGAAGAAACCAAGTGCCGCAGCCGCGAGCAGCCACAGACCACCCTGAGCGGCATCTCCGAGCACGACGGCGCAGAGCACCGCGATCAATAAACCGACGAACAAGCCAATCAAACCGACAACGATACCGGAAACGGACAGGTGGTTGATTCTTTCCTCGACCTCACCCCACCATTGTCCCATTCGTCTGTGCGTCAATGAACCGATGACCCATGCCGCTACCATGCCTGTTCCAATGAACCACCATACCTCGCCTTTTAACGGATAACTGCCCAACAAGCGTTCCGCGAAACCAAACAAGCTGCCTTGAGAAACCTGGCTGAGCTGATACCCGACATATGCTCCTGCCATGATCAGCATCAGCCTGACTTTGTTAGTCATTCTTTCACCTCCTGCCAATATTTCAGAAACAGCCTCTTTACAATTATGAACAAAATGCCAGCATACTAATCGGAGGGACGATATTTTCATCCGAATCGGGGCAAAAAGAAAAAGCACCTATTTCACCCGGATCAGGAGAAATAAATGCTTTTTATTTCTGCATGCGAGCTGTGCGGCGTGGAGCCGACTCGCTATAGGTTATGAAACATCGGAATTGATCGTCTGCTCTTCGTGCCGGACATGTCGGCGGTGCTTTCTTATGCGGCTGACGATCGCGGTGTTAACGTTTTTTTTTAGTCCCCAGAGAGCATACAGGACAAGCGGCACGAACACGAATCTGGTCATGCCGGGGATGAACGCCACTACCAATACCGCACTGATGATCACAATCGGGGTCAACCAGAGATATGCCCGCGGCAAGGTGATACGCTTGAAGCTCGGGTATTGGATATTGCTGACCATGAGGAATGACAGCAACACGCAGGCGATCAGAAGAGTTGCCGGATGGATATCCGGAACAAATAGTGCCAGCGTGCAAAGCACTCCCCCCGCGGCAGGTATCGGCAACCCGATAAAATAGCCTGGCGTGGCCGGTTTCACGTTGAATCTGGCCAATCTCAGAGCACCGCATACCGGGAACAGCACGGCGGCAATCCAGCCGGCAGCCCCGAACTCGCCCAAAGCCGTGACAAAAGCCACAAAAGCGGGAGCTACGCCGAAGGAGATGACATCTGACAAGCTGTCCAGCTCCTTGCCGAATTCACTCTGGACGTTGAGCGCCCGGGCGATTCGGCCGTCGAGGCCGTCTGCCAGCATTGCCAGGATTACCAGGAAGGAGGCCGTCAACGGCTCTCCGTGAAAAGCCATCAGGATTGCGATGATGCCAAGCGCCAGGTTCCCTACCGTGAACATATTGGGGATTATCTTAATGATCATCAGGCTCACCTCACGGTTTACTATACCCCAACATCTGCCCAGAACCTTCGCGTTAACATTTGCAAAAGCATTATCTAATTGTAGGTTATTCTAAATGTGTCTGTCAATGAACACTTGTTGCTGGATTCGCTTGAGTCCGTCCTTGATCGCTCTGGCCCTCACTTCACCGATGCCGTCCACTTCATCCAGTTCCTCGATCGTCGCCATGAGAATATGCGGCAGATATCCGAAGCGCTCGATCAGGTTGCCGATGATCAGCGATGGCAGGCGCGGTATCTTGTGCAGGATGCGGAAGCCTCGCGGAGAGATCGGCTCATCCATCACCGTGCTGCTGCTTGGATAGCCGAGCAAACGAACGATATGATGGCTGTCCAGCAATTCTTCCGAGCTCAGCCGGCGCAAGGCGTGCATCGTTTCCTTCAGCTTCTCTTCGCCCGGCTCGCGGATGTAATCCTTCAGCAGCAGGACAAATTCCTGATCCAGGCCGGCCACCAGCTCCTCCATCTGCATGCTGACGAGCCGTCCTTCGTTGCCCAGCTCATTGATGTACCGCTTGATCTCCTGCTTGACGCGCAGCACCATCTCCAGCCGCTGGATGACATTCGTGACGTCCTGCAGCGTAACGAGCTCCTCAATCTCGGAGGCGGACAGATTCTTGAAGGCCTGGTCGAGCACCGCTTTATATTTCTCCAGCGTCTGGATCGCCTGATTGGCCTTCGTCAGGATCACGCCGATATCCTTCAGCGAATAGCGAAGATTGCCCTGATAGAGCGTGATGACGTTCCTTCGCTGCGAGATGGAAACGACCAGCCGCCCGGTCTGCTTCGCCACGCGCTCGGCCGTCCGATGGCGGATGCCGGTCTCGGTGGACGGGATGGAGGAATCCGGTATGAGCTGTGTGTTCGCATACAGGATGCGCTTCAGATCCTCGCTCAGGATGATCGCTCCGTCCATCTTCGCCAATTCATACAGATAGTTGGGACTAAAATCGCAGTTGATCGAGAACCCCCCGTCCACGATCTCCATCACTTCGGGGCTGTATCCGACGACGATGAGCGCCCCGGTCTTTGCGCGCAGTACGTTTTCCAGTCCTTCGCGAAATGCAGTGCCTGGTGCAACCAGTTTGAGCAATTCGCCCATCAGGTCGCGATCTTCTTCTTCTCTCACCTTTTACTCCCCCTCGCCTAATACGACAGCTAATGCCTCCTGAACCGTCTGAACTCCGATCACTTCAATGCCCTTCGGGGGCTGCCAACCCTTGAGGCTCTTCTCCGGCACGATCACCCTCCGGAATCCGAGCTTCTCCGCTTCCCTGACGCGCTGTTCGACGCGCGAGACGGCGCGCACCTCACCTGTCAGACCGACTTCCCCGAAGACGACATCTGCAGGACCGATCGGGATGTCGCGGAAACTGGACACGAGGCTGATCGCGATCCCCAGATCAACCGCCGGCTCATCCAGCTTGAGCCCGCCTGCCACGTTGATATAGGCGTCCTGATTCTGGAGGAACAGGCCCAGCCTCTTCTCCAGCACAGCCATGATCAGCACGAGCCGATTATGATCGACCCCGGTCGCTGTACGGCGCGGGCTGGGGAAATTCGTCGTGGCCACCAGCGCCTGAAGTTCCACGAGCACCGGCCTGGTCCCTTCCATGCTGGCGACGACGATCGAACCGGATACGCCCTTCGGTCTTTCGGAGAGGAAGATCTCGCTGGGGTTGCGCACTTCTTTCAGGCCGGATTCGCTCATCTCGAAGATCCCGATCTCGTTGGTCGAGCCGAAGCGGTTCTTCACGGCACGGAGCATCCTGTATGTATGATGGCGATCGCCTTCAAAATACAAGACACAATCGACCATATGCTCCAGCAGGCGGGGGCCCGCGATCGCCCCCTCCTTGGTGACATGACCGACCAGTATCGTAGCGATGCCATTCACTTTAGCTATGCGCATAAAATGACTGGTGCACTCCCGAACTTGCGATACGCTGCCCGGAGCAGACTCCAGCTGCGGCAGGTGAACCGTCTGGATCGAATCGACGATGAGCAGATCCGGCCGCAGCTCATCGATCGACGCTTGCATCAGCTCGAGATCCGTTTCACACAGCACATACAGATTGGGCGATGAGATGCCCAACCGGTCCGCTCTCAGCTTCGTTTGCCGGGCCGATTCCTCCCCGGAGATATACAGCACCTTCAGGCCTTGCTCAGCCAGGCTGTTCGAGGTCTGCAACAGCAGCGTGGACTTGCCGATGCCCGGGTCTCCGCCCACCAGGGTGAGCGAGCCTGGCACGATGCCGCTGCCGAGCACGCGATCCAGTTCCCCGATATTCGTGCGGATGCGCGGATCCCGGCTGAGCTCCACCTCGACGATCGGTCGCGGCTTCTCCTGCGCGGCCAGCGGGGACCTGGCGATCTCCCGGCGCTTGCCCGTGGGCTGGGCGAATTCCGTCATCGTATTCCAGGCGTGGCAGCCGGGGCATTTGCCCATCCACTTCGGTGACTCATAGCCGCATTCGTTGCAGACAAATTTTGATTTTGATTTACTCATGATCGTTAGTTCTCCCGCTTGATCTGGGGTTGTTAAGGAGGTTCGTGAAGCGCGATAAATGAACCGTTAACAAGTCTCTTTCAAAGTTTACCATGCGCGAAAGAAACTGAAAAGGCTTTGTGCGATCCAACAAAAAAGCGCCCCGCAATTGGGGCGCTTCGCCATATTTCCGCATGGTTCGCCGGCGTCAGTCCGGCGGATGAATGTTGTCTTGCAGATGGACGGGTTTGTCGAATCAGTTGGCGGTAACCTTTTGTTTCTTGTGAACAACCAGCGCTCCATCCTGCTCGTCGATGACGAGATCATCGCCCTTCTGAATCTCACCGCGCAGCAGCGATTCGGACAGGCGATCCTCGATATGCTTCTGAATCGCGCGACGCAGCGGGCGTGCGCCGTATGTCGGATCGTAGCCTTCCTTCGCGAGGAATTTCTTCGCGGCTTCCGTCAGCTCGAAGTCGACCTCCTGCTCCTTCAGCCGCTTGCGCAGATCCTCTGCCATCAGCGTCACGATCTCCGCGATATGCTTCTCGTCCAACGGATGGAAGACGATCGTCTCGTCGATCCGGTTGAGGAACTCCGGACGGAAGCTGCGTTTCAGCTCCGCCAGGACCCGCTCCTTCATCGCGTTGTAGTCCTGTTCGCTGTTGTTCGTGGCCGTGAATCCGAGGGAGGAGCCTTTCTTGATCGTTTCCGCGCCGACGTTGGAGGTCATGATGATGAGCGTATTGCGGAAATCCACCACCCGCCCCTTCGAATCCGTCAGGCGACCGTCCTCAAGCACCTGGAGCAGGATGTTGAACACTTCCGGATGGGCCTTCTCGATCTCATCGAGCAGGACAACGGAGTAAGGCTTGCGTCTGACCTTCTCCGTCAGCTGCCCTCCCTCTTCGTAGCCGACATATCCCGGAGGCGCGCCGACGAGGCGGGAAGTGGAGTGCTTCTCCATGTACTCGGACATGTCGATGCGGATGACCGCATTCTCATCGCCGAACAGCGCTTCCGCCAACGCTCTGGCCAGCTCGGTCTTGCCCACGCCCGTCGGTCCAAGGAAGATGAACGAGCCCATCGGCCGCTTCGGATCCTTCAGCCCTGCGCGGGAACGGCGAATCGCGCGGCTGACGGACTTGACCGCCTCATCCTGACCGATGACGCGCTCATGCAGGATGCTCTCCATCTTGAGCAGGCGCTCGGTCTCTTCCTCCTTCAGCTTCACCACCGGGATGCCGGTCCAGCTGGCCACCACCTGGGCGATGTCCTCCGGCGTGACTTCGGAATCCGTGCGGCCTTGCTTCTCTTTCCACTCATTCTTGAAGGCTTCGAGCTCTTCCCGCATCTTCTGCTCGCTGTCGCGGAGCGCCGCGGCCTTCTCGAACTCCTGGCTTTGCACGGCAGCGTCCTTCTCCTTGCGCAGCTCCTCGAGCTTCTTCTCCATCTCCTTCAGATTCGGCGGGATCGTATAGGAGCTGAGGCGCACCTTGGAGCAAGCCTCGTCGATCAGGTCGATCGCCTTGTCCGGCAGGAAGCGGTCGGTGATGTAGCGGTCGGACAGCTTCACCGCCTGTTCGATCGCTTCATCCGAGATCTTCACCCGGTGATGCGCTTCATAGCGGTCTCTGAGGCCGTGCAGGATCTGAATCGCTTCTTCTGGCGACGGCTGATCAACCATGATCGGCTGGAAGCGGCGCTCCAGCGCAGCATCCTTCTCGATGTATTTGCGATATTCGTCCAGGGTCGTGGCGCCGATGCATTGCAGCTCTCCCCTGGCCAGCGCCGGTTTCAGGATGTTGGACGCGTCGATCGCGCCTTCCGCGCCGCCTGCCCCGATGAGCGTATGCAGTTCGTCGATGAACAGAATGATGTTGCCCGCCTGGCGGATCTCATCCATGATCTTCTTCAGCCGATCCTCAAATTCACCGCGATACTTCGTGCCTGCGACCACCGAACCCATATCGAGCGTCATGACGCGCTTGTCGCGCAGCGTCTCCGGAATCTCGTTGTTGACGATCCTCTGCGCCAAGCCTTCCGCGATCGCGGTCTTGCCAACCCCAGGCTCGCCGATGAGAACCGGATTGTTCTTCGTCCTGCGGCTGAGCACCTGGATGACGCGTTCGATCTCCTTGGCCCTGCCGATCACCGGATCGAGGCTGTTCTCCCGCGCCGCGGCGGTGAGGTCTCGCGCCAGACTGTCCAATGTCGGCGTGTTGACATTGGCCGGCGGGTTGCTGGAGGAAGGCATCGACTCGCTGCTGCCGAGCAACTGCAGCACCTGCTGGCGGGCCTTGTTCAGGCTGACGCCGAGGTTGTTGAGCACGCGAGCCGCCACGCCCTCACCTTCGCGGATCAGGCCGAGCAGGATATGTTCAGTGCCCACATAAGTATGTCCCAGCTTGCGAGCCTCGTCCATGGACAGCTCGATCACTTTCTTCGCGCGCGGTGTATAGGCGAAGTTGGTTTGATGCTCCTGACCGCGGCCGATCAGCGATTCCACCTCGTCCTGAATTTTTTCCAGCCCCAGGCCCAGAGAGATGAGAGCCTTGGCGGCGATGCCTTCCCCTTCACGTATCAAGCCAAGCAGGATGTGCTCCGTTCCGATATTATTGTGGCCGAGTCTGACAGCTTCTTCCTGCGCCAGAGCCAGCACTTTCTGTGCGCGTTCCGTGAATCTTCCGAACATCATTGATCTGCACCTCCATATGCGTGTTATTGGTATTATATTCAACTGAACAATCAGTTGGAAAGGAATTTTTCCCACGTACACCCATCTTGTACTGCCAAACGATGGTCGATCCGCATCCACACCTGCGCTGCCCGGGTGACTGTCGGATCAGCCGCCCGTTCGGCGCATCATCTCTTCCTGAAGCCTTCGCATCGGCGCCGATCCCACTGGCTGTTGTGACTTGCTGTAACCCGGTAACGGCTGTTCCGATGCAACTCCTGGCGTGGCGCATCTTCTGGAACCTTCGAAACAGCTCTGACCTGACTCGTTGTTGCCGCCCCGCTATAACCCGGCCACGGCTGACCCGTTGCTGCTCCAGGCGTGCGCATCTTCCTGGAGCTTCCGAATCGACTCAGACACGATTTTCTTTTGCGCAGGACCTACTTGTTGCTCCCCAGCTTGCGCCGGATCAATTCAGCCCGCTGCACATCGCGTTCGTCGCTGGACAACTTGCCGCCAGCCAGCTGTTGCAGGAAGCCTGGCTGAGTCATCACGATCAGCTCATCGGTGATCTCCGGCGTCGCCTTGGTGTTGATCAGCCCGAGGTCCATGCCCAGCCGAACATCGGACAGCCTTTGCGCGGCCTCCTTCGAATCGATGATGTAAGCATTGCAGAGGATGCCGTAGGAGCGATTGACCCTGTCGATCAGGCGGGTCTTCGATTCGGCCAGCAGCTTCTGACGGGCTGTCCTCTCGTGGGCGATGATCTGTTTGGCCACACGATACAGATTGTCCAGGATCTCCTCTTCGGATTGGCCCAGCGTGATCTGATTCGAGATCTGGAAAAGATTGCCCATCGCCTCGCTGCCTTCCCCATACAATCCGCGCACGGCCAGCCCCACCTGGGTGATCGCTGACAGCAGGCGGTTGATCTGCTGGGTGATCACCAGAGCGGGCAGATGCATCATCACCGATGCCCTCAGACCCGTTCCGACATTGGTCGGGCAGCTGGTGAGATAACCTCGCTTCTCATCAAAGGCGAACTCCAGCTCAGACTCGAATATATTATCAATCCTGTCAGCCAGCTCCCACGCCTCGCGGATCTGGAAACCCGGTCGCAAGCACTGGATGCGCAGGTGATCCTCCTCATTGACCATGATGCTGAACGATTCGTTATCACTCAGGATAACCGCACCGTTCCTCGATTCATTCGCCAGATTCGGACTGATCAGGTGCTTCTCCACCAGCACCCTCTTCTGAAGCTCATTCAGATCCTTCAGACCGATCAGACGGAAGTTGCCCAGCGATTCCAGTTCCTTGTTCGACAGAACGCTGCTTACCTGTTCGAGAACCTCCGCGGACTGCTGATTGGTGGCCAGCATCGGGAAAGGCTGCGATCCCAGATTGCGGGCGAGCCGGATCCGGCTGCTGAAGACGATGTCCCTGTCCGGCCCTGACTCCCGCATCCAGTCGCTCAGCGCCTTGTTGAATAATGTTTCATGGGCCATTGGTTAACCCTCCTTGTCTCCATGATCCAGACTGTTACTGTCTATGGAGTAAACGATACCGTCCTATGTCTTGTTCCTCTTGATGCAAGCTCACTTGCTCATCATCTTGCGTTCAAGTTCGCGGATCCGGTCGCGGATGCTGGCTGCCGCCTCGAATTCCTCGCGTTCGATCTTGAGCTGCAATTCCCGCTTGAGCCGTTCGAGCTCACGCTGAAACTTGATCCGCCCTCCCGTCCGTACCGGCACCTTGCCCACATGGACGATGTTGCCATGCACTCGCTTGAGCAACGGGTCGAGCCGATCCGCGAAGTACTTGTAGCAGGAACTGCATCCAAATCGGCCAATCTTGCTGAATTGGGAGTACGTCAACCCACAATTTTCGCATCTGACCGGTTGCGATTTCGCGCCACCCATGGAGCCCTTGCTGCCAGGGTCGAAGTCGAGCAATCCAGACAACAGATTATGAATCGAGAAACCGTTCGAGCTTCCCGGGATAAGTTCCCCCTTCTCCCTGGCGCAACTTTCACAGATGTGATACTCCGTTTTCTCGCCGTTGACAATCTTCGTAAAATGAAGAGTGGCTGGTTTGCTTTCGCATTCTTGACATAACATAGCTTGTCGCCTCCTTAGGCATTGGTCTGGCAACCCGACTTACTTGCTTAACAACGCGATCAACATCGACTTCAGCAGCTTGGCGCGAATCTCATCTCTGAGTGGCAACCGCAAAGGGATCGAATTGCGATGAATACTTGCGCGCAGCATCTTCGCTTCCCGTTCGGTGATCAGGTTGGATTCGTGCAGTTGTTCGATCAGCCCTTCGGCCGTCTCCTGATCGACCGAGTCGGAGATCGATGTCATCAGGTGTTCGACGATCTTGCCATGAGCAGGCAGCTTGATGCGTTGGATGCGGATGAATCCTCCACCGCCGCGTTTGCTTTCTACCAGATAACCTTTTTCCAGCGTGAAACGCGTCTGGATGACGTAATTGATCTGCGAAGGCACGCATTGGAACTTCTCCGCCAATTCATTGCGCCCGATTTCTACAACCTGATCAGGGCTGTTCAGCAATACACTTTTCAAGTATTGTTCGATGATGTCTGTTGTATTACGCAAACAGAATCACCTGCCTTCCTGCTCGCAGTTTTCCGCCACGTTGCGGTTCCCGACAGAATTTCGAATCTGGACCAGATCATTTGGTCTGGTCCGGGTTCATGCATGAACCTGACCATTCGCATGATATTGACTTTGACTTTCTTTGACCTTCACACTTTAATTATAATCATGAATTCTTTGTTTGCCAAGTCTGTAGTATTATTTTTTGCAGTTTTTTTGATGTTATACTGTTACTGCTAAAGCATAATGTCCAGCAATTGACGGTGTAAGTTGTCCTGCTGGTGACGGACAAGCTGTCCGCCCCAGCAAGAAAAATAGCGAACTACGCCAACTCCCCGGCGATCACGCGTTTCACCATGTGGTCGTCTATGATCTGGTGCCGGTTTTGGGCTCCATACAGCAGACAATGCGTGCACACCTTGTTGATCAACCGGGCTGAACCGCTGGAATAACGAAATATTTCATCCACCGCCCCATCGGTGAAGATGGCTCGCTCTGCCCCCGCATACGCCAGATGCCGCTGGATGTACTCGCCCGTCTGCGCCCGGTCATAGTGCGGCAGTTTGCATTGCAAATCGATCCGTTGCCGAATCGCCGCATAGATTTGCTTGTTCAACCGATCCCACAACTCGCTTTGCCCCACCAGAATCAGCGCCATCGGGCTCTGGGCATCCATCTTGAAGTTCAAGAGAAACCGGATTTCCTCCAGCATCTCACGATCCAACAGATGGGCTTCGTCCACCACCACGACCGGTTGCAGGCCATAGATGCCTCGCATCAGTTCAATCTCGCGGTGCAGTTGCCGTTTGGCATCCCCACGATAAAACTTCGACTCTACGCCCAGTTGCTCCAACAACCCTTTGTAGAAGTGCCGGGGGGTCAGCTTCGAATCCGACACATACAGCACTTTGTACCGGGCGGGATCCAGCACATCCGCAAACCGGCGGATCGTGGTCGTCTTGCCTGTGCCGCAGTCGCCTGTGACGACCGCAAACCATTGTCGCTTGGCTGCGTACGCCAAGCGCCCCAATGTTTCTTCCAGGATGACCGACTCATACAATTCGGTTGTCGGGATATCCCGTGCAAACGGAGCGCGTGCCAACTCGTAGAACGACTCAAACATGTTCATCCTCCTTCCGCACGGTGCGGTAAGCGACAGCCGGCACCTGGAACGCTTGACGTTCCCGGTTTCGTTCCCAGGCGGCATCCAGGAGTCGGGAGGTTTCGGCAGGCTGCGGACTCAAATGATCCGGCAATGGCGGCCGCTTGCCGGCCCGTTCGCCGATGACCAGCTCCTGTGCCTTCCAAGGGGTGTGGCCCTCGTACTCAATGGTCAGCACCGAAATGTCCGCCGGGTCGTAGATCACGTTCACGGTGCAACCGATGAACGGCAGGCCCACCTCATATTGCCGGCCCATGAAGCGGATGCACCCGGACTTGTCCACTTTCCGCGACTCGCAACGCAAAAAGGCCTCGGCCAGTTGATCCGGGTCCACAAACCGGACTGCTTTCGGGTCACTGCGGTAGGCGGTCTCCGGGCTTTGGTTGTTCGCCAAGGCAGAGTGGGGCTTGTGCTGGTAGCACTCTTCGAGCCACACCTGAAACAATTGGTTGAGTCGTTCCAGGCTGTCCGGCTTCTCAAGGGCCACTTCACTCAAGAACGCATCCACCACCCGGTTGAATCGCTCCACCTTGCCGGTCGATTCGGGCGAGTAGGGTTTGGCAAACAGGAGCCGGATCCCGAGTTTCGAGCAAATCCGTGTCATGGACTTGGTTCGGTACTGCTTGCCGTTGTCGAAGTAGACGGCCTCCGGCACTCCATACTTTTGAATCGCTTGGCGGAAACAGTCTTCCACGATGCTTTGGTCCATCACCGGGTAAAACTCGCCATGGAGCACAAACCGCGTCGCATCATCGAAGAACGTCACCAGAAACACCTGCTTCTTTTGGCCATGGGGGCCAATGGGCAGGTAGGGGCCATACTTGATGTCCGAGTGCCACAACTTGTTGCGATATGGCTGAACGAATCGTCGAGCCGCCACACCCGCCTGGGCATACAACCGCATATGACGGGTACTGTATCCACGCTCGGCCAGCTACTCTTGCAGGGTACTGCGTTTGACTTGCCCGGGGGTGATTCGGCCCTCCCATTCGAGAATCTGGATGATCTGGGCCACGCTTCGACCCGGCACTTCCCGGCGCAACAAAATGGCCTGCTCCAACACCTCCGGCGGAATGGCCTCCGACGGTTTGCGACCTTTTCCTTTGGGCTTGAGTCCGTGAAAACCTTCCTGGCGGTAACGGGCGACATACCGACGCAGTGTCCGTTCCGAGATCCCGATCTGTTGGCAGATGGAGCGCCTAAGCTCTCTGGCTTTCGCAGGATCCAGCCCTTCCGCCAATAGCGGCGACAGCAGCTGCATGCGCTCGGCCGCGATGGCTTCGGCTTTCTTCTGATCTTTCATCCGGTACACCTTCCTTGAAGTAGATTCATCCCCGAGTCTACCAAAGGGGTTGCCCGGACAGAAATGCAAAACGGGTATGTACCCAAACATTCAAATTGGCAATGGGACGGACAACTCTGGCCAGCCATCCGTTGGCGGTTCCGACCATTCGTCCAATGCGTTGGTGTGCAGTCTGTGAAGGGGTGGACGAGGGCCCCACAGGGTCCAGGTGAAAGCGAAAGCGAAGGGATTCCAAGCAGCCGGCAAAGTAACAGGCCATTGCCAGATACCAGCATCTCCAGCGATAGAGGGTCGACTCATCTGCCGCAACCGTGTGGCTTGGGCTCGAGATGACTTCCTCGATGCACGAGGATTCGTAGCGCTTGTATGGGACAAGGCAGTCGGGAAGTTCGTGGTGGATCTTGCTGCAGTTGGAACAACGGAGGCGACGAATGCGAAGTTCGGTTGAGCCCCCGCTATTCGTGCGCAATGTACGCTTTCGGCTTCCGATGACGGTAAGCTTGCTACCGCAACAGGGGCAGGGAACCGATTCTGCACACCGAACAAAAAACGCCGGGAGTCTTCTCAACCAGCTCATAGTTTGATACAATGATCATGCTTTGTATGGTTGGGGATGACTCCTGTGAACCTGCTCCTACAGGTACACGTGATGGGGGTCATCCTTTTTCCTTTCCTAAGATACGGTCATTATATCCGTCAAACCTCGGACAGGCAACTCCATCAGCTTTGGGGCATTTTAGATTAGCAGTAACAGTTAGAGAATGCGAACCAACATCAGTAGAATTAATGATAAGAAAAGCAGAATGAGAGGCGACGAATAAATGGAGACAAGAAGACCCAATCTTCTGTTCATCTTTTCCGACCAGCATCGTTACTGCGATGTTGGTTACATGGGCAATGCCGAGG
>Ga0310836_101317_pt1 | contig 14034 bp, 12 predicted proteins | sample SM_ome_4_FD_201310 | JGI IMG/M metagenome (GOLD analysis project Ga0310836, IMG submission 201310) | Sorghum-adapted microbial communities enriched on stacked mutant (SM) sorghum from Joint BioEnergy Institute, Emeryville, California... ... | reverse complement strand
GTTCCAGGAGCTGGCCATGGAAAACATTAGTAACTTCCAGAAGTATGGTGTCAAGAAAATCGTCACGATGGACCCGCACGCCTACAATACATTTAAGCATGAGTATCCGGAATTCGGTCTTGAAGGGGTAGAGGTATACCATCATACTGAATTGCTGGCACAGTGGCTGAAAGAAGGACGCCTTAAGCCGGTCAACGAAGTGAAAGACCGTGTGACTTTCCATGATTCCTGTTACCTGGGACGCTACAATGACATCTTTGATGCCCCGCGTCAAATTCTCTCCGCGATTCCGGGTGTGGAAATCGTCGAGATGGAGCGTTCCGGCTGTGACAGCATGTGCTGCGGCGCGGGCGGCGGCATGATGTGGCAGGAGGAGCATCAGGGGACGCGTGTAAACATTGCGCGCACAGAGCAGGCGCTGGCTGTGAATCCCACCACCATCGGAAGCGCCTGTCCGTACTGCCTGACGATGCTGTCGGATGGTACGAAAGCGAAAGAAGTGGAAGATAAAGTGCAAACGCTCGACATGGTAGAGATTTTAGAAAAATCTTTATAGATTTCCCTTTTGCATTTGTTAGAACATTGATACAATGGAAGTAGAAAGATGTGTTGCCCGGCAGCGGAGGCTGCCGGGTATGTTTCCGAATAATAACTGACTGAGCAATCGCTCGCTTTGAAAATTTTGTGTACTATTAAGGAGGCGCGAAAGAGAATGAGAAAATCTGTCATTGTAAGTGCGGCCCGCACACCTTTCGGCAAGTTCGGAGGTAGTCTGTCTTCGCTTCAGGCGGTCGACCTGGGGGGCATTGTTATTAAGGAAGTAGTGGAGCGTGCCGGCATCTCTCCGGATATGGTAGAAGAGGTTATTATGGGGATGGTGCTGCAGGGTGGTGCCAGACAAATTCCTTCGCGCCAGGCAGCACGTAAAGCAGGTCTTCCGTGGGAAGTACAGACGGAGACTATCAATAAAGTCTGTGCATCGGGTCTGCGCAGCGTAACGCTGGCCGATCAGATTATCCGTGCCGGTGATGCGGATGTAATTGTAGCAGGCGGTATGGAAAGCATGAGCAACGCACCGTACATCGTGCCCAATGTGCGCTGGGGCATGCGCATGGGCGACGGTAAGCTGGTCGATCTGATGCTGCATGATGGATTGACCGACGCCTATGATGGTCAGCACATGGCAGTACATGGCAGCAATGTGGCCGCCGAATATGGAATCTCCCGTGAAGAGCAGGATAAATGGGCGCTGCGTAGCCAGCAGCGTGCCGCAGAAGCCATCAAAGCAGGCAAATTAAAAGAGGAGATTGTACCGGTTTCCGTACCGCAGCGCAAAGGCGATCCGGTGGTTGTCGATACGGATGAAGCTCCGCGTGAAACGAGCATTGAGCAATTGCAGAAGCTCCCGCCTGTATTCACAAAAGACGGAACCATTACAGCCGGTAACGCACCGGGTGTCAACGACGGCGCAGGCGCCATGGTTGTCATGTCCGACGAAAAAGCGAAAGAGCTTGGTGCCAAACCGCTGGCAACGATTCTCGGCCATGCGGCGGTTGGTCAGGAAGCGCCGTACATTGCGACTACGCCGGGTCTTGCTATTAATAAATTGTTGAAGAAAACCGGTTATACCATCGACCAGATTGACTTATTGGAAGTTAATGAAGCGTTTGCAGCGGTTACGCTGACCAGCCAAAAAATCGCAGGCTGGGATCCGGAAAAAGTAAATGTAAATGGCGGCGCCATCGCGTTTGGCCACCCGATTGGAGCCAGCGGCGCGCGCATTTTGATGACGCTAATTTATGAACTCCGCCGTCGGGGCGGCGGTCTCGGTATCGCGGCGATTTGTTCGGGTGCGGCCCAGGGTGACGCCATTCTGGTGGAAGTACCGGCCGCCGAATAACGATAGAAGCTATGAGATAGGAGAGAAGGCGAAGAATGAGGAAAGAATTCGACTTGAATACGGAAAAAGGCCCATGCCTTTTTCATCCCGGAATCTTTTTCTTCTCCTTATTCTCCCTCTCTTTTCTTAAATATTTATTTAGAACATAAGGAGTGGAGAGGAATGGAAGTAAAAAAATTCATGGTCATCGGCGCAGGCCAGATGGGAAGCGGTATTGCGCAGGTAGCAGCACAGGCCGGTCTTGAAGTCGTGCTTCATGATGTGAAAGACGAATTCGTCAACCGCGGACTCGATGTTATTACTAAGAACCTTGCGCGCGACGTAGAGAAAGGCCGCAAAACGGAACAAGAGAAGCAGGATATTCTTGACCGCATCACGCCGTCCACTGACCTTACTAACGCAAAAGACGTTGACTTCGTAGTAGAAGCGATTGTTGAAAATATGGACGTAAAAACCGGGGTTTTCAAACAACTGGATGAAATTGCGCCGGCGCATGCCATTCTGGCAAGCAATACGTCTTCGTTGCCGATTACGGAAATCGCCGCAGTTACAAACCGTCCGGAGAAAGTAATCGGCATGCATTTCATGAATCCGGTTCCAGTTATGAAGCTAATTGAGGTTATCCGCGGTCTGGCAACCTCCGATGAGACATACCGCGTGGTTGCGGAGCTGTCTGAGAAGATGGGCAAAGTGGCAGTAGAAGTGAACGACTTCCCCGGCTTCGTATCCAACCGGGTGCTAATGCCGATGATTAATGAAGCCATTTACTGCGTATATGAGGGCGTGGCGACGCCGGAAGCGATTGACGAAGTTATGAAACTCGGTATGAACCATCCGATGGGACCGCTTACGCTGGCTGACTTTATCGGTCTTGATACGTGCCTGTACATCATGGAAGTGCTGCATGAAGGATTCGGCGACTCGAAATACCGTCCGTGCCCGTTGCTGCGCAAGTATGTAAAAGCAGGCTGGTTGGGACGCAAATCCGGACGCGGATTCTACACATACCAATAGATATACATTCACAAAGAGCATCAGGAGTTAGGAGGAGAAACCATGCATTTGCAATTTACAGAAGAACAAGAGATGATGCGCCGTATGGTGCGTGACTTCGCCCGCGAAGAAATCGCACCCCGGGTGGAGGAGATGGAAGAAACGGATGAATTCCCGCTCGAAATTATCCGCAAGATGGGCGAATACGGATTAATGGGAATCCCGATTGAGGAGAAGTGGGGCGGTGCGGAAGCGGACTTTATCTCCTATATTCTCGCAATCAATGAAATCTCTAAGGTAAGCCCGACAGTTGGGGTTATTCTCTCCGTACACACATCGGTCGGTACTAATCCGATTCTTTACTTCGGTAACGAAGAACAAAAGAAAAAATACGTACCGAAACTGGCTTCCGGCGAATATATCGGTGCGTTTGCGCTGACCGAGCCGAACGCCGGTTCCGACGCTGCCAGCATGCGTACAACTGCGGTGAAAAAAGGCGACAAATACATTCTGAACGGAAGCAAAATCTTCATTACAAACGCCGGAGCGGCTAACACGTACATTACGTTTGCTGTCACCGATCCGTCAAAAGGTTCCAAAGGAATCTCGGCGTTTATTGTAGAAAAGGATACACCAGGGTTTACTGTCGGCAAGAAGGAGAAAAAGATGGGTTTGCATGGATCCAGCACCTGCGAATTAATCTTTGATAACGCGGAAGTACCGGCGGAAAATCTGCTTGGCGAAGAAGGTATAGGTTTTACCATCGCCATGGCGAACCTGGATGTAGGACGAATCGGCATCGCGGCGCAAGGTCTCGGCATTGCGGAAGGCGCGCTCGAACACGCGATTGCGTATGCGAAGGAACGCCATCAATTCGGCAAGCCGATCGCTTCCCAACAGGCCATCGCGTTTAAACTGGCCGATATGGCGACACAAACCGAAGCGGCGCGCATGCTGGTCTATCGTGCGGCGGCCCTGCGCAACCAGGGTATCAAGTGCGGCATGGAGGCATCCATGGCGAAGCGTTTTGCAACCGATACGGCGATGAAAGTGGCGACGGAAGCTGTCCAGGTCTTCGGCGGCTACGGCTATACGCGTGAGTATCCGGTCGAGCGCTATTTCCGCGACGCCAAAGTAACCCAGATTTATGAGGGTACCAACCAGATTCAGCGTCTTGTGATTTCCAAATACTTATTAAACAAATAATAAAGGAGTGGGGAGAGCATGGATTTCCAACTGTCTGAAGAACACAAAATGCTGCGCCAAATGGTGCGCGAATTCGCGGAGAATGAACTGGCCGACAAAGCCGGGGAGCGCGACGAAGAAGAACGTTTTGACATGGAAGTATTCCACAAGATGGCTGAGCTGGGCCTGACGGGTATTCCGTGGGATGAGAAGTACGGCGGTGCAGGTTTTGATTTCTTAAGTTACGTCATTGCGGTGGAGGAGCTGTCGCGCGTCGACTCCTCTGTGGGGGTTACGCTGTCTGCGCATACATCGCTGGCGAGCTGGCCGATTTATAAATTCGGTACCGAAGAACAGAAGCAGAAATTTCTGCGTCCGCTGGCCGAAGGCAAAAGCATGGGTGCCTACTGCCTGACCGAGCCAGGTTCCGGATCCGACGCTGCCGGAATGAAGACAACGGCGAAAAAAGACGGCGATCACTACATTCTGAACGGAAGCAAAATCTTCATTACAAACGGCGGGCTGGCAGACATCTATATCGTATTTGCCGCTACCACTCCGGAATTAAAGCATAAGGGACAAACCGCGTTTATCGTAACGAGCGATATGCCTGGCTTTAAAGTCGGCAAAAAAGAGAAGAAGCTTGGTATCCGTTCTTCCGCAACGACGGAGATCATTTTTGAAGATTGCCGTGTGCCGGCAGAAAATCTGCTGGGTCAGGAAGGGCAGGGTTTTAAAATCGCGATGATGACGCTTGACGGCGGCCGTAACGGCATCGCTGCTCAGGCGGTAGGTATCGCGGATGGCGCGCTGACGCATGCGATTGCGTATGCGAAGGAACGCCATCAATTCGGCAAGCCGATCGCTTCCCAGCAGGCCATCGCATTCAAACTTGCAGACATGGCAACAAAAGTGGAAGCGGCCCGTCTTCTGACCTACCAGGCCGCTGTGCTTGAAGACAGCGGTCTGCCGTATGGAAAAGCGTCTGCAATGGCAAAACTTTATGCGGGCGATATCGCAATGGAAGTGACCACCGATGCGGTACAAGTCTTCGGCGGTTACGGTTATACACGCGAATATCCGGTAGAACGCTTCATGCGTGATGCCAAAATTACGCAAATCTACGAAGGAACGAACGAGATTCAGCGTCTTGTCATCTCGAACTACTTGCTGAAAGACTAAGGATGTGAGCGTATTGCATACATTGGTAGAGCGGATTCTTAATGGAGATCGCCGGGCGGTTGCCCGTGCGATCTCTTATATAGAGGATAACCATCCCGAGAAGACGGAGATTTTGCAGGATCTTTTTCCGCATACAGGGAAATCATTTCTTGTCGGCATTACCGGTTCGCCGGGCGCGGGCAAAAGCTCGTTTGTCGATAAACTTATCGGGTACTTGCGCAGGCAGAATCTGACCGTAGGAATCGTGGCGGTGGACCCTACCAGCCCGTTTACTGGTGGTGCGATTCTCGGCGATCGTATACGCATGCAGGATCATTTTCTTGATGAGGGTGTATTTATTCGTAGCATGGGTACGCGCGGCAGCCTGGGCGGCCTGGCGCGTTCCACGAAAGAGGCGATTCGCGTGCTCGATGCGTACGGCAAAGATGTCGTAATTATCGAAACGGTGGGCGTCGGCCAATCGGAGCTTGATATTATGAACGTCGCTGATTCGACGGCCGTTGTGCTGAATCCGGGCGGCGGCGATACGGTGCAGGCATTTAAAGCGGGCATTATGGAAATTGCTGATTTGTTCATTTTGAACAAAGCCGATCTGGCCGGTACAGAGAAATTATACCGCGAAGTGGAGCAGATGCTTGACCTGGTGAAGCATGACGCTGCATGGCGTCCTCCTGTAGTTAAGACCATTACGCCGCAGAACAAAGGAATCGATGAAACATGGCAGGCATTTCTTAATCACAAAACGTATTTGAAAGAAAGCGGCGAGTGGGAGAAGCGACGCGCTTCTCACCTAAAGGAAGAAGTGGCGGAAATCGTGGAGCACGAGGTGCATCAACTGGTTACCAAGCATTTGCGCAGTGAAGGATACAAAGAGATTATGGAGAAAGTTTCCCGTCGTGACATTGATCCGTATGAAGTAGCAGGTCAGCTGTTTCATCAGTTAGTAAAAGAAAAATAGTATTCTGAAAAGTATTGCGGATTCGTTTTCTTCGTGCGTATAATAAGAAGAAAGAAGAGGCGATATGCCTTTTCTTTTTCCCTGCACTCTGAGCAATCGCTCAGTCAGCACGAGGAAAGGAGCAATGTACAATGGAACAACGAAAATCGATCCCTTCGATGGTAAAAGACCCGAAACTCATCGAGAAGCGACGCGAACAAATTATTGAAGCAGCGGTTGAGCTTTTTATCTCCAAAGGATTTCACAAAACGACCACCCGAGAAATTTCCCGTGCATCAGGATTTAGCATCGGCACGCTATACGAATATATCGAATCAAAGGAAGACGTTCTCTATCTTGTATGCGACGCAATCCATGCAGGTGTGGAAAAAGGATTGCAGGAGGTATTGGTAAACGGCGTGAGTGGAGCCGTGATGCTGAAGGCGGCCATTGAGGGCTTCCTGCGTGTTATGGATCAGATGCAGGACCGTGTGCTGCTGATTTACCAGGAGATTAAATCGCTTCCTCCTGACACGATGAAGTATGTACTTGCCAAAGAAGAAGAGATTACCGGATTTTTTGAGGAGATACTGCACCGGGGTAGAATGGATGGTTCGCTTAATATCGACGAGAAGTCGGTGAAGCTGATGGCACACAATATCGTGGTGCTGGGCGAGATGTGGACATTCCGCCGCTGGAGCCTGCGTAAGCACTACACGCTCGAAGAATATACGGAAATGCAGACCTCATTGATTTTGCGCGAATTGACAGGAAAATAAGGAGGAAAACCAAGATGGAAACGGCAATTTATCGTCCGAAGCACAATGTTCGTTTTGTCACGGCTGCCAGCCTGTTCGACGGCCATGATGCATCCATTAACATCATGCGCCGCATCCTGCAGGCGTCCGGAGTGGAGGTCATTCACCTTGGCCATAACCGCTCTGTAGAGGAGGTTGTAAATGCCGCCATTCAGGAAGATGCACAGGGTATCGCTGTAAGTTCCTACCAGGGTGGTCACGTTGAGTATTTCAAGTATATTATTGACCTGTTAAAAGAGAAAAACGCCTCTCATATCAAAGTGTTTGGCGGCGGTGGCGGTGTTATCGTTCCTTCTGAAATTCGCGAACTACATGAATACGGTGTGACAAAAATCTTCTCTCCGGATGACGGACGTATACACGGTCTTCAGGGTATGATTAACTGGATGATTGAGCAGACCGACTATCCGACTCCCAAAGAAGTCGAAAAAGAAATCAATGAGCTTAAAAATCGCAGCTGGAATGCAATCGGCCGCATGATTACGCTGGCGGAGGAAAATGTCGAAAAGCAGGACCGGGAAGTAGCGGCGACGCTCGAGAAAGTTAACGCTATGGTAGAGACGGTTCCGGTTCTCGGCATCACGGGAACAGGCGGCGCTGGAAAAAGCTCGCTGACGGATGAACTTGTGCGCCGGTATCTTGAACAATACCCGGATAAGACGATTGCGATTCTCTCTGTAGATCCATCCAAGCAGAAAACAGGCGGAGCACTGCTGGGCGACCGCATCCGCATGAACTCGATTAATTCGCCGCGAGTGTATATGCGCTCGCTGGCTACCCGTAAATCCCACAGTGAGCTCAGCAGGGCTATCGGCGATGCAATCAATATCGTAAAAGCGGCAGGCTACGATTTTATTATCGTCGAAACATCCGGCATTGGCCAGGGCGACGCCAATATTACGCAGGTGTGCGACGTCGCTATGTACGTCATGACCAGCGAATTCGGTGCGCCGACCCAGCTTGAGAAAATCGATATGATCGATTATGCGGATATTATTGCTATCAATAAATTCGAGCGTCGCGGCTCCGAAGACGCCCTGCGTGATGTTAAGAAGCAGTGGGCGCGCAGCCGTGCCATTTTTGACATGAAAGACGAAGATATTCCGGTTTACGGCACGATTGCAAGCCAGTTCAATGACCCGGGCACAAACGTACTGTTTGTGAACCTGATGAGAGTCGTCTCCGAAAAAACCGGCACCGAATGGCCGACAACGATAGACATCTCCCGCGACACAAAATCGAAGAAGAAATATATTATTCCGTCGGACCGTGTGCACTATCTGGCTGAAATTGTAAACACGGTACGTGAGTATAAGAAATTCACCGAACAGCAGGTGCAAATTGCACGTAAGCTGTTCCAATTGAAAGGCACGAAAGAAGAGCTGTCTCAACAGACTGGAGAGCTTGCGGCCGATCTACGGCAGGAGATTGATAAGCTGATTGCACATTATGAAGAGAAGCTGCATCCGGAAAGCAAAAAAATTCTGGAGAATTGGGAGTCGCTAAAAGAAGCGTACCAGCAGGATGAATTCGTCACCAAAGTACGTGACAAAGAAATTGTCACCAAACTGTACACGACGTCGCTATCCGGTACGCGCATTCCGAAAGTAGCGCTGCCGAAATTCGAAGATTGGGGAGAGATTCTCCGCTGGTCCATGACGGAGAACCTTCCGGGACACTTCCCTTATACAGCAGGCGTATTTCCATTTAAGCGCGATAGCGAAGATCCGAAGCGTCAGTTCGCGGGCGAAGGTACACCGGAGCGGACAAACCGCCGCTTCCACTATCTCTCCAAAGATGATACGGCAAAACGTCTGAGTACGGCATTTGACAGTGTGACCCTGTATGGTGAAGATCCGGATTACCGTCCGGACATTTACGGGAAAATCGGTACGAGCGGCGTCAGCATTTGTACGCTGGATGATATGAAGAAGCTGTATGCCGGATTCGACCTGTGCCATCCGTCCACGTCCGTATCTATGACGATTAACGGACCGGCGCCGATTATCCTGGCGATGTATATGAACACGGCGATTCAGCAGCAGTTTGATAAGTTCAAAGAAGAAAACGGGCGCGAGCCGAACGCTGAAGAAGCCGAACAGATTAAAGCGTACACGTTAAAGAGCGTACGCGGTACTGTTCAGGCGGACATTCTGAAAGAAGACCAGGGACAAAACACGTGCATCTTCTCAACTGAGTTTGCGCTGAAGATGATGGGTGACATCCAGGAATACTTTGTTAAGAACCATGTCCGCAACTACTACTCGGTAAGTATCTCCGGCTACCATATTGCAGAAGCGGGAGCGAATCCGATTTCCCAGCTGGCATTCACGCTGGCGAACGGTTTCACGTATGTGGAATACTACTTGAGCCGCGGTATGCATATTGATGAATTTGCGCCGAACCTGTCGTTTTTCTTCAGTAACGGTCTTGATCCGGAGTACAGCGTACTCGGTCGTGTGGCCCGCCGTATCTGGGCAGTCGTGATGAAAAACAAATACGGCGGAAATGAGCGCAGCCAGAAGCTGAAATATCATATTCAGACATCCGGCCGTTCGCTGCATGCGCAGGAGATGGATTTCAATGATATCCGCACAACGCTGCAGGCGCTGATGGCCATCTACGATAATTGCAACTCGTTGCATACGAATGCATACGACGAAGCGATTACGACGCCGACGGAGAACTCCGTACGACGTGCGATGGCAATCCAGATGATTATTACGAAAGAGTTAGGGTTAGCCAAGAATGAAAACTCGCTGCAGGGCTCTTTCATCATTGAAGAGTTGACCGACTTGGTGGAAGAAGCGGTTCTGGCTGAATTCCAGCGCATCAGCGATCGCGGCGGTGTACTGGGCGCGATGGAAACGCAATACCAGCGCAGCAAGATTCAAGAAGAATCGCTTTACTATGAAACGCTTAAGCATAACGGCGAGCTGCCGATTATCGGGGTCAATACATTCATGAACCCGAACTCATCTGAAGACGACTATGAGATTGAGCTTGCCCGTGCAACGGAGGAAGAGAAGATACAGCAAATTAACAATCTGCGCGCCTTCCAGGAGCGCCATAAAGACGCCGTAGGCCCGGCGCTGCAACGCTTAAAAGAAGTGGCCCGCAGCAACGGCAACATCTTCGCCGAGCTGATGGAAACGGTTAAAGTGGCAAGCCTTGGCCAGATTACCGGAGCGCTTTATGAAGTAGGCGGCCAGTATCGCCGGAACATGTAAATTCGAAAGACGAGAGAAAAGACTCGCTGGATTGAAAGAAAAAAGGCGAGGTCTCTTTCCCTCGTCTTTCTATTATGGGTAAGATAAGTTTAAGACGAAGCCGAAAAGAGAAAGGTAACACTTTTTGCCCTCTTTCTTTCCTTGCATTACTCTTGCATTTTAGGGGTTAAATTGTATAAAATAAGGAATGCTGAATAATAGGGAAAGTATACCCGGACGCGGGGTTCCCGCGTCTTGTTGCTTGAATACCTGTAAAGAAGGGAAGTGCCGAGGGTGAGCAGTGCTTTAAACCTGGAAGCAGAAAAAATCCAAGAAATGGCGATGGTAGATCTCGCTTATCAACTGTTGAACCAATCGAAAAAACCGGCGTATTACCGTGATTTGTACAAAGAACTGACAGAAATGAAGAACATGTCGGAATCGGAAGCGATGGACATGATCGCACAGGTTTACACAGAGATAAACCTTGATGGCCGTTTTATCTGCCTCGGTGACAACCTCTGGGGCCTGAAACGCTGGTATCTCGTCGAGACGCAGGAAGAATCCGCTGAAGGCGGTTTCCGCGGCAAATTTGCGCTTGATGACGATGATGATTTCGATGAAGATGAGGAAGAGATCGAAGAAGAATATGAAGATGTTGATGACGAACAGGTTGATGACATAGACGATGATGAAGAAGACATTGATGATGACTTTGTCGATGAAGAAGAAACAGAGGAAGAATTCGAAGACGAGATGGATGAAGACGAGATGGATGACGAGGACGAAGATCTTGACATATAATATATAGGACGATAAAATACTTTTTGGGCTTTAAAAGTATACAATGTATCGTTGACTACTAAAAACAAAAGTGCCCCTCCGAATATTCGGTTGGGGAATACTTTTGTTTTTTTATTTTTCTAGATTCATACAGTTAATTGTTTTGTGGAAAAGTATTGAATGGGCAAAGAAAGAGGGGTTTATTTGTATGGCAAAGTATATATTTGTAACTGGCGGTGTGGTATCTTCTCTAGGTAAAGGGATTACGGCCGCTTCTTTGGGCCGTTTGTTAAAGAACCGCGGACTGCAGGTAACCATCCAGAAGTTTGATCCGTACATTAACGTTGATCCGGGTACAATGAGTCCGTACCAGCACGGGGAAGTATTCGTAACGCAGGACGGAGCGGAAACGGATCTCGACCTTGGCCACTATGAGCGTTTCATCGACATTAACCTGAATTCCAACAGTAATGTAACAACGGGTAAAATATATTCTTCTGTTATTACGAAAGAACGCCGCGGTGACTACCTGGGTGGAACGGTACAGGTAATCCCCCATATTACGAATGAAATCAAGGAACGCGTATTCCGTGCCGGCCGCGAGACGAACGCGGATGTTGTCATCACGGAAATCGGAGGTACGGTAGGGGACATCGAAAGCTTACCGTTCTTAGAAGCGATTCGTCAGATTAAAAGCGATGTCGGGCGCGATAATGTCATGTATATCCACTGTACGCTTGTACCGTATCTGGCCGCCGCAGGCGAGATGAAGACGAAACCGACGCAGCACAGCGTAAAAGAACTGCGCAGCTTAGGCATTCAGCCGAATATCATCGTATGCCGCACCGAACATCCGATGTCCCAGGACATGAAAGAGAAAATTGCCCTCTTCTGCGACATTGACCCGAAAGCAGTCATTGAAGCGACGGACGCTGAATCGCTGTACGAAGTGCCTTTGGCGCTGAAGGAGCAAGGGATGGATGAATATGTGTGCAACCATTTGAACCTTACCTGTCCGGAAGCGGACATGACGGAATGGAAGCAGATGCTTCATAAAATCAAAAATCTTTCCCGCAAGACAACCATTGCCATTGTCGGTAAATACGTGGCGCTGCACGATGCGTATCTTAGCGTAGCTGAGGCGCTGTACCATGCCGGTTATGCGAACGATGCGGACGTTAACATCGAGTGGGTTGATGCCGAAGAGGTATATGAGCACAATGTAGCCGATCTGCTGGGGCGCGTGGACGGTATACTCGTGCCGGGCGGTTTCGGTGACCGCGGTGTAGAAGGAAAAATTATCGCCACCAAATATGCGCGTGAGAACAAAATTCCGTTCCTGGGCATTTGCTTAGGCATGCAGGTGGCAGTCATCGAATTTGCCCGTCACGTTGTCGGTATGAAAGATGCGAATAGCTCGGAGATTAATCCGTCAACACCGTATCCGGTCATCGACCTGCTTCCGGATCAGAAAGATATCGAGAACCTGGGCGGTACGATGCGCCTTGGTCTGTATCCTTGTAAGATGGAGAAGGATACGGTAGCCCGCGCTTCTTACGGCGAGGATCTTGTATATGAACGTCACCGTCATCGTTATGAATTCAACAACCAATATCGTGAAACGTTAAAGAATGCAGGCCTGAGATTCAGCGGCACGTCGCCGGATGGCCGTCTGGTGGAGATTATTGAAATTCCGGATCACCCGTGGTTTGTGGCAAGTCAGTTCCACCCGGAATTCACTTCCCGTCCGAACCGTCCGCAGCCTTTGTTCCGCGATTTCGTAGGTGCGGCACTGCAGTTGAACAGATAAGGAAAATTTTTAAGGGACGATCCTGATGCTCGTCCTTTTTTCTTTCCTTAATAATGTGAAAAAAGAAAGGATTTTTTTAGAATTTAGCGAATCTTATTATAGCCATGGTAGTGAGGATACATAATGTACGCGCATTCGCATGATACGAATGAGAGGGGGAACGACATGAAAGACCAAAAAGTATTAATTGTCGATGATCAATACGGGATTCGTGTACTGCTGTTTGAGGTATTTGGAAAGGAAGGCTATCAAACGTTTCAAGCGGCGAATGGAAAGCAGGCGCTAGATATTGTCGTGAACGAGTCGCCGGACCTCGTCATTCTTGATATGAAAATTCCTGGCATGGACGGATTGGAAATTCTAAAAGAAATTAAGAAAATTGCCCCAGATACTAAAGTCATTATGATGACAGCGTATGGCGAGTTGGATATGATTAAAGAGGCGACAGAACTTGGCGCGCTCACACATTTTACAAAGCCGTTTGATATCGATGAACTACGAACAGCGGTAAATAAGCAACTCGCATGCTAATCTTTCATTGTGGTATAATAAGCAATGTTTGAGAGTATGCACAAAACAAGGAGGATCTTACATATGCCATTAGTTTCGATGACAGATATGTTAAACAAAGCCGTGGAAGGAAAATACGCAGTCGGCCAGTTTAACCTGAACAATCTAGAGTTCACGCAGGCCATTCTGCAGGCCGCGGAAGAAGAGAAATCCCCTGTCATCCTTGGAGTAAGTGAAGGTGCAGCTCGTTATATGGGTGGGTTCAAACTGGTTGTAGCCATGGTAAAAGCATTAATGGAAGAATATAAAACGACTGTGCCGGTGGCTATTCACTTAGACCACGGATCTTCCTTCGAGAAGTGCGTGGAAGCGATCCATGCCGGCTTTACATCGGTTATGATTGACGGTTCGCATTACCCGCTGGAAGAGAATATTGCACTGACGAAGCGCGTTGTTGACGTAGCGCATGCGCTGGGCGTGTCTGTGGAAGCGGAACTGGGCCGTATCGGCGGACAGGAAGATGATCTGGTAGTCGAAGATGCGGAAGCGATGTATGCAGTTCCGGAAGAATGTGATAAACTTGTGCGCGAGACCGGCGTAGATTGCTTCGCTCCGGCGCTTGGTTCCGTACATGGCCCATACAAAGGTGAGCCGAAACTGGGCTTTGATAGAATGGAAGAGGTAATGAAACTGACAGGTGTGCCGCT
>Ga0310836_101306_pt1 | contig 14114 bp, 17 predicted proteins | sample SM_ome_4_FD_201310 | JGI IMG/M metagenome (GOLD analysis project Ga0310836, IMG submission 201310) | Sorghum-adapted microbial communities enriched on stacked mutant (SM) sorghum from Joint BioEnergy Institute, Emeryville, California... ... | reverse complement strand
GTAAGCTGTTTGAGGCGCTGGCGAAAGGGCGTACCTCGGAAGCCATCAAAACGCTCATGGGCCTGCAGGCGAAAACGGCCCTGGTCATTCGGGACGGTCAGGAAATGACGATTCCCGTGGAAGAAGTCGCGGTAGGCGATACGATTGTGGTTCGCCCCGGAGAGAAAATTCCAGTGGATGGTGAAGTAATTGAAGGTCAATCATCTGTTGATGAGTCGATGCTCACGGGAGAGAGCATTCCAGTAGAGAAACAGGCGGGCGCGCATGTGTTTGGTGCTACGATTAACAAAAACGGTATTTTAAAATTAAAGGCAACCAAGATCGGCAAAGAAACAGCGCTGGCCCAGATTATTAAAGTCGTGGAAGAAGCACAGGGATCAAAAGCGCCGATTCAGCGGATTGCAGACAAAATCTCAGGCATTTTTGTTCCGATTGTCGTCGGCATCGCCGTCCTTGTCTTCCTTGTCTGGTACATCTGGGTAACGCCGGGCGATTTTGCGAATGCACTGGAAAAACTCATTGCCGTGCTGGTCATCGCATGCCCGTGCGCCCTCGGTTTGGCTACGCCCACTTCGATTATGGCCGGATCAGGACGGGCGGCGGAAGCAGGGGTTTTGTTTAAAGGCGGAGAGCACTTAGAGACTACGCAGCAAATCGATACGGTTGTGCTGGATAAGACGGGAACCGTAACAAAAGGAAAGCCGGAATTGACGGATGTTATCATGGAAGGGATAAAGGAAGAGGAATTCCTGCGTCTGGTGGGTAGCGCTGAGAAAAATTCGGAGCATCCGCTTGCCGAGGCTATCGTAGCCGGCATTATAGAAAAAGGAATTTCGCTTGCTTCAACAGATGAGTTTGAAGCAATACCGGGGTATGGCATTCGTGCTGTGGTAGAAGGACGAACGGTCCTGATCGGTACACGCAAGCTAATGGCCCGTTATGAGGTGACTCGATGAACGATTTGGAGAGCAAAGGAAAAACAGCCATGGTCGTCGCTGTGGATGGACGCTACGCAGGGATTGTAGCGGTAGCCGATACGATTAAAGAAACATCAAAAGAGGCGATTGCCCGCCTCAAACAAATGGGCATTGAAGTCATTATGATTACCGGTGACAATCAGCGTACAGCCGAAGCGATTGCCGCTGAAACAGGCATCGATCGCGTACTGGCGGAAATACTGCCCGAAGGAAAAGCGGAAGAAGTGAAGAAGCTTCAAAATCAGGGTAAGAAAGTTGCCATGGTAGGAGACGGAATCAACGATGCTCCGGCGCTGGCTATGGCCGATATCGGTATCGCGATGGGCACAGGTACGGATGTGGCCATGGAAGCAGGAGATATTACATTGATGCGAGGCGATTTGAACAGCATTGCCGATGCCATCCACATGAGCCGTAAGACGATGACAAACATTAAGCAGAATTTGTTCTGGGCACTGGCATATAACTCGCTCGGCATTCCGATTGCCGCCGCCGGATTTCTTGCGCCGTGGGTAGCGGGAGCCGCCATGGCGTTGAGTTCAGTTTCCGTTGTGCTGAATGCGCTGCGCCTGCAGCGGGTGAAATTATAAAAAAGCAATAAGAATAACCTGATAAGGAGGTGAAACGATGGAACCGGTAGTGGAGCAATCAGGTAATACGGAGGAGCATGAAGCGTGCCAAAGAACGAGCCATCATTCCGAAAAAATGAAAAACAATTTGATCACGCGATTAAATCGAATCGAAGGGCAAATTCGTGGTATTAAAGGTATGATAGACAGAGATGTGTACTGTGACAATATCCTAAATCAAATCGCAGCCGTACAATCCGCACTGAATTCGGTAGGACGCCTCCTATTGGAAGGACATATGAAAAGTTGCGTCATTGAGCGCATCCAGGAAGGCGATAATGAAGTAATTGATGAGCTGTTAAAGACGATGAACAAATTAATGAAGTAAGCAAGGCTTGCTTTAACTATACTAACACATTGGAGGGAACAAATCATGCAAAACGTAACATTGAAAGTGGAAGGCATGTCCTGCAACCATTGCGTAAAAGCCATTGAGGGCGCGCTGGAGGAAATTGGCGCTTCTGGAAAAGTAAATCTTGCCGAAAAAACCGTTCAGGTAGAATACGACGAAAATAAAGTGAACGTGGAATCCATTAAAGAAGCCATCGAAGATCAAGGATACGATGTAGTTTAAAAAAATATCCCGTTATACAAACCCTCCTCAGATTGTCGCTGAGGAGGGTTTTCATACGCTTCTATTCTGCCATGCCGCCATTTTACGGCAGGCCCTAGCGCATCCTCTGCATGCCTCCATGCATGCCAGGTATTCCGAAATACATTCGTTCATTTGTTCAACTTTCTTCACAATTTCTCCATGCTTTTTTGCTTTTATAGTAGTGAAGCAGATACGAAAGGAAAGATAAAAAATGGCAGAACAGAACACGATTTTAATTGTGGATGATGAGCAGCAGATGCGTCGGCTTTTGTCACTGCATTTACAAAAAGCTGGATATGACACCGAAGAAGTCGCATCGGGGGAGCGTGCCCTGGAGGCGGTCACAAAAAAGACGTACCGCCTAATCCTGCTTGACATTATGATGCCGGGCATGTCCGGTTGGGAGGCATGCAGAAAGATTCGGCAGACATCTTCCGTGCCCATCATTATGCTGACTGCTCGTGACGAAGTGGCGGACAAAGTACAGGGATTGAAGTTGGGCGCCGATGACTACATTACTAAACCGTTTGAGAAAGAGGAGTTGTTGGCAAGGGTCCGGGCGCTTCTCCGGCGAAGCGAGCTAACGTATGCGTCGTCCAGGGCTTCTGCCAACAGTTTGCTTCAACATCGCGGTATTAAAGTGGACAAAAAGAGACGGGAAGCTTTTTATCAGGACGCTGCGCTTGTCCTGACCCGAAGAGAATATGACATTTTATATACGCTCATCAAGAATCCGGGTCATGTATTCAGCCGGGACGATCTGCTTTCGTTAATCTGGTCGGACCGCAATGTGGACGATTACCGGACCGTAGATACACACGTGAAGAACCTGCGTGAGAAACTCCGCAGTGCGGGAGCACCCGCTCATGACATTTTGAAGACGGTGTGGGGAGTGGGCTATAAAATTCAGTAAGGATGAGAATTATGCTTCAATCCATTCGCAATCGTGTGTCTACCAAAGTAGGATTATTATTGCTTGTTGTTTTTTTGTTCATCATTTTTTCGATGGGCGGAATCCTGTATTCGCTATTTCTTACCTTCTACCTTTCTCATATTACGGAGGAGCTGGTGCAACGTGGAAAAAGCCATGCCAACGTGCTAAGCGAACATTTTACCCCTACCACCATGAATCATGTGGCCCGCATGGAAAAAGGTTCGAATTATATGGTGGTTGTGCTTGATAGAAACAGAAACGTTATCGCAAATTCGGATACCATTACCTCTGCTCACCGCGAATACTTATCGGCCACAGGTGAGCACGGAGCGGAAGAAGAACTGGCGGTAGAAAAGGATTGGGATAAAAAGCCGTTCCTCGTGTCCCGTTCTTTGATTATGCAAAACGGCGAACCTGTCGGCGCCGTTGTCATGTTCAGTCCTACGGCTCCTATCCATCAGGCCGTGGAAGTGCTGCAGGGAATGCTTGTGATTACCGGCGCGATCACTGTTCTGGTGGTAACCGGCATTGTCTTTCTTCTTTCCCGGATGATCGTGCGTCCGCTTCTTCAGATAAAACAGGCGACCGGTGAAATCGCAGAAGGAAACTACTCCGTTCGTCTGCCGGTACAGGGTGGTGACGAGGTGGCTCAACTGGCGGCTTCCGTCAACTATATGTCAGACCGTATCGAATTTTACCAGAAGCAGCGCAACGAATTTTTGGCCGATATCGGTCATGAACTGCGAACGCCTTTGACGTATCTAAAAGGATACGCAGAAATCCTGCGGGATTCGTCGATGGATAGCGAGGAACAGCGCGCTTATACAGAAATTATTTATGAGCAGAGCTCCCGCCTGCAGCGGCTGGTTCAGGATTTGTTTGATTTGGCCCGCCTGGAACAGGGAACATTTTCGTTTCAAGTAGAGCGTTTTCCGCTGGAAGAAGCGGTGACGGATGCGCTGACATTGATAGAGCCTTCCATGGATGAGAAGGGCATTGATTTATATTATGAAGGTCCCGATCAGCCTCTCATAATCAGAGGCGATCGGCAGCGACTTGGACAGGTGGTACTGAACTTGCTGGAGAATGCCAAACGGTACATCCCCGCGGGCAGCACGGTCCGGGTTCGAGTAAAGGAACATAAGGATGCGGCCTATATCGAAGTAGAGGACAACGGTCCGGGCATTCCTGAGGAGGAGCTTCCGTATCTTACGGAGCGCTTATATCGGGTAGAAAAATCCCGTTCCAAGGAGACGGGAGGAACCGGACTCGGACTTGCCATTAGCCAGGAAATTATTCGAAAACATAACGGCTCGCTCTCTATCGAAAGTGTGAAAGGAAGAGGTTCGACATTTATTGTGGGGCTGCCACTAAAAAAAGATGAAGAACTTTGATTTCATCATATTTTCTTCACAAATGCTGGGTATAGTATAGACAGACATTTTCCCAATATGAAGAGGTGAGAAGCAGCCATGATAAAAATTCCTTTGGTAAGATGGGCCGGTGTCACGCTGCTGGCTACTGGTGTACTGGTGGCTGGATGCAGTACGCAGGGAAGTGAACAGCAGCCAAAACCGGCTGCAGAGCAGACGCGGCAGGAGAGCGCAGCCGGAAAAGCGGATACGGCTCAGGCCATGCTTGCTACGAAAAATACTACACGCATTACGGGAGGTAGCGCAGAAGAAATCGCATTATCGGCTTCCAGGATGATTTGGCCCGCAACGGCGAACGGAACGAAGCCGAATGTTGTCCTGTTGGCTCCAAGCGACAACTGGCAAACGCAGCTGGTCGGACTGGATTTGGTGCATCATCCAAGTGACGGCCCGCTGCTTGTAACGGAAAAAGGCAAAGTATCGGAAGTGGTGCTGAATGAAATCAAACGTCTCAATCCGAAAGGAGCGCAGGACGGAACGCAGGTCATCACGATTGGGATGGAGGCAAACGCCGTAAAACAAATCACGGATGCTTCGCTTAAAGTAAAAGAAATCAAAGGCGAGACACCGGAAAAGATTGCGGCAGCCATTGATGAATATTACGCATCCGTCGACGGAGAACTGCCGCAATCGGTTGTCGTTTCTACGTCCGAAAAAGCGGAGTTTGCCGCACCTGCCGGCAGCTGGATTTCTCATATGCCGGAGCCGCTTTTGTATGTAACCAAAGACAAAATTCCGGCTGAGACCGAAGCCGCGCTGAAGAGACGGAACGGCAAAGCCAACATCTATCTGCTCGGGCCGGAAGACGCGGTGGGCAAACAGGTGGAAAATGATTTGAAAAAACATGGCAATGTTATCCGCATTTCAGGCAATGATCCGGTGACGAACGCCATTGCATTTGCCAAGTATAAAGATGCCAAAACCGGATTTGGCTGGGGCATTACACAGCCGGGTCATGGCCTGGTTTTGGTAAATGTGAAGAACGTAAGCGAGTCGCTGCCGGCCCTGCCGTTTGCACACCGCGGTAAGCATGCGCCGCTGCTGTTGACAGAAAAGGAGAAAGCACCGGAAACGCTGCTCACGTATCTGAAAGAATTGAAGCCGCTCTTTAAGAAGGAGCCGACTGAAGGGCCGTATAACCATATGTATATTGTCGGTGGCAGCGATTGGGTTTCCGATGAACAACAAGGGGATTTGGATCATCTGATTGAGATTGAGGCTGCGAACGGTAAGGGTCACGGTGCTCATGATAATATGAATATGGATCATAGCCAGCACGAATGAAGAGAAGACCGCTTAGAAACAAGCCAGGCGATTTTCTCTTTATGTATAAATGCAAAAAGGCCGGGAGAGCTTCCCGGCCTTTTTGGCTTTCGGCTTTGAAGAAAAACCGTTGACAAAAAATCAAATCTGTTCAATAATATACCCATAACCGCATATACCCCATGGGGTAATAAAGATAAAATAATCGAAACAGATGAAAAACAAGAAGAGGAGAAAAGAAGGATGAAAGTGGTAAACATGCTGACTCGGCGAGTATTGGAAAAACAAGCGCCTGCGAGTATTTGATGGCCCGGAGGCATATGACAGTGAAAAAAACTGCTGGGCGGGATGAATAGCTGGACCGGTAAAGTTGTGTGATAACAAACGATGAAAGCATGATGTATGACTTGATAGTAAGAGGGAGGGAGAGACTATGACACTTGGTTTAGCTATTACACTATTTCTTATCGGTTTTCTCGGCTCGTTCATCTCAGGTTTGGTTGGCATCGGCGGTTCCATTATTAAATATCCCCTGCTGTTATACGTTCCGCCGTTAGTCGGCGTGGCGGCCTATACGGCGCACGAAGTATCCGGCATTAGCGCGGTGCAGGTATTCTTCGCCACATTCGCCGGTGTCATGGCGCTTAGGAAGGAAAATGTGATTCACTATAAGCTTGTCGGCTATATGGGTGTAGCCATTATTCTTGGCAGCTTTGCCGGGGGCTACGGCGGCAAGTTTTTGTCGGCGGACGCGATTAACTTTGTCTATGCTATCCTGGCAACTATTGCGGCAGTCATGATGTTTGGGCCGAAGAAAGGTCTTGATGACATTCCGATGGAACAGGTAGCATTCAACCGTACTGTAGCCGTCATTTCCGCACTGATTGTCGGCGTGACATCCGGGATTGTCGGGGCAGCCGGGGCCTTTATTCTTGTGCCGATTATGCTCATCATCTTGAAAATCCCGACGAGAATTACGATTGCTTCGTCGCTTGCGATTACATTCATCTCATCCATTGGAGCGACAATAGGAAAAGTAATGGCGGGGGATGTGCTGTTCTGGCCGTCAGTTGTCATGGTAATCGCCAGCATGCTCGCAGCGCCAGTCGGTGCGAAGCTGAGCACGAAGGTCCATGCGAAAGTGCTACGCGCCATTTTGTCCGCATTAATTGTCGGTTCCGCCATTAAAATCTGGCTGGATATTTTAGCTTAAACCTTAAATCTTTAAAAATATAAAGGAGGAATTTACATGGAAGTTAAAGCGATTAGCGCAAAAGAACTGCATAACAACATCAACAGCGGGCAACCCATATTCATTCTAGATGTACGAAACACGGAGGACTACAACGATTGGAAGATTGAACATAAGCATCTGACCTCGGTGAACATTCCGTACTTTGATTTCCTTGATGACAATGAGGACATTTACCATTCGTTGCCGAAGGATACAGAGATTGTCGTTATCTGTGCCAAGGGCGGCAGCGCCAAAATGATTGGGGAGATGCTTGCGGAACGTGGCTATCATGTGAGCTACCTTGAGGAAGGCATGCTGGAGTGGAGCCAGTTTTATCACCCGGTGACGGTAACAGAAGACAAAGACATGAAAATAATTCAAGTGAACCGTCTTGCGAAAGGTTGTTTGTCGTACATGATTATCTCTGACGGAGAAGCGATGGTCGTTGACCCGGGCCGCCACTTTGAGGAATACCTAAAGCTGGCTGAGCAGGAGCAGGTGAAAATTACGCGCATCGCGGATACCCATCTGCATGCCGACCATATTTCCGGTGGTCCGGAACTTGCTAAGCGTACAGGTGCCGTATATTATATCTCCCGCAGCGAGATGCAAGGAGCTGATGAAATTCCGTACGAGCCACTAGAAGATGATCAGAAGATACAGGTAGGAAATACCCAGGTGAAAGTCGTGGCGATTCCGACACCGGGCCATACCCCAGGCAGCGTATCCTTCCTGGTGAATGATCGATATCTGCTGTCCGGCGACACCATTTTCGTAGGCGGGATCGGGCGTCCGGACTTGGGCGGCAAGGCACGTGAATGGGCCCAATCTCTGTATGATACAGTGTTTACCCATATTGCCAATCTGTCCGATAGTACATGGGTGTTACCTACGCATTATGCGCACATTAAGGAAATTAATGAAGAGGGCGTCGTCGTCGCGCGTCTCGGAGATATTCGGGCCAACAATGAGGTTATGCGTACAGAAAACCGTGAACAGTTCACGGAAATGGTAGCCGGCGCATCCGGTGCCACACCGCCGAATTATGAAGAGATTATACAGATTAATCGTGGAGTCGTTCATGTGGCGGACGAAGTGGCCACCCAGCTTGAAATCGGGCCGAATCGCTGCGCTGTCCATCATTCATGAGAAATGTGCATCCTTCTATTAGGATAGCTTATTTATAACATTCGTAAAGGAGAGGTTTATTATGACAAAACGAGTAGCCATCATCGCAAGCAACGGAGGTATGTTTGACGCTTACAAAGTATTCAACATCGCAACGGCGGCTGCCGCAACCGATGCGGAAGTAGCCATTTTCTTCACATTCGAAGGTTTAAATCTTATCCATAAAGATGCGCATACCCAATTGCCGATGCCGGCAGGCAAAGAACACTTTGCAGAAGGATTCAAGGCAGCGAACGTGCCGAGCATTCCGGAACTATTGAACATGGCATTGGAAATGGGCGTAAAAGTAATCGCTTGCCAGATGACAATGGACGTCATGAACCTGAAGAAAGAAGATTTTGTCGATGGTATTGAAGTAGGTGGAGCTGTAACCTTCCTGGACTTTGCATATGATGCTGACGTTACGCTGACATTCTAAAAAAATGCGGCAAAAATACAATGAGGAGGAGACACAATGAGTGCATATACCGTGGATAAAACGCTGGACTGCAAAGGGCTGTCCTGTCCGATGCCGATTGTCCGGACGAAAAAAGCGGTAGAAGAGATGAAGGCAGGCGAAGTGCTGGAAATCGTCGCCACAGATCCGGGTTCGGTAGCGGATGTGAAAAGCTGGGCGATCCGCACCGGGCACCAGTTCCTCGGCACCGTAGAGGAAGACGGGACATTTAAACATTATATCCGGAAAGCCGATCCGGAGGAGGCAAAACCGGAGAAAAAACATCCGGATATCGTATCGAATGATGAATTGCAGAGCAAACTCATGGAGCAGCCGGTCATTCTCGATGTGCGTGAGCCAATGGAATATGCATTTGGCCATATTCCAGGTGCTAAGCTGATTCCCTTTAGCCAATTGGAGGAGCGGCTGGCCGAGCTTGCCCCGCACAAAGATGAGGAAATTTATGTTGTCTGCCGTACGGGGAACCGGAGCGATATGGCGTGCCAGCTGCTGACGGAAAAAGGGTTCAAACAAGCGAAAAATGTGATGCCCGGCATGTTAGGATGGGAAGGTCCGATAGAGAAACAAGCAAATAATTAAGTAAGGAGGAGAGTATATATGAATGCAGATATCGTAGTAGACGCCAAAGGGCTATCCTGCCCGATGCCGATTGTCAAAGCGAAAAAAGCGATCGACGGCCTTGCGAGCGGTCAGATTATGGCGTTAGAGACGACCGATAAAGGCTCGGTAAACGATTTTCAGGGCTGGGTTAAACAAACAAATCATGAACTGCTGAAGATGGAAGAAGACAACGGCGTATACCGCTTCTTCGTAAAAAAATCGTAATGAAGGGAAAAGAGAGAAGAGATCAAAGGAATGGTTTTCGTTATTGAAGAAATTCTTTTGTAGAGGATTTGAACTGGTAATGAAAAAGGCACCAAAGCATGGGTGCCTTTTTTTGTGTCATAAGTAAGCGGTAAAAGGATGATTTTTGTATCAACCTCTTTCTCTATACACGTTTTTCCAATGGCACTCGATATCCTGTTACGAATGCAGGCCGCTTTTTGTTATATAAACTTAACCTGAAAAGTTGTATAATGAATTTGATGAACAAACTGAATGGACAGGAAGAAGGAGAAAAGAGTGCCATTTTTACGCTTTAAAGGATTTGAAAAAGATTTTCTGAAAAAGATTTCTCCCGAAGTGATAGAAAAGTTTTCCCGTATTGTGAGCATCCCGAAAGAGATTATAAAAATTGAACTACTCACTGTTGAAACTATAACGGAAACTCCTTTATCCCTAGAAATATTCATGTTCCAAAGAGCGCAGGAAATACATGACGCTCTGGCTTCCGTGCTTCACGATATCCTAAGCGAGCATGGGTATAAAAATGTTCATATCTTCTTTGTTATGCTTAACCCTTCTTTTTATTACAAAGAAGGCAATCCTTTAAAATAGGCGAGTACACAGGAACGGTTCGAGCAATTGCCGCATACGATAGAGAGAATATCGATAAAATCTGCCGGTTTTCCGCGAAGGCGGATATTATCAATGAATCTGTAGAAAAGGTAGTGAATGAGAGTGGATCCTCTTTTCAGCGAGTTGGTCAAAACGCTGCAAACGGAACAGAGACAAGCAGAGCAGCGGGCTAATGAACTGTTGGACATATCGGATTATGTGGCAATTAAGCAAATAAAAAGAATCGCACAGAAGGAAACAGAGGGATGAAGCGATGGCTGCTAATCAGGTGGCACCATGGCTGGAGCTGTTATCATGCATGGCACGTTGAATTGTACCGGGCAGTGGGGCATAAGCCGAAGGAATCGGCGGAATTGGATCGCCATCTCGAACAGTTTACTCATCATGTAGAATACCTGCTGGTACTGAAGAAGAGAGACGTGCATGGGACACAGCGCCGCATCTATTAAATAGGGCGATCTAGAACAAATCTCTTCTGAGTCCGGGAGAGGTCCTTTATTAAAAAATACAATAAATACAGTAAACACAAAGCAGCCGATTCATAATGTCGGCTGCTTTGTGTTTACTGAACGTAAGGCAGTGCTGTCTGTCTTCTGATGCTACGGCATATGAAGGCGGGACGGTTTCTCAGGTTTTTAAAGCCTCTAGCTAATGTGAAGACCGATGTTTCCGAAGTTATGGGTCTCTTGTAATCGATGCAGGGCTTGCCGCGCTTCTGATAGAGGAAAGTATTGATCGATTACTGGACGAATCTGGTGCTTTGTAATAAATTGGAGCATCTCTCGAAATTCTTCCTGGCTCCCCATCGTCGAGCCTAACAAGTTAAACTGTCCGTAAAAAAAGGAACGAAGGTTGAGTTGAATCTCATCGCCGGCTGTAGCGCCGAACGTGACAAGAGTGCCACCGGGCTTCAAGATAGTGAGGCACTTGTCAAATGTGGCCGCCCCCACGCTGTCGATTACGAGATCGACCTTGTCACCCTCTAACGCTTCCAGCCAATCCTGCCCGGTTTCAATGATGACATCGGCTCCCAGTTTACGGATATGCTGCCGTTTTTCCTCGCTACGGGAGGCGACACAGACGCGTGCCCCCACCGCCTTTGCAAATTGAACAAGATAGGTCGCCACGCCGCCGCCCGCGCCCGGAATGAATACCGTCTGTCCGGATTGTACCCGGCCGCGAGTAAACAAAGCGCGATAGGCCGTCAATGCAGAAAGCGGCAGGACGCCGGCCTCTTCCCAACTGAGGTATGATGGCTTCGGCTCCACTTGATCGGCGGAGATGACGATGAACTCCGCAAACGTCCCGTGTGTCGGTGAGCCAAGGATTTCATAATTCGGCGGAGGCGCCGGTGTGTTTTTGAACCAATGAAGCGTCGGATTGATGATCACTTCATCACCCTGGTGAATACCATGAACATCTGGACCGATTTGATCAATCACCCCGGCACCGTCAGAACCTAAGATGATGGGTGGGTCCCCCTCTTTGCCCGCATGCAAGATACGGAGATCGCGACGATTTAGGCCGGCTGTTTTCAAACGAATACGCACTTGACCCGGACCGGCTGTCGGCTCTGGCATGTCCCTATATGCAGCTCCTTCAAATCCCGGCAACCCGTGGTGGATGAATGCTTTCATTTCGAATTACTCCTTCCAATTTTGTGAGAACGATTATAAGAGACAGTATACCATAATCTCCCTATACAGCAGCGGCTCACGGATTATTCGCTGCAGGTTGCCTGTATATTTGTTTTGTTATCTGGTTATCCTCTCTTTATCATCAGAATTATGTATTCGTATTCCGTTTCGCCCGTTGTGCTTCACTTGATACAGGTATATTATATAGGTCTTTTTTCATGATAACCGGATTTTTTGGATGAGAGCTACATGAATTTTATAAAGGGGAAGGTAACGGACGCTGATTTCTGTGCAGACGACGCCGGAGAGCGTAGATCAATTCCGAGAGAGTGTGGATGTGCTTTTGGGGGTGCAGATATAGACGCCAATCTTGTCCGAAGTAAAAGCCCTTCCGTGAGTAATAGGAAGGGCTTTTGCGTTTGCAATCTATTGTTGTGAAGGTTATTAGAGTGTGAGTCTATATCTCATTGCCGACTAACCGACAGCCATCTTTCTTCTTACTCCGTGAGCCTCCATATGGGTTCTGGGTTCGCCGACGACAGGCTCCTTCTCTTCCAGTCGGTAAGCGGGAAAGGAGAGATACCCGAACTCAACGATATCGCCGCATGTCTCGCAAATGTCTCCCATCAATTCTGCTTTTGCTGTGCGCTGTTGATTGTGACACAATGGACATTCCACTTTCATAACAACCTCCGTTTGGCATGTATTTGGGATAGAAATTACGCTACTTATTATCCCATGTCAGGTATGTAGATTTTGTCAAACGATAGGAGTATATTTCGTGAAAGCGTCTTCTATTTTTGTCGAATGTGTCAAAATTGTGAATGCTTGTGACAATGTTTAAGGCGCTGGTGGACGACCCACGTCTTAAAATCAAATCATGGGAAGGACGGTTGACTTTTGTGATACGAAGGAAAAGAGAGGAAAGAATGAGGAGAGGATTTTAATGTAGAAAAAGGCGAAGGCCTTTTTCTTCCTTAGATCTTTTTTCCTCCCTCTTCTCCCTCTTTCTTCATGATTTTCACAGAAAAAAGTTATATTTTCTGTATGACCGAAGAGACAGACGACCGCAATGAGGTGATCTGTTCGAGTTTTTCGAGCAAATCGGCCACCTGGAACGGCTTCTTAATGATCTCTGTATGGGTTAGCGAAAAAGCATAGGCTTCTTCGTCACCCGTCGATAAAAATAGGATCGGGGTATCAATGCCGCACGCCCGAATCCGTCCCCCGATTTGCAGCCCGTTCGTCTTGTCCAACTGTACACTAATAATGCATGCATCAAAGCTTTCATTCTGTAAAGATGCAAGGAAGGACTGTTCGTCCTCATAGCACTCGACTTCATACCCTTTGCGCTGGAGATTGTAGAGCAGCAATCGGACATGAAGAGGCTCGCTTTCCAGCAGAGCTACTCTCCCGTTTTTCATGTATTCCCCCCACCTTTATATAGGCTTATTATTTGTATATATGGATTAGCTCATTATCTAATAAAAGTAAGATGAAAAACAAAAAAACTTTACATAGAGTTAATAATATTATTGTACTACACCATGGTGGGTTCGGAAATGAATTTTATTTTGACACTGCTTCACTATCGTTATATGACGAAAAAAGACCGGGCCAGCTATCCGGTCTTGATGTGCTGAAACAATTGTTTCAAATATAAAACAACGTGAGAACAGAGCGTCCAGAGTGTTGAACAGCGTACAGGCACATTCACGATTTTCTTTTCTTTTTTGTTTATTGCTCTTCCCCCCTTCAAAAACTTTCCGGTTCAATGTCCGGGCTATATAAATGTTGTATGCACGTCAGGCTCTGGATGTTCCGTTTCCATCTACATATAGGAAGCACTGGAATGCAAAAGGATACATGAACAATTCGATACGTACCATTCGGGTATATAGTGAGTAGCGGGGGAACAGACCCGCTTTTTTTGTTTGCTGTGGGACTCTGGTTTCGTTTTGGGGCACACTATACGTACATCTTATCAGAGCGAAAAGGGGGCCTGGCAGTGATTAAGGAGATTAAGGATATACATAGAAATTTTGAGACGAAGAGCGAATGTGCGAACCGTCTGCACCACTGGGTGGAAAAGAACCGACGGTATACGGAGGAAGGAACGTGTGCGTCCTATATCCCGGCACTTCGGCATGCTGACCCGCACCAGCTTGGCGTGTGCATCATCGGACATGATGGAGAAATCATCAAAGGAGGCGAGGCGGATGTTGTTTTTACGATGCAGAGCGTGTCGAAAGTCATCAGTTTTATGGCTGTGTGTCTTACGCATGGTCTTGCCTATGTATTAAAACATG
>Ga0310836_101299_pt1 | contig 14185 bp, 13 predicted proteins | sample SM_ome_4_FD_201310 | JGI IMG/M metagenome (GOLD analysis project Ga0310836, IMG submission 201310) | Sorghum-adapted microbial communities enriched on stacked mutant (SM) sorghum from Joint BioEnergy Institute, Emeryville, California... ... | reverse complement strand
ATGTGGCGAGTACATTAACCTTTTGATCGGGAAAGACGCGGATATATAAGAGGTGGATAAAATGAAAATGTACGATGTAACCAAAAAATTCATTCGAAGATACATTTAATTTTGATTTTATTTTTCTGGCAGAGGATGGAGCGGAATATCTTACCCGGTTAGGAGTACGGGGAGTAGGAACAGATGCGCTTGGGATAGAAAGAAGTCAACCCGGACATCCAAGATCTAAGATGAAACCATCCATGCAGGGAAAAGGGAGCGTTTTTTTGCTCCCCAAAACTTTCTATATACTGGTTGAAGTGTTTTCCTTTACCGCAATCGTTTTATCTTTTTCGTTGAGTATTTTTCCTACTGGATGGATTCCATCCTTTCCACCTGATTCTTTAAGACCGTCTCCATATAGTTTTTACCCCATTCATACATAGAATCAAGGACAGGCATTAAGCTTTTTCCCAGTTCTGTCAGTGAATATTCCACTTTTGGAGGAACAACGGGATAAACTTCGCGATGAACAATCTGATCTTCTTCCAGCTCCCGCAGATGGTTGACCAGCATTTTTTGTGTAATGCCGGGGATAAGGGCTTTCAGTTCACTAAACCGCTTTGTACCACTTTTTCCTAAATGCCATAAAATAATCATCTTCCACTTTCCGCCGATGACGGAAAGAGTCAATTCTTTTTCACAGTTAAATGCCTTTTCATGAATACGTCTCATTCGTTTCACCTCCAGGGCTATTACAAACCATAGTATACTTTTGGGTACTACATGACATTAATATATCTACTTACCAATTAATATTATACATAGTATACTGACGTCTATGCAAGTAATAAATAACGGCTGCCTGTAGAAGTAATATAGTATACTTTTTGTTACTACATCACAAAAAAGTGCATACTTCCTTTTTTAAAGGTATGATCCTAAAATAAAGCATGTGTTAACCAAACACAAAACATCGAATGTTTTTTGGGCAGGTTCGTCATAATACCAAATGAATTAAGCCCAGAAAACAAAAATAGAATTTTTAATAGGAGTGAAGAATTCATGGAACTTCAATTAGCGTTAGACCTTGTAAACATCCCAGAAGCAAAAGCGCTGGTGAAAGAAGTTGAGGAATATATTGATATCGTAGAAATCGGTACGCCGGTTGTTATTAATGAAGGTCTTAGAGCTGTAAAGGAAGTCAAAGAAGCATTCCCTAATTTGAAAGTATTGGCAGACCTGAAAATTATGGATGCAGCCGGATATGAGGTGATGAAGGCATCCGAAGCCGGTGCTGATATCATCACTATTCTCGGAGCGGCTGAAGATATGTCCATCAAGGGTGCTGTTGAAGAAGCGAAAAAACAAGGGAAAAAAATCCTGGTTGATATGATCGCTGTGAAGGATCTCGAAAAACGAGCTAAAGAAGTTGATGAGTTTGGTGTAGACTACATCTGTGTGCACACAGGCTATGATCTTCAAGCAGTCGGAAAAAATTCTTTTGAAGATCTTCAAACCATTAAACGTGTTGTAAAAAATGCGAAAACTGCCATCGCAGGCGGCATTAAATTAGAAACGCTTCCGGAAGTGATTAAAGCACAACCCGATCTTGTCATTGTAGGCGGCGGTATTACCGGACAAGCAGATAAAAAAGCTGCAGCTGCTGAAATGAAAAAATTGGTTACACAAGGGTAATAGCAATGATGGAGACTACTCAATATGTAGACAAAATCATCAGGGAGTTAAGTCAGACAGTTGACCTAATCTCTAATGAAGAAGCCGAAAAGCTCGTAAATGGGATTCTTGAATCAAAGAAAATTTTTGTAGCGGGCGCAGGAAGATCGGGATTAATGTCCAAGTCCTTTGCGATGCGAATGATGCACATGGGTTTAGATGCCTATGTAGTAGGCGAAACGGTCACCCCTAACCTGGAAAAAGATGATATATTGATTATCGGATCCGGTTCAGGAGAAACGAAAAGTTTGGTTTCCATGGCTGAGAAAGCAAAAAGTTTAGGTGGAACCGTGGCGGTTGTAACGATTTTCCCTGAATCGACCATCGGACGGTTGGCGGATATCGCAATTAAATTACCGGGCTCACCTAAAGACAAATCGGACAGCGGATACAAAACCATACAGCCAATGGGGTCATTATTTGAGCAAACCCTCTTATTATTCTACGATGCAGTTATATTGAGGTTGATGGAGAAAAAGGGACTGGACTCCACCACTATGTTTGGCAGACATGCCAATCTTGAGTAGAGCAAGGAGTCCTTCAGCATAACAGAGTTTTCGCTTATAAATCAAAAAATCCGGTTTTCTCTTGATTATAGAGAAAACCGGATTTTTTTGTTTTAATATTTTTCATTCTTTCTCTGCTCATCATTCTTGAATACATCCAGCAAAAGCTCCATATTGCTGTCCTCCTGCGCTTCCCAGCTGGTTGCGAAACGGACACGATGTGAAACTCCGAGTATGTCGTATTTTTGGACAAGGTGCTGGCGTGCCGAGCCGACAATAAGCGAATGCAGCCGGACATGTCGGCTCATTCCCAATTCGGCGAGCCGCTCGCGCACAGGAAGCGAGATGTGTCCCACACCGTCCGTCACCATAACGAAATCGGCGTCGCGAAATGCGGCGCTTTGTTCTACGAACTCAATACCGCGCCGGATTGGTGCGTCAAAATGCGTGCCGCCCCCGAACGCCATCTGCGATAGGCTGTAGAATGCCGGCCAATCCGGTTTCCGGTGATAGAGCGGCTGTTCTTTAAGCTCGCCTTTCGCGCCGAACAGCAGGAGCAGAAAATCACGCCTTTCCGACAGACTGAGAGCCGCGAAGGTCATGGTGAAAATCTGTGCCAGCCTTAGCTTGCTTCCGCGCATCGAATGTGACGTATCCAGCATGCAGATGACCGGGCCTTTCTGTGGCTCTTCAATGAAACCGGTGGTATTGTACGTCATTAGCTTCTGCTCAAGCCATTTCACCATAAAGTACGGCTCATAATTTTCGTCAGAAAGCAGCGCTGCCTCGCTTGGCAGCATGTGTGAGATGTCGCCGGACTGCCGCAGGTCGTCATATGCCTCCGGAATACGTGTGGTACGCCTTTTTCTTTTGCTCACCCGGTACTGATGTACATTGCGTCCGACTTCCTGCAGAAACGAAAGCAAATCAGGGTGTTTCTGCAGTTTTTCCACCCATTCCAGATAGCGGTCGAACGCCTGGCGCCTTAGCTTGCCGAGTTCGCTTCCCCAGCGCCGGTTGGCGAACCGCTGGCTTGCTTCCAGAAGTTCATGCAAAAATAAGCTTTCTTCTTCTTCGGTGGAGAGCGTTTGTTTCAATGAAGTATCCAGCCATTGCCCCAGTTCTTCTTCAAGCCGGGACATTGCTTCTTTTTCCTGGCGTGCAAGTCGTTTTTGCTGTTTTTCCCGTTTGGCGAGAGCTTCTTCTGCCTTTTTCAACTTCTGTTTTAACTTAGACCTCTTGGTAAATTCGGTGCGCATCTCTTCCTGCAGGAAAGAAATACGTTCGCGCAGCGCCTGGATTTCTGCTTCCACCAACGGGCGTGTATCCTGTGCTTCCTGCCTCTCTTCCGCATTTCTCTTTTCCTGTTGAAGCGTGTAGCCGACCAGCTTTAGCTTCTCAATCTGCTTTTCCGACAGCTGCTCGCTGACTTGCACCGCTTCTTCTCCCTGCTGACCTTCTGCCTGATCCACACCGAGCGAGATATGCTGTTGCTCGTCTTTTTCCCGCTGTTTCACTTCTTCTTGATAGGTATGGGTAAGCCACATCAATGCTTTTAACGCTGTTTTGAACGACGCGCTGGCCTGTGAGACGGTGCGCGGGTGGATGGTCCGGTAGAAATACTGCTTCCTGAGTGTGTCGACCAGCCAGCGGTGAAACGGCTCCGCGTCTTTGCCCGGATCGATTTCCGGTTTAGCGAGATAAAAACAGAGAAAAAAATCGGCGAACAATTCGACGGTAAACCAGTTGGCCTGCTGCTTTGCCTCCTGTATCCACTCCTGCGCCGCACGTGAAGAACGAATGAATCCGTCAAACACATAGCGGTCGACACGGGTGCTGCGAATCATCATCTGCCATCACCGCCGTTCTAGAGGGTATAGTCGTATTCGGTGCCGGGAATGTCTTTGTCAAACAGCGTCCGGTATAATCCCTGGAGACTTTGCAGAATACGCTCGCCCTGGATACGCAAGCGCGTATATTTCACCGCATAGCGATCCGGCTGAATCAGCAGGAAGTTGCGGCCAAGCAGATAGGATTCGATGTCCTTCTCTTTTTCCTGCCAGGCCAGCAGCATAAAACGGTTTGTGTACAGCAGGCCGCATGTCTTCGATGAATGGATATTTTCCCCAGGAAACATTGTGCTTTTTTTCACATTTTATTGTAAAATAATAGAAGAGAGGTAGAAAGGAGGAGATTTTTGTATATATGGAAGAGAAAAAGAGACGTACATTTGTAGTAAAAATGATTGCAATTATATTGAGTCTGACAGGGATTGCACTGACGGCGATGGGAGCTCTCAATTACTGGTCCGCCAAACGGTTGATTGTGACGTCCCTGGAGGAAAACGCCCGCTCGCAGGTAAACATTCACGCAAGCCAGCTGGAAACATGGCTTAATACCCGCATGTCGGAAGTGGTCATCATGGCGAATACGGATATCGTTCGTTTTGGAAACAAACAAGAAGTTCTTACGTATTTTCAGCGTGAGCGGGCAAGGATGGGCAGCACGTATTCTTCGATTGGACTGGGGGATACACAAGGAAATTTAACCCTTGATTTTGGTGTTACTATCCAGATTGGCAGCGAATCCACGTTTCCCGATGTGATGGCCGGAAAGAATATCATTTCCAATCCGTTTCCTGATAAAGCGGACGTCTCTAATCTCATTATCTCTTTCGAAACCCCCATTTTTGATAGAAATGAAAAGGTGAAAGGACTGATCAGCGGGGCTTCCCCAATAAAGGAAGTATTTAAGAAAGTGACGGATTTCAAAGTGGGGAGCTCGGACATCGTATATGTATTCCAGGCGGATGGCACTCTCATCCACCATCCGGATAAAACGAAGATATTGAAAGAAAACGTACTGAAGCAGGGCGATGAGGCACAAAGAGAACTGGCTGGCCAGATGATAAAAGAAAAGAGCGGGATGAAGCAGGTTACCATTGGTGGAGTTGAGCGTATGGTATTCTTTACAACCGTAACAGGCACGCAGTGGATCATGGTACTGGATGTACCGTTGCAGGAATTCATGGCACCTCTTACTGCGCTTCTTTTTAAAGTGATTGTCTCGGCGGTTATCACCCTTCTTGCCATTGGGGCGGTTTTGTATTTTGTGCTTCGCCGGCCGTTCCGCAGAATTCGTGAAATCTCTGCCTTGGCCAATCAGGTGGCAAGCGGTGATTTACGTGTGCAGCCGCTTCATGCTGAAGGGAATGACGAAATCGGTCAGTTGTCGCATGCTGTCAACGAAATGGTTGATAATCTGCAGACATTGATTCGGCGTGTTCATACGACGGCGGAGCAGGTGGCCGCTTCTTCGCATGAATTAGCAACCGGAGTAGGGCATACCAGCCAAACCCTGGATCAGATTACGGCCTATACTCATGAAGTGGCGTCCGGAGTAGAGAATCAGGTAAAAGGGATCGAGAGGACATCGCAGATGATGGGGGAAATGAACGAAGGGGTACAGCGTGTCGCTGCTTCTTCGTCCGTCGTATCAGAAGCAGCCCGGCAGACAGCTCATGAGGCAGAGCAAGGAAATGGGGTGATTCAGAAGGCGGTACAGCAGATGGACACGATTCGCGTCTCAGTGGATGATGCGGCTTCGATCGTTCGTGTGCTTGGTGAAAGATCAAACCAGATCGGGGATATCATTAGCGTGATTACAGAAATCGCCAATCAGACGAATCTGCTGGCGTTGAATGCGGCGATAGAGGCGGCGCGTGCCGGGGAGCAGGGCAAAGGATTCGCCGTAGTAGCGAATGAAGTTCGGAAACTGGCGGAGCAATCGAAAGGCTCCGCCGCTCAGATTGCACAGATGGTACAGGATATTCAGAAAGATACCCAGCATGCTGTGAAGTCAATGGAAAAAGGCACGCATGAAGTAAAAAACGGTATGGTTGCCGTCGACGATGCCGGTCGAATTTTCCAAACAATTCTGCAGGCGGTTGAGAAGATCTCCGATCAAATTGTGGAGATTTCCGCTTCGTCACAGCAGATGTCGGCCAGTTCACAGAACATTATGAGAGAGGCTAAGGACATTTTAGACATAGTGCAGAAATCGGCCGTACATTCTCAAAGCGTTGCCTCATATTCTGAGGAGCAGGTAACATCGATTCAGCAAATAGCCGCTGCTTCCACTATGCTAAGCCGGATGGCGGAAGAGCTGCACCAAGCCATTAGACAATTCAAAATTTAAAACGAGAAAATATTTATATAATTCTTAGTTGACTTTGCGGTTTAATTTGCTAAAATAAAATCAACAACTGAACATGAGAACAATTCAGACTCTTATCCAGAGAGGCGGAGGGACTGGCCCAGTGAAACCTCGGCAACCATTGGATCCTGAAACAGGATTTGAACGGTGCCAACTCCAGCAGTGCGTATGCGCTGAAAGATAAGAGGTCGGACGGACTTTAGTATATCGTATGCATTCGTCGACCTCTTGCCCGGCAAGAGGTCGTTTTTATTTCTCTTTACAGGAGACCAGGAGAAAGAGGGAGAAAAGGGCATGATTAAATTACAGAATGTTAGTAAAAGTTATATGTCACCCAATGGTGTTTTTCAGGCGGTAGCGCCGGCTTCGCTTCACGTAGAAGAAGGGGACGTGTACGGCATCATCGGATTTAGCGGTGCGGGGAAATCGACGCTGCTGCGGATGGTCAACCTGCTTGAGAAACCGGACGACGGGAAAGTGTATGTGGATGGTCAGGAGTTGACAAGTCTGTCAAAAAAAGACTTGCGGAAAGCACGGCAGTCCATTGGCATGATCTTTCAACACTTTAATCTTTTAAATAACCGGACCGTAGCAGGAAACGTAGCGTTTCCGCTTGAGGTCGCCGGAATCGGGAAAGAAGAGAGAGAAGCACGGGTTCGCGAATGCCTGGAAATTGTGGGACTCACAGAGAAAATAAACAGTTATCCGTCCAAACTGAGCGGTGGACAGAAACAGCGGGTCGCCATTGCGCGGGCGTTGGCCAGTCGGCCAAAAGTGCTGCTGTGTGACGAACCGACGTCAGCATTAGATCCGCAGACTACGCGGTCGATTCTGGCTTTCCTTAAAGAAATCAACCAGAATCTGGGTGTTACCATTCTTCTGGTAACACATGAAATGAACGTAGTGAAAGAGATCTGCAACAAAGTGGCGGTAATGGAGAACGGGCATCTCGTTGAAAAGCTGTCGCTCTCCGAAAAAGAAATCGCGCCGAAGACCGATATTGCCAAACTATTATTTGAAGAGGAATTCACAGAGAAAAGAGGGGTCATTCATGTTTGATAATATTATTCCGCTGCTGCCGGAAATAGGTCTTTCTATCGTGCAGACCTTCGTGATGGTTGGCATTTCCATCGGAGCTGCACTGTTGTTAGGAACTCCGCTCGGTATTCTGCTCTTTTTGACAGACAAAGGACAACCTTTGGAAAAGCCGATTTTATTCCGAATCCTTAGCACCCTTGTTAATGTGGTTCGTTCATTTCCATTTCTGATTTTGCTGGTGGCATTGATTCCGCTGACGCGGGCGCTTATCGGCACAACCATCGGTCCGGTAGCGGCAGCCGTTCCGCTCTCGATTGCGGCGATTCCGTATTTCGCCCGCTTGGTTGAGCAGTCACTGCGCGAAGTATCAAAAGGCGTCATCGAAGCAGCAGTGGCGATGGGAGCTTCTACATACCAGATTGTCTGGAAAGTACTGCTGGTCGAAGCGCGTTCCGGCCTTATGCTTGGATTGACGGTATTGATCGTTAGCTTCCTTTCTTACTCGGCAATGGCCGGCGTAGTGGGTGGCGGTGGAATCGGAGACCTGGCGATTCGCTTTGGCTATTACAGATTCCAGACAGATGTAATGGTCGTAACCGTTCTGCTGTTGGTCATACTTGTTCAAGCTATTCAATTTACAGGCAATCGCCTGGCGCATTTTTTAGATAAACGTTAAATAAAACATCTAGGGGGAATTTTTGTGAAAAGAAAACCTTTTATTCTCATTGGACTAATCTTAATTTTGACGGCGTTTTTAGCTGCTTGCGGAGGACAGAAGGAAGAACAGGCAACTGCAAGCCAGCCGCAGAGTGAGACAAAAGAGTTAGTGATTGGCGCGACTGCGGGTCCGTACAGTGACCAGGTGAAAAAAGGAATCCAACCGATCCTTGAGAAAAAAGGGTATACAGTGAAAATTGTTGAGTTTAATGATTATGTACAGCCAAACCAGGCGCTGGCCGAAGGTTCATTAAACGCTAATGTATTCCAGCATATTGTATATCTAGAAAATTTTGCGAAAGAGCATAACCTGCCTATTGAAGATGTAATTCAAGTGCCTACCGCACCGATTGGCATTTACTCGCAAAAGCATAAAACATTAGATGAAGTACAGCCGGGAGCAACCGTATCTCTGCCAAACGATCCGACGAACCAGGCACGTGCGCTTGTGATGATGCAGAATTTTGGCTGGATTAAGTTAAAAGATGGTGTAGATTTGCTTCGTGTATCAGAAAAAGATGTAGTGGAAAACAAGAAAAATATTAAACTGCTTCCTCTTGAAGCGGCTCAACTGCCGCGCTCGCTCGCGGATGCGGACTATGCGTTCGTAAACGGGAACTTCGCGATCGCATCCGGCCTGAAGCTAACAGAAGCTCTTGAATTGGAAGATATTCCGGATCAGTACATGAACGTTGTAGCGATTAAAACGGCGGACAAAGACAAGCAATTTGTAAAAGATTTGATCGAAGCGTATAAATCACAAGAGTTCAAGGATGTAATCGACAAGGAATTCCAGGGATTTGTCAAACCTGATTACATGAAATAAACAAAGCGGGAAAGGGAGGAAAACGGATGAGCACAACAATCGGAGAGACTCTAGAGTGGTCGGCCCGCAATTTTCCGAAGAAGACGGCTTTAGTTTATGAATTTGAAAACAAGCATCACCGCTGGGATTATACAGAATTGGATCAAAAGGTAAACCAGTTCGCCCGGGCGCTTCAGCGCCTGGGTGTGCAAAAAGGCGATGTGGTTTCTTCCTTCTTATATAATACGAGCGAATTCGTCGTGACGCTGTTTGCGACCGCTAAAATCGGAGCCATTTTCAATCCGATTAATTATCGTCTGGCTGCGCACGAGCTTCAGTATATTCTGCAGGATGGAAAAGCGAAGGTTTTGCTGTATGAAAATCAGGGTTCCGATATCGTAGCTAAAGCACGCGAGCTGGGAAATCCGGTGGAACACTATATCTACGTAGATGCTGAAATTCCGGAAGGTGCGCTGGATTTCTATGCGCTGCTTGAGGCGGAAGACACGGCTCGTCCGAATGCGAGCGTCTCGGAAGACGATTATTGCATTATGATGTATACCAGCGGTACGACAGGGCGCCCGAAAGGTGTGCTTCATACGCATCGAAGCAAAATCCATCACAATTTCATGATGATGCAGTGCATGGGACTGACGAAAGACGATATCGGATTGGCCGCGGCACCGCTGAATCATACGGCGGAGCTGCATACGTCATTCCTGCCGCGTGTGCAGGTGGGGGCAACCAATGTGCTTTTGCACCATTTCGACGTTTCCCATGTGCTTCATACGATCGAGAAGGAGCAGATCACGCATATGTTTGCGGCGCCGACGATGGTAAATATGCTGCTGCATGCGGACGATTTCGACGCATATAATCTGTCGTCGCTGCGCTTGCTCGAATACGGCGGAGCGTCGATGGCTCCTGTACTTATCCGTGAGTTTGAAGAAAAAATTGGTGCCGACCTCATCCAGATTTACGGGACGACGGAGATGGGACCCTGCATGGCGGTGTTATATGCAGACGAGCAATTGAAGAAAGCGGGTTCGGCAGGAAAGCCGAGTCTGACACACCAATTACGCATCTGCCGGGTGCAGCCGGACGGCTCCCCTACCCATCCGGACGATATTTGCGAACCGGGAGAAATCGGTGAAATTCTGGTGAAAGGACCGTGCATGATGGGCGGCTACTATAACCGTCCGGAAGCGACAGAAAAAGCGCTGGCATACGGCTGGTATCATACCGGGGATATGGGTGAATATGACGAGGAAGGGTATGTCTGGATACGCGACCGGATTGACCACATGATTATTTCGGGAGCGGAAAACATCTACCCGCGTGAGGTGGAAGATCGGCTTGTCGAGCATCCCGGGGTACGCGAGGCAGCGGTTGTGGGAAAACCGGACCCGAAATGGGGACAGATCGTGTTCGCCTATGTCGTTCGTGCTAAAGGCAGTCAGGTTACGGAACAGGAGCTGGACGAATTCCTCCTTACCGGCAATCGACTTGCCAAATACAAGCGCCCCCGTGCCTATTGTTTCGTCGATGAACTTCCGAAAACGGCAAGCGGTAAAATTCAGAAGTTTATTCTTGAAAAGCAGGCGGCCCATGTATAGAGTGAATAGAAAAAGGAGCGGACGGTACCGCTCCTTTTTCTGTGAAAATTGTGAGGAAAGAAGGAGAGAAAGAGGAAATGAGATCCAGGGAAGAAAAAGGCATTTGCCTTTTTCCACATGGAAATCATTGTCTCGTTCTTTTCTCTCTTTTCCTTCGCACCTTAAAAGTCAGCCGTCCTTTCAGCATATTTATTAGCTGATCGATTCGCTAACAATAACAGACCAGCCTTTTCCTTTGTATGCGTTATACCCTTTCGTTTGGCAGAAGGCGTATATTTTTTCTTGGCCGAAGCGGTCACGCTCAATCGTATAGCCGTATGGCTGACCTGAGAGAAGTTTTTTAACGGCAGACAACGAGGCGAGGTTTGTCTTTAGAATTCCTTGCCGATCGCGGGAAGCGATCACTGTACCCTCTTGATTAATAACATAGAGTTCGCTTTGACTATCAATTTTGACCGTGTCGATAATATCGTAGATATAATTCCAATTGAAACGGGTGGTAAAGACGCCAAGTACGGAACCGTCGTCTTCGCGAACCGGGCAAGAATAAGCGATGGTATGCCCGTTCATCGCTTTGGAATAGTACATGTCCGTAACGTAAACATTGTTTGTTTTCATTGTCTCGCGAAACCACTGGCGATCGGACATATCGAGTCCGACTAGGTTCTGGTTAACGCCAGCCGCCACAACCTTTCCCTCTACATCAGTGACGAACAAATCGAAGTATACCTCATAAATGTCAACGATCTTTTTCATAAAGGCGGTTGCTTTTCGCTTTCGTTCCGGTTCTTGAACACGGAGGCACTCTTTAATGGCATTGAAGGTAGCCCAGGCTTGCACATCACAGTTCCGTTCAAAAAGGTTGCGATCGATTTTGTCAATGGTGTCAAAAGCTACGTCCGCTGTCCGGACGGCGATGACTTCGTTTGCCTTTCTCTGGATATTACGGATGAGTTCATCGCTTTCCTGATTGGCGGCTAAACATTGCTGCGAAAATCGTTTGATTTCGTCAGCTACGACAGAAAAACCGCGTCCATACTCTCCGGCTCGTGCAGCTTCAATAGCTGAATTAAGCGCGAGTAGATTGGCCTGGGAGGCGACATGGTTAATCGTCTTTACTACTTGCCCCATTTTTTCGTTTGCCTGCTTTAGCTCATGAAGCAGCAGTGAGACATTCAACGACTCTGAATTCATTGTCTTCATGGAAATACCACCTTCCTTTTAGCCAAAATGAATTTAGTGTTATATATATGTTAGATAATTTAACATTAAATGTAAAGATATTTTTGACAAAAGGAATGTATTTTAACGAAAAAAGTGAAGCATATAGTATGTTGCTGAAAGAAAGGAATCTCTGAAGAGAATATAGAATATTTAAATTTGAGGAAAAGTAGAGAGGAGTGAAGAGATGAAACTGTATCTTTCCGTCGATATGGAAGGGATTACCGGGCTTGTGGATCAGACGTTTGTGGATGCACGAGAGCGAAATTATACGCGCGGCCAAAAGCTAATGACCGATGAAGCAAACCATGTTATTGAAGCCGCATTTCAACAGGGATTCAAAGAGATTGTGGTCAATGACAGCCATTCTAAGATGAATAACCTGGTAATCGAACGGCTGCATCCGGAAGCGCAGCTTATCTCCGGAGATGTTAAGCCGTTTTCCATGGTACAGGGACTTGATGATACATACGCCGGTGCCATGTTTCTCGGGTATCATTCACGTGCCGGAAGAAGAGGTGTGCTCAGCCACACGATGATTTTCGGTGTGAGAAATATGTACATCAACGATCAGCCGATCGGCGAGCTGGGATTTAACGCATATGTGGCTGGACATTACGGCGTCCCGCTCTTGATGGTGGCGGGCGATGACGAGACGGCGGCCGAAGCCGAAGCGCTGATACCGGGCATTACAACTGCCGTTGTGAAGCGGCAGATTTCCCGGACGTCCGCACTCTGCCTTACGCCGGAGAAAGCGGGCTGGCTTCTGCGGGAAAAAACAAAACAGGCGATTGAGAATCGGAAGAATGTGAAGCCTCTTACGCCGCCGGAGAATCCGGTTCTAACCATTGAATTCGCCAATCATGGCCAGGCGGAGTGGGCAGGCCTGATGCCGGGTACGACGATTGAAGAGAACGAGCCCGTCGTGCATTATCAAGCGAGGGACATTCTTGAAGCGTATAAAGCGATGATCGTGATGACAGAGCTGGCAATGAAAGCAACGTTTTGTTAATCAATAGGAACAAAAAATGGAAGGGGAGAGACGCATGCAAGAGAAATTTCGCGCATTGGTTGTCGATAAGACGGAGTCAGAGGATGTATCGGTTAAGGTAAAAGAGCTGTCCATAGACCAGCTTCCGCAAGGGGATGTCATCATCCGGGCTGCCTATTCAAGCGTAAACTACAAGGATGGCTTGGCCAGCACGCCGAACGGCAATATTGTTCGAACCTATCCGTTCGTACCGGGGATTGATGTAGCTGGAACGGTGGTCTCGTCAACGGATGAACGTTTCAAAGAAGGCGATCAGGTACTGGTCACCGGGTTTGAGCTGGGAGTGTCGCATTACGGCGGCTTCAGCGAGTATGTGCGTGTTCCGGCCGAATGGATTGTTCCACTTCCATCCGGATTAACGCTCAGAGAAGCAATGGTCTACGGTACGGCCGGTTTTACCGCGGCGTTATCGGTGCAGAGGCTGGAGGAAAGCGGTGTTACACCGGACAAGGGTGAAGTGCTGGTTACCGGTGCGACAGGCGGAGTGGGCAGTCTGGCTGCGGCTATGCTGGCAAAGAAGGGGTATGATGTGGTCGCCAGTACCGGAAAAGAATCCGAGCACGGCTATTTGCGGGAGCTGGGTGTGAAGGAAATTATAGCACGGGAAGACGTAGCACCTGAGAAATTCAAGCCGCTCGGTAAGACGCGCTGGGCCGGTGCAGTCGATCCGGTCGGAGGCAATACGCTGGCCTATGTGCTAAGTACAACGCAGTATGGCGGCTCTGTCGCGGTCAGCGGGTTAACCGGCGGGACAAATGTGCCGACAACGGTGTTTCCGTTTATTTTACGGGGGGTCAATCTGCTGGGAATCGATTCCGTCTATTGCCCGATGGAGGTTCGTCTGCCGTTGTGGAAACGGATGGCGGATGACTTGAAACCGGATCGCCTTGAGGATACGATTGCACACGAGATTACGCTGGATGAGCTACCACAGTCGCTTCAACGCATTTTGCAGGGACAAATGCGCGGGCGGGCCATTGTGAAATTATAAAGATTGTTTATTCATCTTAAGAGAAGGAGACATGTATATGGAACTGAAATTAAACGGCAAAGTGGCGCTGGTCGTTGCCTCTAGCCAGGGGCTGGGCCGGGCGATTGCGGAGCAGCTTGTTAAGGAAGGCGCACACGTGATGATTACGAGCCGTCACGAAGAGAAGCTGCGGCAGGTGAAAGAAGAGCTGGAACAGCTGGGGACGGGGAAGGTAGCGTACCATAAAGCGGATATTACCAGTTATGATGAAATTAAGTCTCTCGTACAGGCGACGCGTGAGACGTTCGGCGGAATTGATATTCTTATTAA
>Ga0310836_101289_pt1 | contig 14307 bp, 10 predicted proteins | sample SM_ome_4_FD_201310 | JGI IMG/M metagenome (GOLD analysis project Ga0310836, IMG submission 201310) | Sorghum-adapted microbial communities enriched on stacked mutant (SM) sorghum from Joint BioEnergy Institute, Emeryville, California... ... | reverse complement strand
GAACGGATCACAGGCTGGACGGATCGAACGGCTCCGACGGACCCCGCATCCTCGTCCGCTCCGCGACCGGGGATATTCGCATTCAGTAGGAACTTTTTGGAAACACTATGAAACGATAACGATTTTGACACAAAAGATGCGGGATTTGTCGAATGGTGGATGGTATCATGAAAGAGGATCATTCTTTGAACGAAGAGAGGTTTGTTCATGAGTGCAAAACCGTTTAACGATACGTTTTTGAAAGCCTGTCGCCACGAGCCGACGGAGCACGTACCGGTCTGGTACATGCGGCAGGCGGGGCGCTATCAGCCGGAGTACCGGGCGATTCGCGCCAAGTACAGCTTTTTTGAGATGAATTACATACCGGAAGTGTGTGCGGAAGTCACGCGGCTGCCCGTTGAGCAGTTGGGTGTCGATGCCGCCATTTTGTTTGCTGACATCATGACCCCGCTGAAGCCGATCGGAGTGGACGTCAACATCGAGTCGGGCGTCGGACCAGTCATTGCCAATCCGGTCAAAACGCTTTCCGATGTGCAGCGCCTGGGCGAACTGGACCCGGAATCGCACGTGCCGTACATAATGGAAGCGATTAAAATCCTGCGCCAGCAGCTCTCCGTACCGCTGATCGGTTTCGCCGGCGCGCCTTTCACCCTGGCCAGCTACATCATCGAGGGCGGCCCGTCGAAGCACTACCACAAGACGAAAGCGTTCATGTACACGCAGCCGGAGGCATGGCAGGCGCTGATGGACAAGCTGGGAGAGATGACCATTCGCTACCTGAAAGCGCAGATTGGCGCCGGTGCGCAGGCTGTGCAGGTGTTCGACTCCTGGGTGGGCGCACTCAACGACGAGGACTACCGCACCTATATTGCGCCGGTGATGCACCGCATCTTCAGCGCGCTGAAAGAAACAGGCGTGCCGACGATCTACTTCGGCGTTGGCGCCGGCCACCTGCTGAAGGAGTGGGACCGCCTGCCGGTGGACGTGGTCGGTCTCGACTGGCGCACCTCCATCCGTACCGCGCGGGAACTGGGGGTCACCAAGGTGCTGCAGGGCAATCTCGACCCGACGCTCCTGCTGGCGCCGTGGGACATGCTGGAGGCCAAAGCGAAGGCGATTTTGGACGAGGGGACCAAACAGCCTGGCTACATCTTCAATCTGGGGCACGGCGTCTTCCCGGATGCGAAGGTGGAAACGCTGCAGAAACTGACCCGCTTCATCCACAGTTACCGCCGAGATTCGTGACGGGAGGTGTGAACAGATGGCGAAGCGTAAATGGGGCCTCTTGCTGATGGCGTACGGAACGCCGCGCAGCCAGGACGAAATCGAACCGTACTACACCCATATTCGTCGCGGTCGCAAACCGCCGGAAGACCTGCTGAACGACCTGAAGGCGCGTTACGAAGCGGTCGGCGGGATCAACCGTTTTGCTGAGATTACGGACGAGCAGGTGCGAGCGCTGGAAGCGGAGTTGAACCGCCGTCACCCCGATGCGGAATTTGTCGGTTACCTCGGCTTGAAGCACATCGCGCCGTTTATCGAGGACGCGGTGGATGCGATGCACCGCGACGGCATCACCGAGGCGATCAGCCTGGTGCTTGCTCCCCATTACTCCACCTACAGTGTCAAGGAGTACAACGCTCGGGCAAAAGCCCATGCGGAGAAGATTGGCGGTCCGGTGATCAACAGCATCGACAGTTGGTATGAGGAGCCGGGCTTTATCGCTTACTGGGTGAATGCGCTTCGCGACACGTTTGCTGCCATGTCGGCAGCGGAGCGGGAGAAAGCGGTGGTCATCTTCTCGGCTCACAGCCTGCCGGAGAAGATTCTGCAGCTGGGCGATCCGTACCCGCAACAGCTGGAGGATACGGCCAAACGGATTGCCGAGGCCGCCGGAGTCACCCACTACGCGGTGGGATGGCAAAGCGCCGGCAGAACGCCGGAACCGTGGCTGGAGCCGGACGTGCAGGACTTGACCAGAGAGCTGCACGCGGCGCATGGCTACACGTCGTTTGTCTACTGTCCGGTTGGGTTCGTCGCCGAACATTTGGAAGTCCTCTACGACAACGACATCGAGTGCAAAGCGGTGACGGAAGAACTGGGCGCAAACTACTACCGCCCGCCGATGCCCAACGCCAGACCGGAGTTTATCGCCTGTTTGGCGGATGTTGTCGGAAAGAAGTTGGCGGACTTGGGGAAATAGCGTATGAGCGACAAACACCTGCATGTGACGATCGTGGGCGGCGGCATCACGGGACTGAGCGCCGCCTACTACCTGCAAAAATGGAGCCGTGAAGAGGGCGTACCGGTCAGCTTTACCCTGCTGGAGGAAAGCAGCCGGTTGGGCGGCAAAATCCAGACGTGGCGGCATCAGGGATTTACCATCGAGTTGGGGGCGGACTCCTTTTTGGAGCGTAAAACAAGCGCCTCCCAACTGATCAAAGACGTCGGGTTGGGCGATCAGCTTGTGCACAACCACGCCGGACAGGCGTACATCGTCCATAAGGATCGCCTCGTATCCATACCGGAAGGGGCGGTAATGGGCATTCCCACCAAACTGCTGCCGTTTGTCTGGACGCCGCTGGTGTCGCCGCTGGGCAAACTGCGGGCTGCCGCCGACCTGGTGCTGCCGGGCGGAAAACCGGGCGAGGACCAATCAGTCGGTCACTTTTTCCGCCGCCGTCTCGGCGACGAAGTGATCGAAAACGTCATCGAGCCGCTCATCTCCGGTGTGTATGGCGGCGACATCGACAAGCTGAGCCTGCTCTCCACGTTTCCGCAGTATGCGCAAATGGAACAAAAGTACCGCAGCCTGATCCTGGCGATGAAAAACGCACGGCCGCAGGCAAAGCCGGAACAGCCGAAAAAGCCGACGGGCATGTTCATGACGCTGAAAGGCGGACTGCAGTCGCTGGCGGAGCGGATCGAGCAGCTGTTGCCGGCAGAGGCGGTGCAGAAGAATACCGGAGTGCGGCAGATCGAAAAGCGGCCGGAGGGATATATGCTGCAGTTGAGCGACGGTCGGACGCTGCGGACGGATGCAGTGCTGTTGGCCGTCCCTCATCCGGTGGCGCAGGAACTGCTGCGTCCGTACGTCGATATCCCGCCGCTCGGCGGCGCAAAGCCGACGATCATGGCCACGGTGGCGATGGCCTACCCGGCGGAGGCGGTGCCTCTGGACGTGGAGGGAACGGGCTTCGTCGTGCCGCGCAAGGCCAATTACACCATCACCGCCTGCACCTGGACGCATCGCAAGTGGCCCCATACGACACCCGAGGGAAAAGCGCTCGTCCGCTGCTATGTCGGCAAGCCGGGCCACGAGGAAATCGTCGACCGCTCCGACGAGGAGATCGTCGACGTGGTCATTCGCGATTTAAAACGGGTCATGAAGATCGGCGATACGCCTGATTTTTACCGGGTCACCCGCTGGAACAGGGGCCTTCCCTACATGGTCGGCCATCAGCAGTGGCTGCGCGACGTGACTGCCAAAGTAGGTGCAGCGCTTCCTGCAGTGCGGCTGGCAGGCGCCTCATACGGCGGAGTCGGGGTGCCCGACTGCATTGACCAAGGAAAACGGGCAATGCGCGAACTGCTTGACCACTTGACACAAAAACCGGGGAATTGATGCCCCGGTTTTTTTGCGTATCCGTGCGGCATGTCCATGTAAAAAAAGCTGTTGTGGCTGCCCTCATTTGCTGATGGCAGCATTGGACATCACCGGCAGACCGCTGGTTGGCGCACGTCTCCGTCTTTTCGCTGCAGCACGGCTATCATTTCTTTTGTGCTCCTTTCATTTTGCAGTGCTAAACGGCTCGTCCTGTCCATATAGTATAGGGAAATGTCCTGCACTTGAAAGGAGGAGCACGAATGGCGATTCAGGATGGGCTGCTGTCGTTCGCCATCAAGGAAACCATATTCCTCCCCGCGGAACGCGCCGGGATTGGCGAATTGAAAGAGCTGGAATTGGTCCCCGATATTGAGGTGCTGGAAAACCAGTCCTTCATCTCCATAACAGGCTGCCTGCAGTTGTACGGAACATACGAGCCGGCCAGGGGCGCCTCGGAGCCCACCGAAGGCGGAGCGGAAACCCTGGTGGAAGCGGTGACATTCGCTCCGTTTCCGCAGGCGGGAAACAACGGCGGGCTGTTCGGTTTTGAGGAGGAAGTGAATCATCGGATCCCCGTCAACATCACGATCCCAGTCAGCCGGGTTGCCGAAATGGGGGACATTTACGCGGTCGTAGACGGTTTTGATTGCCAGGTGGAAACGCCGCATCAACTGCTGATCGAAGCAGAACTGAAAATTGCCGGCATTCAGCTGACCGAGCAGGGGCAACAATCCGCCCTGCAGCCCGACTCGGCAGCGTCCCCCGCCGATGAAGCCGCCCACATGGCAGAGCCTTACTGGGTATCCGACCAGAAGGCGATGCAGTCGGAGGTGGAAACGGCGGAAGCGGACATGTCCGTGCGTGCAGACGTGCAGCCGCAGACGGACTCGGACATGCATTCGGACGTGGATGTGGAGAGCCGCGCAGCAGAACAGTGGCAGGCCGAAGCAATCAGCCCGGACCAGCGGGACCGCGTGGCACGTCCAGCTTCGTTGGAAGAACTCGAACAGAGGCTGTCTGAGCTGGAGAGGATGGAGCGGGAGCCTCATGCGGAGGCAGAGGAGCTTGCTGAATACGCGGCGATGTTTGACCGGCCTGCCTCACCTTTGCCATCTTCCCAGACGGATTATGGCGATGTGACCGCCTCAGCGGAATACGGTGAGGTGACAGGTGCGTGGGATCAGCCGGCTTTGGAAGCAGACGAATATCCAGAGATGTCGTTTCATCAGGCTCCACCCTGGGAGGTGAACCGCGCGTCTGCTCGGGAGGAGCAAAGCAGGTGGGAGAGTGCTCCAGATGCCACTGCTCCCAGATTCGCATCATCGTACGAGGCCGAATTGAAAAATACACGCGGTGTTGAGGCCCAGGCAGAAGGTAAAGAAACGGGAAGCGCCAGGCCTGCAGCGGGTGAATCGCGAATTGTCGAGGCCAACAAGAAGGCAAAAGAGGCGGGAGCGGTTGAGGCCCGCGTGAAGGCGGAAGCAGCGGAAGCGGCCGAAGCGGAAGCAAGCGTGAAGGCCGAAGCAAGCGTGGAGGCGGAAGCAGCGGAAGCGGCTGAAGCAAGCGTAAAAGCGGAAGAAACGGGAGTGGCCGAGGCCAAGGCGGAGGCGAAAGAGGCGGATACCGTCGAAGCGCAGGAGGAGCCGGACGTTTTGGAAGTGCAGACTGCTCCCAAGCCGGAAGAGGAGCGGGAGGTGCGTGTGGCCATCTCCGGCAAGCCGACCGAGGGAGAAGGGGAGAAACTGAACCTCACGTCCATCTTTTCCCAGGCAAGTCGCATCCAACAGGAAGCGCAGGCAGCCGAAAGCGCCGAGTCGTCCTCCAGTTCTTCCCGCAGGGCGGACGCGTACGAGCCGGACAGTAGGACGCTGGAAGCGATGCACAACCTCACCTCGTTCATCCGCGGCAAAGAAGAGCGGTACAGCAAGTTGAAACTGTGCATCATTCAGCGCAACGACACGCTGGAATCCATTTCCCAGCGGTACTCCCTGCCCATCTCCAAGATCCTGGAGGTAAACAAGTTGAGCGCGGACCAGGTAGTGGAGGGGCAAATTTTGTACATTCCAGAGTGAGGAGCGGGGAACCGTGGAGAAAATCGACCTTTCCGAGATTTGTCGGCGCTATCGGGCGAGGGTAATCCACATGACGCCGCTGGAAGACTGCTATCTGCTGGAGACAAACCGGGGCACCAAGGAACTGCGTATCTGGCCGCGTGTGGACGTGATGCGCTGGTCGTTTGCCTGGCGGGAGAGGATGGCCCGGCAGGGGTTTCGCGAACTGGAACGGTTCATTCGCACGCGGGATGCCAAACCGTATCTGGTGAAGGCCAGCCGCGGCATTACCCTGACAGACCATCTGCGCCACATCGAACCGGTTCCGACGGATCACGAGACCATCCGCCAATGCGGCAGGATCATCGGCATGATGCACGCAGCCCAGCGGGAGAGCAGCCTGTTTCCCGCCGTAGACTTTTGGCGCCAGGAACAGCTTCAGGCGGTGGCCGAGTCAAGGCGGGCACGGGAATTGTGGGAAGCGGTACGGGCCAGGTACAGGCGGGCGGAGGGGGAACGGCGGCGAGTCGCCGAATTGTTTCCCTTCGTGCTCCAGCGTATGCAGCGCAGCGCCGACCTGTTGGCCAGCTCGCGGATTGATCCGGCTGCACTGTCCGTCTCGCACGGCGAACTGCACCGGGACAATTTGGGCATGATCGATGGCAGGCTTTACCTGCGCGGCTTTTTCCAGCCGACGCTGTCCGTTCAGCAGCGGGATGTGGCCGTCTTTTTGCGGGATCTGTACCTGACGCATCATGACCAAGCTCAGGTGGATGCCTTTCTCGACGGCTACGAGGAGGCAAAACCGCTCAGTTACGGCGACTATACGCTAATGCTGGCGTTTCTGGCGGCACCAACGGAATTATGGAAACAAATGGAAAAATACATGGAGGATGATGGTCAGCCGGACGGGGGCTCGGCAGCGGAGTTTGAGCAGGCCCTCGTTCGTCAGCAAGCCGTCGACGGTTTGCTGCGGCGTGTGGCTGAGCGGGCTGAGGGTGCAAGGAGTGAGTAGGCGTATGAGCCGCTTTGACGATATTTATCCGCTGTTTCGTGAATACGACATGTACGCCCAGACCGTCGATGAACTAAAACCCCCCAACGTGTACAAGGTGTTGACCCCTTACGGATCGTTTGTCTGCAAGCGGACGCGGGTCTCTGCGCAAAAGCTGCTGCTTGTCAGCGGCGTTTTGCGCCATCTGCAGCAGCGGGGATGGGACGGAACCGTGCCGTACTGTTACACGAAATACGACGAACCTTACGTCCAGCAGGGAGAGACCACGTATTACCTGACCGTCTGGATGCCCGGGGGCGAACTGTGGGACAATCAGCCATTGGCCTGGGCGACGCCGACCGTGGAACGATTGGCCGAGCTGCACCATTTGACGCAAAATTTCCGGTTTGACGATCCTCGCCAGGTAGAGCCGCTGATCGACTCCCTTTTGAAACGCTGGCAGCATCTGTTGGCACATGCGGAGAAGGCGGCCGACCTGGCCCGTGAGCGCCTGTATCCATCGCCGTTTGACGTGGTCTTCCTCGCCAATCAGGCGTACGTGTCCGAACTGGCCCAAACAGCGATTGCCCGGCTCCGGGATTGGCGGGAACGGCACCAGACCCACGCCCACTTCCGCTTGTCCCTGATCCACGGTTTCCCCCATCCGGCCCACATCATGCCCGACCGCTCGGGGAAGGGAAAGCTGCTGAACTTTGACCGCGCCCTCTTTGACACGCCCACCCGTGACCTGACCCTGTTCTACCGCGCCTATTTTCACCAGGCGGGCGACGCGGCGGGGGCGAGTCAACTGTTTCATCACTACACCAGCATCTTTCCGCTTCGGCCGGATGAGATCGACCTGCTTTCAATCTTTCTCACCTACCCGGAAAGGGTGATGCGGGATATCGAAATCTACTACGGCGGCATGCGGGATTGGAACGAACTGTACGCCGTCAAGCGGCTGGAGAAGGATATAGACCGGTTGATGCGGCTCAACCGCTGGGTTCAGCAGGCCTTTTGACAAGCAGCGTCTCACAGAGTGGGGCGTTGTTTTTTTGCTGTCCTCATTGAAGTCCCCTACAGCCAGCCGAGGTAAATGGCCACGTACAAGAGCCCCAGGATGCCGAGCAGGACGACGTCAAACGATGTGGGAACGATCACCGTGCGGATGAACTGAAAGATGATCAGCGGCAGCAGAACCTGTTTGCAGCCGTACTTGATCCTCAGGTAGGTGGGGTGGAATTTCCAGCGGCAGTTCATCGGAATCACCTCGTTCCAGCATATGCGCAAGGAATACAGCCAGTGCCTTGCACCAGCCGCGCTTATCGGGGCAAAAACAGGTTTGGACGCAGGAGTGAGCGGGTAGGTAAAATGAAAATAGTCTGATAGGATAGCAAAAATAAGGAGATCCACGATGATCTGGGAAGCTCTTCTTTACACGCTGGGTACGGGCGCGGGCGCGTATCTGGTGCATGTGTCCCGTCGTTCAGCTTGCGATAGGCGTTGGGATGCGTTTTGGCTGGGATGGGGATTGATCAGCTGGGGAGCCGGACACCTGCTGGGATTCATCCCGATGGCTTGGGGCCGGATAATCAGCCTGTCTTTGTGTGTGTGCTTTTCGCTCTTTTTTCTGTTGGCCTTGCACACGATGTTTGCTCCGTATCTCGGCCGCGAGCGGTGGAAGACGCTGCTGGACGCACTGACGCTGTGCGCCATGTTGGGCACAACAGCCGTCTGCCTGATGCTCATGCCGGATTTGTCCCGCCAGCTGCACGCCCAAATGGCGCTGCAAAGCGGGTTTTTGCTGCTGCTTCCCGCCGTCACCCTGGCACTCGCCAATCGGCGGATGGCGGATGCGGCCCAGCCGGATCGGCGCCGCCTGCTTGCGGCCGTTTTGCCGTTTATTGTTTTGACGGCGGCGCTGCCCTTTTTGTCTCCGGCTCTGCTGTTTGGAGCGGGGGCCACTTCGCTTTGGCTTCTCTGCCGGGCGCATCAGCGTCGTGAGCGAGTCAGTGAACGCTCACTGGAAATCGACGACTGCACCCATTCGTACGAAAGACTGACATTTTCCCTCCATGATGCATCCATGGCGGCGGTACTGCTGACAGGTACCGTGGTTGCCGCCTTATCCGTTGCCGCCATACCGCGCCTCAGTCTGATCGGCATGGCCCTGGGAGCGCTGGTGGCGCTGGTGAGGCTGGTGCTGACAATCCGGGCCAACCGGAGCGTGATCAAACGCGCCTTTGGGTATGTGGACAGACTGGAACGGAGGTTCGCGGAGCAATTGGAGCAGAGTGGGCGGAAAAACGCCCAGATGGCGCAGCTGCTCAAGCTGAAGCAGCGCTATGAACAGCTCCTGATCGTCAGCAACGAGCACAGCATGAGGGAAGTGAGCTACGAAAACCTGCAGCTGGTGATCGAGGAGCTGGTGGACGCCTGGTTTGCCAAAATGGGCACGCTTTTATACCTGCGGCTGTCCCTGGAGTCAGCGGATGGTGTCGTCTATTACGAGAGCGTCCGGGGCAATCCGGACCATCCGCAAATTCGGCATACGCTGACGGAGCAGATTGTCGTCGACGAACAGCGGGATTCGCCGCTGTCGCCCCGCTACGTGGTGGTGTTGGCCAAGACGGCGGACGAAGAGGCGGATGAAAAAGAGATGGAGCACCCCTTTTACCGACTGCTCGCGGTCAACGTGCGTGGTCTGATCCTGCGCTGTCTGCACGAAAACCAGTCGCTTGAACTGCGCCTGATGGAGCAGGAGATGGAGCTTGCGCGGAGAATTCAACTGCTGCTCATTCCTGAGGAACGGATGGTGCTGCCGCGCCTGCAGGCAAAAGCGGTCTATCTGCCGGTTGCCTACGTGGGCGGGGACTACGTGGATTACGTCCGGATTGACCAGCGCTACACCTGCTTTGTCGTGGCAGACGCATCGGGACACGGCCTGCCGGCCAGCCTGATGGCCAACAGCATTCGCAGCGCGCTGCGGGCAGTGATCCAGACGTGCTGGGAGCCTGACCAGATACTCTACAGGCTGAACAACCTGCTGTATGCGGATTTGAGCAAAACGCGCTCGTTCATCACGATGTTGATCGTGGTGTACGACGCTGTTGCCCACAAGCTCTTTCTCAGCCGGGCGGGCCATCCCCAGCCGCTGTACCTGTCGGCCAGCAAGGTCGGCCTGTTCTCCTGCGCCGGGGGCTTGGGGCTGGGGTTGTCGTCCGACAGCCGCTACGTCCGGGAGGAAATGGACATTACTGAAGACGGCATGCTGCTCGTCTACACGGATGGCCTGCCAGACCTGAAGCGGCGCGATTCGAGCCGCTGCCCCGACAGATGGCGCCGGGAATTGTCCGCATTGTGGAACGAATGCCGGACATCGGCCGAAGATCGCATTGCCCTGGTGGAGCAGCGCGTCTGGGAATTGACCCGCGCCTGGCAGCAGAAGGATGACATTTCCTTGTTGATCCTTCAGTTTCAAACGGCTGCGAAGAAAGAGGGGGAAGGAGCATGATACTGTGTGAGCGGTGTCCCGACGAGCCCTCCTGCCGCAACTGCCTGAACGAACTGCGGGTGGGCCGCTCGGCGCAGAAGGTGCTGCCGCCCCGGCAGGTTCGTCTGACGCTTTTGGCGGACGGCGCGGAGGCTGTCGCGGAGCTGCGCGCGGTCAGCCGGACCGCAGTGGGGCTGTACTGTCCCGGGCAGCCGCTGCATGGGCGAATTGAAGTGGAGCTGGCCGCCGACTTTCGGATTATCGGCAGCCTGGTCCGGGGAATCCGCAATGTGCCGTATTACGTGCTGGATATTGAAAAGGTGCTGCGCCGGAACGAGGTGCTGGAGCGGCTGCTCCTGGATGAGTTTCACCGCTGGCATCTGAGCGGGGAGCTCGACCCGGCCTCGCTGTTGAAAAACATGCGGGAGCGGAACGACGAGTGGAGCCGGATAATCAAGCAGGAGCTGCAGAAGCTCTCCATCCTGCGCCAGGTGGGGGCGATCTACCTTTATCTGGTGGAGGACGGCCGCCTGCGTCCGCTCGGGACAGCTCGGGTGGACGAGCCGCTGGAGCAGGAGATGCGCCGTCTGGCGGCACGGGCGGCGGACGCGGGCACCGCGCTCAGGGAACAGGTCGTGGCGCCGGACGGGAGCCGTGTCTACGAGCTGTACGCGTCTCCCCTGCCGGACCGGACGTGCGGCCTTGCGCTGATCGACATTACGGAGGCGATTGCCGAGGAGCGGCGGCGGCAGAAAAAAGAGTGGGATTTGTACAAACAGGTGTTGGCGTCGGTGACGGGCGACAAGCTGGTCCTGTTGACTGACGAGGAACTGTTTGTACTGATCAGGGAAGGAGAGATGCTGGCTGCCATTGACGTACGGGCTCCGGAGGATTTGAGCAGGCTGAGGCGCGAGTGCCGACGGGTGCTGGAGCCGCTCGGAATGGCGGACAAGCGTCTATTGCAGTACATCGTGGCGCTGAACGAAGCGGCCAGCAATACGCTGAAGCACGGCAGCGGCGGTACGGTCACTCTCTACCGGGCAAATGAGCAAGTGTGCCGCGCCGTCGTCCATGACCAGGGGGGCGGCATCGATCTGGAAGAACTGCCGCGTGCGACGCTGATCCAGGGCTATTCCACCCGAAACTCGCTGGGTGTCGGGTTTCACGTCATGCTGCGGTGCTGCGACCGGCTCCTGCTTTGCAGTTCGTCGGCGGGCACAAAACTGGTCTTGGAGTGCCGCGTCCAACCATTGTGAATGTTTGGGAAATGCACAAAAGGGTAATACATGAAAGCAGGGAACTGTCAGTACCGGTGGCGTGATGAGAAAACCAAGGGAGAGGAGTTTGTGCATGGAATACCGGGCAATCGAAGCGGACGGACAGGCCGCGCTGTTTTTTGCCGGAGAACTGGACATGGCCGTAGGGGACGAAGTGGGGCGGCTGCTGCGCGAATACGGGGAGCGGAATCAACGCGTGACGGTTGACTTTCGCGACGTGACGTTTGTCGATTCTTCAGGGATTTGCAGCCTGTTTTACACCACCAAGGATTTGCTTAGTGCGGGCAAACACGTGGAAATCGTCAACGTGCGGGAAGAGATATTGGACATCCTGGAACTGCTGGGGTTTGCGGAGGCGCTCGGCATTGGCGTCAAAAAAGCGTAGCAGGCCGGGTTTGACGGGCTGCGCGCAGTTTGTATATAATAATAACCTAGAATCTGCAACAGAACAGGGAACAAGCGATGAACGGGAAGAGTAGGCCAGGACGCCTTGGCAGAGAGGGAGAATCATTTGCTGCGAGATTCTCTAAGGCAGGGAATGGCTGAAGGTCGCCCGGGAGTTGTTTCGGTGAAGCGATGCCGCTTAGCCGAAACCGGTCAACAGCCGTTATGTGTCTGAGGGAACGCACGCCCCGTCTGTCTTTTCGACGCGCCGTGTGTTAACAAAGGTGGTACCGCGAAATGATCCTTTCGTCCTTTGGATGAAAGGTTTTTTTATTTTCCGAAGGAGGATGTGCTATGTCGACTCAACCGACGCAAGACATCGATCAACTGCTGCCGAAGAACTACGATCCGAAGGCAGCGGAAAGCAAATGGTATCCGTACTGGATCGAAAAGCAGTTTTTCAAGGCGGAGCGTGATCCGGACAAACGTCCGTTCACGATCGTCATCCCGCCGCCGAACGTGACGGGCAAGCTGCACCTGGGGCACGCTCTGGACACCACCCTGCAGGACATCATCACCCGCGCCAAGCGAATGCAGGGTTACAGCACGCTGTTTTTGCCGGGGATGGACCACGCCGGAATCGCCACTCAGGCCCGCGTGGAAGCAAACCTGCGCGAACAGGGCATTTCCCGCCACGATCTGGGTCGGGAGAAGTTTTTGGAAAAAGTCTGGGAGTGGAAGCACATCTACGCCCAACACATCCGCGACCAGTGGGAAAAGCTGGGGCTGGCGCTGGACTATTCGCGTGAACGCTTTACCATGGACGAAGGACTGTCCCGGGCGGTGCGCGAGGTATTCGTCCGTCTCTACGAAAAAGGCCTGATCTACCGCGGCAACCGCATCATCAACTGGGACCCGGTCGCACGCACGGCGCTCTCCGACATCGAGGTGATCTACAAAGAGGTGAAGGGCGCGCTGCACCACATGCGCTACCCGCTGGCTGACGGCAGCGGCTACATCGAAGTGGCGACCACCCGTCCGGAAACGATGCTGGGTGATACTGCTGTCGCTGTTCACCCGGATGACGAACGATACAAGCACCTGATCGGCAAAACGGTGATCCTGCCGATTGTCGGCCGGGAAATTCCGATCGTAGCTGACGACTACGTCGACCCCGAGTTTGGTTCCGGCGCCGTGAAAATCACGCCGGCCCACGATCCGAACGACTTTGAAATCGGCTTAAGACACAACCTGCCGCAGATCGTGGTCATGGACGAAACCGGCACGATGAACGAAAACGCCGGCAAGTATCAGGGCCTCGACCGCTTCGAGTGCCGCAAGCAGATCATCAAGGACCTGACCGAGCAGGGCGTCATGTTCAAAATCGAGGAGCACATCCACCAGGTGGGTCACAGCGAGCGGAGCGACGCCGTCGTCGAGCCGTACCTGTCGACGCAGTGGTTCGTCAAAATGCAGCCTCTGGCCGATGCTGCCATCGCCAATGCGTACAGCGAGAACAGCGTCAAATTCGTTCCGGAACGCTTCAAGAACAACTACTTGCGCTGGATTGAAAACATTCGCGACTGGTGCATTTCCCGTCAGCTCTGGTGGGGACACCGGATTCCGGCATGGTACTGCCAGGACTGCGGCGAGACGATTGTGTCCCGCGACGACGTGACCGAGTGCCCGCACTGCCACAGCCACAAGCTGGAGCAGGACCCGGACGTCCTTGACACCTGGTTCTCGTCCGCGCTCTGGCCGTTCTCCACGCTGGGCTGGCCGGACGAGACCGAGGACTTGAAGTACTTTTATCCGACCAACGTGCTGGTCACCGGCTACGACATCATCTTCTTCTGGGTCGCCCGGATGATTTTCAGCGGCCTGGAGTTTACCGGGAAAAATCCGTTTGAGACCGTGTTGATTCACGGCATTATTCGCGATTCCGAAGGGCGCAAGATGTCCAAGTCGCTGGGCAATGGCGTCGATCCGATGGAAGTAATTGAAAAATACGGGGCAGACGCGCTCCGCTTCACGCTGGCGACGGGCAACTCGCCGGGGAACGACCAGCGCTTCTACTGGGAGAAGGTGGAATCCAACCGCAACTTCGCCAACAAGATCTGGAACGCCTCCCGTTTTGCCCTGATGAACATGGCCGGCTTCCGCTACGAGGACATTGACCTGTCGGGCGAACTGTCCACGCCGGACAAGTGGATTCTCTCCCGTCTGCAGGCTACCATCGCCGACGTGACCCGCTTGATGGACGCGTTTGAATTTGGCGAAGCAGGACGTGTGCTGTACAACTTCATCTGGGACGATCTCTGCGACTGGTACATCGAGATGGCCAAACTGCCGCTGTACGGCAGCGACGAGGCGGCGAAGAAGACGACCCAGTCCGTGCTCGCCACCGTGCTGGATCAAACGCTGCGCCTCCTGCATCCGTTCATGCCGTTCATCACCGAGGAAATCTGGCAGGCGCTGCCTCACCAGGGCGAGAGCATCAC
>Ga0310836_101288_pt1 | contig 14316 bp, 13 predicted proteins | sample SM_ome_4_FD_201310 | JGI IMG/M metagenome (GOLD analysis project Ga0310836, IMG submission 201310) | Sorghum-adapted microbial communities enriched on stacked mutant (SM) sorghum from Joint BioEnergy Institute, Emeryville, California... ... | reverse complement strand
GGCGACGTATATTTTGCGGATTTATCCCCCGTTGTCGGATCGGAGCAAGGCGGAGTCCGTCCCGTGTTGGTTATACAGAATAATATCGGAAACCGCTTCAGTCCGACAGTAATCGTCGCAGCCATTACGGCACAGATACAAAAAGCTAAATTGCCTACTCATGTGGAGATCGATGCAAAAACGTATGCATTTGACCGCGATTCCGTTATTCTTCTTGAACAAATACGTACGATCGATAAACAACGACTAACGGATAAGATCACACACCTTGACGAAGAGATGATGGAACGGGTAAATGACGCTCTCCAGATTAGTTTAGGACTTATTGATTTTTAAAGATACACGAATGTAGAAGATTTGTAAGAGGCTGCTGTGAAATACGGTGGCTTTTTTTTCGTTGCACGGCAGAAAAAGTCGCGGAAGGATGTTGGCCATGGAAGTAAAGCAGATGGTTTCAGTTATCGCCGGTGAGCTGCAGATTGCACCGGGACAGGTGGAACGTACGATTGCGCTTCTCGACGAAGGGAGTACCGTTCCGTTTATCGCCCGCTATCGCAAAGAGGCAACCGGCATGCTGGATGAGAATCAGATTCGTTCCATTCAAGAACGTGTTCAATATCTACGTCAGCTAGAGGAACGAAAAAAGGAAGTCATTCGCCTGATTGCCGAACAGGAAAAGCTGACAGATGAGTTGGAAGAACAAATCCGAAGCGCTACCAGGCTACAGCAAGTGGAGGACTTATACCGGCCATTCAGACAGAAACGCAGAACGCGGGCCACAATAGCAAAAGAGAAAGGATTGGACCCGCTTGCCCAATTTATGCTGACTGCCCGCAAAGGAAATTTGTTGGAAGAAGCAGCAAAATATATTGATCCGGAAAAAGGTGTAGCATCTGTAGAAGAGGCTGTACAGGGGGCATCAGACATTGTCGCCGAGCAAGTGGCGGATGATCCGGGTGTGCGAAGCTGGGTGCGGGATTATACGATGAAGCGGGCTGTACTGTCTACGGTTAAAAAAGAAGACGAACCTTCAGGGAAAAATGTGTATGAGATGTATTACGAGTACAGTGAGCAGGTCGGCCAGATGGCACCGCACCGGATTCTTGCTGTCAATCGGGCGGAGCGCGAAGGCATCCTGCGCGTCAAACTTGAGCTCGATCCTGCACCGATTCTGCAGCATCTTGAACGCAAATGGATTCGCAGAGACAGTATTGCTGCCGAGCAGCTAAGAGCGGTACTCGAAGACAGCTATAAACGCTTGATTGCTCCTGCCGTGGAGCGGGAAGTACGGGGACTATTGACGGAAAAAGCGGAGGAGCAGGCCATTCATATTTTCTCCGAGAATCTTCGTCAATTACTGCTGCAGGCACCGTTAAAAAACCGCGTCGTCTTAGCTCTTGATCCGGCATTTCGAACAGGGTGCAAGAGTGCGGTGATTGATGAGACGGGCAAATTGCTTGAGGTGGCAGTCGTATATCCGACGCCACCGCAGAACAAGATTGCAGAGGCGAAGCGGATACTGAGTAGTTTAATTGAAAAATATGGCGTACAGATCATCGCGATCGGAAATGGAACCGCATCGCGGGAAACGGAACAGTTTGTCGTGGATATGATAAAAGAGATAAAACGAGATCTCTCTTATATCATTGTCAATGAAGCCGGTGCCAGTGTTTATTCTGCCTCGAAATTGGCCGGGGAAGAGTTTCCGGATTTAGACGTCGCGGAACGAAGCGCCGTGTCAATCGGGCGTCGCCTGCAGGACCCGCTGGCCGAATTGGTGAAAATCGATCCGAAGTCAATCGGCGTAGGCCAATATCAACACGACGTATCACAGAGCAAATTGTCGGACAGCCTTCAGTTCGTTGTCGAATCGGTGGTCAACTATGTGGGTGTTGATGTAAATACCGCTTCTCCGTCGCTTTTGCAGTATGTATCCGGCATCTCCAAGCAAGTAGCGAAGAATATCGTTGCCCGCAGAGAAGAACTGGGGAAATATACGTCACGCAGCCAGTTGAAAGAAGTGCCGCGTTTGGGCGCGAAGACATACGAACAATGCATAGGTTTCCTGCGCATCATAGACGGGGAAAATCCCCTCGATAGTACACCGATTCACCCGGAATCATATCAAAGTGTCGCCGAACTGCTAAAAGAGCTTGGCATTCGTCCGGAAGAGATTGGGAGCGAACAGTCCAGAGTAAAGTTTAAAGAAGTGAATATAAAAGAAATGGCACAAAAGCTGAATGTCGGTGAGCCGACATTGCAGGACATTGTAGCGAGCCTGCTTCGTCCGGGTCGCGATCCGCGAGAAGAATTGAACAAACCACTGCTTAAAAAAGACGTGCTCGACATCAGCGATTTGGCCAAAGGCATGGAACTGCAGGGCACGGTGCGTAATGTAGTGGACTTCGGCGCGTTTGTCGACATCGGTCTGAAAAACGATGGACTGGTTCACATCTCGCAGCTGAGCCGCCGTTTCGTTAAACATCCGCTTGACGTCGTCTCTGTCGGTGAAATTGTTACCGTATGGGTCAAAGATATTGATGAGCGGAAAGGACGGGTCGGATTGACGATGTTGGCTCCTGAAGAGTAAGGAAAGAGGGAGGAAGAGATGAGACCTGCATCTAAAAACAGGGAGGTCGAAAAGCCTCAGTTTCGATCTCCCTGTTTGTCGTTATATAAGAACCAGCAATCATTCAAGAGAAGAATTTGCCGTCGGTTTTTTGTCTGAAAAGCTTTCATTAATTGGCGCTTCAGCCATTGCGGCATCCGGATCCCTCCCGTCACGCTTTTTAATTTTACTATATGTGAGGGAGTACCGGTTGTTACTCGTATTCGCCTTCTTCCATCAAGTATTCGAGCTGCGCATGCAGAGCGCGGATTTCGGTGAGAAGGGCGATGAGCGGGTAATTTTCTTCTTGAAGAGAAACGAAGCTTTTTTCCAAATCAGCCAGATAATCAATCCCTTGTATGATGTGGACATTCTCCGCATGCAGCTCAAGCTCGCTGCATTCAGCAAGAACTTCCGGCAATTCCGGGCGATTTTGGACAGTCAATTTGCCGATTTCTTTATGAAGCCGACGCAGCAGCGCAACGAGCTGATACATGTAGCCATCAGGCATAGCGACGAATTGCAGATTCTTTTTTGTCGATAAAATACAGTAACGCATCACATGGCTCCCCCTTGTTTCGTATGTACGTTCACAAGTGTAGCGCATGTTGGAGATGCACGCAAGAATGGAGGCGAGGAGATGGAGAGCTTAACCGAGGGACAACTGCAGCAGCTTGTCGAGCGGGTTTCCACCGACTTTTTCCAACGTCCGTTTACGCACCGCGCGTATTTCAATCCGCGGCTTAGGACGACGGGTGGTCGCTACGTGCTGGGGACACATAACATCGAAATTAACCCTAAACATTACCATTTGTTCGGTATAGAAGAGCTGGTGGGAATTATCAAACATGAGCTTTGCCATTATCATTTGCATCTCGCTGGACGCGGATATAAGCATAAAGATAGCGATTTTAAGCAACTGTTAAAACAAGTGGGCGGCAGTCGATACTGCCAATCGGTAGCGCCGCGCAAACGGCAGGAATACCGGTATGAACTGGTCTGTCAGGATTGCGGCATGCGCTATCTGCGCAGGCGGCATGTAAATACCCGCAAGTATGTCTGCGGCAAGTGCAGGGGTCGCCTGCACTTGCGGGAATTGGAGGAGACGTATGACGGAAAAACGGCGCGATGAATTTGGGCTTATTTCCTACCTGACCAGAAGGCATCCCACACCGCTGCCGCTTGCAAAGCGAATCGAGGTCGGCAATGGAGATGACGCCGCTGTGGTCGCAGGCCGCAGCGGATATAATTGGATTGTTTGCTGCGATGCGATGGTCGAAGACGTGCACTTTAAGCGTCAGACGATGCTTCCGCACGATATCGGACATAAAGCGCTGGCGTCCAATATCAGCGATGTGGCGGCGATGGGTGGCATTCCATTGTTTTATCTTGTATCCTTGGGGCTGCCTCGTACATGGAATGAAGAGGAAGTAGCCGGGATATATGACGGCATGGCTGAGCTGGCTTCCCAGCACAATATGGCTTTAATCGGAGGCGATACGGTGGCGGTGCCTGGGCCGTTGACCCTTACGGTTACTGTACTCGGTGAGGTAGAGCACGGTTTAGCTCTGCGCCGTAGCAGCGCTCGTCCCGGAGATTCTATATTTGTGACCGGTACGGTAGGAGATTCGGCCGGCGGGCTTCATATTTTACTTCAGGAACGCTGGGGAGTCGCCAATATTCCGGACGAATGGTCAGCGCTTGCCGCATGCCACCGCCAACCGGAGCCGCATGTACAGGCAGGACGTATCCTGGCGGAGAGCGGGCAGCGCATTGCGCTGAACGATATCAGTGACGGATTGGCGAGCGAAGCGTGGGAGATTGCCGAAGCAAGCGGGGTGCAGATTGTACTTAATGAAGCAGAAATTCCACTGAGTGACGAGCTTATTCGTTATGCTAAGACAAGCGGGAAAGATGCTTTAGAGTGGGCTTTTTACGGGGGAGAAGACTACCGGCTTGTCGGCAGTATTGCCGGAGAGCATAAAGAAGAGATAAGCCGGGCGTTTGCGGCTGAGAATTTATCCTTATACTGGATTGGACGGGTAGAAGCAGGCAAGGCCGGCGTTCTGCTGAAGCGGAGTAACGGTGAGGTCACGCTGCTTCCGAAAAAAGGGTATAATCATTTTAGTGAGGAAAAGTAAGTTCGCGTAGGAAGTGATGAAGATGGCAGACGGACAGATGTATGTGTTTCATACTCGTTCTGTGGAAGAGACACAGGCGTTGGCGGAGAAAATCGGACGCCTGACGGAGCCGGGGGACGTGTTTACGTTGTCAGGTGATCTGGGTGCAGGCAAGACCAGTTTTACACAGGGGCTGGCGCGTGGCATGGGTGTAAATGGTGTGGTTAACAGTCCGACATTTACAATTATTAAAGAATACATGGGGCGTCTCCCCCTTTTCCATATGGATGTTTACCGCGTGGAAGACGAGCTGGAAGACCTGGGGTTTGACGAATATTTTTACGGGGACGGCGTGACGGTAGTGGAGTGGCCGCAGATGATTGCCGAGCAGCTTCCGGCCGAGCGCTGTGAAATCGTAATTACACGGGGAGAAGGCGACGAGCGGACGCTTACGTTTACGGCGCATGGCAGACGATATGAAACATTGTGTGAGGCGATAAAGCATGACCATTCTGGCAATTGATACTTCAAACTTCAGCCTGGGCGTCGCGGTTTGCACAGAAGACAAGGTGCTCGGCGAGTTTTCAACCAACTTAAAAAAGAATCATAGTATCCGGCTCATGCCTATGGTTAGTCAACTGCTGGATGAGGTGGAGGTCGATCCGACGGAGCTTGCGGCGGTTGCGGTAGCCCGCGGTCCAGGTTCTTATACTGGAGTCCGCATTGGCGTCGCTACAGCGAAAAGCATGGCCTGGTCGCTCAATATTCCGCTGCTAGGCATCTCCAGTCTGGAAGTGCTGGCCTGGAATGCCGCTTATTTTCCGGGACGGATTGTCCCTCTATTTGATGCGCGCCGTGGACAGGTATATACTGGTGTATACCGGGCAATGCCGGAAGGAGGCGTGTACCTCGCTGAGGCTGAACGAATCGTTTTGTTAAAGCAGGCGCTTGAGGAATGGAGAGAGGCTGATGACCAGGAGCCGATTTTGTTCCTTGGCGATGATATCACGATTCATCGAGAAACCATTACAGAAATAATGGGAGATCAGGCGGTGTTTGCTCCTATGTCTTATCGGATTCCGCGTGCAGCCCATCTGGCCGCTGCCGGATGGAAAGCGTTAAAAGAAGAGCGCATTGAAGATACAGAAACCTTTACCCCTGTCTATCTCCAGATGGCGGAGGCGGAAGCGAAATGGCTCGCCAGCCAGAAGAAATAGAGGAGGCGATACGATGACAGAAGAGTTCACGATTCGCCGTATGGAGATGAGAGACCTTGACGAGATAGAGGAAGTGGAACGACTTTCGTTTTCGACGCCATGGTCGCGCGATTCGTTTATCAATGAATTGAAGAAAAATGTGTTTGCGCGGTATTTTATAGTGGAGAAAGAGCACCGTGTCATCGGGTATGGTGGAATGTGGCTTGTGCTGGATGAAGCCCATATTACGAATATTGCTATCCATCCTGATTATCGCGGGCGCTATCTCGGAGAACGGTTGATGCATCGGTTGATGAGTTTCGCTGCCGAATCAGGGGCTGCGGCTATGACATTGGAAGTGCGACGCAGCAATGAAGCGGCGAAAAAATTGTACAGGAAACTGGGATTTGTGGAAGAAGGCGTACGTCCCGGCTATTATACCGACAACGGGGAAGACGCTATTATAATGTGGGTGAGACTGGATGATGAACAAGTGGAAGCAGAAAGCTTATAAACGGAGGGAAGAGGCGCTCGCCCAGAGAAGGCCGATTCGTATTCTCGGCATTGAGACGAGCTGTGATGAGACGTCGGCTGCCGTTATCGAAGACGGAACTGTGATTCGTTCGAATGTGATTTCCTCACAAATCGAAAGCCATAAACGTTTCGGAGGTGTCGTGCCGGAAGTTGCATCAAGGCATCATGTGGAAAACATCACGGTTATTATCGAGCAAGCGCTCCGGGAAGCCGAATCCACCTTCGATGACATCGACGCCATTGCGGTAACGTATGGGCCTGGATTGGTGGGCGCGCTGCTTGTAGGAGTGGCCGCCGCCAAAGCCATTTCATTCGCACGCGGCATTCCGCTGGTTGGCGTCCATCATATTGCCGGTCATATTTATGCAAATCGGTTTGTGAAAGAAATGAAATTCCCGCTTCTGGCGCTGGTGGTCTCCGGTGGCCATACGGAATTGGTGTATATGAAAGAGCACGGGTCATACGAAATTATCGGACAGACAAGAGATGACGCGGTTGGCGAAGCGTATGACAAAGTAGCGCGCTCACTTGGCCTTCCGTATCCGGGTGGCCCGCATATTGATCGGCTAGCACACGAAGGAGAGCCAAATGTTCCGCTGCCGCGCGCCTGGCTCGAGGGCACATATGATTTCAGCTTTAGCGGACTGAAATCGGCAGTGCTGAATACATTGCACAACGCGGCACAGCGTGGAGAAAGTATTGAGCCGGAAAACCTGGCAGCCAGTTTTCAGGAATCAGTCGTGGAAGTGCTTGTGGATAAGTCGTTTAAATTAATAAAAGAACGCCCGGTAAAGCAGCTGTTGTTGGCGGGGGGCGTAGCAGCCAACAAAGGATTGCGCACCGCTCTGACCGAGCGGGCGAAACAGGAAGGCATCGAGCTGATTATTCCTCCGTTATCGCTATGCACGGATAATGCCGCGATGATTGCAGGAGCAGGCTATATCGAATATAAAAAAGGCAACCTGGCGGACATGTCGCTGAACGGCATTCCCGGTTTGCCACTGGCATAAAAGGGCAACCCTATAAACGGGTTGCTTTTTTTGTTGGGAAAAATCTTATCTTGTCAAATTCTGTGGACAGATGCTGAATAACATGCTGAATAACATTATCCACAAATCTGTGGATAATGTGGATAAAATAGTGGATAACCTAATATATCAATATTTTTCATAATGGTGAAAGTGTGAATAACGGTGTGGGTATGTGGGGAAAGGAGAGTGATGGATTGAGAAAAATGACGATTTTTGTCGTAGGAATTTGCAGTGTTTTTCTGACCGTTTTTTTCTCTTTTACCACAAGTATTCTTTCGCAAAACCGTCCTACCGTTATCATGCTGCTCGTTCCGGAGCTAACCCGCCAGGACATCCGTGCTCTTTATCAGAATGCTGCGTTTTCTTTTCTCAATCAGGCAGCAATCGGTGAGATGAATATGCGAACCGCTGTTTCTCTAAGGGATATCCACAGTGTTCTGACACTGGGAACCGGTACCCGCGCTGCCGGATCCGAATGGGGCCGGAATGCATACGGGCTCAGTGAAAAGCGAACGACAGGGCTTGCGATGTATCGTCAGTATATGGGAGAGGTGCCGGCAATGGTGCGGAACGGAACCATTCTCTTTCCGTATGCTTCTGTCCTGGCGGAGAATAACAAGCAGAAAAATACGGGAGCTATCCCTGGTCTACTAGGAGAAACCTTAAAGAAGCACGGAATTAGACGAGCTGTTATCGGCAATAGCGATATGTCAGGAAAAGTAAGCAGGTTATCTGTACTGTTGACTATGGATAGCAGAGGGGTGACACCGCAGGGGTGGATAGGGGAAGAGACACTTATCCACAGCCCGTTTTTTCCGGGCGGGAAGAAAACGGATTATTCGTTCCTGGCGTATCATGTTCGGCAATGGCAAAAAAGAGGCACAGGTTTTATCGCAGTAGAGCTTGGTGATCTCGTTCGGTTGGCCCGGTATCAGAGCGTTATAAGCACACAGAGATATCTGCAACTGCGGCAGCAGGTGATGGAGGAAATTGCGAAGTTTACGGAAACGCTGACGAAAGAGAGGACACAGGGTCAAAAGATTGTACTCCTATCTGCATCGCTTCCAGACAGCGAAATCGCTGAAAAAAAGCGAATGGCACCCGTCTTGCTCTGGGAAGACGGTAGAGGCGGCGGTATACTAACCTCTGGAACTACCCGACAGCCGGGGCTTGCGGCCAATATTGATATGGCACCGACCATTCTTACCTGGTTTGGAATACAGCCTCCGATAGAGATGAAAGGAATGCCGCTTAGAACAGAACGAGAGATTGGGCATGATGAATTCTGGAAGAAGGCTGAGAGGATAGATCATATTTACGCTACACGTCCTGCGGTGCTGTATCCATATGTCGGCATGACAATAACCGTGCTTGTCCTCTCTTCGGTGTTATTGTTTTCCTTTGACAGATGGAAAAGCACAAAAGAAAAAGCACTCCGCATTCTCTCGTATCTACTGCCGTTTGTGTTGCTTGTTCCGTTTTTGCTGCTTCTTTTGCCTGTGGTTCCCGGCCTGCCCCCGCCTTTTCTTGTAGTACTGCTCGTAAGCGGTGTTGGCCTGGGGTTCGCCCATTTACTGCAAAGATTATCTTTTGCTGCGTGTTATTTCTGGATTGGAATTATAAATTGGGTTCCGCTTCTGCTGGACGGGTTTACGGGCGGGGGACTTATCCGTGGCTCCTATCTTGGATATGACCCGGTTATCGGTGCCCGTTACTATGGCATTGGTAATGAGTATATGGGAGTCCTGCTTGGTGCTTTCATATTAAGCATAGCAATGGCGGGTGAGATGCAAAGAAGGCATGCCCGTCGGCTGGTTCTTACGCTCCTGATTCTGATAACAGGACTCGTCATTTTCTATATGGCATGGCCGGAAGGAGGCAGTAAAGCAGGAGGGATTCTCGTATTCCTGGCTGCATTGGTATATGGCATCCCGGCTTTCTCCGGATTTGCCTGGCGAAAGCGGTATGTAGCGGCTTTATTGGGAATCGGAATGGCAGCCGCCTGTTTGCTCTTTGTGCTGAACTACCAGGCAGCGGGGGCGGAGCAATCGCATATTGGCCGGGCGGTCGGTGAGCTTGCGCGAGGCAACTGGCAAGAGATTGGTCGAATCATTGAACGGAAGCTGACGATGAACTGGCGTTTGATTCTGGCTTCCATATGGAGCAAGCTATTTATCGCAAGCTTTATAGTGAGTCTGTTGCTGATTTATTATCAGAGCGAAAGAATAGGGCGGATAAAGCGCGAGTATCCTTGGCTTACCATCGGAATAAAAACCATCTCATTTGGCTCGTTCGTAGCGCTCCTGGTGAACGATTCAGGTATTATCGCCGCCGCTTTGGCGATGCTGTATGCGCTGGTTCCGATACTGTATAGGTTGCTCTGGAACGGCGAGGCGAGCAAAGAATATACCAAGCATGCGCCTATATAGATAACGTTGGATGTTACGACATGTGCAGGGTGGCAAGAGGTATGAAGTAGAGAAAAGTAGAAGCTGGATGCCTTACGCCTAAGCTGTTTTTGTTTTTCCAACCTCTCTTTTCTCCTCTCTTCCTTTAATGGATCGTGGCCGGCAAGTCATAAAAATTTCATATGGCTATTCCTGCAGAGCGGCCCACTCTTCCAGACAGGTTTCCAACTCCGCTTTTTTAGCCTCCAGTTCTTCGTTAAGCGCCAGCGCTTGTTCGTGGTTCTGGAATACTTCCGGCTTGCAGAGTTCTTCTTCCAGGGAAGCGATCGTCTCTTCCAGTTGTTCAATCATTCCTTCAAGTTCCTCAATGCGCCGCTGCCGCTGCCGCTCGGCTCTTTTGGCTTCTTTATCCTGACGGAACTTCTCTTTACCTGAAGCGGCGGACTCGACTTTTGCCTCTTGTGCTTCGGTCTGTATTGCCGGAGCCAGAGCGGGTGATTGTAGCTCTTTAAGTTCTTCTTTTTTCTCTATATAGTAATCATAGTTGCCCAGGTAAGAAATAACTCCGTTCGGTGTCATCTCAAGTACGCGGGTGGCGATTTTATTCAGGAAGTAGCGGTCGTGCGAGACGAATAGGATGGTTCCCGGATAGTCTTCCAGCGCTTCTTCGAGAATTTCCTTGCTGAACAGATCAAGATGGTTGGTCGGCTCATCCAAAATCAGCAGATTCGCTTTTTGCAGCATGAGCTTGGCCAATGAGACACGCGCTCGCTCACCGCCGCTTAATTCGCCGATTTTCTTTAGCACGTCGTCACCGCTGAACAGAAAGTTGCCTAATATGGTGCGTACATCTTTTTCCTGCATGGTCGGATACTCATCCCAGAGCTCATGCAGTACCTGTTTGACCGGGTTCAGATTCTCCTGCTCCTGATCGTAGAAACCGAGCATCACATTACTGCCATAGAAAATGGTGCCGGAGAGCGGAGCCATTTTCTTGACAATCGTTTTAAGCAAGGTGGATTTGCCGAGACCATTCGGACCAAGCAGCGCTACGCGCTCTCCGCGGGTAATCTCAAACGACAGATGTCGGGCGAGAGGGGCGTCTTCGTACCCGATGCTCACATCTTTAAGCGTTAGCACCTGATTTCCACTTACCTTTTCGATATCGAAAGAAAACTGCGCTTTTTTTAAATCGCCCACTGGTTTATCAAGTGTCTCCATCCGTTCTAACATTTTACGGCGGCTCTGTGCGCGTTTTGTGGTGGAGGCACGGGCGATATTGCGCTGTACGAATTCTTCGATGCGGGAGATTTCCGCCTGCTGTTTCTCATACTGTCTGATCTGCTGCTGCACCCGTTCTCCCTTCTGAATGAGATAGTCCGTATAATTGCCGACATAGCGTGTAACATGCGTTCGTTCTAGCTCATAGATAATATTGACGAGCGAGTCGAGAAAGAAACGGTCATGGGAGACGACCAGCAGGGCGCCCGGATAATTCAACAGATATTTCTCCAGCCACCCGAGCGTCTCGATATCTAGATAGTTGGTCGGCTCATCGAGAATCAGCACATCCGGCTCCATAAGCAGCAGCCGGGCCAGCGCAAGACGGGTCTTCTGCCCACCGCTAAGCTGATTGATCGGCGTATCGTAATCCTCGGGAAAGAAACGCATACCATGCAGGATAGAACGGGTGGTAGCTTCATATTGATAGCCGCCTTCCAGCTTAAATTGGTCCACGAGATGAGAATACGTATTCAGCAATTTTTCATGCTGTATCCCGTCGGCGATAATATCCGGGTCGGCAATTTGCCGCTCGATCCGGCGCAGCTCTTTCTCCCGTTCCTTGAAGTGCTCAAACACGGTCATCATCTCTTCCCAGATTGTCCGCTCCGTATCCAGGCCGCTGTCCTGTGCCAGATAGCCGAGCGTCGTATCTTTTGCCTTTTGAATTTCGCCTTCGTCAGGCAGCATCTGACCGGTGATAATCTTCAGCAAGGTGGATTTACCTGCACCGTTTACTCCGACTAGGGCCACCCGCTCTCTGGATTGCAGTACCATATTCACATTGGAAAGCACCGGATTGGCGCTGAATGATTTGCTTATATTTAATGTCTGAAGTAAGATCATGATTTGTTCACCCCTATTTTTGTCCACTCCTAGTGTATCTCAAAATACATAGGCGAGAAAGCGGAGGAAGGGAGAAAAGCATGGACATAAAAGATCGGAAAGAGGATAAGCGGCAGCTGCGCCGTCAAATTCTTAGACAAAGAGCAGAAATGAGCGAACAGGAACGTATGTGGCGTTCGCGGAAGATCGTAGAGCGTTTGCTTGCTGTGCCGGAAGTTTGGAATGCGCAGCGTCTGTTTACGTTCCTTTCGTTTGGGGATGAAGTGTGTCTGGACACTTTTGTCAATGCATGTTGCAAGGCGGGCAAGGATGTGTATGTACCGAAAACCTATCCGGAAGAGAAACGCATGGTTCCGTATCGTTTCAGCGGATGGAATACATTGACAAGAGGCGTATACGGCATTCGTGAGCCTGATGAGGCTGAATGCGAGCCGTGGCTGGGTGAGCCGTTCGACGTCATTATTGTTCCGGGCGTCGCGTTTACGAAGCGGGGGGAGCGTCTTGGATACGGAGGAGGCTTTTACGATCGCTTTTTCACAGATCTTGGAAGTTTGCCGCCTCTTTTTGCGGTGTGCTATGAGATGCAGATGGTCCCATCGCTGCCCGTCGAAGAACATGACCACAGGATAGATCGGATTATTACTGAATGCAGGTCCATTGTTTGTTCATGATTTTGCCACTGTCTCGATGTGTAAAAATCGACACAACAGGGACAGGTTATAGTACAATAAAATTAGGTTTTTTATTGAATTTTTTAGTGAATAACGGAGGGTTACCTGAATGTGGAAAATTGGGGTCGTCACTTCAAGCAACTCGGTGTATTGCAGAGAGCGGGAGAATGACTGTTTTCCGAAGCTGGAGGCGCTGCTGAAGCATAATTTTGACGCAGAAGTTGCGCATCATCGTCTGTCGCCTGATAATATAGAGATGCTGAAAGAGAATATGATCGAGCTTATCGACCGGGAGAAAGTGGATTTGCTGATTACGATTGGCGGTACGGGACTGAGTCCGGAAGACGTAACACCGGAAGCAACAGAGCTGGTTATTGATCGTCATGTTCCGGGTCTCGCGGAAGAGATGCGTCGCTGTGCCATGCAGCATTCACGCAAGGTGTTGCTTACGCGTGCGATCGTAGGGACGCGCGGGAATGCTCTGATTATTAATCTACCGGGAAGCCTTCCGGGAATGGAATGGTGTTTCCTGGCGATTGCGGACCAGATTTCCTCAGCCCTGGCCATCATTCAAGGAACGAACGAAAACGTAAATACCTGAAAAAAGCTGTCTGTTTAAGAGAGGATTTGAACAGCACATGAGCACTCAAGATCGAGAAATGCGGCTTGTGGAGCACCTGGGAGAGCTGCGGCGCCGCCTGATCTGGATTGCGGTGATTTTTATCATCGCGTTTATCGTCGGTTTTTCGTATGCGCAGCCTATCGTTCACTATTTCCAGAAGGATGCGGGCATTCAATGGCATGTATTCGGGATTGCCGACGGTCTGCGTGTATACATGCAGTTCTCGTTTGTCATTGCGCTTGTTATCACGCTGCCGTTCATATTGTACCATCTCTGGCGCTTTATCTCTCCGGGACTTCGTCCACATGAGCGGAGAGCGGCCGGCGTGTTTATTGCTCCGGCATTTTTGCTGTTTTTAGCCGGACTTGCCGTCGGGTACTATCTCGTATTTCCGATGATCATTACTTTCATGATTAAGTTTTCAGGCTCGTTGGGGGCTGAAGAAACATTCGGATTGGCACAATATTTCGGGTTTATGTTCAATATTATCATTCCGCTGGCGCTGCTGTTCGAGCTTCCTATCATCGTCATGTTTCTGACGAGGCTGCGCATCTTGAATCCGATGCGTATGCAGAAGATGCGGGGATACTCATACCTGGCGCTTGTCATTGTAGCGTCGTTGATTTCGCCGCCTGATTTCGTAAGTCATTTAAGCGTATTTTTGCCTCTGGTGATTTTATATGAGATTAGCGTGCTGATTTCCCGTGTAATTTACCGCAAGCAGTTGAAAGAAGATGCGGAGTGGGAGAAGGAATTTTACGGCGATAAAAAAGAAGAGGATGCCGTCCTAAGGATTGAGAGAGAGTAAATAGTAAAGAAACAAAAAGGGATAAGAGAGCCGACCCTCCGGCTCTTTTTTTGTGGGAACTATTAGAAAGAAGGAGGGAGTTAGAGTAGAGGGAAAAGGCATTCGCCTTTTTTATGGTATAGGAAAGTATATTTTGCTTTACAGTGATAAAGCAAAATATACTTTCCCTCCATTCGTAAGCGAGAAAAAAC
>Ga0310836_101282_pt1 | contig 14386 bp, 10 predicted proteins | sample SM_ome_4_FD_201310 | JGI IMG/M metagenome (GOLD analysis project Ga0310836, IMG submission 201310) | Sorghum-adapted microbial communities enriched on stacked mutant (SM) sorghum from Joint BioEnergy Institute, Emeryville, California... ... | reverse complement strand
AATTGATAACGATTATCATTTTCATATATATCTTAAGTATATCCTTCGGCATTTGTCAATTATGAATTTGCAGGAAGTTTGAACATTTTGTGATGGATTGCGACATTGAACTTCCTTATCCTATAAAAATTTGGTCCGTATGGAGAAAAATATTGTGTCGAATCGTGATAATAATTTAATGAGTATACAAGAAATACCACTTATTTTGTCTTTATTTTTCGGATTATTTATTGAATCAGCCAGCCTGCTGAAGGTGAAATCCTGTTGTATCAAGCCTCACAGCGCTCGTCATGGATCGTCAAAACTCGAAGTGGCGGACCTTCTCCCTCTTGATTAAAACTAAAGATAGATGAAATATTCGTTTGTCATTCAGGAGGAGATGGGGATGAGGTCGAAGCAGGTATGCTCGTTGATCAAAGCCGACCCGGGCAAATTCAAGATCAGAAGTTTCACCGCGAGCAAGAAGCGTCGTGTGGTCTTCATCCTACTCTCCCTGTTTCTCCTCGCTTTCGGTGCTGCAACCGTATTTGCCTTCCATATCAAGAGCAAAATCGACCACATGCTGATCCCGGAGACGATCCTGACCGAACGAAAGCCGTTTCCTGAACCGACTGTGCAGGATGGCGCTGATGAGCATCAGACTTACGCGCTCAACATGCCTTCAGCCGGGGAGAATGCCTCACAGTCCGAGGGCAAGACGGAACTCGGGGATGTTTTTTATTTCCTGGTGATGGGGCTGGATTACCGTGAGGGGCACAATGCTTTCCTGACGGACACCCTTCTTGTCATGCATGTTATTCCCGAGGATGCGGTCATCAAGATGCTGTCCGTTCCGCGCGACCTGATGGTGACCAATGCTGCCGGAAACCGGGTAAAGATCAACAGCCTGATCTACGAAGGCTATACCCTGGCGAAGAGATACGCTGAAGCCCATCCCGAGGTGCTGGTTGGCGAAGAGGTGCGGGCGGGGTCGCTCAGGATGGACAAGGCTGTACTGGGCGGGGCGATGGCCCATACGCGCAATAAAATCGAAGATATCCTGGACATTCAGATTGACTATATGATGCTGGTAAGCTTTGAAACGGTCACGGCGCTGGTCGACGCCGTCGGAGGAGTCGAGGTCTACGCCAAGCGATCGATGGAGCTCAGCGACCTTGACTTCTACCTGGAGCCGGGACGACATATCCTGAACGGCAACCAGGCGCTGGCCTATGCGCGATTCAGGAAGGATACGCGAGGGAGCGGGTATCATATCAGCGATTTCGAGCGCGTTCAGAATCAGCAGGAGATCGTCAAGGCGATCGCCAGGAAGGTCCTGTCCTGGAACAACGCCACCAAGGCGCTGGAGATCCTGGATATCCTCTCGGACAATGTGAAGACGGACATGAATTATGCCGACATGTATGCGATGATTCGCAATTACTACGGTCTCTTTGACCAGGATTCATTTGTATCCGTTCCTTTTCCGGAGCATTACACCTCAGACGGCCAGGTCACGATTCCGAAGGAGGCTTTGGAACAACTGAGGGAGTCATTCCGAGCTTCGTTCTAGTCATCCGGGGCTCCCGATTCGGGTCGTAATGCGGGCGTTTTATGCGGTTTGCGGCACTTGTCAGGCTGGAACAGGCCACGGGAGCACATACGCCGACATGATATAGCGGAAGTCCGATGTACCTTATTTCATGAAAAAAGCCGAAATTCCATAAATTACGGAAGCGTCATTTCCGCTATCCTCAGAAATAGCGGAAGAAAAAACGATGAAACAGCGTCAGGCGAGGAAATAAGGACATGTTGACTTCCGTTATTTTGGATAAATTGGGCATTTTGAAAGAATAAGGACGTTTCGACTTCCGCTAGATGTGGGAAGAAGCGGTCAAGCCCACCTCACTGGTCTGTCAGGTTTGCAGACGTGTGCGTGGACGTAAAGAGGCCGGGAAGAATCCGGATTCTTCCCGGCCTTTGCCTGCTGCCAGCCGTCTCAGTCAGATCAGGTCGGAATGCTGCAGCAATCGTTGCAGGATAACCGCTGCTTCCGCCCTGGTGATCGATGCCTGTGGCGCCAACTCCTGATGGCTTCTGCCCACGATAATCCCTGCGCTTACGGTATCGGCCACCCCCTGTCTCGCCCATGCCGACACCTGATCCGCATCCTGATAGATACCGAAGACCTCCTCCGCTGACGCGCTGTCAAGCTTGTCCTTCAGGCCCGTAAGTTCCATCGCCTTCGAGAGGATGACCATCGCCTGCTCACGAGTGATCAGCTCCATCGGACGGAAGGTACCGTCGGGATAACCGTTGATCAGGTGGTAGGCATAGGCGGTCCGAATGGCTCCGCTGTACCAGTCTGCGCTCGGCACATCCAGGAATGCAGCATCCTCACTCACGGTCCGGAGACCCAGGGCACGAACGATCATGGCCGCGAACTCGGCACGGGTGATGGCCTGATTCGGGGCATAGGCTTGCTCGCCAACGCCATTCACGATTTTGCGTGAGCCCATGTCGTTGATCGCTTCCTCAGCCCAGTGACCCTCCACGTCCTCGAATCGGACCGGGTTCCAGATCAGCGCATAGGTGCTGTTCGTCAGGCTGTTGATGACCGCCACCGCCTGACCGTTCATGATCATCACCTTCGTCGGCACATGGCGCAGCGTACCGTCCGGCTTGATGACAACGGCCGTCGTGATCTTGTCCGGATCCACCCCGTCCGGAATCCTGATCGTCCGCTCGATATAGGTCTCAAACTGCGTGATCTCGATCTCCTGATCGCCATAAACCGCTCTTACTGTAAATTGGACGGGTGGAGCAAGGATCACGTGATCCTGATCCTGGATCAGACGATCCAGCATTTGCAGCTGTTCCGCGGATGGCGCCGCAATCTCGACCTTGATCTCTATGTCCTGCAGAGACACATCCACACCAAACTGTCCGGCCAGCGCCTCGATATCGAGCTCCCGAACAGGCAGGCTGTAGGAGGCATTGGACGTATGAAGCTGCAGAACGGTGTCTCTGTCTTCCATATCCTTGACCATCTGCCCGTTTAAGGTGCCAATCACCGCATCCGCAGGCGTCAATACCGACATCGAGATCGTAATGGACGTCTCATCGGTATCCAACGCTTCCTGAAGCTTGTCCGGATCGACCACGATCGTGATGATCTGCTGATGATCGACGTTCACCAACCGGGCCACTCCAACCTGCACCGTCTGACCATTGAGCGAGAAGTCGACCTCGATCCGATCCGACTCATCTGCATCATCCGGTGCCGGGGTTCCGCTGTCACCGCCTGTTGGATGATCGCCATTGTTATCCCCGCCAGACGGATCATCGCCTCTGTCATCGCCATCGGATGGGTCATCACCCTTGTCGTCGCCATCGGATGGGTCATCGCCCTTGTCGTCGCCATCGGATGGATCATCGCCCTTGTCGTCACCATCGGATGGGTCATCGCCCTTGTCATCGCCATCGGATGGATCATCGCCCTTGTCGTCGCCATCGGACGGATCATCGCCCTTGTCATCGCCATCGGATGGATCATCGCCCTTGTCGTCGCCATCGGACGGATCATCGCCCTTGTCGTCGCCATCGGACGGATCATCGCCCTTGTCGTCGCCATCGGACGGGTCATCTCCGGTATCGTCCCCGCCTCCGCCGCCTGGAGCTGGCGCTGTCGGAACGACTTCCTCCGAAGGCTGGGATGGTTCACCGTCGCCCGCCTCATTGACAGCATAGACGATCAACTGGTACGTCTCCCCATTCGTCAGGCCGGTCACCTCGATCGGGCTGGATTCGCCTGTAGCCAACACATTGCCCTCGATATCCGTCACGACATACTCCGTGATCGGACTGCCTCCGTCATCATCAGGCCCCTTGAAGCTGATGGTCACCTTGCCATCTCCTGCAACCACTTCGATATCATATGGAGCTGAGGGAAGCGTGATCGGCTTCGCGCTCACCGTATTCGAGTATGGACTGTCTCCGCCGTCATTGGATGCCACGATGGTGAAGTAGTATACGTTTCCGTTGGTCAGATCCGGCACCACATACTCCAGCACATCGCCTCCAACGCTACCCACAACCACGCCGTATGAGGCTTCATCCTCACTCACATAGATGATGTAGCTCGATGCCCTCTCCGCTGCACTCCACGTCAGCCTGACCTGCGCATTGCCGGCTTCCGGTTTGCCGAGCACGGGCGCTTCCGGTGGATTGATCTCCCACTTCGCATACAGCTCCAGGTCGCCGGTCACCACATCGCTGTCGAAGTCCCACTGCTCATCCGTCGCCGCATCGTACCAGCCAACGAAGGTGTATCCTTCCTTCTCCGGATCGTCCGGCTTCGTCACCTTCGCCCCATGCTCGACTGTCTGGGCGTCCGCCAGCTCGCCATCCGCATAGAACTCCACCGTGAAAGTCAAGGCTGTCACTTTGACCTGGATGATCTCAGAGCGGCTCGGACTGTTGTTCGCATCTCCCTGATACACCGCCCTGAACGAATATTGGCCGGCTGGCAGGTCATTCAAGGTCCATACAACCGTTCCATCCGCCCCCACCGGTTTCGTCTGCGGCGTGAGCTTGTTCGCTGTTTCGATCAATTGCACATTGCCGGTCAGCTCGTCCGCGACTCCTGTGACGGAAGCCGCCAGCGTGACCGATTCCCCGAGCTCGATGGCATCATCCGATGCGGCCAGCGTGGTGGTGGTCATCTTCGCGATCTCGGCCAGCTCGCTTAACGGGATGGTGAGGGAATCATTGGACTGCCCCCAGAAGGTGGCCGCTTCTTCTCCCCAATATGAATCATATCCGATCGTAATATCATAGAGATATCGGGTATACCCATACGAGTAATCACCATACTCCCTGGTGCCCACCACATCTCCGTCCCATAAGGCGACGATCAGGATCCGGTACGCACTCTCATCATCCTCATACGCCCAGAATTCATAATCTCCCCAATAGAGCACCGGACAATCGGAGAAATTCGAATTCCAACCCGGCCCATCGAAACAGAACGGTCCCCAGCCGGGAATGGATACAGGAGCCCGGCTTCCATCATATCGCACATGGGGTTCCCCCGGGTTCGGCTGCTTCCATACAGTCAGCATCACGATCTCCGACTGACTGGAGGTATAAAACTCATCTCCGGAATAACGGGCAACGATAGCCAGACGACCCACCGGCAACGTCGAAGTCACCAGCGTCGCCGTTCCATCGGGCTCCAGCTCCACTTCGCCTATGTGCGTCTCCCTGCTCTCGAACGTGATCGTGCCTGTGGGAAAGACGCCGGCCTTGAAGCCAGTCACGCTGGCCGTCAGCACGACTTCCTCCCCAACCGGGATCTGGTCGGTTGAGATCGTCAAGGTGGTCTTGCTCCCTCTCTCGACGATATCTCTCAGTTCCTCCACCGGGATAAGGATCGGGTCGTCGTCATATTCCAGGCTGTAATATCCGTACAGGTAGACGACCCCTTCCACGATCGAGATATATTCAATCTCGAAGTCTCCCTGATAGAGTCGGGAACCGATCAGTTCCCCGCTCTGATCATAGGCGCCGATCACCGTGGCATCCTCGTAAGAGGAGGAGAAGGTCCAGAAGGTATAATCTCCCCACACGATGATATAACATTCGTACCAGCAATTGTCATAGGTGTCGCTCGGATAGGTGTATGGCAGGTCGTACCAATTCGTTACTACTATCCGGGGTTGTCCGGTGAAACCCGAATCGGCGTCGGCATCGGCCAGCGGGAAGAACATGGCCGACACCAGCGTCAGTAACAGGGCAACACCCGCCATCTGAAACTTCTTCATCGTCTTGTAGCTGCTTCTGCGCACGGCACCATCATCTCCTGTCCTTTCATCTGATCTTCATTTTTGATGGTTAACTAATGATCGTTAGCCAGATTTCCAGGACAGTGTACCAGGGCAAGTTAAAATGAACTTAAAATTCGACATTTTCCGCAAAAAAATTTACCGGGCAATCCACCAAAACGAGGTTGATCGACTCAGCAGACGACCAATCGATAGCCGATGCCCTTGACCGTTTCGATCCGGATGATCTCCGGCGCATGAGCGGCGAGCTTCTGCCGGATATTGCTGATGTGAACCATGACGGTTCGCGTATCGCCAACGAAAGAATTCCATACCTCTTCATACAATTGGTCGACGTGAAAGACACGCCTCGGCCTCTCCGCCAGATAGACGAGCAGCTTGAACTCCTTGGCCAGGAAAGGAATCACCGTGTCCCGGCAGCGCACCTCGCAAGTCTCCCGATCGATGACCAGATCGCCGAACACGATCGGCCGTTTCTTGTCTGTCTTCCGCGTGCGGCGGAGCTGCGCCTTGATCCTGGCCATCAATATCTCCGGCTCAAATGGCTTCTCCACATAATCGTCTCCGCCCAGATCAAGTCCATGCACCACATCACGGCTCTCCCCCCTGCTTGAGAGGTAGATGATCGGAACATCCGATTCCTTACGGATCTGCCTGCAGACCGTAAATCCATCCATATCGGGCATCATGACATCGAGCAGCACCAGATCCGGCCGATGGGAACGGAACATCCGCACCGCCGACTCTCCGTCCTCGGCTTCGATCGGAAGGTAGTGATGCTCCTGAACATAATGGCCGATCATTTCACGTATCGCCGTATCGTCATCCACGATCAGGATTTGTGCTGCATTCATGGTATCCCCACCATTTCCACAGGAAAAATGAGATAGAACGTACTGCCCCTGCCGAGCTTGCTCCGCATGCCGATTCGCCCCTGATGGGCATCCATGATCGCCTTGGCGATCGCAAGTCCCAGCCCGGACCCGGCATGTTGCGTATCAGCCCCTGCCTGCCTCGCCCGATAGAAACGGTTGAACAGATTCGCCTGTTCCGCCCTGGCGATGCCCGATCCCGTATCCTTCACGGCGATCACACAGACGCGGGCGAAGCGATAGCAACGACCGCTGATCGTGAGGCTCTCCCGCTTCTTCGTATGCACCAGCGCATTGGTGACCAGGTTGGCAAATGCCTGCTCGAGCCGCATGCGATCGACATGCACGATGTATTCGTCCCCATCGCGAGGCAGTTGCCATCTGCGCTCCACCTGACGGTCGAGCAGTTCCCAATCATAGGCCATATCCAATGCCGAGAAGAGTTCTCGAACCTCCATCGGCTGATGCTGATACGCGATCTCATGCTGCTCCATATGCGCCAGCTGCCGCAGATCCTCCACCACATGATTCAGCATGAGCGCCTTCTGATAGGCAACCTCCACATGGCGCTCCGCCAGGTCCGCGGCCAGACCATCCTTCAGCCTGCGCAGATAGCCGATCACGGAGGTGAGCGGATTCCTCAGCTCATGCACGATATCCGACAGCAGATCCGTCCTGGCCTGCTCTGCTTGCTTCAGCCTCTGGTTCGAGCGCTGCAGAGCCTCCGTTCTCTCCTCCACGAGACGCTCCAGGTTGGCATTGGTGGCCTCCAGCTCCACCTTCAGTTCCGACGCCTGCCGATAGGTGTAGACATATCGCTTGGCGAGCATCATCATCTGCGTGAAGATGAAGATGAACAACCCGAACGTCACCAGATCAATCGAGCGCAGGAGGAAATTGTAATACAGGATGTCATTGATCGCGCTGGCGAAGAACAGAAGCCCGGCCGCCAGATTCGTCACCGCGCCGAACCTCCGCCGGAGCACGGCGCGGAACAGTCCATACAGGATATACAGGATCAGGACAAGCACGATGAGCTGGTAGCCGATCAGCCATTCGGTGTAGATCCTGGCCGGGAGCACAAGTACGGGAAGGGTGCAGACGAACATCAGCCCTACCAGGGCATAGCTGATCGCGCGCCTCAGATCCTTCGGGTACAGGTGATGAATGTACAGGACGAGGAAACCGATGCCCCAGTATACGGACAAATATTCGATCTTGACCGCCATCTCCCAGGGAATGGACGGCAACAGCTGCATGGCGATCATCTCGCCGACGAAGACGCTTCTCAGGAACAGCAGCAGACAGGCCAGACCGAAGAAAAGCGCGGTCAGACCCAGTCGAAAGGCATACAAGCCCACGTGGATGATCCCCATGAGCAGCAGGCCGCTGGCGATGAATCCCTGGAAGATCAACCGATGCTGCTGCTCCCTGGCGATGCTGTCAGCCGAGCCAAGCCTCAGTTCAGCCCACATGCCGCCCTTGCGCTGCGAATAATTGGAGACATGCAGGATCAGGTCGAGCTGATCGCTGTCCGGAGTGAAGTAAAGGACGCGAGGAAGGATCGCGGGCTGCATGCCGTCCGGTGAAGTGCCGATCTGACCGACGGATGCGAGCTTGTGCCCATTGATATACAGGTCATAGGCCGACGCGATACCGGGCAGCTCGAGCCCAAGCGTCCGTCCGACATCTTCATCCGACAGCCCGATCACCAGATGATAGGTGCCATGCCCCTGATTGCCCATCCGCATCCCTTGTGATCCCCAGGTGGCAGGGGCCTGAATCACCTGGTATGCATAGGCTGTCAACTGATCCTGCGCAAGGAACACGCCCTCATAGAAATGCCAGCCGCCGCTCAGCCCGACGGGCGCGGAGCCAGTCAGCCCATGCTCACGCAAATCGAGCCTTCCGTCTTCAACAAGCTGGGCCGCATGGACGTCACAGGCGAACATCCATATGAACAGCACACATGAGACCAGAACACGCATACACATTCCCCTATACCAATGTCATCTGACTCAATCTGCCTGGATACGTTGCCAGAACTCTCCCCAGACAGTTTGAAAGCGCTGCCAAAATGTTGACTCATCATGGCGCTGTATCTCCCAGAACAATCCGTCCAGCAGGCAGATCAACAGCTTCGCGAGAGCACTGCTGTCACCGGGCTTGATCTCTCCGCGGGCCATTCCCTTCTCGAACAGGCGCTGGAAGATCTCCTGTTCCGCCTGCTCCAGCTTGAGCAGTTCCGCCTTCAGATCCACCTTGAACACCTCTGGAGGAAAGAGCAGCAGGCGCAGATAGATCTTCATCTGCAGCGGTTCCTGCAACTGAAACTCCATGATCGACTTCAGCATCTGTTCGAACTGCTCCCGCACGGTCAGGCCTTCTGAACGGGTCACACTGCTGGCCAGATCCAGATGCCGCGTGATAATATCGAGGTAAATGTGCGTGAAGATATCTTCCTTGCTTTCAAAAAATGCGTACAAGGACGGGGCCTTGATCCCCACTTCCCTGGCTATCTCCTTCATCGTCATCCCTTCGTAGCCTTTCTCCGCAAACAACCGGGTAGCTGCCTGGATGATCAGATCTTTGGTCGACATGTGCCTCTCCTTCGACAACCTAATACTCGTTAGGCAATATGCCCTTATCGTAGCAGTTTTTTCATGATTTTGTCAAAGATCATCGAAAGGCTGGGCGGAGCCCAGCACACAGAAGATGCGTGCTTCGCTGGGCACGCCGCCGAAATAAAAAAGCAGGCGGAAAAACCGCATTGGCTTTTCCGCCCGCTCTTTCTTACAGACTTTCGTACAGTTCCAGCTCGATCACGGTGTCGATCTCGTCCGGCAGCTCCGCGCCCTTCAGCGTGATGAAGGCTCCGCTCTCGCTATCCGAGTAGTCCTGCGCCATCCATGGCGTGCTGACGATCAGCTCCGTGCCGTCTCTCAGCAGCCGGGCCTTGCGGATCTTGCCCTTCAGCCCCTGGAAATAAATCGGCCCGATGCCGCGGTCGAAGACATGGGCATACAGCTTGTTGCCCTTCATCGTGTAGCGGCCCCATTCCGGCTTCGGCAGCGGCGCCGCTCCGCAGCCATAGATGCTGTCGCCGTTCAGGCGCAACCATTCGCCGACCTCGCTCAGGATGGCCAGCTGCTCGCGGTTGATCTCGCCCTTCGCGTCCGGCGCGACATTCAGGAGCAGGTTGCCGTTCTTGCTGACGCATTCGACGAGCGAACGGATCACCTGCTTGGGCGACTTGTAGTTCCGATCCTCGGAGTGGTAGCCCCAATGGTCGTTCAGCGTGATACACGCTTCCCACGGCACCTGGCGGCCGAGCTCATCGACGATGCCGCCCGGCGGGATGATCTGCTCGGGGGAGTAGAAGTCCCCGGCGTATTCCTCCGGCTCCGCGCTGCGGATATTGCCGCCAAGCCGGTTGTCCACGATGATGTGCGGCTGCAGGGAACGAACCATGCGGATCAGCTCGGTGGCGCGCCATTTCTCGCCGGTCATGTCGTCATAGGAGAAGTCGAACCACATGATGTCGATCTTGCCGTAGTTCGTCAGCAGCTCCCTGACCTGCCCGTGCATGTACTCCAGATAGTTGTCGAAGTTGATCGGCTTGTCCTTCGCCGCTTCGTTGTCCCGATCCGGGTGAGCGCGGTCCCCGTAGCCAGGGTAGTCCGGGTGGTCCCAGTCGATGATTGAATAATACAAACCGACGGCGATCCCCTCCGCGCGGAACGCTTCCACATATTCACGGACCAGATCCCTGCCTGCTGGCGTATTGGTCACCTTGAAGTCCGTCAGCTTGCTGTCGAACAGGCAGAACCCGTCATGATGCTTCGTCGTGAATACCGCATAGCGCTGTCCAGCCTGCTTGGCCGCCCTGGCCCAGGCCTTCGGATCATAGCGGGATGCGTCAAACTCCTCGAAGTATTGCATGTAATGCTCTTTCGTCATGCGTTCATTGCCTCTGACCCATTCGCCCCTTGCGGGGATGGCATACAAGCCCCAGTGAATGAACATGCCGAACCGGTCATGCAGGAACCATCTCGTCCGTTCTTCCCTTGTTGTCATGTGGCGATCACCTCATCAGTTTCCTTGTTTGGAGAGCATCTTTCATTTTTCATCATATTGCCAGGATAAACCTCATCACAGGTCGACTGCGCTGTACGACTTCGCCGTTCCTGTGTCCAGATGGCCGCAGAGGGCCGCCGCGCCGATCAATCCGACGTCATCATGCAGTCCTGCAGGCACGATGCGGAACGAATCGCGATACGCCTTCATCACCAACTGCTCGGTCTTCGCGATGAGCGCCGGGAACAGCTGATCGCCGGCCCGGCTGACCCCTCCGCCGATGACGATGCGGTCCGGATCGAACGTATGCACCACATTGGCCAGGCCAATCGCCATGTAGTGGATCGAGCGATCGATCACCTCGATGGCGACTTCATCGCCCAGCGCATACGCTTCGAACACATGGCGTGCGGAAATCTCCTCGCCCCTGTGCTTGGCCAGCAGGCCGATGATCGAGGTCCGCTCCGCGATCTTCTCCAGCGCGCTGTTCCGGATGGCGGTTCCGGAAGCGAACACTTCCCAGCAGCCCTTGCCGCCACAGTTGCAGACAGGTCCGCTCGGATCCACCACGTGGTGGCCGATCTCGCCTGCGAAGCTGTGGGCGCCCAGCAACAGCTTGCCATCCATCACGATGCCCGAACCGATGCCGGTGCTCAGCGTGATATAGATCATGCTGGAGGAACCCCTGCCCGCGCCGCGCACGTATTCCCCCCAGGCTGCGGCGTTCGCGTCATTGACGACCTGGACTTCGGTCTCGAGAATCCGCTCCAGCCAGGACTTGAGCGGAACATTCTCCCACTCCGGCAGATTGGTGCCCTGCAGCACGATCCCGTTGCGGGTGTCGACCGCGCCGGGAGAAGCGATCCCGACGCCGGCCAGGGGTCTGCCTCCCGACACGGACCGGACCAGGCCGAGGATGCGATCCACCACGTCCTGCGCGCTTCTCGCGCCAGCCGTCTCCCGTTGCTCGCGGCTTACCATCTCGCCCTGCGCATCGAACAGCGCAGCGGCGATCTTCGTTCCGCCCAGATCAATCCCAACGACGTATCTATCATTCATAATCACTCACCCGATTCTCATGCTAGTTCCCGATCTTATGCAGTGTGTCGGCAAGTGCTCGCAGTACGACTGGATCGATCGCAGACAATCCTGATCGGTTATAACGAACCGCCGATCCAAAATGCACCTCTCTTACGCCTGTTTCTTCAATAAACCGGAGCACATTGTCCGGCGTGAGGCCGCTTCCGGCCAGAATCCTGACCGAACTGCCTGCCGACTCTTCCACCAGCTGCCGCATCTTCTGCGCAGCATCCGCGGCGCTGGCAGCCCCCGCAGACGTAAGCACGCGAGTAATCTGAGGGTACCTTGCCAGCACGCGCAGTCCCTCGAACTGGTCTTGCAATTCGTCAAAAGCTCTGTGAAACGTCACCTGCATGCCGTCAGCGAGCGGCAGAAGCGTCTCAAGCGCCCGCTCGTCGATCTTGCCATCCGCGGTCAGGGCGCCCAGCACGACGCCAGCGGCTCCGGTCTCCGCGATCGCCTGAATCTCCCCCGCCATCGTGGCGATGTCATGCTGCGAATAGACGAACGACCGGCTGTGCGGGCGCACCATCACCATCACCGGGATGCGCACCGACTTCACCACTTGCTTCACCAGGCCGATCCCCGGTGTCAGGCCGCCTTCCGTCATCGCCGTGATGAGCTCCAGGCGATCCGCTCCGGAGGCTTCCGCGGTCAGCGCGTCGTCCATGCAGGTTGCGATTACTTCCAGCAGCATCATGAATCTCCTCTCGTAAGTGCCCGGTATCTGACGGCATAATCAGCGAGCAGCCGGGCTCCGTAACCGGTCGCTCCGACCGGCGAATAGCCGACATCGGTCTTGTATTGCACCGTGCCCGCCATATCGATATGCACCCACTTCATCGGCTTCGTCACGAAGCGGCGTATGAACAGCGCAGCGATGATCGCCCCGGCCATCGGGCTCGTCCCGACGTTGCGCAGATCGGCGTAATCGCTCTTCAGCGCCGATTCGTACTCGTCCACGAGCGGCATCGGCCAGAGCAGCTCCCCGTTGCGCTTGCCGATGTCGACGAGCTCGCGCGTCATCTCCTCGTCTCCCCAGATGCCCGCCAGTCCAAGGCCGAGCGCGGCGCCGACATTGCCGGTCAGGGTGGCGATGTCGATGACCTGCTTCGCGCCCAGAGACGCCGCATGGATCAGGGCATCGGCGATGATGAGCCGCCCTTCGCCATCGGTGTTGGCCACCTGGACGGTGAGCCCGTTCGGATAGCGGATGACCGACGAGGGCAACATCGCCCTTGTTCCCGGCAGGTTGTCCACGATCGGCAGGAGCGCGGTGACATTCACCTTCGCCCTCTCCCGGATCAGGATGTCCAGGGCGCCGATGACAGCAGCAGCGCCGCCCATGTCCATGCGGGCGTCGCTGATTTCCGGCGACGTCTTCACATTCATGCCGCCCATGTCGAACGTGACGCCCTTGCCGATCAGCACGAGCTTCGGCATGCTGGGATCGCTCTCATAGTTGATCTCGACGAGTGCCGGACCATGCGGGCTTCCTGCCCCCACCGCGAGCAGCCCGTTCATCTGACGTTCGACGAGCTCCTCGCCGCGATACACATGCACCCGCACCGCATCATCCGATCCGGCGAAATAGTCTTCCAGCCACCTGGCCAGATGCTCCGGATGCAGCTTCTCCGGCGGATCGTTCACCAGGTTGCGCGTCAGGATCACGCCCGCAGCCCGGTTCTCCGCCTTGCGAATGACCGCCTCCAGTTCTTCCGCGGTCAGCTTCTGCCAATCTTCCGCTCGCAGGTGCAGGTCCACTGTTCTGCCGAGGCGCGTGGCCTGGCGATATTCCTCGTAACGATACTGGCCGAACGCCCAGCCCTCGAGCCAGGCCTGCAGCCATTCCGCTTCGGCGACGACCTTGGACGGAGCGACCTGTCCATCCGTCGGACCTGCGATCAGCAGGCCGCTGCTCCGCCCGGCATCCAGCAGCTTCCTCGCCGCGATGCCCGCGGCGCGGCGGATCGTCTCCGGCGTCAACCGTTCGCGCTCCCCAAGCCCGATCACGAGCACATCGTCTTCGTCCGCCTGCCTGCCGTACAGCCAGGTGGCCGCACACGCCTCCGCCGCTTGCTCCGGCAAGCGCAGCGGGAACGGTTCCCCGGCATAGGCCGGGATGACGCGAACCTCGGCCTCAGCGGCCGCATTCACCAGCACCTTCATGATTTCCCACCAGCTTGTGCGCCCTCATCATACAGGTGACAGGCCACATAATGTCCCGGCTCCACCTCGCGGAACTCCGGCACACGCTGCTTGCAGATCTCCATGCAGGAAGGGCAGCGCGTGTGGAACCGGCATCCCGATGGCGGATTGACCGGGCTTGGCAGATCTCCGGACAGGATGATCCGCTCCCGCTTCACGTTCGGGTCCGGCACCGGCACCGCCGAGAGGAGCGCCTGCGAGTACGGATGCAGCGGACGCTCGTAGAGCGTGTCCTTGTCCGCCGTCTCGACCAGCGAGCCGAGGTACATGACGCCGATGCGGTCGCTGATGTGCTCGACGACGCTCAGGTCGTGGGAGATGAAC